>Ga0194120_10000357_pt1 | contig 85158 bp, 74 predicted proteins | sample TA2MahCa65mmetaG_FD_148642 | JGI IMG/M metagenome (GOLD analysis project Ga0194120, IMG submission 148642) | Freshwater microbial communities from Lake Tanganyika, Tanzania - TA2015019 Mahale Deep Cast 65m | ecosystem: Environmental > Aquatic > Freshwater > Lake | place: Tanzania: Lake...
AGAGCCGGGGCAGGAACAATGAGAACCTGGTCACGCAACACGGTCACTCGCCCGCGTTGCATCAGCCCGTGCAGCGCCTTCGCGCAATCGTCGCGGGATTCGATTCTGATCTTTGCGAAAGTCATGACTGAATGGAAGTTAGTCGCCGACGTTGCCGCGGTCAATTTGCGATTTCCAGGTCGTCCAATTGTCTGCCCATTCTTCCAATTGGATAAACGCGAACGAGCATGCCGGCTTTAGGGGACTCAAAAGTTGTCGAACTGAGATGGCGCCAACGACAGCCCCGAATTATTTGCACTTCATCCGCACTATTACTTAAGTACTTTGTAATAAATGGAGCGGGTCTGGGAATGGAACCCAGCCAGGGTTTCGGCTCGGGAGCGATTCGCGTTGCTAGTCATGCGCCTGTGTCATTTCATTCCGACATGAAATCGTTGACCGAGTATCTCTGGTTTGAGGTCCCAAACCGGCGCGGGTTTGTGAACATCACACGAACTGTCGAAGAATTGGTGCGCAAAAGCGGCGTGACCGAGGGAATTTGCCTGGTCAATGCCATGCATATTACTGCCGCAGTATTCATAAACGATCAGGAAGACGGACTGTTGCACGACTACGAGGTTTGGCTCGAAAAATTGGCGCCGCATGAACCGGTCGCCGCGTATCATCACAATCGCACGGGTGAAGACAATGCCGATGCCCATTTGAAGCGTCAGATCATGGGCAGGGAAGTGGTTGTGGCGATCACGAAAGGGAAGTTGGATTTCGGGCCGTGGGAAAAAATTTTTTATGGCGAGTTTGACGGCCGACGGCGGAAACGCGTTTTGGTGAAGATCATTGGCGAGTAGGGTGCGAGAGGACTGTGGTTTCCTGTTCGATAACAAACTGAAGTTCGGCTGCGGCTAACTGCCGTTTGAGGGTCCCGAACGCCTGGTTGATCCGCTTTTGAGACTGGGATCGATTGGATTCCAGCCGCAAGATACGGCACACTGAAAGTCTGCGCTACGGCGCAATGGGCGCGCCAAATACGGACAAGCCTGCAGGTTTGTTAGGAATCTCACCAGTGGTTCGAATGCTGATATGAATACATGGTATCAATCTTGCATTGGTATGCGTTATGTCGCGCATTGTCCGAAGACATCAACATCATGAAGCTCTGGAATATTCGCCAACTCGTTAGTCGGACGATCGTTCTTCTCATCGCGCCCCTTTGCGCAACCGCGTTGGACGCGCGGGCGCAGGTTCTTATCAGTGAAATCATGTATCATCCCGTCGAGGAACCGGCCTTCAACGCTGATGGAAGCCCAGCGTTCGATCTTTATGAGGATGTTCACGAATTTATTGAGATTCATAATTCCGGCTCCGCAGGGGTGGACCTGAGCGGTTGGAAGATTGCCGGCGGTATCCGCTACACCTTTCCTCCGAACTCCACGATTCAGGCCGGAGGCTATCGCGTCCTTGCGAAAAACCCTGAACGCCTGGCGGCCGTTCAGGCATACGGTCTTGCGACACCCGATCTATTCGGCCCGTTCACCAACCAACTAAGCAACGCCAAAGACACCATCCGCCTTCTCAATTCTACAGACGTCCTCGTCGACGCCGTCAGTTATTCGGCCGAATTCCCGTGGGCGATCGGCGCCGATGGCCTGGGCGCGAACGAAGACTTCACGGGCCTCAATCATCTCGCTTACCAGTATCGCGGCCGTTCGCTTGAACGCGTGAGTTTTGTGCATTCCGCGAATGATCCGGGGAATTGGCTCGCGTCACCGCTGCCAGGAAACCCAAGTCCAGGCCGGCCGAACGCCGTGAACCTGCCTGTCCCAAAGCCCATCATTATTCACTTCAACGTTTCCCAACAAAGCGACGAGGCCGCGATCATTCGTGACAACCAGCCGGTCAGGATCGACTGCGCCTTTTCCGGAGTCCATTCGCTTTCGAACGTCGCACTCGAATGGTTCGTCGAGAATATCAATGGGAGCGACGAGAATCGGACGCTGGCGCCAATGAGCAGCAAAGGTCCAACGCAACTGGGTCGCTTCACCGCTGTGCTCCCGGGCCAGCCGAATCGAACTATTGTGCGGTATCGGTTCCGCGCCGATCGCGGGGCAGGGGATGAAGTGGTCTCGCCGCGCGCCGACGATCCATTCCAGTGGCACGCCTACTTTGTTACTCCCGTTCGCACTTCGACCAAACCGATTTACGATTGCTTTATCTCGGCGAACAGCCTGTCGGTTCTGCAAAGGAATATCACGCAAAGCCCGCGGCGCATCACGACTCCGGACCCGCCCGGCCGGCCGCGCCTCTCCTGGAATGCCACCGAGCCGGCCATCATGGTTCATGAAGGCGTAGTGCGCGATATCCGAATGCGCCATCACGGCAGCCGATACAACCGCAACGCAAACCGCTATTCGCTAAAGTGGCAATTCCCGCGCTACAAAAAGTTTAATGGTGTAACGGGCATTTTCGAGACTGACAAAGGCAACGATTTCATTGTCGGCCATAACCTTTTCATTGAAGCAGGCTTTCCTGTTTCAAACGTCCGTTACGTCGATCTTTACCTGAACAATATGGCCGTGATGCAACGGTTGGAACAAGGTGAGTTTGACGGCGATATGCTCGACGTTTTTCACAAAGCTCAGCAACGGTTGAATCCGGGCGCGCCGCTGGAGCCAAGCGGCGAAATCTACAAAGTCGTCGGAACCATTGATATGCCGGGCGAAGGCCCCTATGGCCGAGGCGACGGACGCAAGCTGGCCAAGCCAGGTTATTGGACCGATCTGCAAATGTACGATTGGACCTACGCACTCCAAAACAATGGCTGGCGCGGTTCGTTCTCGTTCAAGCAGATGATCGATGCGATGTGGGCGGCGCGCGGTGACAGTCCTTCAGCTTTGAATCCGAACATCCCGGCCCTACGAGCCTTTTTCACGCAGTACTTCGACATCGAGGAAATGCTCGACTACATCGCTGTCGAGAACTGGTGTTGTCCCTGGGACGACACGACGCAAAACCATTTCCTTTGGCAACGGCGCAATGGCAAATGGGGCATGCTGCCGTGGGATTGCGACGCCTGGTTCGGCCGAGGCGACAACACGCCGGCCAGTTCGTCGATCTATATCGGTGAGGTCGGCGATCGCAACAACAACTTCCGCGGCCCAAATTATTTCAAAGACGGCTTTATCAAAGCATTTCGCGAAGAGTACAAACGGCGGCTCTATCTGCTAAACAACACCTTCCTTCACCCCGAGAATATCAGTGCCATGGGCTTTGGCAGTATCCGCACCTTTGCGAACGCGCGTTTCACCGCCGTCAATAACCAGTGCGGATTCGGTCCTTTTCAGCGGCCAACCAAGCCCGTGAACACGACCCCAGCGGGAAGCAGTGCGGCACTTCCCCCTGCAATCTTGCAAGCGTCGTCCTACGGTCACAGTGTCAGCCCAGCCCCGGCGCACGCGAAGACAACGTGGGAAATTCGCCGCGCGGCGGGTTCCTACCGCGCACCCGTTTGGAAGCTGACTAGCACGACGAACCTAACTTCGATTCCCATCCCTTTCGAAGAATTGAATTTCGGCGAAACTTACTATTGGCGCTGCACTTACTTCGATGCCGATGATCATCCCTCCCTGGCATCGGACGAATCCGCATTTAATTTCGGTCCTGCGCCTTCGCAGGTCACGCTGCTGGCAATCGGCGATGCAACTCGATGGAAATACAACCAAACCGCCGATCTGTCCGGCGTGAATTGGAAAGTCCCGGATTACGATGATTCGGCCTGGCCGTCAGGCGCCGCGCTGTTGGCGTTGGAGACCGCAGCGTTGCCAGAGACAATTCGCACTCCACTTGCCCTCGGTCGAACCACCTATTATTTTCGGACTCGGTTCAATTTCCCCGGCTCTCCTCAAGGCGCAGAACTGCGGTTGCGTCATGTAGTCGATGACGGCTGTATTGTTTACTTGAATGGCAGGGAGGTTCTGCGCAATGGCATGCCTGCCGATCGCATTTCCTACAGCACCCTCGCAAACCGCAATGTTGGCAATGCGGTTTATGAAGGCCCGTACACGATCCCAACAGCGCAACTGGTCGCGGGGGAAAACGTCCTAGCCGTCGAAGTGCATCAATCGGCCAATAATAGCTCAGACATTGTGTTTGGCCTCGCTTTGGAAGCTTCTATCCCGGCGGTTACGGGAGAAATTGTGCTGAACGAAATCGCTGCGCGCAATCGCGGCTCCGTCCCCAACGGCGATCAAACACCTGACTGGATTGAATTATTCAACGGCAGCAGTCAAACGGTGGACTTAGCCGGCATGAGTCTGACGGACGATTTGCTCGTGCCAACGCGGTACGTGTTTCCGCCGAATACTCGGATTTCGCCGCAAGGTCACTTGACAGTGTGGTGCGACAACCAGACGAATGCCCCAGGCCTGCATACTGGATTTGGCTTGAACGACAAAGGCCAAACCGTGGCTCTGTTCGCTGCGCCGTCGAGTGGGCAAAGCGTCCGAGACTTCATTGCGTTCGGTCCGCAAGTTGCCGATCTCACGATCGGGCGAGTTGGCAACGGTCCTGGAGTGTGGCAGTTGACCGAACCGACGCCTGGACATGCGAACCGCGCTCAAGCACTAGGCTCGCCGAGCCAACTGAAAATTAATGAATGGATGGCGTCGCTCGCCTCCGGAGATGATTGGTTCGAAGTGTACAATGCAGACCCGCTGCCGGTCGCGTTGGACGGGTTGTATCTGACCGATGATCTGGCTTCGCGCACCAACACACGAATCCGAGCGCTGTCGTTCGTCGGGCCGAAAGGGTTTCTGAGATTTGTCGCTGACGAGAATCTAGATCAAGGCGCGAACCATGCCGACTTTAGATTGAGCGCCACCGGCGAATCGATCTTCCTGATCTCGGCGAATGGAAGCAGCGTGATTGATTCCGTCACGTTTGGCCCGCAGACGACCGGCGTATCCCAAGGCCGCCTCCCCGATGGCAGCGCGACTATCGTTTCATTCCCGAATTCGCCATCGCCCGAAGAGAGCAATTGGTTGCCAGGGGTGTCCACCGATTCCGATAACGATGGAATGCCCGATGATTGGGAAAGGAGCTTCGGCTTGAACGTGGGCGCCAATGACGCCGGAGTTGATCAGGATGGTGACAGAATGACGAACGCGCAGGAGTATCTTGCTGGCACCGATCCGCAGAGGAGCGACAGCGTTTTCAAGGTTGAAGCCAATCGTGATGGCGCAGGAGTCTCGCTGCGTTTTACGGCCCAAGCGAACAAAGCGTATCGAGTGGAATTCCGTCCTGCCTTGACTTCTGGCGCCTGGCAAACCCTCGCGAACATCGCGGCACAATCGACCAGCCGGATGATCCAAATCAACGAGTCCAGCGCCGTGATTGACGCGGTCCGCTACTACCGCGTCACAATATCGGCTGCGCAGTAAATCGCGGGCGCTCGTTTCACGATCATCGAGGCAGGGCGAACCTGCCGGTGAGCCTCCAGCTCCAGAGGCAATCCGCGATTATATTATTGGTTGATTGGCTCACCCCACCTCGAAAACTGCCCGTGTTCAACCTTTTCGGGACAAGCTCTATCCTATCGTGGCGAGTTCGGGTCGCGGCTGATTACATCGCGTTGGCCTGTTTCATCGCCACGACTTCATCGAGCGTCACGAACCCATCGCTGTTCAGATCAGCCGTTGTAGCGTTAAGAGCGTCCTGGGGCCTGGCCGGATTCTGTTGCGACTTTTGAGAGGCTTTCTCGGCCGAGTCGCGGTCTTTGCCGGTAATCTTGTCGCTGTTAGCGCCAATGACGTACCCGCCGCCGGCGCCAACCGCGCCACCGATAATTGCCTCCAACACGCGATGTTTCTCACCCCCAACCGCAGCTCCAACGGCTGCGCCACTGACCCCGCCAATGACTGCGCCTTGGGAACCTTTGTCGCCCGGCAAGTTTTCACATCCGGTCAGCAATAAGGGCAGAATACTGGCTGCTGCAATGAACCGATTGATCTTAGACATAGTTACCTCACTTGCTGCAAGACTACGACTTGATTGAGTTTGGGCCCGTTGCCAATCCAACCGCGCGCTTCTAAGCAAAACTCGGATAGCTTTCGCGTTTGTCAAATTGTGACGCAGCGATTCTCACATTTGTCCTGGAGGGACTGTCTGCAATGATTCTTCGGAGCGCGGACATTGTCCGCGTTGCGCTGTATCCGCCGAAATCGTTACCTACTTCGAGTTTTGGGCTGTGACATAACCCGGCGCCGCGACGAACGTTTTCAAGAGTGTTCCATCCTCCGTATTCCAAATTCGGACTTCACCATCGTGGCTGCCGCTAGCGAGACGGTTTGCGCCAGGATGATAATCTAGCGCATGCACCCAATCTTTGTGCCCCGAGTACGTGCGCACGAGCTTGCGATCGGGCATGGCGTGCTGCCGGATCAATTTGTCTGTCGAACAACTGAAAAGGTTGTCTTTCTTAAAAAACAATCTGACAACATCATCGTCAAAGCCGCCAATCTCTCCGGATTTTTTTCCGTCTTTGGCTTCCCACAGGTGAATTTTCCGGTCACGACCGGCGCTATAGGCGCGTTTTCCGTCACTACCCAGCGCGACGCCAAAGACGGCCGTGTTATGATCGTTATAGGTCGTCTCCAATTCACCCGTCTTGCTGTTGTAGATTCGGGCGGTCCGATCCCGGCTGGCCGATGCGATGTGCGTTCCATCCCCATCAAAAGCCAGGGCCATAACCCAATCAGCATGTTGTTGGATGAGCAGTTGTTCTTTGCCGGTTGCGATGTCGAAAATGTGAATCGAGTTGTCGCCACCACCTGCCGCTAACCGCGATCCATCAGGACTGAAACAAGCGGCGAGCATCACGTCACTCATAGTGCCGAGCAATTTCACCAGCGAGCCGGAGACGGGATCAAACAGCGCGGCTTCGCCCGCTTCTCCGGGCGCCCCGCCAACCGCAGCCAGCAGCGACCCCTTCGGCTGGTAGGCCAAGGCTTGAGTGCGTTGCGCTACATTCTTGATTCGTCGCAGCAATTTCCCCTCTGTGGGACTCCAAATAGTGATCTCATGATAGCCGCCCACGGCAAGTTCTTGCGCGTCCAAATTGAAAGCCACAGCGGTTACAGGCATGGGAAAGCGATAACTCGCCGGCGGTTCTGGGTGAGATGCCCGCGGAACCAAGCTCACGAGCGGCGCCTTGGGATCGTTTCCGTCGAATCGTGCGCCCTCTTTGATCCAACGCGCAAAGAGCGCAATTTGAGCCGCTGGAAGAGTATCGTCCTTCTGCGGCATGCGATCATCTGGATCGGCAGTGGTCAGGCGGCGTTGCAGCTCACTTTCATCGGGCTCTCCCGCGGTGATGGGCGATGACTCGCTATCTCCGGCTTTCAGCATGAGCTCGAAGGTATGCAATTGGTAGCCGCCCTTGGCTTTCTCCGGGCCGTGACAGGTCAAACATTTCTTTATTAGAACCGGCGCAATGTCATTGGTGAAGCTGACAGTGGTCAAAGATTTAGCATCTTGGGCCACATTCGCTAGGGAATCCAATGCGAGGACGAACGCCATCAAAGTTAGACTAACCGCATTTGAGATATGCAGCATAGCCGGACGGGCTGGGCTACAAGCGTCAAAATGAGACGTCGTCGGGTTGCGGCTATGAGCTTGGTAGGATAGTGCGTCCCGCCTGTCATGCTTTTGGTGTAGGCAGGTGCTGAACAAGCGAGACGCCTGTCCTACGACCGGATCATGAGCAGAGTCACTGAACGATGGATGAAACATAGGGGGGATTGTAGTTAAGCGCGTGCAGGTTTTAAAGATGTAACTCCGCCGCTGCCGAGTCTGATGCGAGCTGTACTGAGTTTTCTCCGTATTGCTTGGCTCGCTGCCTCGCTTTGGCGGTGTCCGCAAGGTCGTTCATCTCTCCCAGAATCCGCCGAGCTTTGGCAATAGCGGCATCACGCGCAGCATTGAGTTCGCGAAACTGTTGCTCGACCTCCTCCAGTTGTCGTTCCGTATCGGCCAAGTCCAAAGAAATGCTCCGGAGGCGTGTGGCCAAGGGATCGTTAGGCTCGGCAACATTGCCTTGGTTTCCGGCCTGCGCGGCAGCTTCTTCGGCTTTCAGCTTTTGCCATTGTTCCTGGAGCACGGCGCGGAGTTGCGCTGAAGCGGCCACCGCCGCGTTGTATTTCTCGATCTGTCCGCGGAGATTGTCGCGTTCATCCGCGACGAGAACATCGGGATCACCACACCGGTCGGATTCGACGTCCAAGCCAATGAACCGCGCCAGCTTTCGGCCAATCGTTCGCAGGATATTGAGCGGCTTGTTCTTCATTCTTTGGTCGGCGCTCGACAAAACCTTCAAAAGGCTTGCATGTGCGATGCCGACTTAACCGCCCTTAACAAACTGTTCGATGGATCTAACCGAATTGATGGCGCCATAGATCGCCAACGCAAACAAGAGAGCCATCACCATATTCTCCCACCAACGGTTCCGAAACGCGGCGCCGATATACCGCGAGCTGGCGGTAATCCACCAAAGGCCGCCGGCGAGAACTGGCAGCAGAACGACTTGAGCGCTATTTGCAACCAGCGTCAGCGTGACAAAGTCAGGCATTCCCGGAATCGTCCAGACCATCGGCGTTATCAAACACCAAAGGACAATCCACCGGTACAAACGATGTTGGCGGTAATCACTCGTGATTGGTCCAGAACCCGCTTGCCAACGCAGCCAAGCGTGACTTCCCATGAAAGCCAAACCCGCCGAGTGCCCGAGAACAGATGTGTAAATCGCCGCGAAGATTCCCAAATAAAACAACCAGCGGCCACCTTCGCCCAACATGGCACTCAGCAATCGCGGCAAGTCGTCCAGGGTTTTGATCTGTTTGTCGGGGTACAACAGCTCCGCGCCGAGCGTCCAAATCGCCAGGTTCAGAATCATCATCACTGTAACGGCCAAAAGGAAATCGTAGAATTGCACGCGCCGATATTGCGGACCGCGCCACCCTTTAGCTTCGAGGAAATATGGATAAACCAAATTCATCAGCGAACCGCCAACGGCGCCAATCATCGCGACCGCCACGAGCATTGGATTGAACTTGCCCGCGTGATCGGGCATCTCGAGACGGTACATTCCTTGCAAGAGCCCAACCGGATTGAACCCGACCCACACCGCGCAACCAACGAACGAAATGGAAAGGACAGCGAGAAAGAATTTGAAAGCCCATTCCAGGCGTTCGTAAGCCGGTCGAAAAACCAGGACCAACGCCACCGCGTTGCACAAAAGCGCCCAGTGCCAGGTCGCGCCGAAACGGAAGAGATTGCGGCACGTTTCACCCACGCCGACCGTCATGTACGCTCCATAAACATGCCCCATGAGAATCGCAGCGAAAAAGAGCGCCGGCGCATACCAAGGATGCAGCCGCGCCAATCCGTCCAGGACTCCTTCGCCATGCTGGTTGCACAATTGATAGCGCGCGATGAGCGACACAAAAAGAAACCGCATCACCACGGCAACGACCAGCACCCACAACAGCGAATAACCGTAATTGCTCCCGGCCACACCCATGTCCACCACATCCCCAGCGCCGAGCCAGGTCAGCACGACGACAATGCCGGGGCCAAAGGAACGGATGTACTCGGCGAAAGTTCGAGGAACGGGCGGAGGCGTTTGTGATCGATCGGGAGAGACTGGGCTCATAACCAAGCCTCCACAAAAACGAACGTGCAGACGCAAGCAGGCGGCGCGGAACAGGATCGGGATAAAAGCAAGCCATGCATCGGTTCGAATACTGTCAACTTCCGTCAAGCTAGCAATACCTTTGGGCTGATTCGATAGAGCCGCCTTTGGCCGAGCTTCAGGCAAAATTGACGCTGTTGCGAAATACCGTTCTCACCGGCCTGGTGTAGCAATCTAAGAAACCGGCTGCATTCGGCAATTCGGCTATTACGTCGAATTAAGATGATGATTCCGGGATTCGGATGCGATAAAGCAAGTGTCCAGAAATGGTATCGGTTGCATGTCACGAGCACTGCCCCTTGAGAGTGCGCAAAAGCCAAGATGGAAATATCGTCGGATCCGACGGCACCAAGAGTTCCTCAATCTCTGAGCAACGTGACCTGCTTGGGCAACGACGCGGGCGATTGAGTCCGGAACGTCATTGTCCAGTAGAAAAGTCATGAACTGCCTTCGGCCATCTGGCGCGCCACGAGGTAATCGATCTCGGCTAAGTGATCTTCGTAATACGCCAGACACTCGTGCGCTTGAGCGCGAGTCAGACCTGGCAATTGGCGTGTTACCGAATCAATAGTTTCGTTGTTATGCAGCAATCCAATCACATCGTGCACACAGATGCGCGTTCCTTCGATGCGAGCGTTTCCCCCGCACACTCCGGTCGTCTTTACGATGTAATGATAAGTTTCGGCAAGTTCAGCCATGCTGCGTCAAAATAATCAAACGCTCTTAAAACATCAACCGCATCTCAGAGTCCAGCCAACCGACCCTCCGCGTCGCCAAAACGGTCCAACTTCACGCCCATGCGGTCCAAGATGGAGAGGTACAAGCTGCAGAGTTTGCGGTTGTCATCGCCCGCTGTCGCATAATCAAGAACACGCCCGGTTTCGAGCGTGCCGCCCAAACCACCGGCGAGCAACACAGGCACCTTCGAATTATCATGTTTTGTTCCCGACCACATGTTCGAAACCCAGAGCAAGCAAGAGTTATCCAGCACTGTGCCTTCGCCTTCCGGCATTGCGTCAAGCCGGGCGGAAAGATAGGCGAGTTGACTGCAATAATAACGCGAGATGCGTTGGTAAGCGTCCGACTGATCATCATGCGATGAAGGGTGGTGCGCCGTCCGAACATCCAGGAAGGGATAGAACAGGCCCGACAGATCGCGGCAAAGCAACAGTGACGCGACGCGTGTTTTGTCAGTTTGAAAAGCAAGAGCGATGATGTCGCACATGAGCCGCATGTGCTCCCGGATGTCCTCCGGCAATCCGTTGTCGGGCCGCTTCATCGTGAACACAGATGGTCCGCGATCTTTGGCCTTCTCATCCGCCGTCTCTTTCGTAGCGCGCATTTGCTCGATGCGTTTCTCCACTTCACGCACGCTCGTGAGATACTCGTCCAGCTTTGCCTTGTCATTCGAACTGACGCGCCTGTTCAAACTGGCGGCTTGTTCTTTGACGCGATCCAAGATGCTCTGCGTCCGCCGGTGACCGCGATTTTCGAAGAGGCTATCAAACGCAAGCGACGGATAAACTTCCATGGGCACCGGTGACAGCGCATTTTGCCAGGAGATGTGCGAGCTGTAAGCCATCGAGAAATTCGTTTCGTGGTACCCGGTAATCGGTTGCTCGCAACCGAGCACCATACTGGGCTGGACGGTTTCCTGGCCGATATGATTCGCAAGCACTTGGTCCATGCTGATCCCGCCCTTGAGCACTGCCCCCTTTTGCAGCGATGCGCCTGAAAGGATATTGCCGGTTTGTCCGGGATGAATCCCAACGCCCGTAGCGTGCTTATTGAAAAGCCCGCTAATGAAATTCATCTTAGTTTTCAAGGGCGCCATCGGTTCGAGGCTTTTGCCGAGTTCCATCTCTGCGCCCGAAACTTTCGCCCACCAATGCTTCGGATTGATGCCATTGCCCATGAACAGCGCGGCGAAGCGTTTCGGGAAGGGCCCAGGCGGTCCATCTTTGGCGGGCGGAGCGCCCCAAACGGGAATCGACTCAAGCCAAGGCAAAGCCATTGCGACACCAACACCGTGAAGAAATGTGCGGCGAGAGAGATGCTTGGCCTCCGCATTGCGCGTTGTGTTCATAGGTTGTCCTCGGCTCGTTTATTCAAAAACTGTGGGCTCGCCACAATACTCTCGATCAAACTGCTAAAGCGATTCCCGTTGGCCGCCAGCTTCGTCCGCATCTCGCGAATCGCAGCGTCATCGGAAATCAACAACGTGCGTCCGAGCGCATAGGCTAGCAACTTGCGGCATAGATTGTCGAGAAAGTCGTCCTGCCGATGGATGCGCAGGTAATCGCGCAAACCATTCAGCCCCACACCTTCGCTCCCACCGGGAAACTCAGCCCGGATGTCCACCGGACGACCGCCCAGATCCATCGTACGACGTTCGCCGATGGGACCGTATCCTTCGAACACCAAGCCAAAAGAATCGAAACGTTTGTGGCATCCAGCGCAGCTCTTATCTTCCCGATGCTTGGCGAGCATTTCGCGCAACGTCAGGTCCCCTAGCTTCGATTCGTCATTGGGCAATTCGGGGACTGTCGGTGGCGGTGGCGGAATATTCTCCCCAAGCAAACGGCGGACAACCCAATAACCACGTTTCACGGGACTCGTCCGCAGACCGGGCGCGTTCTTAGTCAAAAAAACTGACATCGGCAAAAGGCCACCACGTCCGTACTGGTGGGCTTCATTGACCTGGACCCAGTCGTTCGATTCAACATTGAGCCCAGGCATACCGTAATGCTTCGCCAGGATTGGATTGGCAAACGCGTAATCCGCATAAAGGAAGTCGAGGACGGGACGATCGTCGCGAACCAATTGGACGAAGAAACGAATAGGCTCCTCGAACATGGCCTGGCGCAATTCGTTGTTAAAGCTCTTGAACCGCTCCCGATCAACGCTGTTGTGTTCTTCGAATCGGCGAAAGTCGAGCCAATTGCCCCCGAACTCAGTGGCCAAACCGCGAACTCGGCTATCGCGCAACATCCGGCGCGCTTGCGCTGTCAGAATCTCAGGACGCCGCAAATCTCCAGCAGCAGCGCGAGCCAACAATTCTTCATCAGGCATGCTCGCCCAGAGGAAATAACTCAAGCGGCTGGCCAACGCGTAATCGGACAACGGAATCACACGGCGTCCTTGTCTCGTAGCAGCCGAGGCAACGAGGCTCTGTTCATTCAGAATTCCACTGGACGCTACGTTGAGCGAAGCGCCGCTCGCTTGCATGGAATCGACATGGTAGCAGAAATGCGGCGACATCAGGGCGCTGACCAGGGTATCCCGAATCGCTTCTTCGTGATCGAGGTTTTCTTTCTCTCGTAGAGATACGTAGAAACTGAGCAGTTGATTGCGCTCGGTTTGTGACAATGGGCGTCTGTAAGCCCGCTCGACCAAGGCCAGCAGCGCTTCGCGGTGGCTCTGTTCTGCGGCTAACCGCGTCTCTTCAACCCGTCGAATGTCAGAAGAAATGCTCTCGAAGTAGTGTTTGATCGCGTCAATTGCCGGACCTTCGTTCGTGACACGCCGTGCCTTGGCAAGGTACGTCTCCGCCATCTGCTGAATCTTCGCGGCCGACGCCGAGTCTTTGTCCTCGGAACGGGCGAAATCGAATTCAGCCCCTCCCGCAAACCGGGGCGGCTCAGCGCGCTCGAAGAAAATGAAATCCTTGTACTGCCGCAGCGGAGCAAACGTAATGAAATTGAGTTCCTGCCAAAGGCCATCAATCTCGCGCTGGCCCTTTTCATCTAGAACCAGTTCGTAAAGCGGCGCGTCATCTCGAAAATAACCCACCATCAAATGGAAACCGGCGCTCAGTAAACGTCCCCGATCGCCTTCATCCTTCTGAAGAAAGATTCGGCCGCGCTCCGACACATAAAAGGCGTCGGGAAAAATGCGGCAGAAACGCTCGAACGCCTCTTGGCAACGCGAACGCGCCGCGTCGTCGCCCAGGATCACCACCGCGTGATTCGTCGTCGCCAGGGCTGCCGTTTTATCCCAGGCGTTTGGTTGCGCGTTCGCAGCATTCGTGGCTGGCTGCGTAATGAAGCGGACCAGCTCGAAGCCGAAATCCTTGGTTGGGATTTGGAAATGCGAGTCCGCTTCGACATGCCGCCGAGCCGCGTTCGTCGATGCTTCCAATGATTTCAATGCGATTTCGGAAATGAACGCCTCACGACGGTAACGCATGCGGTTTGTCGCGTATTGGCGATCTTTCCAAAGCACGAGTGGTTGAGAGCCGGAGGAGACACCCCGCACCGAAAGGTTCTTGAATTCCGGCTTCAGTCGTTGACGAAGTTGCAGCGCAAACGCCCGCATCTGTTCGCACCCATTGCGCACCAGGTCCGGCCGTCGCGCTTCCGCCGAAGGCAATTCACGCCACATCACCTGGAGCTTCGCCATTGGGCCGAATTCCTCCTGGGTTCCAGCCAACGCGGACCAAACAATGGCCAGATATTGGGGACTAACATTTTGCTCGCGGGCTATATCAACCAATGTCGCTTCCGGTTTGCCGAGCGCGGCACGGTGTCCGTAACGCCAAGCGGCCATGAAATAATCGGCGTAGTCCGTGGGCTGCCGCTTGTAAAAATCCACAATGCGTTGAACGCAATATTTGTCGCGGTCGGTCTCAGTCACCACCGGATGCGGCGCGAACGTGAGCCCCTGCGGTTTCAAGACGATGTGTTCGGCGACATGCCGCGCGGCCTCCAGATATTTCCGTAGCAACCCGGGCGACATACTGAGCGATTCGCCGGAGTTATCGAACCCAGCTTGATTGGCCGGATCAACGGGGAACTCGCGCGTCGGACGAATGTCGGCGCCGGTCAAATCGCGAATCGTGTAATCATACTCGGCGTTGCTCAGGCGGCGCGCCAGAACTGGGCCGGGATCGCCGGCGTTACGCTCGGCCTCGTGTTTGCGCAAGGCGCGAATCCAATCGATCACGGCCTGGCGATTCTCCCCAGATGGCTGGTGTTTAGCTTCTTCGGGAGGCATCTCTTTCTCGGCGAGTTTTTCCAGAACGAGTTCCCAACGCGGATAATCTGCAACGACTGCCTTCATCGTGGAGAATGGCGTCAAGTCGAGTTGGGCTTTCGGCTTTTCTTTGCCATGGCAATTAAAGCAGTGCGCTTCAAGGAACGGATGAACGATGCCGGCGAAACGCTTCTCCAGTTCAAGCTCGCCCGAATCGGCGCCGAGAGCGTTCAGAACGAACGCTGTCAAAGTTGCGGTAACTGTCAAACTCGCGATGCGCATTCCCATGCCGTTGTATTCTATAGCTCGTCCCACGCGCTTCGTCACTCTCTTCTCATCTGCTTTTTCCTTGTCCACGCTGCGGCAGGGAGCTTACTTTGTGGCCACTGAATCAATTGGGAAAACTCAACTTCATCTCATCATGAACATTCGATCTATTTCGCGACGGTTCGCAATTCTCAGTAGCGTGGCGCTCGTGACGATCTCCTCGGCTTTGGGCGCCGGCAGCCCCAATCAGTTTATTGGCCATTGGGCGTTAACCATCCCAGGCGGCGGCGCGGGATGGCTTGGCGTCACCGAAAACCAAGGGAAGCTATCCGCCAATATCCTGTGGGGCGGAGGCAGCGTGGTGCCGGTGACCAAAGTCGCCATGAACGGCGATACCCTTCTGCTGACGCGTGAGAGCCGCAGCGGAAGAAGGAATGCCGCCGAAGCTGTCGTCACGACCGAAACAATCACCGCCAAGCGCGAGGGCGACACTCTTAAGCTCGCGACCGTCAAGAGCCGCCCTAACCAAGCCGAGTTCGAAAAAGCCGACTTTACCGGCAAACGCACTCCACCGTTGCCGTCGAAACCGGACTTGTCGAAGCTTAAGTTTGGCGAGCCAATCAAGCTCTTCAACGGCCACGACTTGACCGGTTGGAAATTAACCAATCTCCGGGCTGCCAACGGTTGGGTCGTTAAGGACGGAGTGCTCAGCAACGATCCCGTGCAAGAACAAGGTAAGAATTACGGCAACATTCGCACAGAGCGCGAATTCGAGGACTTCAATCTCACAACGGACGTCATGGTCCCTCCGCGTGGCAATAGCGGTATTTACCTCCGAGGGATTTATGAAGTGCAAGTCGGCGACACGCACGGACGCCCATTGGACTCGCACAATATGGGGGCCATTTATAGCCGCATTACTCCCACCGAAGCGGCGGAAAAGCCGGCTGGCGAATGGCAAACTTTGGACATCACGCTGGTGGACCGCCATGCCACGGTGATTCTGAATGGGAAAAAGATCATCGACAACCAGCCCGTTCTCGGTTGCACCGGCGGAGCACTCTGGTCTGACCCGCTCCGGACCGGTCCAATCTATCTGCAAGGCGACCACAGCGGGGTGAGTTATCGGAACCTTGTTCTGCGGCCCGTTGTGAAATAGTGCGGTTCTCGATTAACCAGCCAGGCATTGTAAGCGCTTCGCCTTATGATTCTGTCCTATTTTGTCCTGCATGATTTTGTCATTCCGTGCGGAAAATGATCAAATAACGAACAGACGACAGTCGGCGCCTTCAGCGATTGTTCAATGGATCTGTCCTTAATCTAAAGGCTGGCCTCCTCCCACACAGCCTCCGCAACCCCGCGCGGTCGGATAGGCGTGTCCGATTCAATCTGAGGTGCTCGCTTCATGTTGGGTTTTCCGTTCTTTGTCTTGAGGGCTTTTTCTGATCTTATCGCTCGCCTTCGTTTTGTCCGCAAGGTGGATGACGCTGTGATGTTAGAGTTTCATGACGCAAAGCTAGAAACCTTCTCGTCGTGCTGTTGCTGAATCAATGAAATGCACCGCGGCGCGCGCGTTGCCGCGGACTTTGTCGCTGGCATCGTTCTTGGCCACGTTGATCAGCGCCGAGAGCGCCGCCTTCGCGTTGGTTCCCAAACTGCGCAGTGCATTCGCGGCTTCGAGCCTGACAAATTCGTCCGCGTCTTCCAGCGCTTTGGTCAAAGCCGAAATCGATGCGTCCGAAGTGTTGTTCAAAACACCGAGCGCGCCGGCCGCGGTGAAGCGCACGGTTGGACTCTGATCGCCCAGCAGCGCATTCGTAATGGCGGCCGCGGCACGGTCCGCAACATTCGTCAATCGCCCTAAAGTGCGGAGCGCGTTCATTCGAACGGGATCGTTGGGATCGTTAAGCAGCGCGATAGCGCTGTTAAGGATGGGAACGGCGCTCGCTGTGTTGGGATCAATCTTCGACAATGCTCCGGAGGCGGCGGCAGCTACGGAGGTATTGGTATTGGACAAGAGTTGCTCCAAAAACGGGGCGCTGCTTTTGGCGTCTGCACCAAAGCTGCCGAGGGCTTCTGCAGCTTCTCTCTGCACCGGCGACGATTGCTCGGTGAGGAGTGCGGTCAATCGAGGCACCGATATTTCGGGCATCCGTGCGATTGCCTTCAAACCCATCACGGCGTGAATCTTTCCGTTGTCATTCGTATCGGACAGATTGTTCACAAGAAAGGGAACAGCGATGCTCGCTTGCTCATGAGAAATGTTGTTTCGATAGACGGCATTGGCCAAGCCAACCGCCATGTTCCATCGAACGAATGGGTTCGTATGGCAAAGGGCGTTCGTGATGGCGGGCAATGCCGATGGACCAATTCCAGCCAACGCGCGCGGGACGAAGCCCGGGTAATGAGGCAAAAGCTTTTGCAATTCCGGAAGGGCCGGCAGGCCTATCTCACCCAGAGCTTCAAACCCCCTGACGCCACGGTCAAGATGTTCGCCTGGCACGGCGATTTTGACGGGAATAAGTTTCTGTTTCGTCAGGAGGTTGCGTGCCAATGTCCGGAGCCGACTCTCTCGGACAACCAGATCATCGAGCAAGTATGGAATTGCATCGCTTCCGATTTGGCGCACGGCTTCTCCGGCCGCAACATTCTTCGGTGATTCTGGCATTCCTCCCGGCGTGAGGTCTGCAAGCCACGACGTCAGTGTTCGGCGCTGGTAGCTCGGCTCTCGATAAGCATAAGCCGCGACCAGAAATAAGACCGCGGCAGCGCCAACCACGATTGCGCCAATCCGCACCACACTAAGTCGCCGATTCCTCATAACGATGGACTATAATCAAAGACGGAGAGGTTCGTGAGAGAATTCGATTCGGAACACCGAGACCACGCCGCAGGAGAGCCGCAAGCAAAACGGAGCGCGGACATTCTTGTCCGCGGCAAGATTCGAATGTCTGGCCAGTCTCGGCCGTTCGAACGCGCGGCGTTCATTGCCCAGGTCTCTGTTTGCGGCGCTCGGCTTTCCTAACTTTCCCAACGAATGTGTGTCAAACTGGCGGGCGCCCTATTAGCCTGCGGGTTTTCTTTATATGGCTGAGCGTTCTGAATTGTGGTCATCGGTCCGGGAAGCCCTGCGCGGAAGCCGCCAGGACTTCACTGAGGTGCCGGCGCGCCGCGCCGTTCTGTTTCGCGTCGAGCGCCGGCACCTTCGCTTGGAGTCTGACACTATGGTGTCGCTTGTCCGGCTTTCCGCGACCGGCATGTTTCAAACCCTGATCGGCATGGCGAGCTGGCTGGCGTTGATCCGAATTCTTTCCGGATTCGGAAATGCGGCACTGGCCGGGTGCACGATCGCGATTCGACTGGTAATCTTTGCGTTGCTCCCGTCGTTCGGTCTGGCCAACGCCGGAGCCACGATGGCGGGTCAGAATTTAGGCGCTGGAAAACCTGAACGCGCCGAACAAGCGGTGTGGACGGCGGGTCTCTACAACATGATATTTCGGATTTGTCGGAACCATATTCGTAGTCTTCGCCGAACGAATTATCGGTGCGTTTGCTGACAATCCTCAAGTCGCACCATACGGCGTCAGTTGCCTGCGAAATGTGAGCCTCGGACTTCTTTTCTATGCGTATGCGATGGTGATGAGCCAAGCTTTCAACGGCGCAGGCGCGGTTTGGACGGCGACGTTCATCAATCTGTTTTGTTTTTGGCTGTGGGAACTGCCGGTCGCGTATCTGCTGGCGCATCTGTTGAGCTGTGGCCCGCGAGGCGTGTTCGCAGCGATTACGATCTCCTTTTCAACTTACGCTGTCGTAAGCGCCGCCGTTTTCAAACGCGGGCGTTGGAAACTGAAAAAAGTCTGATATGCAACCTTTTGTTCCATATGCGACAAAAAGTAGCAAGCCCTTGCCCCGTTCTCGCCTTCTCGGATCTGTCTCGATTCAGAGGGGTTCAAAATCGGAGCGTCAGTCTGGCGTAGATAGCCCGATCCACTTCGACGTCTTTCGGGCTAATGGCAGGCGGGGCCGCTTCCTGGTGATGGGCATGCAGAAGGCTGCGGCTGATGACGGCGATTTCACAGTTCGGCGTCGGCTTCCAAGCCAAGCGCGCATCTAACTCGGTGTAATCAGAGACCTGAATCCGCCGGCGGCCATCCACATACCGGCCGCCCAGCCCTAGCTCCACATTTCGTCCGAGGTCAACGTCCGACTAGAGAAAAACCTGTTGTTGAGGATCATCTTTCTCCCACCCCTCGGTAAGCGATCGCACTGGCCCGTGTGTTTTACGGTTCAGTTTTAGAAACGTGTAGCCAGCGCGGAGCCGCCAGGCATCCAGTGGCTGCCATACCGCCGACATTTCGGCTCCGTATCCTTCGCCATAAAGATCATTACTGGAGGTGGCGGTAACAAACAGATGCGGTTGCGGAACGAAGCGCAATTCACCGGGCAGCACCGTTGTTGCCCAGAGCTCGTCGTATACATTGTAGAACACTGCGCTATCCAATGTCAGGCGATCGTGCGCTTTCAGGCGATAGCCAAGTTCGTAGGCCAGCACCTTCTCCGAGTCTATTTCAGAATTACCGACACCCCAAGCCAGGACCGGAATTGGGAATGGCACCGAAACTGGTGGGTCCAAGTAAAATGACCTGCCACGTTCAGATCTCGACGGCGTGCGAACGGCGCGCGACACTGCACTCCAAATCGTGTGCCGATCATGAGGAGTCCAGGCCAGGCGAGCGCTTGGCTGCACCTCGAAACCGGTAAAGTCGTTATGCTCGACTTTCGTCCCGAGAGTCAGGCGAAGGAGATCGGGAACCACGCTGATTTCATCTTGCACAAACGCGCTGAAAAGTTGCAGGCCAAGATCGAGATCATTCACCGCAAAGTCCGGACTCTGCGCAAGCTCATCGGTGGAATATCGATATCCCAAGCCCCACACAATCTCTTGCCGTTCCCCGAGCTGAAAGCGATGTTGGGCATCGAAGTAGATCGTTTTCCTTATCTCGCTGCCAATCCCGAAAGCGCGGTCTGTCCGGTCAAAATGTGATTTCGCGGAAAAATCGGATTCCTCAGAAAACGAATGTGTCCACCGTCCAAGGAAATTCATTCCTTCGACTTTGCCGCGATAACTGGAAGGAAAGACTCCTATTGGCGACAGCGAGTGCCGCATCACCTGGCCATTCATTTGGCCGTAGTAGTAGTCGCCTTGCAGCGTCATGGTGTTAGCTTCTGACGGCTCCCAATCCAGTCGGAACCCGCCCTGCGATTTCCACCACTGGTCACCGGCGCCACGCCCGTTGGTGAGCGTGAACTCATCGCGGTTGAAGTATCTTCCATAGACGCGGTAATAGACATTAGTCGCCAACCGGCCGCCATAACGCACCGTGCCGAATCCACGCTCTTCCAATCCTCCCCCTCCGCTAATGAGCGTGCCTTGAGTTTCCTTGGCACTTTTAGTCATGATGTTAATGACGCCATTGACGGCATTGGCGCCCCAGACACTGGCGCCGGGACCGCGAATCACTTCGATGCGATCCAAATCCTCGAGGACTGTGTCGGCTTCTTCCCAATAAACACCCGAGAAACCTGGCGTGTAGAGCGCGCGCCCATCCATCAGAACCAGCAGCTTATTTGCGAATATGTTATTGAAACCCCGCGCGGTGATTGCCCACTGGTGCGAATTGGCCTGAGCGACCGCCATGCCAGGGGCCATACGAAACATCTCCGGCAACGAGTTGACACCGCTTCGGCGAATTTCCTCTTGTTGGAGGACATAGATGGCTGCGGGCGCGTCAGAAAGAGTTTCGCTTTTTCTCGAGACGGAAGTGATGGCGACCTTGCCAAGGTCTTCCAAACTTAGTTGAAGAAGAACCGGCTCGGAGCGATTGTCTGCGGCGCAGTTGTTCTCCGCCATCAGTGTCAGTGCGGCCAGAGCAAGTGCCGAAGGTATGCCCCGAAGGTGCAGAATGTGAAACGCTCTTCGCTGCTCTTGGTGCATGTCGCGGCGTCATGGTAAATGAATCGGAGTCGACTCGCCAAACATCTTTCATGAAGCAGCCGTTTTCTTCCCATGAACCTCCGGCAGGACAGGGCGTCCCGCCTGTCCTGCTTTTGGTGTACGCAGATGCTGGACAGGCGGGACGCCCTGTCCTGCCACGTTCATGGTCCCAACGCGTGTGAGCCTGAAGGCCGGGCTGTGTTGCTGACCCATTCGTCGCCATTCTGACCAAAGCCGAAATGATTCGGAAACTCTCGGCTGATCAGGCGGCCCAGGGTCATCCGGTCCGGCACTTCGATCGAAGACGAACCGGCATTCCGCCGTCTCGTCGGCAATGTCTTGAGCCGGCAAGGTTATGAAGTGCTCGCGGCTGGCTCTGGGCCGCAAGCGCGGCGGGTGTGGCGCATGGAATGCCATCGGATCGATTTGCTTTTAACCGATATTGTCATGCCGGAAGGCACTTTGGGAATTGAGCTAGCGCAGCTTTTGCAAGCCGAAAAGCCCGCTCTGAAAGTAATCTTCACCTCCGGTTACCGCCCCGACATTGCTGACAAGCGGATCGAATTGCAGGAAGGGATCAATTTCCTGGCCAGGCCCTATCTACCTCCGAAGCTTGCTCAGATCATCCGCAAGATATTTGACTCTGAAATTTCAGGTTGATAGGGTTCAAACGCGGGTTAAGGAACCGGCGAAAAAGCATTCAGCCACGAATGAAGGCGAATAAACGCGCATGAAATTCAAGAGTTCGTCCAACGGGTTTACCACATTCCGGACGCTGTGCGGCTTCACCCTGATTGAATTGCTTGTCGTCATAGCAGTCATCGCTGTACTCGCCGGCTTCTTGTTGCCAATTCTCAGCCGGGCGAAAGGGAAGGCCAAGACGGCCGTTTGTTTGCCAAAACAATCTGCGGCAACAAGGCATCCTTTTGGCAATGTATGTCGATGATCATCGAACCTATCCGCGCGACACCATCATCTATGACCCAAAGGGGCTCCGGCATGATGGCCATACGTCGAAGTTTTTCGGTGCGCTACAGGCCTATCTCGAACGGGGCGGCGCGAATCCCGATGACTTTATCCAACGAAGCACAGGACCGCGCACGATGCGACGCACTTCCAGTGGAGTGGCCATGAGCAATTCGAGCGCTCCGCTTTTTCGGTCCTCGGCGAGACGATGAGCGGCGATCGTTGCGATCCTGAAAAAAACCAGAGCGTGCAAGAACAATGCGGCCCAAAACCAGACAAACACAAAGCCGCCCATTGGTTTGATGGGCCCTCCCAAGGTTTGGCCGACTCGCCAGGCGAGCCAACTGACAAGACTGACGAAGACGACGAAGGCCGGAAGCATCGCGAAGGAGCTCACACGTTCGCGAGCGGCCAGCCAGAAGAACGGGTTAAAATTGAGAAGCCGAGTGCGAAACGCGCGGCTCGCCTCCGCTGAACCAAATTTCCATCGCCGGAATCGTTCGCGCCAGAAAAACGCCTTTCCCTCGCCCGGTTTGTCCTGCCAGTTTCGGGGCACGACCCAGCAGGCTATGGCAAGAAAGCAGAGAGCGAGAAGGTGGGTTGTTAGCAAGGAACTCCAGTAGGTGTTGCTTCGTCCCCAAAACGTGCCGGCGAACGCGTTGAGTTGGCAGTTGAACGGGCTGAAACGTTCGATCCATACCGCCCATTCTGGTGATTGGTAATACGTCCGGATGAGTTCGGCGCCGCCGTCGAGACCGAACGCCAGAAAGGCGGCAACCAGCAAGGAGAGACTCGCGCCGCGCAAGGAATGCCTGCTCAGCGCCGAAACAAGCAAGCCGAGGCAGACTGAAAGAAAGAGCGTGTTGACGAGATTCAACGCAATGCGCCAGAAATCGACCAGTTGCACACCGCCCATCATCAACGGAATCGCCAGCACCGGAAACATCGCTAATAACCCGAAGAAACAACGTAGCGACGACGCCAACAATTTGCCGGTAACGATGTCATATCCCTTCAGGTGAGTGAGGAAGAGGAGCCCCAAGGTGTTATCCCGTTTTTCCGAGCTGATCGAGTCTGAGGTCAGAGCCGTGCCCGCGAACAAGCAGTAAACAAAGGCGATCCAAGAGAAGACTTGAAACATCTCTCCACCAGTTGGACCTCGGCCAAAACTCATGATCCAAACCACCCATGCGAAACTGAGCACGCTGACCCCGGCAAAGATCAAACGGGATCGATAGGTTCTGCGCTGGCGCGCAGCAGCCCGCAATTCACGTTCGGCAACGGGAAGCATGATTCAGTGTGTTTCGACAGTGTAATGACAACACGAGGCCGCTTTTGTTTCAACGCTGAGAATTTACGGAGCATTTACAAACGCCCGTTGCGCCCCAGTGTAAGCTGGTCTGGCATTAGTGCCGTCACTGCACTGCGTTTCGTGTGGATGCTGATGGATGGTTATGCCGAGACTTGTAAGGACCGATTCCATTCGAATGCCTTTCCGTAATTCCAAACGAGTTTTGTCCCTTCGGAACAACCATTTGGCACACGGCTGAAATTACCAAAACCATTAGAACCGAGTTGATCCTTGCCAGCGACTGGCTCCAGTGATAGTGCGAAGAACCTTGAGACAGGGTTTAGAATAACGATGATGAAAACATGGAAGCGAAACGTATCCTGGTAATCGAAGATGACTCTGCGATCCGGCGGGGAATCGTCGATGCTTTACAATTTACTGGCTACGGCGTCCTGCAAGCAGCCACCGGCATCGAAGGCATGACGCAGGCGCTTCGGGCTGCGTTCGACCTGTTGCTTCTCGACTTGATTTTGCCCGGCCCAGAGCGGCTTTGAAAATTCTGCGCGCGACGCGGGCAGCCCGGCCAACCTTGCCAATCATTGTATTGACCGCTCGCGGTGAAGAAGACGACCGCGTGCAGGGATTGCGCTTGGGCGCGGATGATTATGTGGTCAGGCCGTTCAGCGTGCGTGAACTTCTGGCGCGAGTGGAAGCTGTGCTGCGGCGCTCGCCAGAACGCCCGGCGACCATCCGCAGAATCCCAGTAAGTTGTGGCGTCGCCGACTTGGATCGCTGCGAGATTCGATATCACGATGGGGATCGGTGCGAGCTGTCCGAGCGCGAAGTTGAGTTTCTGCGCTGCCTGGCCAGCCATGCGGGTCGCGCGGTATCGCGTGAAGAAATCCTGCAACGGGTCTGGCGGCTGACTCCAAAACGGCTGGAGACGCGCACGATTGATATGCACGTTGCCCATCTGCGCGAAAAACTGCGCGACGATTGCGCGGAGCCGACAGTCATTCTCACCGTGCGCGGCAAGGGCTATATGTTGGGCAAAATTGACAAGCTGTGAAGACCCGCGTTCCCAAATCGTCCGCGATTCCCGCCGCACCGGTAGGACAGGTGTCCCGCCTGTCCGCAACAAGTAATGCGCAACTGCGGGCAACCGTTTCACGTCCGCGCGAGACAGGCGAGACCCCTGTCCTGCCATCATGAACCGTCCGTTAACAGTCTGGGTTATCTTCGGACTGAGCTTTGCCGTTTTGCTGGCGGCCATGGGTTGGGTCAGCCTGACAACGTTGCGATTGGATCAGGCGCAGACGCGAGCGGCGCAGCAGGCGGAACTGGAAGAGAAGGTGCGGCTCGCGCTTTGGCGCATGGATTCCTCCTTAGCACCGATGATTGTCGAGTAATGTGCGCGGCCTTACTCGGCATATTATGCGTTCCACGCTCCGGAACACGCCCATACCAAAGGCGGTGCGCCAGTGAAACCCGGAGACATCCTTGTTCCTTCGCCGATGCTCACCTTCTCATCGAGCAATATTCTGCTTCATTTCCAATCTTGGCCGGACGGCCGCTTGACTTCGCCTCAGGCCCCAATAGCGACACTGCGGAATCTGGCTGAGTCGAACTACACGACGCGTGGCCAGATTGAGCTTGCCACGGCACGCCTAAGTCAGCTTTCGCCCGTATTAAATGCGCGCGCCTCGAGCGAGGCTTCCGCAACTGCTTCAATCCCGAGAATGCAGGTTCAAACGGCGGCGGCGCCGGCGTTGAGTAACGGCGATGTCCTCATCAACCCATGCGCGGACGTTCGCACGAACCTGGTGGCAATGATCAACGTGCCCGCGCTGGCTCAAGTCAATCCGCCACGCCGCAGCGACCTCGCTCAACAAACCTTGAACTCGGCTGAGTGGAACGCGCGCGCGAACGTATATCAACAGGTGCAGCAACAGGTCTTTGCGAACAACATCCTGGCCGGCGCGAATATGGCGCCGGCGGGAGCTTCCGACTGGCGCAACCTCAGGCCCACTCAAGGCTCTCTGGCTCGAAGGCGAATTGCCCCTGGCCCGCCGCGTCAACCTCGACGGACGATTTGTCGTTCAGGGTTGTTGGCTGAATGGGACGAATCTCAAGCAATCGTTATTGGCCGGCGTTCGAGACTTAGTTCCCGCGGCAGATTTGCAACCACAACCAGCGTTGGGCGGCGGCGGAAACGCAGATCGTTCGTCCCGCCTTTTGGCCGCGTTGCCGGTCAAACTTGTGCCGGGCGCAGTGAGCTTCAGGCCTGCCCCAGCCGCGCCGGTGCGCGTTTCAATAGCCCTGGCTTGGTTCTGCGTTTTATTGGCGGGCGCGGCGGTCGCTCTGTTATTGCATGGCGCACTCTCCTTGAGCGAAAGGCGAGGCGCGTTTGTTTCAGCGGTCACGCACGAGCTGCGGACGCCATTAACGACGTTCAAGATGTATGCAGAGATGCTCGCCGACGGAATGGTTCCGGATGAGACAAAGCGCCGGCAGTGCCTCACCACGTTATGCGCGGAAGCGAATCGCCTGAGCCACCTCGTTGAAAATGTCCTGGCCTGCGCGCGACTCGAACGCGGAACCGCGCGGAGCCGGACCGAGACCATCATGCTCGCGAAGCTGATCGAACGCGTGAAGCCGCGCTTGCTGCAGCGAGCCGAACAGGCCGGCATGACTCTGGTGGAAGATACGGACGGTCCAGCGCTCGCCGCGGTGGTGCATGTTGACGTCTCTCTGGTCGAACAAATCCTTTTCAATCTGGTGGACAACGCCTGTAAATATGCTTCGGCTGCAGCCACGGAGCAATCAATCCACCTCGAAGCCCAAACCAACGGCAAGCTCGCCATGCTGCGCGTCCGGGATCATGGCGAGGGAATCTCCGCAGAACGGGCCAAACGTTTGTTCAGTGTGGACTCGTGCGCTTCGCGAAGCAATTTCCAGCCGGACCGAATCGCAGTGGTAATATCCTCGATCTTATAAATGTCCAAGTAGGCGCCGAGATGGAAATAACGACACACCGTGAAGTCTGGAATCGATGGTTCATCCTTGAAGAAGAACCAAACCTCATGTCCGGGCAGGTCAGTGCGCCTGAATCCGAAAGCTGTTTGAAATCGCTCGATGATGGGTCTCTCGTTGGCCATGCCCGCCTTGTAAGTGACCGTTCGCCTGCTTGACTGAGTGATAGCTTCAAGGAGTTGATAGACATTCACGTTGCGCATATTCAACGGTGGCAACTGCGTGTGGGCCAACTCCGGCGGAATCGCGACATTTACGTGTTCGTTCATTTGTTGCCGAATCGCTTCAATAAGTTCCGCGGGTGTGCCCCCTGGAAAGGAAAGATCCGAATTGCGCGGCTGGGATTTGCGCTCTTGACCTGGTTCGGCGACCGAAGCCGATCTTGAATCGCTCCCTGCACTCCGCGCGGGCGCTGTTTTCCCCGTCGACGAGTCTTGACCCAAAATCACTGGGCCGGCGGACACGAGCAGAGCAGCCAGCAGCACAGAAGTTTTGATCAGATGAATGGTCTTCATAAGCTTTTGAATTTCATTGGTCGGAACGCACATCCAGAGTTGTTTTCCCAGATACACGCTCGGCCTTGGAAAATCCTTCGAACTATTTGGCTGATCCATTCAGACGCACCACCGCTTGCGCAGCCGGGACACGCTTGTAACTTTCTGCACACCAATGCGGAATCCTAGGGAGTTGGAAGCGCGATGCGATTGGTCGCATCGCCAGTCTCAGCAAGAGCCTTTCGAAGCCCTGCATCAGGCAACGCCGTGACGGCGCCGTCCGCAAAGGCTATGTGTCCGAAATTCGTGTGCAGCCTCGGCAACCACCTTGTCGAGTACCTTCGGAGCTCCAGGAATCCGTTGGTCGGTTTAAGCCAGTTGGTCAGATGCCGGTCGCCCGAGAGGAACGTTTTAGGAAAGTTCTCACTAGCGTTTATTCCCACAAAGTAGCTGATCCGGTCATTTCCCAGCGATGCCCAATTGGTAGCTTCCGTTCTTCGGTCACTAGGACAAAGCAGTATTTTGGGCGTGCTTAACTCGTTCGACATTGCCTCAAAATGGCGGTAGGCGGAGAAGGGCAGATCGACAAGCTCTGCTGTGCCGCGCTTATTTGTCGAGACATTCATCGGGAAGCGGCCATCATTATCGTGCGCGAAAATTCAAAACGCCAGGCCGACATTCTTAAGGTTATTTACACATTTAAACCGCCGAACCGGCGTCCGCGGCCGGGTTAACTGCGGCAATAGCACCAAGACAAAGAACGCCGCGATAATGCCTGCGACCACTAAAAACTCGATCATCGTAATCGCCCGTTGTCTTTTGCGGTAACCCATAGCAGCAGAGAATTACGACAATATAGACAGATTGCGACCGGCCATTGTTCGAATGCCCACATCTGCACGCAAAGGGCGAACACGGTGGGCGAGCGGATTGCGCGTGGTTGGGCTATATTTTCCTAGAACGAAAGGAATACTATGAAAAGCAACACTCTAGGTTGCGACACCGAAACCATGACGAATCGCATTCGCGGGACGCTGGAACATGGAAAACACACGTTAACGGACATGGGACATACCATGGCCGAGAAATCGAAGGAGTTTGCGTCGATGACGGACGAATGCGTTCATCGAAATGTCTGGACGGCGATCCTCGCATCGGTCGGTATCGGTTTCCTGATGGGAATGCTGATTAGTCCCCGCTGAGGTGGTTCAGGCGCGCGTGGCACAAAAGTAATTTGCCCGCGCGCCCGGATTTCGGCAACGCAGGCTGAAAGTCTGCGTCTGGCGAAGAGATCTACTTTTTCTCGGGCGCGCCTAACTCCTTGAGTTTTGCCGCAATATCCGAACCGTGCGTTCCCGTTTTGACCGCCTTATCGATGTGGAGAATCTTCCCCTCTTTATCAATGTAAAAGGTGGTCCGGCCGGCAAACTTCCTCTCCCCATTATAGATTCCGTAAGCCTTGGCTGTTTCGCCGCTCGGATCGCTCAGGATTGGATAATCAGCCCCCAGCGATTGCGCAAACGCCTTGTTTCCTTTTTCGCCCTCCATCGGATCACAACTGGCCGCAAAATAAGCGACATCAAATTTGCGAATTGCTTCGCCGCCCTCACGGAGCGACTTGCATTCGGCCGTTCAGCCACCGGTAAATGCTTTGGGGAACCACGCAACTACGACAGGCTTCTTCCCCTTAAAATCCGAAAGCTTGTACGTTTTCCCATCACTCCCTTGAAGGTCGAAGTTTGGAGCCGAATCCCCAACCTTTAGCGCTTCGGCCGCTTGTAACGGTTCGACGGCGATGCCGATCCCGGCCGCCAACCCCAAACAAACACTGATCAATGCGGATGTTTTCATATTGTCCTTGGTACGTTTAACTTTCTTTAAGACAACTCATTGGCCTCAGAACCTACAATTCTCAGATTAGTAAGTCCATTCTATTCAACCACCCAACATAACAGAGTAGAACAATGCCTGCCACCTCGCGTTCGCCACGAACTGATCAATCCTGGCCTCTCTTGATATCGTAAGAGAACAAATCCTCGTGATAGCGCAGGTACAACCGCCCGTCGTGAATGACCGGATGCGCCCAGGCATCACGCCTCGAAGTCTTCGGCAAGCGAAATCGACCCTTTACTTCGAAACGGGTATCCGCCGGCTGAAGCAGAAGCATCCAGCCATCTTCGCACAAGGCATAAAGGCGTTCATCCGCATAAAGAGCCGCCCCCTTGGCGAAGTCCGCTTCGTAAAGGATTGTCCCGGCCTTCGCATCCAGCGCGGCTCAACCTTTCCGGCTCGAGTAGAACGAACCGAACAATTTCCCGTTCGTATGGACGACTCCGCCTTGGCAAGTGTCGAGGCGCGTCTTCCACACTTCTTCGACGCCAATCGGCCCATCCGGTTGCGCTGGGGCCAGGAGACGATAAAGACCACCACTTTGGCCATGCGGCGCAGTCATGAAAATCGCGTCGCCAACGAGCGTTGGCATCATGGCCAACACTGAATAAGCGGTGGGAAACGGCCGCGTCCAATAGAGACGGCCCGAATCGGCATCGGCGCAGAACAAATGCCGCGCGGAGCATCCGATCAGAAGGCGGCGATTTGCGAATCGCACCAGAATCGGCGAGGCGTAGCTCGCATTTTCGATGGCGCGGTCGTTTTCGGTATTGCCGGCCGTCGTCAGCGGAACGCTTTTCCACAGAACGGCGCCGGTTCGTTTGTCGAGCGCCACCAACAGAGCTTCGCGACCGCCGGCGGTGGCAAAGACGGCGCCTTCATCCACAAGCAAACATTCGCTTAGGCCCCGCGTGATATTTTGCCCGCCAAAGCGCTTGAGCAGCTCTGCCGACCATATTTCGCGCCCGGTCTCAGCATCGACGCAGGTGACCCGGCCGTGTGCATTCTGATGATAAATCCGGTTCTCGCTGTAATTGGCTGATGCTCTCGCGCCAGGATACTCGCTCCTCCATGCCGCGCCATTGGTGGAACGCCACAATTGTTTTCCGCCAAGGTCCATCGCGAAGAGATGCAACTCATCCCGAACGTCGCCCGTGAGGTAAATTCGACCTTTGGCAATCACGGGAGCTGAGAACCCCTGGCCGAGGTTAGTTGCAGACCAAACCAACCGAGGACCAGTTTCCGGCCAATGCTGTAGCAGGCCGCGTTCATTGCTGATGCCGTCCCGATGAGGTCCGCGGAACTGCGGCCAATCTGGATCAAGGGATGGCATTAAGTGAGCGGAACGTTCCGTTGACCCCTCCAGAGGCCAACGGCAAATCACGAGGCCAGCAACGAAGCACCAGAGCGCTTTCCGACAACGAAGCCAATTCATAAGGGCGCCGAGCTTAGCGAAATCGAAGCGCCGCTAGGATCTGCCGACAACTTCGGATGCACCGACGGGTTTAATCGCACTCGAAAGAGGGCTTGCCGTAATTCTCATTTACCTTTGGCAAAAAAAGCTTGTCGCATTTCGCACGACGAAGTGTTGTCTATTAGCGACATAGCAGGCTGCTTCGTCTTGTCACCGAGTTTTGAGGCGGCCTAATTGATTAGAACGGAAACCGATTCCGAACCAATGCATTTGCGATGAAACGTCTGCTCTCCGCCGTTGCCCTCTTATTGAGTCTCGGCATTCACACTTCGGGACAATTTGCGTTCAATGTCGGAAGCGCGAAGGACGACGCGCTTCCGGAGTTGCCGTCTGGATTCAAGATTAGTGTCTTCGCCAAGGAACCGATGGTGCGGAATGTTTGTGCGCTCGTGTTCGATTCGAAGGGGCGGTTGTTTGTGTCGCAAGGCCCTCAATACCGGCATCCGAAACCAGAAACTCCGGGCGATTGGATCACGATTCTATCGGATCGGGATCACGACGGTGTCGCCGATGAAGCGAAGACCTTTGCTTCCGGGTTTAATTCGATTCAAGCGCTTGCGTGGAAGGGCAACGATCTTTGGGTGGCGAACGCGCCGGACCTCACCGTGGTGCGCGATTTGGATGGCGATGACGAAGCTGACGAATATGTCCCGGTCTATTCCGGCCTAGGCACACTCGAACACGCCTTGCATGGACTGAACTGGGCGCCTGATGGAAAGCTTTATATGTCGAAAGGAGACACGCCAGCGCAATCTTACGCTCCCAAAGCCTTTCGTGAATTGATGCAGATTGAATCGAACGCGGCGGAATATCCGCCGATCCAAATCTTCAAGAAAGGCGAGTATCGGAAGACTTACGAAGTGCCAATGGACGGCCACACCGAAGGCGGGATTTTGCGTTGCGATGACATGGGCCGCAATTTGGAGATTTTTTGCCGCGGCTTGCGCAATCCATGGGACATCACCTTTGACGATGAGTTTAACTGGATGGGCACAGATCAAGATGACTCGTCGGAGGCGGACCGCGTGGTGATGCCGTTCTTTGGCGCGCACTTTGGCCATCACCATCGCTGGAGTAACAGTTGGACAGGAAAAGATCATCCGCAAACGACGCCCGCCAGCGGCTTCTTTCCGAGAGGAGACGGCTCCGGGGTTGGGATCGTCTATTACACGCACGATCAATTCCCGCGATCTTATTGGAACACCTTCCTGATCGGTGATTGGCTGCTCATGTCGATTTACCAATTTGTTCCAAACTGGAACGGCGCTCTGATTGAATGGAAAGATGGAATGCTTCGGACGTTTGCCAAGCCGGGCGGCCAATTGCCGCTGTTTCGCCCGACGGACCTTGAGGTTGGCCCGGACGGCGCGCTCTACGCAGGAGGTTGGGGCAAGGGTTATGGCGTGCGCTGGAAAGACGGGCAGATGGCCAACGAGGGACGTGTCTTTCGCATCTGGTATGGCGAGTCGTCTCCCAGACTGCCGACAACCTGGCAACGTGCCAATCGTCAGAAGCCAATCGAGACTTGGCCGGTTGAAGAGCTGATCGACGAGCTAAAACCACCTATCCGCGCTTGCCATGTGGACGCTCAAAACGAACTCGTTCGTCGCGGTCTTCGAGTGAAGGACGAATTGCTTCAGAAACTTGCTTCGGGGCCGCTGACAACCAGGCAACAAACGTGGATCGCTTGGACGTTGGGGCGAATGGGAATTGATGCGTCGCTGGATAGATGGTTTGCGCATCAGTCATCGCGTCTGGATGCCGACCCAAATCTCCGCGTGCAAGCAATCCGAATTCTCGGGCATCGCATCCGTTACGGACTTTCGACGGGTCAGCTCGCGGCTGATTTCGCTGATTTGCTCAAGCATTCCGAACCACGAATCCGTTTCGAAGCTGTTCAAACAGTTTGGCAGGCGGGCCAGAAACAGTTTCGCCACGCGCTAAAGGATCGGACGGTGATCGAGTACGACCAGTTAACGTCGTATGCACTTTGGCGGGCGCTGCAAGAATTGCAGTCGATTGACCAACGGAAGCAGATGCTGAAAGACGCCCGGCCGCAGGTGCGATTGGCAGGACTGCTCGGTTTGTTGGAAAGCAACGACCTGGCTGGCGATGATGTTCTGGAGGTTTCGCAGGACAACGATCCGCGTGTGCAGCAAGTCGCGTCGCAGTGGCTGGCGCGGGTTGGTCATGGAGTGAATGACAAAGACAAAGTGCTGGCGTTGCTTTACCAGCACGATCATCGCGCCGTGAATTTCGAGTTGCGCATGAACTTGCTTCACAGCCTGGCGCGCTTTCGCTTGACCGATAAGGACTGGCCGACTTTCCATGAACGGTTCTATCGACGGTGGCGCGGACGTGATGATGAGGTTTACCCAGAACAAAAGGCCAAGGAGATTGCGTTGGCACTGGAAATCATGTCGTCCAACATCAAGGCACTGCCGATACTGTGGGACGCGTTAAACCACGATTGGGAACCAGTTCGAGAAGCAGCCGTGCGCAGTTTTGCGCGATTGGAGGACGCCGGTCTTGACTACTTGATGACCAATTTGCCTAAAGGCGAACAAATGCGCCAACAACGCGCGATCGAAGCTTTGTGGTATTTTAACTTCTCAACAAAACCGTGGCAGCCGCGTCCGGGAATAATCGAATTGATCGCGCGAAGTTTCGATGAATCGAAGAGTTCGCTGACGCGTGGAAAGCTTGTGAAATTGCTGGCTGCGGTGGACGCCGCGTATTGGAAAGCGGCAACTGCATCGGCGGACCGAACGGTGGCGATTCGAGTCGCCGAAACTGCGGCGAAGGATCCTGATCCGCGAGTCATGCGGGAGGTCGTGTCATTGGCAGCGAAACTTGAGACCAAGATCGAGATCGTTGCTGCAGAAAGGCAAGTCACTATTGACGAGATAATGCCTTTGGTGAATCGGGCCGATCCCAAACGCGGCGAAACAATTTTCTTTGATGCCAAAGCGAGCTGCGCGGTTTGTCATCAGGTTCGCGGGCGGGGCCGCGCCTTTGGCCCGGATTTATCGGCGATTGGGGGAAGGGCGGATGCGCGGCAGATCATCGAATCGATTCTTGATCCGAACGCCAATGTTATCGAAGGGTACCGGGTCAGCGTTATTACTTTGAACGACGGCGAGCAGTTGGAGGGAATGATTCATGGTGAGACGGGCAATTCGCTGAAACTCTTCCAAGCTGATGGCATCGAGAAGACGCTGGCGAAGAGAAGCATTGCCAAGCGCGAAAACAGGCCCGACTCTCTGATGCCATCGATCCTGGGGCAGGTGTTGGAGAAACAGGAACTGGCTGATCTCACGGCATGGCTGCTGCAACAAAAGTGAAAATGAAACTGGAAGCCATTGAATTAAGCGTTGGAGAAAGCAACGTGCGAACGTTGGCTGGATTGCTTTTGTTCCTTGCGGGGTTGATCTCGGCTCAGGCAGCGGAGTTGCGCTTCGTGACGCATGAAAGCTCTCTCGATATTCACATAGGCAGCGTTCGGATCGCGTCTTATGTCTGGCGCGACGAGAAGATGTTGCGGCCGTACTTCGCGCATTTGAAAGTCCCATCCGGTCTTGAAGTGACCCGCAATCATCCACCGATTCGCGGCACAGATGCCGTCGATCACGATACGATGCATCCCGGACTGTGGCTCGCGTTTGGTGACGTGAGTGGCGCTGACTTCTGGCGCAACAAGGCAAAGATCGAGCACGTTGAATTCGCCGAGGCGCCGAATGTTCGCGATCAGGCAGGAACGTTTGCTGTTCAGAATCGGCCGCGATCTGGGACGCAGGAGATTTGCGCGCAGTTATGCCGTTATTCGATCCGGAAATCTGCCAGTGGTTATTTGCTCACCATTGATTCCACGTTTCGCGCGCCGGACGCTGACTTTTATTTCCGCGATCAAGAAGAGATGGGCCTCGGTGTGCGTGTGGCGACGCCGATAGCGGTTAAGAATGGCGGTCGCATGATCGACAGTGAAGGCCGCATCAACGAAAAGGAGATTTGGGGTAACTCAGCGAAGTGGTGCGACTACAGCGGAGCCATCAACGGGCAAAAGGTCGGCATCACACTAATGCCGCACCCTGACAACCTCCGTCCAAGCTGGTTTCATTCGCGGGATTACGGAGCTCTTGTGGCAAATCCGTTTGGGCGAAAAGCGTTCGGTAAAGGGGACTCGAGCCGTGTTTTCGTGAAAAAAGGAGAAGTGCTTCCTTTGCGGTTCGGAGTTTTCGTCCACGAAGGTGACATCAATCCGAACCAGGGCTACGCGAACTATCTGAAAGTGGAAGCGAATTGATCGATGAAAACGCGTCACATGCATTTTAGCGACGGTATTTCCACCTCGGCTCCTCCGCATGGACCGGTCGTAGGACGGGCGTCTCGCCTGTCCAGCATCTGCGTACACCAAAAAAAGGACAGGCGGGACGCCCTGTCCTGCGAAGTTCATGGACGCAATGCCAGGGAGAGGGCCACGTGGCTTCGCCACGTAGCGACGATACGTTTTCTGGCCATCGCGCTGTTGTTCGCAAGCTTCGTTCGCGCTGATGAAGTCCGCATTGCCACGATGCGTCTCGGCACCTCTTGGTACGTTTTTGGCGCGACTCTTTATAAGCTTCTTAAAGATAATCTTCCGGCCGGAACACGTGTCGAGGTGATTGCCAAAGGCGGCGGCGTGGGCAATCCCGTACTCGTGAATTCTGGCAAAGCGTCGATCGCGCTGGCGAACGTTGCATCGGCCGTGTGGGCGCGCGACGGAGATGCCATCGCTTACGAGGGCAAGAAACATGAGAATATTCGAGCCCTGGTCGGTGGTCTGAATTCGGTTTGGTACATCGTGCTGGCTCGCGAAGAGTTCGTTGCGAGAACGGGGCAGGATACGCTGGAAAAGATCCTTCTGGGGAAGGAACCGGTGCGGATCATCATGAAACCCCGCGGCAGCACGATTCCGGTGATCGCGGATATGATTTTCGATGCGCTCGGTACGAGTCGCGCAAGGATCGCCGCTAATGGCGGACAGGTGCTGCAAGTGGATCCGCAACAAATTCCCGATTTGTTTCGAGATGGGCGGGCGGACGTCTATTTTGAGGCGGCGCCGCTCGGCCACCCGACCGTGACCGAGGTAACATTGACGAGCCAGGTGAGGTTTCTCGAATTGCCTGAATCGGTGATCCACAAACTGACTCGGCACGGCCTTCGTCCAAGTGCGCTGCCGAAATTCTTTAAAGGCCAAACGGCGCCGACGCCTTCGGTCGATCTCGGAACGGTCCTGCTGGCGCATAAAGCCCTTTCCGACGAGCTGGCTTATCTAATCACGAAAACGATTTGCGAAAACAAAACTGTGATGGGCAAAGGGCACAAAGCCTGGGCGAAGTTTCAACCTGAAGTTGCCGGACAACCTGAGAACACAGGCATTCTTCTGCATCCAGGAGCGCGGCGTTATTACGAAGAGAAAGGGTGGTTGCAGGCGCAAAGGTGAGTATGTTCGTCGTTCTCGTGACCATCCGCATGGAGAGGAGTTGGGACGGCTCGTCCCTAAGCGCCAAACGGGGATGGGCGATGCCAGCTCTGGCTCGTAAAAGGCTTAGCCCGAGGGGCTGGCTATGAGTTCGGGTTCGTCATCGCTGCCAGCGCGACAAAGTTCTGATCCGCGCCCATCGGAGCCACGCGAAGCGCAGAGCTGGGACAAAGCAGTTCAATTGCTCCAGGCTGTCATCAGCTGTCTCTGGCTAGGTTTCCAAACGTACATCCTCTTCTTCCCGCAACCCGCATTGGCGCAATGTCCGCTTCACCTCGGCTTTGCTTTGGCACTGGTGTTGTTGTCGTATCCGCTGAAAGCGAAAGGCCCTGTAAATTGGCGGCGCGCTCTCGACATTTTCCTTCTAGCCGGCGTGCTGTTCGCAATCCTCTATTACTCCGTTTCGCGCCAACGCCTGATGGAACGCATGGAGGGCGTCGATCCGATTCTGAATGTTGATCTCGCGATGGGCGTGATGTTGACCGCAATTGTTCTCGAATGCGTCCGGCGCGTGACTGGTTGGTCGCTGCTTTCGGTCATCCTTCTTTCGCTCGCGCTCGGTTTCGTTGGGACAGTATTTCCCGGCTGGGTGGATCTCTCGTGGATACCAGAAATGCTGAAGTTCAGCGGGTTCTCGCTTTCGGAAGCCGTCGAGAACTTTACGATGACGGCGAATGGGTTGCTCGGTGTTACGACCTCCACGTCCGTGATGTTCGTCTTTTATTTCGTGGCGTTCGGCGCGGTGTATGCGGCCATTGGCGGTGGTCAGCTTTTCACCGACATCGGTTTGACATTAGCGGGCAAGCAGAAGGGTGGCGCGGCGAAGGCGTCCGTAATTTCCAGCGGTCTAATGGGAACGGTCAGCGGCAGCGCCGTTGCCAACGTGGCGGCCGATGGGATTTTTACCATCCCGTTGATGAAGGCGACCGGTTATTCGCCCACGCACGCGGCGGCGGTTGAGGCTGTGGCATCGACGGGCGGTCAGTTAATGCCTCCGGTCATGGGGGTGGCTGCGTTTGTCATGGCGGAGTTGCTGCAGGTGCCGTATACGCAGGTCGCTTTGGCCGGTGTTATTCCAGCGCTGGCCTTTTATCTGTCGATCTTTCTGGTCGTCGATCTGAATGCGCGCAAGACTGGCGCCGGTGTTTTGACCGCTCATGCTCCAAAGCCGCCGCCCATTCTCCCGCGCCTCTATCTGCTTCTGCCGCCTCTGCTGCTGGTCGTCTTGCTCGCCTTGGGGAAATCAGCGAGCTATTCGGCGGCGTTGGCAACAGGGGTGTGTATTGCAATCAGCGTGCTTAAGGAGGCTTCGCGCCTGGATCGTCGAGGCTGGATCAACACGGTGATGCAAACGTGCAAGCAAGCCGCCGAGGTGGCGGTCCCTATCGCCGCGATTGGCATTATCATCGAAGTCGCGGTCCAATCGAACCTCGCGCTGAAGTTCTCCATTCTATTGGTCGAGCTCGGCGCGGGGAATACGCTGGCGTCGTTAGCATTGATTGTGGTTGGTTGCATCGTTATGGGAATGGGTTTGCCGACCGTCGCGGCCTATATGATCGGCGCGATCTTTTTCGTGCCGGTCATGATTGATCTTGGAATCAGCCCGTTAGCCGCGCATTTTTTTGTCATGTACTACAGTGTGCTTTCGATGGTCACGCCGCCGGTGGCATTGGCGTCGATTACGGCGGCAGGGCTGGCCAAGGCAGATTCCACACGGACCGGGCTCAAAGCGTTTCAGTTGAGTTTAGTGGCGTTTTTTGTTCCGTTCATGTTCGTGTTTGAACCGGCTTTGCTGGCGCAAGGGCCTTGGGACAGAACGCTGACTGGTTTGCTCGCGCTAGCGCTAGGCGCGCTTGGTTGGGCGGTGGCGTTGGAAGGACACTTGAGGCACGCGTTGTCGGCGCTGCAACGGTGTGTCGTTGGCTGCGCGGGCCTGATGATATTTCTGGCGCCATTGATCGTTGATCGACTGGTGAAAAACTCCGGACAAACTGTGGGAGGAGCGCGTTTTTGGGTTTGGTCCAGTGCGATTGGTTTGCTAGTCATTTCGCTCTTGTGGTGCATTCTCAGAAAGCAGAAGGAAACAGCGGATGCAAACAGTTGAACTTACCCCAGCGCAGAAAGCGCGGCGCGATATTCGCGAGGGACGGCATCAAGGCCCAACGCACGGTTTGGCGATGGGTTACGTGCAGGCGAATCTCGTGATTATCCGGAAGCCACTGGCATTCGATTTCCTGCTCTATTGTCAGCGCAACCAACGCGCCTGTCCAATTCTCGAGGTTACCGACGCCGGTGACGCCGAACCGAAGCGAACCGCGCCCGGTGCGGACTTGCGGACGGATTTGCCGCGCTACGCGATTTACCGCGAAGGCTGTCGCACCAACGACGAGACGAAGATCGGGCATTTGTGGGAGCGCGGCTTCGTTTCGTTCCTGATCGGGTCTGGAATCTCGTTTGATCAAGCTTTGGAAAGAGCAGGCGTTCCTACGAACAAGAATCGTTGGGTGCTCAGGACGACGGTGCCGACCATCTCGGCCGGACCATTTCATGGAAATCTCGTAGTTACGATGCGATGGTTAACACCGCAGCAGGCCATAACTGCGACACAGGTAACGTCGAGGTTCCCATTCAATCACGGCGCGCCGATTCATATTGGCGATCCGGATGCGATCGGCGCCGATCTGCGATGTCCATTGCACGGACCGCCTGTCGAGAAGGCGCCAAAGGAATTGGTGGCGGTCTTTTGGGCTTGCGGTGTGACTCCACAGGCGGCGGCCGAAGCAGCGAAGATCGATCTGATGATTGCCCACGCGCCTGCGCACGGCTTTATCACCGACTTGAAAGCGGATGAGATTTGTTTGCAGTAGGCGCCATGAGGTTTTACCACGAATGAACACGAATAAACACGAATGGAAGCGCCAGGGATGAATCTCGGCACTGCCAGCGGTCAGCACGTGCCTCCGTCCTAACGCAGGCTTGAAGCCTGCCGTATCGCCGACTTTTAGTCGGCATCGGTTTCACATTTTCCCGGACGTCTGATTTGGCTGAGGCTGTGCGGATTGAAACACCGCAGTACAGCAGAGTGAAACTCCGCGCTACGACAGAGCGCTGGTGTCATTAGTGTTGATTTGTGGCAAAAGGCTTTGTTCAAATGAATGCTATGAATTGGAAAGATCATCCTTGGGCCGGAGTCTTCCCGGCGACGCTATGCGCTTTTCATGCTGATGAATCGATCGACGAAAATGGGTTGCGGTCCTATTTCACCGAGTTGGCGAGCGTCGAAGGCATCAAAGGCCTCACTTGCAACGGCCACACCGGCGAAATCATGTCATTGCGCCCGAGCGAACGCGCGCGCGTTACACGCATCCTTGCGAAATCGGTTCAGGAAGCGCATCGCAAGACTGGGCGGAACGTTAAGGTGATCTCCGGCGTTTCCGCGGAAGGAAGCCTCGAAGCTGTTGACCACGCGCTGGCGGCGAAAGAAGCCGGGGCCGATGCGATTCTGCTGATGCCGCCTCACCATTGGCTCCGCTTTGGTCGCAGTTCGCAAACGGCGGTCGGTTTTTTTCAAGATGTCGCGGAAGGCGCAGGAATTCCCATTGTCGTGCATCAGTATCCCGCGTGGACGAAAGCAGGCTACACGCTCGCTGAAATGCTGGAGATGGTTAAAATCCCGCAAGTCGTGTGCATCAAGATGGGAACGCGAGACATGGCTCGCTGGCTGTACGATTATGAGAAGCTCAAAGCGGCTGCGCCGCGCGTTACGATCATTACTTGCCACGATGAGTTTCTTTTGCCGACATTGCTGGAAGCGGCGGACGGGGCATTGATCGGTTTCGCCGGGTTTGCGCCTGAGTTAATGGTCGAGTTGGTTCACGCGGCCCTTGATGGCGGCCTCGCCCGCGCGAAGAAGGCCCAGCAAACCGTCGCGCCACTGGCCCGCATCATTTATGACTTCGGCGAGCCGGGATGTGGCGCACATCAACGGATGAAAGTCGCGCGGTGGCTGATGGGGAAGTTCCCGAGTCCGCATTTTCGGCGGCCGGTGAGACCGTTGCCGGCTGAGAAGGTTAGCGATATTCGCAGGCGCCTGGAAGAGATCGGCTTCTCGTGTCCACAAGCAAGTTCAATCTGAAGCTCAACGTGTCCCTTCCGGCCGACGCGCTACTAAGGACCGATTCCACTCTTAATGCCGTTCGGTAATTCAAGGCCTTGTGGCAGATGGTTGTCCCTCCGGGACAAATGCTCTTTGAATCACCGAAAGGCATTAGATTCCACTCCGTCCCTGAAATCCCCTGAGTGGGTCTATCCTGGTGTTTTCATAGCACCTTTTACTGTAGAAAATTGGCCTCCACGGAACATATGGGACGCAGTGGAATGCGTCCTTACCAGGTGGGGGATTGTTCAGCGTTTACATAAGTTCGGACGCGCCGCTGGGCTCACCAGGGTAGCGCTTATCGAGGGCTGTCTTTGCCGGTAATTCGCCGTGGAATCTATCGATCTCTTTTGCCATTGGCTGCCGAAGGTGTACTGCGAAGCCGTCGCTCGCCTCGCTTCCCGCCCGCTTCACATGTTTGTGCGGGCGCAAAAGATTCCGGCGATGACGGATTTGGAAGCGCGGTTTGGTGTCATGGACCAGTTTCCCGGATACCATCAAGTTCCTTCGCTCGCCTCGCCGACTTTGGAAATGATGGCGGGACCCACCGCAACTCCTGAACTGGCTCGCATCGCGAACGACGCGATGGCCAAGATCGTTGACGATCATCCGGACCGGTTTGTGTCGTTTGTGGCGGCGCTGCCGCTGAATAACTCGGTTGCCGCGAGACGCGAAATAGACAGGGCTGTGGACGAACTCGGCGCCGCTGGCGTGCAAATCTTCACGAGCATCGACGGCCGTCCGGTGGATGAGCCGGAGTTTCTCGAGTTGTTCGAAATCATGGCGGCCAAGGATAAGCCAGTTTGGTTGCATCCAATTCGCGGGATGACCACGCCCGATTATCCGGCCGAGCAGGTTTCCAAATATGATCTCTGGTGGGCGCTGGGATGGCCGCATGAAAGCGGCGTTGCGATGGGCCGCTTGGTTTTTTCCGGCATTTTCGATCGTTGTCCAAATCTCGCCGTCATCACGCATCATGTGGGCGGAACGATTCCCATGATGGAAGGCAGGTTGGGCTCGGGGATGAAATTGTTGGGAACGCGTGTTTTACCTGGCTACGAAGAGGCCGTGAAAACTCCTTTGAAGGGATTTCCGCTGGACGGGTTCCGGAAGTTTTATGCGGACACCGCATCGTTCGGTTCACGCGCAGCCATTGAATGTGGCCGGGCCTTTTTTGGCGCGGATCGTCTCGTGTTCGCCACGGACATGCCGTTTGATCCGGAGCAAGGGCCGGGTTACATCCGCGAAACGTTGCGGGCCATTTCCGAGATGAACCTTACACAAGCCGAACGCACGGCCATTTTTTGTGGCAATGCGAAGCGCCTTCTGAAGCTCGACGCACCCCATTCGACCGCATGAGCAAAGGGACGGTTTATCCGGCTGAATCGCGTGAGTTCCGGGACGCGAAGACGGGCGTGCGCATCCGACAAGTGACGGCTCATCCCTCGATCCATCACCATCCATTCTTTTACATTCCGGCGTACGACGATCGCATGCAATGGCTGGTGTTTGTTTCGCATAGGACAGGCGCTGCGCAAATCTTTGTCGAGGAGCGGGCGACGGGAAGGCTGATTCAGCTCACGGACCGGCTTGATCTAAACGAGTGGTCTCTGCATCCTGCGCACGATGGGCGGTTCATCTACTTCACAGCGGGCGCCGGCGCCTGGCGGGTTGATACGGATACCCTGAAGGAAGAACTGCTGGCGGTTTTTGAGACCGATTCCATTAAAGCCAAGGGCATGGTGGGGGCGGCGATGGGCACAACAACGCTGAGCCACGATGATCGCTGGTGGGCAGTCCCGGTGAAATTCGGCAACTGTTCCCGGTTCTTTGTGATCGACACCCAGACTGGCAAGGCCAGTGTGATTCTCGAGCGAGACACCATCGGCCATCCTGAGTTTCATCCGAACGACGCAAATCTCTTGCGGTACGCTGGGCCGCACGACCGGCGCATTTGGGTTATTCAACGTGATGGGCGCGAGAATCGCCTGGCCTACCGCCGCAACGACGCAAAGAAGGAATGGATCGTCCATGAAACTTGGATGCCGACGAAACGCGAGATTTTGACTGCGAACTGGCCGCACGGGGTAATCGGCATTGACGTTGACACCGGAGCCGTAAGGACCGTGACCCGATTCAACGCTTGGCACCCGATGCTCAGCCGAGATGGCACCTTGATGGCCTCGGACACCAAGAATCCGGATATCGGCCTCCAACTGTTTGACCCAAACGATGGTATCGGGCATGCGCGCACACTTTGCTTCCCGGAGGCGTCCAATGCCGGCGAACACTGGAACACGGACCATTGTCCGTACGACGATGGACCAGTCAGAGTCTATGCGCCGCAACACACGCATCCGCATCCGAGTTTTGCGCTGGACAAGTCTCGTGTGGTTTTTACGTCAGACCAATCTGGGCACGCCCAGATTTACGAAGCGTTTCTTTAACCCGAGAGATCAGGGTCGGACAGGGAGAGTCCCGATTTCTTTTGGACACGCATCAGGGCCATGAACCGGAGCGCGGCGTTTACGCGCGTTTACGCCGCTTCTGTGTTCGAAGTTCCTGCGATATTGGATGTTGAAGCGGCGTAAACCGCCGCGCTCCTAACGTCAGGTTCACGGGGAGCCTCCAGGCAAATGCTGCGCGCGGAGGGATGAACCTAATAGGACAGAGCGTCCCGCCTGTCTTGCTTTTGGTGTTCGCAGATGCTGGGCAGGCGGGACGGCTGTCTTACGACGTTGGTTCATGAGAAGGATTCACGCACCGCAAATAGCTTTGCTTTGCCGTTGATCCGCTCACGATAATCCGATAAGCAAAGCGCACTTATCAAGTTACTGAACGAAAGAAAACTCATGCTTCACCTAAAGCTTCCTGCTGCTTGGTTAGTTATTGCTTCGAATATCTTTCTGTGTGCCTACGCTGGTGACTGGCCGCAATGGCGCGGCCCGAAACGTGATGGCGTTTCGACCGAAACCGGATTGCTGAAACAATGGCCCGCCAACGGACCGCCGCTGTTGTGGAAAGCTCAAGAATTGGGCGGCGGTTACAGCACGCCGTCTGTTTCGGCTGGTCGTGTGATTGGAACGGGATACCGGGGCGCCGACGATGTCGTATGGGCGGTGGATGCTGAAACGGGCAAGCTGCTTTGGACGACGCGCCTCGGCAAAGCGGATGAATCGTTCGATATGGCGGAGGGACCGCGTTCGACGCCGGCGATTGACGGCGATCTGGTATATACCTTGGGGGGAGGCGGCAATCTTGTTTGTCTTGAATCGGCCACTGGCCGCGAGGCGTGGAAGAAGCATTTCAAAGATGAGTTTGGCGGACGCATGATGTCGGGCTGGGGTTTCTCAGAGTCCCCATTGGTGGACGGCGACAAATTGGTTTGCACCCCGGGCGGAAGCCGGGGATCGATCGTCGCGCTGAATAAGAAAACGGGCGCGTTGCTCTGGCAAACGACAGAGTTCAAAGACCGCGCCGCGTATTCGTCTGTTATCACCGCTGAGATCGGCGGCGTTCGCCAATATATTCAGTTGACGGGAGACAGTTTGGTGGGCGTAAACCCGGCTGATGGCCAGTTGCTTTGGAAAGCTGCCCGGCGCGGCGAGACTGCAGTCGTGCCAACTCCGATCTTTTACGATGATCATGTTTACGTGACCTCCGGTTACGGAGTTGGCTGCAATTTATTCAAGATTACACGCGCGGCCGCGAAGTTTAGCGCGAGAGAGATTTACGCGAACGAGGAGATGCAAAATCACCACGGCGGCGTCATTCGAGTTGGCGAACATGTCTATGGACATTCCGACAGCCGAGGTTGGATTTGTCAGGAGTTCAAGACCGGCAAGGTTGTGTGGTCCAATCGCGGCGTCGGCAAAGGAGGGCTCGTTTGCGCAGATGGGCACCTTTATCTCCGCAGCGAAGGAGGCAAAGGGACGGTTGCGCTTGTTGAAGCGACGCCGCAGGGTTACCGGGAGAAAGGCCGATTCGATCAGCCCAACCGCAGCAGGCGAAATAGCTGGTCTCATCCCGTCGTCGCCAATGGCCAGTTGTACCTGCGTGATCAGGATGTATTGCTCTGTTACAACGTGAAGCCCTGAACTCGCTGGCCCCAAATCTGGAAGAATTGCTGAGGCAGATTTGGCGCGCTTTGGAACAGGCGCCGGTCGATGTAAAGCATCCGTTCCGCACGCCTGTCCTAGGGACAGGTTCTGGCAATGCCTGCGGACTGCGGACGGTGGTCTTGCGAAAGGCGGAGTACGCTCGACGCACATTGATCTGCTATTCCGACTATCGCGCGCCGAAGATCCGGCAGCTGCAACAGAATTCTGAAGTCCGCTGGCTCTTCTATCGCAGCGATGAATTGGTGCAAATTATCGCGGGAGGATCGGCATCGATCCATCACGTTGATCAGGTTGCGCGCGAGGCTTGGGAAACCACGCCGTCGGAACACCGGATGAATTATGCTTCGCCTTGCGCGCCCGGAAGCGAAATCGAGGAGCCCTCATCGGCAGTGCTCGAGAATCAACCTGCCAGCAACCGGGATGTATTCGAAGATGCCTTTTCCAACTTTGCCGTGATCGTAACCTCCGTTCAAAGCCTGGATTTCCTAAAGCTCGACGCGCCTGGCCATCTGCGCGCGCGGTTTGTTTGGAATGGTTCGGTGGTGAAGTCATGTTGGCTCTCGCCGTGAAACTGGTCCAACTCTGTTTTGATCAGCCGACAAACTTTTGTCTCATATGAGACAAAAGTTTGCTCGCGTCAGGGAACTCAGGCAACTGCGGCAACTGTGATTTCACCAAATCATCGCTTGACCAATTCAACCAGAGCGACAGCAGAGCGAAACGCTGCGTTACGAGGACGGGTCGTTCTGAGCGGTGGTGGTGTCAAGATGCACCGCGCGTTGACCAACGTTTTCTCCTTTGGGCGTGCCGACGTTTTTGCGAGATTGACGGGGATATGTTGTCCGCGCCGACCGGTGACGCACCCGAATTCAAAACAGACGAGCGGCTTCGACCCGGAAGGTTTGCCGCGCTGTTGGCGGTTCTGATCATCGCGGCGTTTCCGGACGTTATCTTCGGCGCGCGGACTTTCTTTTACCGCGATTCTGGCATCTTTGGCTATCCGATCGCTTATTATCATCGCGAGAGCTTCTGGCAAGGTGAGATGCCGCTTTGGAATCCACTGAACAATCGCGGCCTGCCGTTTTTGGCGCAATGGAATACGATGGTGCTTTACCCGCTGTCGCTGTTCTACGTGCTGTTTCCTTTGTCGTGGTCGCTTGGCGTGTTCTGTTTGCTTCACCTGTTTTTGGCTGGTCTGGGGATGTACGGGCTCGCGCGACAATGGACCGCCAACAAACTGGCAGCCTCCGTTGCGGGATTGGCATTTGCGTTCAATGGCCTGACGCTGAGTTGCTTGAAATGGCCCAAAAATATCGCGTCGCTGGCGTGGATGCCGTTCGTTGTCTGGTTAACGGAACGCGGCTGGCGCGAGGGCGGACGAAAGTTGGTCCTCGCGGCACTGGCGGGTGCATTCCAAATGTTGACGGGCGGACCAGAGATCATTTTGTTAACGTGGGTTTTCGTTGGGCTCTTATGGATCAGCGATCTCTTCGCTAGGCGCCAGATGCGTGGAATGATCGTGGCGCGATTTCCTTGCATCATTCTGCTTGTCGCGGGCTTGGCGGCGATTCAGTTGGTTCCATTTCTTGACCTGCTGAAACACTCGCAACGCGACGCCACATTCCGTGACGCTTCGTGGTCTTTGCCGCTTTGGGGTTGGGCGAATCTCTTCGTTCCACTCTTTCGCTCTTTTCCATCGCATCAAGGTGTCTTTGCCCAATTGGGTCAGTATTGGATTTCTTCTTATTACATGGGAATCGGATTGCTGGCGTTGGCCTTGGCCGCTCCGTGGTTAATGTCGAACAGGAGAACGTGGCTATTGGCGGCAGTCACGGCGATTAGTCTGATTTTGTCGTTTGGCGACGCTGGGCTTGTTTTTCAATGGTTGCGCAAGCTCGTTCCCCCGCTACAGATAGTTCGGTTTCCCGTAAAGTTCGTCGTTCTTCTGGTGTTTACAATTCCGCTGATGGCCGCGTTTGCGATAGCTCGAATGCGCACTATGATGAACGCAGGTCAAGCGGCGGCCTCCGGTCCGTCGTGGATCGTCATCGCACAAACTCATTATCATCCCTGGCGGGCCTACATCCACGGCAAACCGAAGCGTCTCTGGCGCGCCAACCATTTTGCTCAAGCGATTGAAGTGCCCGGCGGCCGATCGTCGGTCCAGTTGATTTACCAAGATCGGGCCTTTGTATTCGGCGGAGTGCTGTCGGTGCTCGCTCTTGGCGCCTGTGGTTGGCTCTGGTTTCGACGAGGCCGCGATGTCTCCGCGAGGGCCGTTTGATCCGATAATGTCTTTCGTTAATTCAAAGTTTTGTAAAGGGCTGTCCCGGAGGGACACGGTGAAATTAGCCCGGCGTTTTAACGCCGGGAACCGAATCGGCTGGGACTCAAGTCCGGTAGGGACGGTTGAACCGTGCGCAGTTGCGGGGCGATTCAACCGTCCCATCGTGACTGCCACGTTCGTTGTGACAGTCCCGGCGCTAAAACGCCGGGCTATCCTCATCGTGTCCCTCCGGGACGAATACTGTTTGAGTTGCCGAAGGGGATTCGGTTGACCCGAGGACGCACGCATGTTGGAGAATTCTACTGAGGCTGGCCCGCGGCAAAGCTCGGCGTTCTCCGACAATTGGTTTGCGCCAGGGCGGGTCGCGCTTTTGCTGGCCAGCTTAATTGTCTGCAGTTTTCCGAAAGTGTTGCTGGGCTGGCAGACATTTTTCTATCGAGATTTCGGCGTATTAGCTTACCCGGTAATCTTTCATCATCACGAAAGTTTCTGGCGCGGCGAATGGCCGCTCTGGAATCCGCTCAGCAACTGTGGCGCACCCTTTCTGGCGCAATGGGGCACGATGGTCTTGTATCCTTTTTCCATATTCTATCTGTTGTTCCCATTACCATGGTCGATCAATTTCTTCTGTCTCGCGCATCTGTTTTGGGCGGGGTGGGGGATGTACTACCTGGCCGAGCGCTGGGCACGCCATCGATTTGCGGCGTGTGCGGCCGCTGTCGCTTTCGTTTTTAACGGCGTTACCTTTTCGAGCCTGATCTGGCCAAATTACGCGGTGGCGTTGGGATGGATGCCATGGGTTGTGCTATGCGCCGAGAAAGCGTGGCGACAAGGCGGCAGACAAATTGTGATTGCGAGCCTAGTGGCGGTGTTGCAAATGCTCTCGGGAGTCCCGGAAGTGGTTCTGCTCACGTGGCTGCTGATAGCTGGAACCTGGGTCGGGACCTTCCTGCAAAAGGATGCGCCGGTCAAACTTCTCATGGGCCGGACGCTGGTTGTAATCACTCTCACGAGCGGGTTGATCGCGGCGCAATTGTGGCCCTTTCTCGATTTGCTTGCGCATTCGCAACGGACCTTGAACTTTGGAACGTCAAAATGGGCGATGCCAGCATGGGGCTGGGCGAATTTTCTTGTGCCGTTGTTCCGCTGTTTTCTGACTCCCCAAGGAATCTTTTTCCAACATGGGCAGGAGTTCATGTCCTCGACCTATCCGGGGATTGGAGTGGTTATGTTCGCGCTGATGGGCGCACTGTTTGTGCGGCAACGACGCGTTTGGCTATTAGGACTAGCGGCGGCCGTGAGTGTAATCATGGCGATGGGGGAGGGCGGACTCTTGTACAATCTCCTGAGGCGAGCTATTCCATTAACAGGCTTCGCTCGTTACCCGATTAAGTTTGTTGTGTTAACAGCGTTCGCTCTGCCGATCTTGGCGGCGTATGCCGTGAACGATTTCGGAGGTTTGCGTTTTTCAACGAGCGACCGGCGCTGGCGGCGTTTGGTGGCGATTGGGTTGGGCTTGATCGCCGCGATTGCGGTGGTTCTTTGGTTTGCGCAACGGTATCCGCTGCCGTTAGACCAATGGCCTGCCACGCTGCGCAATGGCATATGGCGCGGCATTTTCTTGATTGGAATTCTCACGCTCTTTGCCGTGCGGAGCCGGGTCGCTCAGCCTAACGTCGCGGCCCTTGGAGTGATTTTGCTTTTGGTTCTGGATTTCTGGACTCACGCGCCGCCGCAAAACCCAACGCTGCCATCCTCAGCGATGGCGCCAGGGTTGTGGCAATTAAGCAATCAACGACCGGCGCCGGCGCACGGTGAAGGGCGAATTGTGATCAGTCCTCAAGCAGAGCAGCAATTGCTCATGAGCCGCGTGGCGGATTTGCAAAACGATTTTCTCGGGAAGCGACTCGCTCTCTGGTCCAACTTGAACATGTTGGAAGGGATTCCAAAAATCGGCGGTTCCGCGACACTTCAGTTGCGCGAGCAGATGGAAGTTCAAACGCTGCTTTACGCTTCAACCAACACGGAGTTACCGCGGTTGGCGGATTTTCTCGGAGCGTCTCTCGCGACTGCGCCAGGCCAAATCCTGGAGTGGTCCCGCCGAGAGAGTTACTTGCCGCTAGTAACATTTGGGCAAAAACCCATCTTCGCCGATGCCACAGATACTTTGAGCGCGCTGACAAATTCCGCGTTCAATCCAAGCGAAGTGGTTTACCTGCCCGCGGAAGCGGAACGATGGGTCACCGCAACGAATCGAAGCACAGGAAGCATTGTGTCACGAAAGTTTTCGATGCAGCGGATTGAGTTGAAGATAGACGCGGCGCAGGTGGGCTTGGTCGTTATCGCACAATCGTTTTATCATCCGTGGCGAGCCTACGTGGACGGCAAGGCGACGCCAATTTGGCGGGCTAATCATGCGTTCCAGGCTGTAGAAATCCCTGCCGGAAGCCACGAGGTGAAACTGGTTTATGAGGATTGGCGATTCAATTACGGTGCGATGATTTCTTTGGGAACGCTGCTCTTATGCACCGTGCTGTGTTTCCGCTGGATTAGCAGCATTAGGAAATAGGAGAGTTTCAGAGGTTCTCAATTCTCAGAATCGCGCCTTAGTCTCCTTAGTCTTAGGAAGTCAGGGCGAAGGAGGGACGTGTGGCCCGAAATGCTGCAAGTTGCCGTCTGAGCGATTTTTCCGAAGTCGTAAGTCCCGCCTGCCGGACAGGCGGGCATTTTCTTGATGTAAAGAAGATCGCCAATCAGGTCCGGAGGCAGTGGCGGTGTCTCCGTCCACTTTGCCCTTTTCCAAACCCCACATTTGCTTGGCCGATTCGATTTGCGCGAGATTCTCGGCGCAAATATGACTTTGCGCGCGGGCGCGGCTTTTCACGAAGTTAGGGACCGCGATTGCGGCCAAAAGACCGATGATCGCGATGACGACCATGATTTCTACGAGCGTAAAGGCCGATTGGGCCGGCTTGGTGGGATACATAACGTTCTCCAGACCAATCACACGTAATCACTGGGGGGGGAAAGCTTGAGGGCTTTGGACCTTCAAGCTTCTGTAATCGACTCAATTTGATCTCTGATCAAAGAGTGTGGCCGGCCGAAGAGCCCAAGCTGCAAGTGGGAGCTGTGCCCACAGCGCCGTAGGTGTAGGAACCGTTGCCGGGGCAAGATGGTGTATTGCCGCCGCGGAGAAACGCGTTAATGGCGCTTTCAGAACCAGTGGTTGCGGCTCCCTCAGTCTTCTTGTTTTCCAGTGCCCATTGCTCTTTCGCGCCTTCGATCTGGCGAAGGTTAGCGATGCAAGCGTTCTTTTGGACGGAGGTGCGCGCCTTCACGAAGTTCGGAATCGCAATGGCGGCCAAGAGACCGATGATGGCGACTACGATCATGATTTCAACCAAGGTGAAGCCACCTTTACGATTGGTGGTGATTTGCATATTTGAGCCTTTGTGTTGTTTTAGCGCGGCGTGAACATGGCAAAAGGCGGGTTAATATTAATACAAATTTGCGTTCACGAATTGCCCAGTGCCGACCGCTGCGCGATACATAGCAGACAAGACGCCAAAGTCAATTTGAAGAAAACTTGCGGCCTTCACCGCAACCGTACTAATCTCTCGGAGGATGAAGATAGACAAAAGCGCGCGCATATTTGTCGCTGGTCATCGCGGCATGGTCGGCAGCGCCATTTGGCGTGAACTTCAGCGCCAGGGATACGCGCATTTGATTGGCAAGAGCCGGTCTGAACTCGATCTGTGCGACACGGTTTCGGTTCAAGAGTTTTTCGAAAAAGAACGGCCGCAGTTTGTGTTTGTCGCTGCTGCCAAGGTAGGGGGCATCCGAGCCAATGATACGCAGCCAGCCAATTTCCTGCATGAGAATCTGCAAATCCAATCCAACGTAATTCACTCTGCGCACCTGTTTGGGGTCACGAAACTCCTCTTTCTTGGCAGCTCCTGTATTTATCCGAAACTCGCGCCGCAGCCAATGAAGGAAGAGTATCTCCTTTCGGGTCCCCTCGAACCGACTAACCAATGGTATGCCGTGGCGAAGATTGCCGGCATCAAGCTTTGTGAAGCCTATCGCAGGCAGCACGGCTGCAATTTCATCAGTGTGATGCCAACCAATCTTTACGGTCCCAAAGACAACTATGATCTCGAGACCTCGCATGTCTTGCCCGCGTTGATTCGCAAACTTCACGAAGCAAAAACCGCCGACAGTTCGAAGGTAATTTGCTGGGGTTCCGGAACACCGCGCCGCGAACTGCTCTACGCAGATGATCTTGCACGGGCGTGTCTCTTTTTGTTGAACGAATATGACGAGGAGCGTTTTATTAATGTCGGTTTCGGAAGCGATTTAACGATCCGAGAACTGGCCGAAATCGTGCAACGCGTCGTCGGTTTTTGCGGTGAACTTGTTTGGGACGTTTCGAAACCGGACGGTTCGCCCCGCAAACTGATGGATAGTTCGCGGATATTTGCTCTAGGCTGGCGGCCAGAAGTGGATTTGGAGGCTGGCATTCGTCTCGCGTATCAGGACTTTTTGAATGGGCCATGGGCCAGGGAGAACAAGCAGAAAATTCAGAAGCCAGCTCAAATGGCTTGAATGGACGTCGCTCGCGGATTATGCCGCTTGAGCCTCGCTTCTCGGATTCTTAGCCAGGAATGACAATTCGCGCTCGGTCATCTCTGTGATCAATTCGGCAAAGGTGACTTCATGGGTCCAGTTCAAAACGCATTTCGCTTTGCTGGCATTTCCAACGAGTCTTTGAGGCTCGATGGGGCGCAAGAAGCGAGAATCTTTTTTGAGGTATTGACGCCAATCAAGTCCAACCGTCGCAAACGCCTGCTCGACCACATCCTGAACCGAGTGTAATTGGCCGGTGGCCAACACAAAATCTTCAGGCTTTTCCTGCTGCAGCATCAACCACATGGCTCGGACGTAATCGCGGGCATGACCCCAGTCGCGTTGCGCTGTCGTATCGCCGAGGAACAAATCGTTTTGCAGGCCAAGTTTGATGCTGGCTGCGGCCCGGCAGATTTTGCGCGTTACGAAATTCTCGCCACGCCGCGGGGACTCGTGATTGAACATGATTCCATTGCAAGCGAACAAATCAAAAGTTCGGCGATACACGCCCACCATGTGTGTGGCAAAAGCTTTCGCGCAGCCGTACGGATTGATCGGCGCGCACGGTGTCTGCTCGTCTTGCGGGACGATGGTTGGGGTGCCGAAGATTTCGCTCGATGAGGCGTGAAAGAAACGCGGCATCGGCTTTAAATCCCGAATCATCTCGAGCAAACGCAGCGTCCCCATGGCCGTCATATCACACGTCGATTCCGGAATCTCAAAACTGAGTCCTACATGGCTTTGTCCCGCCAAATGATAAATCTCGTCCGGAGCAACTTTGATCAAGACTCGACGGAATGTGGTCGGGTCGTCGAGTTCCGCATAGTGCAGAAACAAGCGTTGGCCATAAATGGTTGTGTCATGGTACAGGTGATCGAGTCGTGATCGGCCCAAGGTGCTCGTGCGCCGGACGATCCCATGCACCTGGTAGCCTTTGTCGAGCAGCAGTTCCGTCAGGTACGATCCATCTTGGCCGGTAATTCCGGTGATTAAGGCACGCCGCATGGTTAACCTGTCACTCGAATTCTTCCTTCCCGGTGATCCTTCAACAGCTTGATATCGGCCTCGACCATGAGCTTGACCAGGTCCGCGAACTTCGTTTTTGGCTCCCAGCCCAATTCCCGTTTGGCTTTTCCATAGTCGCCAATGAGCACATCGACTTCGGCAGGACGGTAGTAGCGGGGATCGATCTCGACATATTGATGCCAATCCAATCCGGCGTGAGTGAATGCGACATCCAGGAACTCACGAATTGAGTGCGTCTCACCAGTGGCAATCACATAATCGTCGGGCTGATCCTTCTGAAGCATCAACCACATCGCTTCAACGTATTCCTTGGCATAGCCCCAATCCCGCTTGGCATCGAGGTTCCCGAGGTAAAGTTTATTCTGGAGGCCTGCCAAAATGTGCGCCAGGGCACGCGTGATTTTTCGAGTGACAAACGTTTCGCCGCGGCGCGGAGATTCGTGGTTGAACAGGATGCCATTGCACGCGTGCAGTCCGTAAGACTCTCGATAATTAACCGTGATCCAGAAGGCGTAAACCTTCGCACAACCATAAGGACTGCGCGGATAGAATGGGGTCGTTTCTTTTTGGGGAATTTCCAGAACTTTACCAAACATTTCGCTCGATGATGCTTGATAAAAGCGCGGTCGAATTCCGGTTTCGCGGATCGCCTCCAACAATCGCACAGCGCCCGTTGCGGTGATATCGGTCGTGTATTCCGGACTATCGAAACTCACGCGGACATGGCTTTGGGCCGCCAAATTATAGACTTCGTCCGGCTGAATTTTGCCGATCAGGCGAGCCAAAGCGCTCGCGTCGCTTAGGTCACCGTAGTGCAAAAATAGGCGGCTTCGGCCTGAATGAGGATCGGAATAGATCGAATCCAACCGCCCCGTATTGAACGTGCTGGCGCGTCGAATGATGCCATGAACATCATAACCTTTCGCTAACAGCAACTCAGCGAGATAAGAACCATCCTGACCGGTGATTCCGGTGATAAGCGCTTTTTTCGGCATATTTCTGGGGCTAAAGTCGGTAAAAGTTTTGCCTAAGGCAAGCTGGAACACCTAATGCATATCAGTTTTAGCGTAGCGCAGACTGGGCAGTCTGCGCTACGTTAAACTGATTTAGAAAGGAGCGAACTGGGGTCCGTGTGCTCAAACACTTCTAGCCACAAAGCAATATTTTCTCTCAATGAAATTGTCGTCGTTAGGCACAATAACCTGCGCTTCCTGGCTAGTCCTCGCCAGCCTCTTGGCCACAACGACTGCTTCTTCCTTTGTCTCGCGAATGATATGTGGGCGTCTAAATCCTTCTCGGATGACTTGCCAGGAATCATCTGCTCTACGTGTGAGATGATAGATACGCCTGTCCGTCATAAACCGAGTAGCACCGCGTTTCTTTATGAGAGTAACCAACCACACGACGCCCCGAAATACTATCGGGGGAAAGACTGAAAAAGGGCTGGGTAAATACCCATGGACAGCGTCAGATGTCCGTCAAACGCTGATCGGCATCGCCGAAACGGGGAACTACCACTCCCATGCGATCCATGAGAGACAGGTAAAGGCTGCAAGCGCGGCGCTTGTCTTCCCCGCGTTCGAAGTAATCCAGTATCTGGCCGGGTTTCAATGTTCCTCCGCCGCGACCTGCGAGCAACATCGGCATGTGGTCTGCCTGATGCCGGTCGCCGTCAAATAGATTCGAGCAGAAGAGCAACATCGAGTTGTCGAGTAACGATTGGCCGCCTTCGTCGATCGCTTTCATCCGTTCGACCAGATAGGCGAACTGCTCCACGTGAAATTGATTCGTCTTAAGATACATCGCCTCGCGCTTCGGTTCGCGGCCGTTGTGTGTTAAGTCCAGATGCAAGCTGCCTTCCACTCCGGGAAGGAATCCGAAATTCATCTGCGACAGATCGTTGTTCAACATGCAGGTCACAATCCGTGTCTTATCCATGCGGAACGCGAGCACGATCAGGTCGAGCATTAACTTCATGTGTTCCGGCACATTTTGCGGCAACGCATCGCCGGGGCGCTTCATATCCGGCTCGCTCAGAGACGGGCGCCAACCTTCCAACCGCCGTTCGCGCGACGCATTGTCAATGCGCTTTTCCACGTCGCGAATCGATTCGAGGTAATCGTCTAGTTTCCCCTGGTCCTGGACCCCGATTCGGCGTTTGAGATCTTTCGCATCCTGCAAAACGTGATCGAGAATGCTGCGATCGAGTTGGCGGCCTTTGGCATTGCCCACCAAAAGGTCGAAGACCCGAGCTGGATAAATCTCCTTCATGGCCGGTTTCGTCTCCGAAGTCCATGATATGCATGAGCCGTACAGCATCGACAGTCCGTCCTCCAAGCGCAGTTCGGTTGGCTCGATGCCAAGCACCAAACTGGAAATCGGCGTCCGATCGCCAATATGCTGGACCATAACCTGGTCCAGCGTCTTTCCGCAGCGAATGTCGTTTTGGTCCGTGCTGACCCAACCGCCGGAAAGCAAGTTGGGGATGCGTCCCAGATGCGGGCTTTTATGCGCGACGGCTTGCTGGTTGTAGAGGCCGCGCAAGAAAATCATCTCTTCGCGAAAAGGCATCATCGGCTCGAGACCAGGACCAATCTCCATTTCTGCGCCCTTTCCTCGGGCCCACCAATGAATCGGTTCGACCCCGTTGGAAAAGTAAATGCACGCAAAGCGGACGGGCGGCTTGGTTGTTCCGGGTTGAGCCACCACTTGGCCAGAGTCCGCGGCGCGCAACGGCAACGATTCCAGCCAGGGCAGCGTCAGAGAAATACCGGCCGCCCCGCGCAGAAACGCACGGCGAGAAATGGATTGCTTCCCCGCGAATGAACCAGGGGTTTTCATGCTGACCTGCATCTAGCATATCTTCGGCAGGTTCGCACTAAGGAAAACATGAGGAAAACGTCGGCCTTTTCATTGCCGCATGGTGACTCCGTCTCGAAAGGTAAACGCTTTCTTCGCCGTTGCGCGATCGATTGGGAACAGATAGGATGTCGGGCGTATCGGCAAGCAAGCCATGAGCGAACTTCAATTCAAGAGAATCACCAAAGAGATCCGGAAGTAGTTGGCAACTTGCATTCACTCACAAACGCCGGAAAATAGGAGTGCGATTGGATGACGACAAAGACGATTTCAGCGCGCCCCAGTGAAGCTGTAACGCAATTCTCAGTTTTTACTGAGAACAAGTTGGGCCGGCTGCATGAAGTTGTGGGATTGCTTCAATCCCAAAATGTTCACGTCTTGGCGCTGACGACTCTCGATACAACCGACAGCACGATTCTCCGCATGATTGTTGATGACCCGGACCGCACGCGCGAAATCTTGAACGAGCGCGAGTTCCCCTTCACCGAAGCCGAGATGCTCGTCGTCGAAATCGATTCGGAACAGAAATTACGCGCGGTGTTGTCTGTGTTGGTCATGGCCGAACTGAACATTCATTACGTCTACTCTTTGATCGCGCGTCCGGAAGGAAAGTCGGCGTTGGCCTTCAGCCTGGAGGATCGCGAGGTTGCGGCCGAAGCGCTCAAACAACGGCAGTTCAAAATCCTCAATCAAGCTGATCTTTCGCGATGAGCCTGCGACATCCTCAGTATGGCAGCGTCAGGCATCCCAGAGGGGAATGCCTTTCTCGTAGCGCCGAACCTTCCGGCATCACTCGCCGCCACTTTCTCCGCAGAACTATGCGCGGCGCCGTGGGCGCAACTGTGGTTCCATCAATGTTAGGGCTGGGATGCTCCACTCCGTCACCGTTTGCAGCCCAGCGCAAACGCCTGCGCGTCGCGGCCATCATCACCGAATACACTTACCGCAGCCACGCTCACGTCATTCTCGAAAACTTTTTGGAACCCTATCTGTTCAACGGCAGACTGATTTCTCCCGACGTGGAAGTTGCCAGCATGTATGTCGATCAGGTTCCAGCTCATGATTTGTCGCGCGCCATTTCCGCAAGATACAAGATTCCGATTTATAGAACCATTGCGGAAGCGCTCTGTGGTGGCACTGGCGACCTTGCCGTGGACGCCGTGCTTTCCATCGCTGAATTTGGAGATTATCCTGTCAATGCCAAAGCACAGATGGAATATCCGCGCAAGCGATTCTTCGACGAGATCGTGGCTGTATTCCGGAAAAGCCGGCGCGTTGTTCCCCTCTTCAATGACAAGCACCTTTCGTATCGCTGGGATTGGGCCAAAGAAATGTACGACACCGCACGGCGGATGAAGATTCCCTTTATGGCCGGAAGTTCCGTGCCTCTCGCAGAACGAACCCCGCCGCTGGAATTGCCGTCGCGCGCCCGAATCGTAGAAGCCGTTTCGATACATGGAGGAGGGCTGGAGTCGTACGATTTTCACGGACTGGAAGTGCTCCAGGCGATGGTCGAGAGCCGGCGAGGCGGAGAGACCGGAGTTTCAAAAGTGCGATTCCTCGACGGCAAAACCCTTTGGCAATCGGCCGAGGCGGGAGATTGGTCGCCGGAACTGGCGGCCGCTGCGCTCGCGGCGAAGCCAATACCAGGTTCGCCCGCCCCTCAGGAACTAATTCATCCGACGGCGAAGCGGGACGATGGAGGTCCATTTGTCACCCATGGCATTCTTGTCACGTACCGCGATGGAACACGGGGAGCCATTTTAGCCGCGGGGATTTCAGGAACTCGCTGGCATTTTGGATGCCGATTGGCAGGTGAAACAAAGCCGCACGCAACCAGCTTTTACGTTGGTCCGTGGCGGAACCGCAATCTCTTCAAAGCGCTCTCATATGCCATTCAAACGCATTTTCGCGAGTGGAGCACGCCTTATCCAGTCGAACGAACTCTGCTGGCAACCGGGATTCTCGACGCAGCGATGGAATCGCGCGTCAAAGGCGGCGCCATTTTGGAGACACCTCATTTGCGGATGGCTTACAAGCCGCGAGACTTTCGCGCTATGCGTGAAATGGGTGCGACCTGGAAAATCATCACGGAAGAGAGGCCCGAGCCGCAAGGGATCGAGTACGGTGGGAAGTGAATGCCACTCCCATCATGAGAACTGTTCAGTAGAATATGACTCGTCTCACTGCACATCCTTCCGGTCACTATCATTTCCTGCCTGGTATCGCGCCTTATTCCTGTGGTGTCGTGGCCGATAAAGGCCATGAGATCATCCGAGTCTCGCTTCAAGTTCCTCAGTTATGGCGTAATGGGTTCGATATCGTGGACAGCTATTTGCGAAAGGCAGGACACGAGCGCTCTGCGCTTTGTGCCATGGAACTGCGCTCTCCGCAGCCATTCACCATCGAAGGATTCATCGAGTTCAATCGCGCTTATTGCGCCGTGCTGGAGGATTGGAATATCTTCGTCGATGGCGTCAACCCGGTGGCGCGAACTAACGTATGCCCCCTCTCCATCGACGCGCCCGATCCCGTCCTGCACGCTTTTTCATTTGTGCGCCCGAATTCGTCCCGTAAGCAGCAGACTTTCGTTGTGGCCGGAGCGGGAGAACTCCTTGACGGCATTCTCGTGAAGGATGGCATTTGGCGGTGCGGTGAGACTTCCGGTGAAGCGCTCGCCGAAAAGGCGCGTTATGTGTGCGATGTAATGGCCGATCGTTTGCAGGGCCTCGCTGCCAACTCGAACGAAGTCACCACTCTCAATGCCTACACCGTGCACAACATTCATCCGCTGCTTGGCCAATTGCTCGATGATCTTCCCGCGGCGAGGCGCTGTGGTATCTGTTGGCATTACACGCGCCCGCCCGTGATCGACATCGAATTTGAAATGGATATGCGCGGTATCTTGGCCGAAGAGTCGCTGTCATGAGCTCTTGTCACCGCCTTGAGCGTCGATTCGGCGCGTGTACCAGATGTAAATCAGCATGAGCGCGAATGCCAAAACACCGACTCCCGCAAACGCGTACCAGAGGTAATGGGCGTGCGCGTAAACCTCGGGCATCGGCGCCTGCCCACCCAGCCATTGAGTGTGCTGTTGTTGCATCTCCGGCGGCAGCGTGCGTGGGTCGGGACAGAAGGCTTTCAACAGGTACCCGGCGAAAATGAATCCGAACAACCATGCGAAGAATGTATTCATATGCGCAAAGCCCAAATACAACCCCTCGCGGCCGGGCGGCGCCTGCTTCGACGCAAACTCCAGATATTTGGGAGAAAGAAAGCATTCGGCAAATCCGGTAAGTGCGATGCCAGCCACCATCATCGCCGTAATTGGATGAATATTGGCATCCAACAATCGGATCGGTTCCTTGAATAGATGCGATGCCGCCATCGCGAAGGCTGAAAGTGGTATCAACGCCATGGCAACCGCAATCGACCGCGCCGGCGGCCAAGCACGGACCAGTTGCGTGACCCACACAACACAAGTCACCACGACCAGCGGATTCACGTTGGCGTACCACTCCGGTTTGTACGTCTCGCCGGCCATACGGATGACGTAGTCGGGCATCGAGGCGTAAAGCTGGCCTTGGATGGCCCAGAAGCCCGCGGTGATGAGAATGAGTGCGGCAAAACGCAGATTTCCCATCGCCGCGATCAGCCCGTGAAAGGTTTCGCTAAAACTCCGCGGGCGTTCGGCCGCGTTGTCGGCGGGGCGATAAAACAACACGGTAATGAGCAACGCGATGGCCGACGCCGCGGCTGAAAACCAAGGAACCTGTTGCACTCCCATCTCGATGCGGATCGGCGCTGCGATCGTTTTGCCCGTGAATGCTCCAATGTTGACGATCATATAGAAAATCGAGAAAGCCCGCGCCCGATTCGCCTCGGTCGAAGAACGCGAGGTCGTGGCTGTAATGACGGGCTTCACAAACGAACCGCCCAGGACTATCAGAAACAAACCCAAAGAAACCGGCCCGATAGTGTGAAATATTCCCAGCACACCATAGCCCGCCGTCAGCAGTGCAAACGCGAGGATAAGCGATGCGCGAAATCCGAAACGATCCGCCAGTGCGCCGTTAAAGAATGGAAGCAGATAAATCAACGCACCGAACAATCCAGCGACGAAACCGGCTTGGACATCATCGAGGCCGACCACTCGGATCAAGTATGTGCGTGCGGCGATAAACGTGCCGTAATAGGCCGCTCGTTCGAACAGCTCAGCAACATTTGCAATCCAGAAAGTGGCGGGAAACCGCCAGGAGACTTTTTCAGTGGTCATACAGTGCATCTTCTTCTTCAAGATGGCGGAGGCACAATCGAACGGCAGGGTGACGTAGCTGCCTCAATGCCATTGAATTAAGCCGTCGAGTTGCGGACCTCCACGTTGCGGCGTTGATCACCTTGGCCGTTCACGGCTCTGTCGGCGTCGCTTCGCGAGGAGCGGCTCGCTCGGTTTTCGTTTCATGGATTGTTTCGGGCGAATTAGACAAGTTCGCTCGAAGAGTCTCCGCCGAGACCTCGCCTTCCCATCGACTGATAACGATTGTGGCAACGCCGTTCCCAATCAGATTGGTAATGGCGCGGCATTCGCTCATGAACCGGTCGATGCCGACAAGCAAGGCCAGCGACGCCATGGGCGCCATCGGAACGACGGCGAGCGTTGCGGCCAATCCAACAAATCCAGCGCCTGTTACACCGCTCGCACCTTTGGAGGAAATCATCGCTACCAACAACAGTGTGAGTTGCTGGCCTAAACTGAGCGGTGTGTTGGTCGCCTGCGCCAAAAAAATGGCTGCCATTGTCATGTAAATGCTCGTGCCATCGGGGTTAAAACTGTAGCCCGTGGGAATAACAAGACCGACCGTCGATTCCGCGCACCCGAGCCGCCGCATCTTTTGAATCATCCCCGGCAACGCCGTTTCGGATGAACTCGTGCCGAGGACCAAGAGCAGCTCTTCTTTGATATAAACCAGAAAACGGGTGATGGAAAAGCCGCTCGCGGCCGCAATCGCTCCCAGCACAACGATAACAAACACGGCCGCGGTTGCGTAAAAGGCGAGCATCAAAGCCACCAATCGATTCAGCGCACCCAACCCATAACCGCCGATCGTGAACGCCATGGCCCCAAACGCGCCAATCGGCGCCAGCTTCACAACGATGCGCATGATTCCAAAAAGAAGCTGCGAAGCCGATTCGATCGCGTGCAGCAGTGGCTTGCCCCGTTCCCCCAACCCCGTTAACGCGAACGCGGTGAGACCGGAGACCAAGAGGACTTGGAGCAAATCTCCCGAAACGAAGGCATCAAAGAGCGTATTCGGAATGATGTTTAGAAAAAATGATACGACGCCAAGCGAGTGCGCCCTCTGCGCGTACGTTTGACCAATTTGCGGATCGAGTGTCTGCGGGTCGATGTTGAACCCGGCGCCCGGCTTAAGGATGTTCACAACCACCAAACCGATGATCAGCGCAAATGTCGAAACGACTTCGAAATAGACGAGCGACTTCACGCCCACGCGCCCCAGCTTCTTCAAATCGCTCATGGAAGCGATCCCATGCACGACGGTGCAAAAGATGATGGGCGCGATCATCATCTTGACCAGTTTGATGAACGCGTCGCCCAGCGGTTTCAGTGACTTGCCGAACTCTGGAAAAAGGCGGCCCACCATAATGCCGAGGACCACCGCGATCAGCACTTGGACATAGAGAAGGCGGTACCAGGGGGCTCGCGGAGAGGATGATCTGGAGAAACTGGATTGGCTCAAGCAATTATTGGGCTGATCCTAAACATCGGCGAGCCGTTGCGCAACGGAAGCCTTCGAACATCGCCCAGACTCCGCAGACTCTGGACAGCCATAAATTGCGGCGCAAATCGTGAACGTCGAAGCACAAGCAGGGCAGCGCCTTCCGCCTGTCCCTGCTTTTCGTCTGCGCAAGAAGCTAGACAGGCGAGACGCCTGTCCTGCGACCAGAGAAAGAGAGTGGGTTCAGCGTTCTTTTACGAATGAAAATTGGTTGCCGCAGCTTCAACTTGCCATTCTCGCGCAGTTCATTTCCACTTTCGCCGTATGATCAAGCTTCGGAATCGATCGCTTGCGTTGCTGTTGTCATTCGCTTGCCTGCGCAGCAATCTGGTCGCTGTGGAAATTATTGCGCATCGCGGAGCGTCGAAGGACGCGCCGGAGAACACGCTGGCGGCCATGAAACTTGCCTGGCAACAAGAGGCCGACGCGATCGAGCTTGATTTGTGGCTCTCGAAAGATCGAAAGCTTGTTGTCTTCCACGACGCCAACACCAAACGGTTTGATGGCCAGCTCCGCAAGGTTTCTGACCTGGATTGGAACGTTCTACAACAGCTCGACGTCGGAACGTGGAAGGATGCGAAGTTCAAGAACGAGCGGATTCCGATGCTTGAATCGATTCTGGCAACCATTCCCAAAGGACGTCGAGCCATCCTCGAGATCAAGTGCGGACCGGAAATTCTGCTGGAACTCGACCGAGTCCTTCGCATGGCTAGGCGCAACTCCAGGGAACTTGCGATTATCAGTTTTGATTTCGAGGCGCTCCGGCAATCGAAGCAGCTGTTCCCTGAGATCGAGCATTATCTTTTGTCTGGCTACAAACGTGATTCTAAAACGGGGGAGTTGCCGGAATTGGCGACACTGATGAAGCTGGCAAAATCAGCGCGCCTCGATGGACTTGATCTGCACTTCGACTGGCCAATCGACGAAGGATTTGTCGGTCACGTCCGGGCCGCCGGGCTCAAGCTGCTTGTGTGGACAGTGAATGACCCTGCGGTCGCGCGGCGGTTAAGAGACGCGGGAGTGGGCGGCATCACCACGGATCGTCCGGGCTGGCTAAGAGAACAGCTTATTCGCTTGCCTTGAAATCCGTGTTCGGTTCTTTCAGATCAAGTTCCTTAATCCAGGCGTTGCGATAGCGCACGTCGTGGCCTTCGGCCTGAAGCTTAAGACCGGCGGGCGTATCTGTGATTCCTTTTCCGCCATCGTTCCCGCCGTCAATGCCTGAGTTCTTTCCGCCCCAGACCTGATTGATAGGCACGTTGTCGTGAACTTTCTGCCCGTTGAAATACATTGTCACCATCGCTTTCTCGACTCGTTTGCCATCCTGGAAACGGGCGGCTCGAAAGACGATGTCGTAGGCATTCCATTTGCCGGCGCCATTGTATGCATGGTACGGGGACTCAGTCTCATTAATGATCGCGCCCATGCCGTGCTTGGTCTTGTCACCATCGAGAACCTGGATTTCGTAGCGGTTCTGCAGATAAACGCCGCTATTGCCGCCGGGCTTCATGACCAGAAATTCAATGTGCAAGCGGAAGTCGCGGTAAGCCTTCTTCGTCACGATATCGGCTGTTCCATACTTGCCTCCAGCAGCCACTGGATCATCGGTCATGACAACCGTGCCTTTGTCCACCGGATCTTCGGCAATCTGCCATTTGATCGGCAGCGATGACGCAAAGCGCGGCCCTTCCCAGTAGGTCCATTTCTCGTCCAGCATCTTGCGCGAGCCGTCAATGATGACCTCCCCGCCAAGTAGCGGGCGAGCGCCAACCCCGACGTCGGCCAGAGACGGCGCGGTGGCAAGCGTGGCTCCAAACAAGAGAGTCGTAGCAGACGAACGCAATACATTTTGTGTCTTCATGATCATGATGACGTTTCTCAGATGGTTAAATTCAATGCTTCAAGCGTGTCCTGCGGTGTTCGCGAGAGTTGTGCTTTTTTCCTCGGAGATTGGCGAGACTTTTCTTCCCTCCCCTACTTTGGCTTGGCGTGAGCTGGCGCCGGCCCAGCGACACTCAGCTGGCCGCGCAGCCATGAGAGCAGGTTCGCCACATCGGCAGGGGCCACAGTTTCAAAGGATGGCATCAGCGACGTAGCGAGGCGCCGCACGCCAGTGACATCTTTGCGCAAAAGAACCTCCTCAACGCCGTTGGGCTGAACCAGCGTCAAACTGGTCGCACCATCCACCTTCAGCAAACCCACGGCACTGCCTCCGTCGCGTAGTTCAACCAGAGTAGTTTCGAAGCCGGGGCGAATGCGCTCATTCGGCATCAGGATTTCGCGCAAGAGCGATTCGTCGGACGCGCCAATCTGTCCAATTAGATCGGGACCGACCTCATAACCGTCGCGCCCAATGCGATGGCAGGCCGCGCATGCTTGGACAAATATCTCATGGCCTCGCTTAGAATCGCGAGGCCTCGAAAGTGCGGCGAGAAATTGCCGAAAAGTCGCTTCACTCACGTCATCGGAAATAGGCAGTTTTGCTGGGGCGAGCAATGCTTTGTCATCCGCGATGACTGGAACGAATGTTTGCTCCAAAGCACGCGCCGAGTCACGGACCGACGCTGAATGGCTCGCAGCGAAAGTGGCCAGCCTGTCTCGATCAGACTTGTCACCAAGTGATCTTTTAGGAGCATTTTTGCGGCCTTGGGCCAATCCTCGAAGCACCGCGCTTTGCGTCTCTGGTCGTGCCGCTCCAATGAGACGAAAGACACGAGCCAATTCGGCTTCGTCGCGACCCGCAGCAATGGACCGGGCCAGCGGTTCGAGCAACGGCGCGGAATTCCCCGACTCACGAAGCAACTCGGCCAGCATCTGCACTTCTCGCTGTCGCAGCGAAGAAAGCAGCGCTGCATCCATCCATCGCGCGCCTAATCGCTCGCGTGCGTAACGCGTCAACATGGCGAAAGCGCGCGGATCCGTCGTCTCCCCCAAACTGAGCGCAAATTGAATTTGCACGCGCGGGTTTTGCTCGACAGCCGCCGCCGGCAACGCGGCCTCGAGCAGCGCGCGCCCGTTCTCCTTGGAGAACCAACGGTCTGCCAATTGAAGCGCGTGGATTCGCACCGCGGCGTCACGATGCGCAATAAACGGGCGAACATCCTTCGGCGAGAGCGGGCCGAGGCCATCGAGGGTGCGCAGGGCTGAGATGATTGCCGAGGGTTCGAGATCGTTCCGCCGAAGCAAGGCGCGTAAAGCCGGCGGCGCAGATTTATTCGTCCGTTCCGTGAGCAGCCGTTGCGCGGTTTGGCGGCGCCAGAGAAGCGGACTGGCCATTTCATGAACAAGGGATCGGGTCTCGAGTGCGCTGAAGCTGACTGGAGAAAAACGCCGCGCATCGCGGTGAGTGAGCCGGTAGATACGTCCGCGATCGTGGCCGGCATAAAGGCCGTACTGCTGCTGCAGATGGCGCGGAATCGCCGAATAGTCCTCAATAATCTCACGATAGTAATCAATCACCCAAATCGATCCGTCGGGTCCATGCATGAGGTGCAGGGGATGACTCCACGGATCACGCGATGCGGCAAACTCTGATTTCTCTTCACCTGGGAAGCGCCGAAGTTTTAGAGCAGAACCCTCTGTCTCGACGATGGCGCGATGAATGAGATTTCCTGAAGGCTCGCAGACGAAGTATGCACCATGAAGCCCCGGAAGTGCGCGATCACGATAAATGAGCGGTCCGCACACGGAGGTAAACCAGCCGGTTGATTCGCTCTCTGCCGCACCGTAACGGTCGAAGTAGTATTTGAAATAGGCGGGATCATCAGCCCGTTTCTGCCGCCATGGATGAGGCGGAGCAAGTGAGTAAGCGCGTCGATCACCGGTTGGCGCTTCGACCGAAGGCGTCGCAGCGTTGGGGTTGCGTGTTAGATAACGCCATGGCAATGGTGCGACAAATATTCCCGGAACAGTTGTGGTCACCACGAAACGATCTCCGCTTTCGGTGGTCGCAAATCCGAAAGTGTGCGTTCCTCCTGTAACTGGTTCGATGGCGCTGCCGTCGGGCCGAATTCGAAAGTCCGAGCCGGGCAACGCGACTGGCTCTCTTAACTTCGGCCCGGTAATCTTGCTTCCGCCCCAGCCGCGGCCAAAGTAAATCCAGCCATCCACGCCCCATTGCGGTGAGTTGATCCCCCGTTCCAGTTCGCCCGTCCCAAAGCCGGTCAACAAAACTTCGCGGACCTCGGCTTTGCCATCACCGTCTCGATCGGCCAGAAAAATAATATCCGGCGCGCAGGCCACAATCACGCCGCCGCGCGACGGAATCAACCCATAAGCAGGCGGCAGGTCGTTCGCCCAAATATCCGCACGATCCATATGTCCGTCCTTGTTCGTGTCGTAAAGCGATTTCACTACGCCGAACGTTCCGGTCATAGCCGCGCGTTTGAATTTTTCGCCCGCTTGAACGCGGCGTACTTGTGTGTCGAGCTGACCCGTCTTGTTCAGCTCTTCAATATCGAGTTGGCCAGCAAGATTGTATCCGTGCAATTCGCAAACAAACATTCGTCCGCGTTCGTCCCAGCAAATGCCTGTCGGCGACGCGATCAACGGTTCGCTTGCAACTAACTCCATGCGAAAGCCTGATGGGAGCCGATACGACGCCGCGCTTTGCTCCGGCGTCAGCGGCTTGGGCGCATCGGTTGGCGGGGGAATATCAGCCGAGGCAACAGCGCCGACGACTAGCAGCGTGACAACAATCAGAAGAGTTCTCGCGTGAAGGAGGAGCATAACGATATTGAGCCGCAAATCCCGAACTACGGCAAGTTGCTAATCAACCGTTAACACTGCACGCGACCTCGACAAAGCCTGCGATTAAGTTTACGACAAAGGCGAAATCGATTCGATGGATATGTCCAAATGTTCAGCACGGGTGCTGAGGCTGCGATCAGGTTTCGTGTGCCTCCGTCCTCATCCTGGCGCCCATTGTTCTTCACCCTCTGTCGCGCGCCGCGGAGCCGTGGGCGGATTCGCGCCTTGCCATTACGAACGACCTCGTTCTTTGGTTTGATCTGTCGCGGCGGAACGCCGCACGCGGTGCGTTGCAACTCGCGCCGCTCAATCATCTCGCGGACCTCGCCGACTTTCTCTTTGACGGGTCCGGCCACAAACGCCGCTTGGCCCAGCCTTTGCACGCATTCAGTCCTCGGTTTTTCCAAAACTTTAACGGTTCATTCCTTGGCTTCGTCCGCATTGTCGCATGTTGTTCCCCTGCAGATTGAGAATTGCCAAAGTTACTGGCAAATATGCAAAATACCCCTTCATGAAATCTATTGCCTGTCGCTCGCTCCGGCTTATTCAAATTGCCGCGCTGTTCATGGCCGTTTTCGTTTTCGGCGTCGATGGTAATGCTCAAACGCCCGAATGGATTTGGCATGATAACAAAGGCGCCGCGCCGAAGGACGATGAGGTTCGTCTCTTTCGCAAATCTTTCCAAGTGGACAATCCGGTGACGAAAGCCGTCTTGACAGCCGCGGGCGATGACCAGGCCACCGTGTTCATCAATGGACGGCAGGTCATCGCCAATCGAGGTTGGGAAAGGCCTGCCACGGCCAACGTCGCTCGGGAAATTAAGGCTGGCGAAAACCTGATTGCCGTCCGGGGACGCAATACCAGCAGCGCCGCTGCAATTATTGTGAAGTTGGAATTGACACTGCAAAATGAGCGCAAGCAGACGATTGTCTCGGACACAAGCTGGACTTCGTCAAGCAGCGAGCTGAACAACTGGTTCACGCCGAGCTTTGATCCGATCGGCTGGACCAAGGTCGTGAGCCATGGTCAACTCGGTGTGCAGCCTTGGGGCAATGTTATGGCGCCTCGCGTGGCGACAGCCGCCGAAAGAATTACGGTGCCGCCAGATTTCAAAGTGGAACTAATCCGATCCGCGGAGTCAGACGAAGGTTCCTGGGTCTCGATGGCCATTGATGCCAAAGGCCGCCTAATTTTTTCTCCGCAGGAAGGAACTGGCAACATGCTGCGGGCTGCCTTGTCACCGGCCGGCCAGATCGAAAAGTTGGAAAAGATCGAGTCGCCAGTGGGTTCGGCCATGGGCCTCCTTTATGCCTTCGACAGCCTTTACGTAAGCGGGAACGGACCCCGAGGCCTCGGCCTCTATCGCTTGAAGGATCTCGATAACGACGATCGATTCGATGATGTCCGGTTCTTGAAGAAATTCGATGGCGCCGCCGGTGAACACGGTTCGCACGGGCTCGCCCTCGGTCCTGACAGCAAAATCTATTACATGCACGGCAACTTCGTGAAAGTGCCGGCCGATATCTCGCGCGAGTCACAGCATCGCAACTATGCGGAGGATCAGTTGCTGCCCCGCGGTGAGGACGGCAATGGCTTTGGCGCCGGCATCAAACCTCCCGGCGGCTTTCTCGTGCGATCAGATGCCGAAGGGAAAGATTGGGAGTTAGTTGCCGCCGGCATGCGCAACGCCTATGACTTCGACTTCAACGCGGACGGCGAGATGTTCACTTATGACAGCGACATGGAGTGGGATTGGGGGATGCCCTGGTATCGACCGACGCGCATTTATCATTTGGTGCCGGGAGGCGATTACGGGTTTCGCGAGGGAACGGGAAAGTTTCCCAGTTATTATCCAGACAGCGTGCCACCGACACTGGATATCAGCATCGGCTCGCCGACGGGCGTGAAGTTTGGCACCGCCAGCAAATATCTTGAGAAATACAGGAAGGCTCTCTATGTGATGGACTGGTCGTACGGCCGAATCTTCGCCGTTCATCTGTCTCCGAAAGGCGCAAGCTACACCGCGACTTATGAGGAGTTCGTCCGAGGCAAGCCTCTCAATGTCACCGATCTCGAATTTGGTCATGACGGAGCCATGTATTTCTTGACCGGAGGACGCGGCACACAATCTGGGCTATACCGCGTGAGCTACACGGGAACTGCGGACTCAGCCAGCACTATCGCTGACAAGGCCGCCACTGATGCCCGCGAATTGCGGCGCAAATTGGAATCGTTTCACGGAAAGAAAAATCCCGCCGCGCGGGACTTCCTGTGGCCTCACTTGAACAGCGACGATCGATGGATTCGCTACGCGGCACGCATTGCATTGGAAAGCCAGGATGTCGCGCTCTGGCAAAAGCGCGCGCTTGAAGAGGAACGAGTGAATGCCTCTCTGACGGCACTGCTTGCTGTGGCGCGCGTGGGCGAAGCCAGTCTCCAACAGAATTTGCTCGAGGCTTTGGACCGACTGAAAGATCAGGAACTCAGTGAGGAGCAGTCGCTCGAAGCATTGCGGATTTTGAGTCTGAGCTTCATTCGCATGGGGAAGCCAAGCCGAGAAATCGCTGACGAGGTCATCAAAGCACTTAGCCCGCTCTATCCTTCCCAAAGTGAATCGCTCAATCGCGAGCTTTTACAGTTGTTGATTTACTTGGAAGCGCCCGATGTCGTCCAGAAGACTCTCGCACTGCTCGAGGCTGCATCGACTCAGGAAGAACAAATCCATTACGTCTTTCATCTGCGAACTCTGAAGTCAGGCTGGACGCTCGATCGACGTCGGCAATACTTCCATTGGTTCAACCAGAGCATGCACGACGCCAAGCATCCTCCGGAATTATTGCGCTGGTTCCAGGAGGCGGGACGCGACTACAGCAATGGATCGAGTTTTCCCAAATTCATCGCATACTTCCGCAAGGACGCCGTTGCCACCCTCAGCGAAGACGCGCGCAACGCATTGGCTTCGGTGATCGCGACACCGACGGCGATTGCCCTTAAGCCACCGGCAACGCGGACCATGGTTAAGGACTGGACGTTGGAAGACCTGCAAGCTTCGCTCGTTGAAGTTTCTAAGGGCCGTTCATTCGAGAAAGGCAAAGAAGCCTTTACCATTGCCCAATGCGCCGCTTGCCATCGCTTCGGCAATGAGGGCGGGGCAGTCGGACAAGACCTAACCGCGGTGGCAAGCCGGTACACGCGCCGAGATATTCTCGAATCAATTCTCGAACCATCCAAGGTCATTTCGGAGCAATACCAAAATACGGTCATTACTACCAAGGACGGAGACGATTTCATTGGCCGCGTTGTCGAAGAGAACGATCAAAGAATCGCGCTGGTGGCGAATCCATTGACCCAAGACCAGACCCGAATCCGCAAATCCGACGTCCGCAAACGCGAACCCTCCAAAATCTCACCAATGCCTGAAGGCTTGGTAAACATTTTGACCAAGGAAGAACTTCTCGATTTGCTGGCTTATTTGGAGTCTGGAGGGAAAAAGGATCACGCGGCATTTGCGCGGTAACTTGCGGGACCGATTTGATCCGAGGCCGCAGGACATCGTACCGCCTCCGAGTCATCCAAGGGCTGTGCCGCGCTTGCGCATTAAAAACCATTACAGTCTCTATAACGACGGCACACCCGTCGCGGAGGCCCTGCTTATACAGATGTTCCGCGAGTTGCGCGAAAAGTTCGGCGCCGCGTCTTGGGAAACGCAGATTTTCTTCGCGGAGCGTGGGAATTTCAGGGAACAATTTACTACGACAACGTAACAAGATTCTTCATTGAGGTACCCGGCCTTCCGGCGCACCGCGAATTCTTCAAACAATTCAAGGAACAGCTCAAAGCACGTTTTAAGCAGATTGACTTCCGGATAACTTCTCACGAAGCAGATGTGCTCTGGCTTCGCTAGATCGAACGCGAGTGGGTGGTTTGGAGAGGTTTTGTCGGAACTTCCGCCGCCGTAATGCCTCATATGAGGGCGGCAATGCCAGCGACGATCAGAAAAACTGCGATAACGAGTTCCGCCCTTCCCGGCGCCGGCGATCGAACAGCTCGGCAATGCGTTGGCGACGTTGCTTTCATAAGGTCGATCCGTTTGGCTGTTTACGTTTCAATGCTGGGTGTTGGCGGTTTCGGCAACGCCTTCTACTCAACACAAAGGAAAAGTTGCCGGAAAGTTGCAGAGGGGCGCATCTCGGCACTGCCCCCGGTTTGTGGCAGGGATGGCGCGCTGCGCCGTCCGCCGCGCGGGCTGGTTCGAGCGCGGGACAGTGGCATGCACCTGCGGATTCAGCGGGACTGGTGCATGCTATAGCTCCGCCCGCTTGCAATGCGGGCGGCGGACAGCGCAGCGCGCCGTCCCTACCCTGGTAAAATGAGAATTGCGGTGCGTCGACGGTGCGATTCTAGCTGTCGGTTAAGGAGCGCAGCGTTTACGCTGCAGAAGCCTCCGCAGAGTCAACGCGGTCCGCAAACTTCAAGCCATTCGGCAGTTTCACGTTCTGCAGCGTGAACGCTGCGCTCCTCTAGCTAGTCCACAGTTGCAATCGCACCCATGCGTCGCTGCGTTGAGCCGCGACGCGCCACTGTTGCGTTACGCCAAGAGTCGCGTTAGGAGGTCGCCTTCGACATCGGTGAGACGAAAGTCACGGCCTTGAAAGCGGAAGGTGAGCTTCGTGTGATCGAAACCAAGGAGATGAAGGATGGTGGCATGGATATCGTGGACGTGCGCGCGATATTCAGCAGCGCCAAAGCCGAGTTCATCCGTTTCTCCGATGATCGCGCCGGACTTCGTGCCGCCACCAGCGAACCACATGGTGAACGCGTCGATGTGATGATTGCGACCGGTCTTTTCGCGGACTTCACCCATCGGCGTTCGGCCAAATTCTCCGCCCCAAATGACGAGCGTGTCATCAAGGAGACCGCGCGCTTTGAGGTCTTTGACCAGCGCCGCTGAACTTTGATCGACGTCCCGGCAAACCTTTTCGAGATCCGTTTCAAGCGTCTCGCCCGGACCACCGTGGCTGTCCCAGTTCGTGTGATAGAGTTGGACGAAGCGGACGCCTCGTTCGACAAGCCGGCGGGCCAGCAAACAATTGCGCGCAAACGACGGTTGATCGCCTTCGATGCCATACAACGAAAGTGTCGTCTTGCTCTCCCCTGAGATGTCAATGAGTTCCGGGGCGCTCGACTGCATGCGATAGGCCATTTCGTACGCGGCTATCCGTGTGCTGATTTCGGCATCGCCCGTCTCGACCAATCGAGCCATGTTCAGATCGCGGACGGCGTCAATCGTGCGTTGCTGGCGTGAAGAGCTGACCTCCGGCGGAGTGCGCAAGTTGAGAATCGGTTCACTGCCCGAGCGCAGGGGCACACCTTGGTAAGTTGTGGGCAAGAAACCACTGGCCCAATTGACCGCTCCTCCGCGCGGACCGCGCGGGCCGCTTTGCAAAACGACGAAGCCTGGCAGGTCCTGCGATTCGCTGCCGATTCCGTACGTCACCCACGAACCGATACTCGGGCGTCCGAACAGTCCGCTGCCGGTATTCATGAAGAGCTTGGCCGGCGCATGATTGAAAAGGTTCGTTGTGCACGTCTTGAGGAGCGCGACGTCGTCCACAATCGTCGCCATGTGCGGAAACAATTCTGAAACCCACGCTCCCGATTGGCCATGTTGGGCAAACTTGCGTCTCGTCCCCAGAAGCGTCGAGCGATTCTTGAAAGAGGTATCCATGAAAGCGAAGCGTTTCCCTTTCAGATACGAATCTGGGATCGGCTGGCCGTTCAGATCGACCAGCTTCGGTTTGTAATCCCAAAGCTCCAATTGGGATGGGCCTCCCGCCATGAAGAGGTAAATGATGTTCTTGGCGCGCGCCGGATGATGGCTCTGTTTGGGCGAGAATGGATTCGCAGAACCGGAAGCCTTCGCCCCGAGGGCGTGCCGCCCGCCCATCAAGGAAGCGAGAGCGATGCCGCCGAGGCCCATGGCGCAGCGGCTGAAAAAGTGCCGACGGGTCACGTACTGTTGGAAGAGGCTTTGTGAATTCATGGAAGCAAGAGGGAATGACGAATGACTAAGGACCAATGACGAAAGAATGACGAATAACTAATGACGAAGGACGATTGCATAGGTCGGTCACTTCCGGAAGATCGCCGCGAAAATCAAGTGAAGTTCTTTGGCTTCTCGCCACAAGGTTCGAGCTTCAATCTTCTTGTCTGGCTCTGCGGCGACGATCATTCGCAACCAATGTTTGGTTGCGCGTGCTTCTTTCTTGCCCGTTCCGATCTTGCAACGGAATTCCTTTTTAGAGACAGCATCATCGGCTTCACAATAATTTCCGCTGACGATCGTGCCGGCTCGGAGGAGCTGGTTGATGAGTGGATTATTAACCGCATTTTGAGGGATCGTTCGGGCAAACTTGGCGGTGGCTTCGCCGAAACACGCCGTCCTTTCTTCCAAGTCAAATTGTGGCGATCCGCTCCCAGAATCGTTGTGGCGTGAATTCATCATTCAGGCTTCGTCATTCTATCGTCATTGGTCATTAGACCTTCGTCATTTCCGCCCATCATTCTCGCGTGATCGTTTCATCCAAGTTCAACATCACCCGGGCGACGCTTGTCCAAGCTGCGAACTGCACTGAGTCGAGGTCGCCTGAGGGCTTGATCGACTTAGTTTCTTCGGTTTTTTGACGAAGCTCATTCGCTTCCGCTTGCAACAGCTCAGCGAGCCGCTGACTCTCTTTCGCGGTTGGAGCCCGCGCCACACAAAGGCGAAACGCATGTTCAAGGCGCGCCAAGTCAGAGTTGCCCCCTTCGCGCAAGATGCGGGCTGCCAGGGCGCGTGCGAATTCGTAAAACGCAGCATCGTTCAGTAGTGTGAGCGCCTGGAGCGGTGTGTTGCTGCGAATGCGGCGCGTGCAGGTGCTGAAAGAGTCGGGTGCGTCAAACACCGCCATGGCTGGATGCGGCGTGGCCCGGAAGAAAAATGTGTAAAGGCCCCGCCGATAGCGGTCTTCGCCGGTGCTAATCTTCCAATCTCGTTTCACTTGACCGAGGCTCAGGACGCCTTCCGGTTGCGGAGGAAAGACCGGCGGACCGCCGAGCTTGCGACTGAGAAGACCACTCGCCGCTAAGCCGACGTCGCGGACTACCTCAGCATCGAGACGCAAACGATTCTGCCGAGCTAAAAGCCGGTTGTTCGGGTCGATGGTATTGAGCTCCGGTCGAACGCGTGAGGACTGCCGGTACGTTGCTGAGGTGACGATCAAGCGATGCATCTCTTTCAAACTCCAGCTCTGGGCAATAAACTCCGTAGCCAGCCAATCCAAGAGGTCCGGATGCGACGGCGCGGTGCCTTGAGTGCCAAAATCATTCTCCGTTTCAACGAGGCCCTTGCCGAAGTACTGTTGCCAAAGGCGATTCACTGTGACGCGCGCGAGCAAAGGATTTTCCGGAGAGACCAACCAACGGGCGAGTCCAAGCCGATTCGGACTTTCGTGCGATGGGAAGGGATGAAGGACGGCGGGGATCCCGGGCGGAACTTTTTCCGCTTTGCGCGTGAAATCACCCTTGATGAAGAGGTGCGTTTCTCGGCCGTCGGGTCGCTCGCGCATGACCATGGTTGTGTCGATCTTCGGCTTTGGTCGCCGAATCCTCGCGATAGCTGTTTGGTGAGACTTGTTGGCCGGAGCTTGCTCGACGTACGCGGCGAGCGCGATAAAGCGATTCTCGATGGTTCGATTTGGAAAAGGAACATCGAAAGCGGTGCGGACTTGTTCGGACTGCGCCTGGCGTTGGGCGGGAGTCAGCGATTGTTCCCAGGCGACCATCCGTTCCCAAAGCGCGGGGTCGGCGTCCGGCAATTTCCGGACGTAGCCGTTGACCTCGGCATCGATGCGTTCGGCCTTGGCAACGTCGGCTGGCGTTGCGACTGGAATGTCCGGTTCGTCGGCATTGTTGAAGAACGCGAAGAGTTGGTAGTACTCCTTTTGCGTGATCGGATCGAACTTGTGATCGTGGCATTGAGCGCAGCCGATGGTTAAGCCAAGAAACGCGGCGCCGGTAGTTGCAACGCGGTCGAAAATGGAATCGATGCGAAATTGCTCCTTATCGATCCCGCCTTCTTGATTGATCTGCGTGTTGCGATGAAAGCCAGTGGCTATCATTTGTTCCAGCGTTGCTCCTGGAAGGAGATCGCCAGCCAGCTGTGAAACGGCGAATTGATCGAATGGCAAGTCGCGATTGATGGCATCGACCACCCAATCGCGGTATCGCCAAATCGAACGCGGCGCGTCAATGCTGTAGCCGTTCGAATCCGCATACCGCGCGACGTCGAGCCACCAGCGGCCCCAACGTTCGCCGTAATGAGGCGAATCAAGAAGGCGGTCGACTAGCTTTTCGTAAGCGTCCGATCCGGTTTCTTGAAGCAAGGCATCAAGTTCTGCTGCCTCCGGCGGAAGGCCCGTGAGATCGAGATAGAGACGCCGGAATAGTGTTAAACGGTCGGCCTCGGCAGACGGATCGATTCGTTCCTTTTCCAGGCGAGCCAGGACGAAGCGGTCGATGGGATTCCGCGCCCAAGCGCTGTTCTTGACAACCGGCAAGGACGGTCTGTCTGGCGCGATAAAGGCCCAGTGTTTCGTCTTGCTCTGATCCCAACGCTGCTCGGCTATGGCGGGGATGGCGATGGCCAGCCACAAACAGTGAACCAGATGATGAACGAAACGGAATGCGATCATTGGGCATAGATTACCCCTGCGGCCAACCGGATACAAAACAGTTTTTTCGCAAATTAACGACGGCTGCGCTACGAGTTCAAAAGCTCCAGGTTATTCCGCCGTGAATCCGGTATTCGGGGACGTTCTGAAGACCGTTATTGTCGATGCGCAGCGGAATATCGACACCAGCGTTGGCGCTGAAATGCTGGCCCAGAGTCAAGGTTAATTGGGGCCCGAAGTGCCAAGCCGTCGAGCCGGTATTGTTTGATTTGCTGCCGAGAAAGTGGTCCCGAGCCTTTGTTTCGTAAGCTGCATTCGCTTGCAAACTCAAGGTGTACTTGGGATCAAGCAAAACAAACGCCCCGGGCCCGCCTGAAATCATTAGCTCATCGCCGAAGGTGAACGAAGACTCTCCTTCGGTGCGCCAATAGTATTGCGCCAGCGTGTTGAAGAGCCACCGATCCCAACGCGCCTGGAAGGAAAGCCCCGTGATCGGATCAAAGGAGCCGGAGCCAAGCGACAGATCGTGTTCGTGCACGCCGCCAAACTCATGTTGATGGCTGCTTCCGCCGATCAAGGCGCGAAAGATTTCGGCCTTCTTGACTTCGCTTCGGATGCGGTCGGAGTCACCCGTCGGCAATTTCACTCCGGCCAAGAAGTTCAGCGAAATACTCTGCTTCATTCTGCTTTTCTGGAGCGCCGTCCAGCGTCCAACAAGGGCAACATCGCCCAAGCCAGACTCGGCGCCGCGTTCACGCACAAATCCGGTCGGAGTCAGTTCAAGGCGCTCGAAACGGCGATGAATAACCGGGACGTTGACGCTCACGCCGAAACGGCGCGAGAAATTATACCCAGGCGCCAGATGAGTGATGGAGCTATCGAGAAAGACGTCATTCAGAATCGAACCGGTCAATTCTTCGCCGTCTAATTGGACGGTCCGGTAAGGTGTATACAACTCGGAGGCGGAGAACAGAAATCCGGCCTTCGACTCGCCGCGCGCACTATTTGGGGAGCTGATTGCACAAAGGTCGCAGGCCCAAGTTTGAGGGAGGAAAACAACAACAATGAGAAGTGAGGAGAGCGATGTGAACTTCATGAGTCGTCGTGCGTCGGTATATATGTGTTGGAGTGCGGTGTTCGGTATTGGCGGTTGGTTCCGAAGTGTTTTGGAAAGGCTGTGCGTCTCGCCTGGCCTGCTCTTGGGTAGGCGAATGCTGGACAGACGAGACGCCCATTCTACCGGCCGGTTCATGGCCGCGGCAATTGGGCTTCTGCGATCCTTGATTCAAGGCGGTGCAACTAAGGAGTGACGAGCAATCGATAAAATCGAAAGCCATTGGTCCGACTATCGACAGGCACGTAATGATTGGTAAATGGCAACGCAGGGATGGTCGTCAAATTGGACCAGCCCAAAACGCCACTGTCGCGGCGCACAGAGCCAGATTTCTCCCACAGGGCAATGCCTCGCGGTACTGCAGCGTGTACGCTCGATTGGGCTCGGTATCGAAGTGAATGGTCACCATGTTCGTGCTGAGCAGTTCGATCCTGTCAATGTGAGGATCCACAGCGAAGGCGAAACCCGCGGTGATACATATCAAAGCGAGCCCGCGGCGGAACAAGTTGAGACAGCAACGGAGCACGGAGCAATTATCCTTGATGTTGAGTCGGGAGCAAGGTTTCGTTTGGTTCCAAGCTGTCTTATGGGAGTAGAGAAATGAAATGCGATGTCCTTGGTTTTGGCGCGGTGGCCGTGGATGACCTTGTCTATGTGAACGCTTATCCGCCGGCCGATGCGAAACTTTCTGTGCTCCGGAGCGAGCGTCAATGCGGTGGTTTGACCGCAACCGCGTTGGTCACGGCCGCGCGTCTCGGTGCGCGAGCGGCCTATGCCGGCGTGCTGGGCACGGATGATCTTTCCAGCTATGCCATCGCTCGCATGCGATCCGAAGGAATTGACCTGAGTTATTTGCGGCTGCGAGGTGAAGCGCGGACCATTCATTCTTTTATTGTGGTTGATGTGACTAAGAACACCCGGAATATTTTTGCCAATCACATCGATTTTGTCGGCGCGGATCCGGATTGGCCGGAGACCGAAGTCATCGAGTCGGCACGCGTTGTGTTTGTCGATCATTTTGGGTTGCCCGGAATGATTCGTGCGGCTCGCTTGGCTCGAGCTGCGAACATCCCAGTCGTTGCGGACATTGAGCGGGCTTCGGGCGAGCAATTTGCCGAGCTCATGGCTTTGGCGGACCATCTCATTTTATCGGAAAGCGTTGTTGGCCCGTTGACCGGCAAATCCGATCCATCGGCGGCAGCGCGGGCTCTTTGGACAAGTGATCGCAAAGCGGTGGTGGTTACGTGTGGAGCGGAAGGTTGTTGGTATTTGGGCGCCGACAATTCACATTCGCCGATCCATCAGAAGGCTTATCGCGTGAAGACCGTGGACACGACGGGATGCGGCGACGTTTTTCATGGCGCCTATGCTTCAGCGCTGGCGCGCGGAAGTAACTTGAGTGAATGCGTCCGCATCGCTTCCGCTGCAGCGGCGATGAAAGCGACCCAAACGGGCGGTCAAGCTGGGATACCGAACCGGACGGCGGTCGATGCGTTTTTGACAGCCAACGGATGAATTAAACGTTCGGATTGACTATGACGCAGACTGTTGGACTGTCGTTTTCGGCCAGCAGTTCTCAATTTAGCAGGCAGGGACGGCGCGCTGCGCCACCACCCTTGAATTATAAGCACTGTGAGCGTGATTCTTACTCTTGATCGTGATCCTGATCTTGATCTTGCTCCTCAAAGGCTTCGCACCAACGAGATCATGATCAAGAGCAAGGATCGAGATCATGAAACCAATGGCGCCAGCAGGAGCTTAATTCAAAGCCAGTGGCGGTGCCCCCCCGTTGCACTGCTTTGCGCTGGACGGCGCGGCGCGCCGTCCCTACCTGAGAGTCCTGTAAAAATATGAACGAGCACAACTTAGTTTTAGATTTGGAGGCGGCTTTGGCCGAGATTCCCGTGCTGGATGTGCACACGCATTTGGTTGGCGGCAAACTCGGCGCGCGCGGATTGCAGGATATTCTCCTTTATCACATGGTTGTGAGCGATCTCTATGCGGCGGGTTGTCCGACGGGTGCGCGGCTGACGCAGTATCCAAACTGGCCAACGGAAGCGGAAACGGAGGCGCGCATTCGCGAAGCGCTACCGTTCCTTCCTCACATTCAGAATACGAGTTCGTGGTGGGGCGTGCGAATCATCCTGGCTGACCTATACGGTTGGAAGGAGCCGATCACAGAAGCCAATTGGCGGAAGCTTCACGATCGTATTCGTGAACGGGCGGATGATCGGGCCTGGCATCATGGCATTCTGGATCGTTTGAACGTACGACGAACGGGGACCGAAATTGCCCGGCGTGGGGCAGGGGAGGATGACGAGCGTCTTCAATACGCCCTGGAGTGGGGCTTTTTCACACGCTGCCAATGGGGCGAATTCGATACCGCGCTTTATGAATTGGAGCGCTGCTGGGGACGCTCTCCGGAAAGTCCGTCGGCAATTGCCGCCGGGGGACGTCCGCCGACGGAGCGAACAATTCGGAGCCTGGCCGACGTTCATGCGGCAATCGCGCATTACGTGAAGAGCATTCCATTCGGCCAAGTGATCGCGACGGCAACGCATCTTGCAACGGATATCGATTATCGGCCCGCTTCCGACGTGCACATGGAACTGGCGTTGTCGCGTCGCAGCCAAGCGGACCGGGCTGAGCGGGACGTTTATGCGTCGTACATCAACGAGGCGTTTCTGACTGAGTTGGAGAAACACGCTCACGAAATTGTTTTTCAATTCAGTTTTGGCGCCGAGCCGCTCCCTTTCGAAACGGGCAGCCGGTTGGCGCAACAAACGATCGGTCAATTGGCGGAAATGATCGGGCGTCATCCCAAACTGAGGTTTCAGTGTTTTCTAGCCAGCCGGCACGCTAATCAGTCGCTCTGCACTTTAGCGCGTGAACTGCCTAACCTGAGCTTGGCCGGCTATTGGTGGCACAATTTCTTTCCGGACGTGATTCACCAGATCATGGCGGAACGTCTTGACATGTTGCCGGCCAACAAACAGATCGGCTTTTTCTCGGACGCTTATTGTGTCGAATGGGTGTATGCCAAGGCACTCCTGGTGCGGAAGCAAACGGCCAGGGTGCTCGCGGAAAGGATCGACCAGGGTCAATACCGCTTCGAGGAAGCAATGGCGATTGCGCGGAGGATTCTTTTCGAAAGTCCGCAGTTCCTCTTAGGGATGGTTCCGCGTGTGCAGAACCCATCACGCAGTTGACGGTCAGCTTTTCTTTGATGTCGTTGCGAAAATAAGGAAAACCATCAGGAAAGTCACGATCGTCGTGCCTGTATTGATGACGAGCTGCCATGTGTCCGAGAATTGAAACATTGGGCCGAGGAACGCCCAAACCATGACGGTTACGACGAAGGCAGGCGCGCTCAACACGCACCGTCGGCTGCAAGAGTTCAAGCGTGCGCGCAGGACGGCTGAATTCAAATTGCCAAATATTCATGGCTCGATTAGGTTGCACCGCGTGATCGAGATCAGACTGAATCGAACAACGACAACTTTTTGAGCGTTCGCGGAACAACCGTGGACGCCGACGCCTCGCACGAACCGTTCGAGGCGTTTTTGTTTCCCGGTTTGACCGCCAGTCACATTGACCATGCGATACGTCTTAAAAGAAAAACTTTTTTCTTTCGGCGATGATTTCCGCATCAAAAACGATGCCGGCGATGACGTCTTCTTCGTCGATGGCAAAGTCTTTACCATTCGGGACAAGCTCTCGTTTCAGGATATGTCCGGCCGCGAACTCGCTTTCATTCGGCAAAAACTTCTGGCTTGGGGGCCGACTTACGAGATTTATCGGGACGATCAGCTCGCAGCGGTGGTGAAGAAGCATCTCTTCACACTGTTCCGCTGCGAATTCACCGTCGATGTACCAGGTCCGGATGATCTCGAAGCGACGGGAAGTTTTCTGGACCGTGAGTACACGTTCCGCCGCGGCAACCGTGAAATCGCGCAAGTCTCGAAACGTTGGTTCTCCTGGACGGATACTTACGGCGTCGATATCGGGCCAGGCGAAGATGATGTGTTAATTTTAGCAAGCGCCGTCGTCATCGACGTGATTTGTCACGATGACAAGGACAAGCATTAGCGTACCGCAGAGTTTCACTCTGCGGTATCGCGGGTTTGCAATTCTGCATAGCATCCGCCAGATCGAACGCGCGGAACGGTGCGGGACCGCTGCCGACTGCAAGTCGGCGATACGGCAGACTACAAGTCTGCGTTACGACCAAAGGGTCCCGGAAACAGTCACGGCACTGCCAACACAGTTAATTTATGGAAAATCAAAATCCTGAACGAAAAACTTTAGACGAGCGGCAGAAGATGACCGATCTCGAGCGCATCCGGCATTCCTGCGCCCATGTCATGGCCACCGCCATCTCGAAGCTCTGGCCCGACGCCCAATTCGCTGCCGGTCCGCCTGTTGAAAACGGCTTCTACTACGACGTCGAGCTCGAACATCGCATCTCGCCGGAAGATTTTGCCAAGATCGAAGCGGAGATGAAGGCTGTCATTAAGGCCAATCAAACTTTCGAGAAAGTCGTCGTGACTCGCGATCAAGCGCTTCAAGACGCGCAAAAGGGAAGGTTGGCTGCGCTCGCGGAACGTTCTGCGCCCAGCAAGTTCAAACTCGACATCGTTCAAAATATTCCCGAAGGCGAACCGATTTCCTACTACAAGAACGGCGATTTCATCGATCTCTGCGCCGGGCCTCATGTGATGCGCACTGGGAACATCGGGGCGTTCCGGCTCACCCACGTGGCTAGCGCCTATTACAAAGGCGATGAAAAGAATCCGCAGCTTCAACGCATCTACGGCACCGCGTTCAAGAACAAGACCGAACTCGAAGCTTACTTCACGATGGTCGAGGAAGCCAAGAAACGGGACCACCGCAAGATCGGCCAGGAGATGGGCCTGTTCGCCATCGACACCGAGTTCGTCGGTCCCGGCTTGCCGCTCTGGCTCCCCAAAGGTGCGGCCATCGTCGAGGAACTGGAAAGACTCGCGAAAGAGACCGAGTTCGCCGCAGGTTACGTGCGTGTGAAGACTCCACACATTGCGAAGGAGAAAATGTATCTGACAAGCGGGCATCTGCCGAAGCTGTACGCGGACGCAATGTTTCCGCCCATGGAATTGCAGGAAGACAAAACTGAAGTTGCGCCCGTCACGGATCACGAATCACGAATCACGCGTTACTACCTCAAAGCCATGAACTGCCCGCATCACCATCGCATCTTTGCGGCGGAGCCACGCAGTTACCGAGACCTGCCGTTGCGCCTCGCTGAGTACGGCACGAACTACCGCTACGAGCAGTCGGGCGAACTGTTCGGTTTGATGCGCGTCCGTTCGCTCAACATGAACGACGCGCACATTTACTGTTCGCCGGAGCAATTCGCGCAAGAGTTCAATGCGGTGAACGAACTTTACCTGAAGTATTTCAAAATCTTTGGCCTCGAAAAATACGTCATGCGCTTCAGCACCCACGATCCGAAGCGGCTTGGCGAAAAATACGTCCACGAACCGGAGCTTTGGATTCAAACCGAAAACATGGTCCGCGATGTCCTCAAGAACAGCGGGATCAATTATGTCGAGGTGCCGAACGAAGCCGCGTTCTACGGCCCGAAGATCGACGTGCAAGTCTGGAGCGCGATCGGCCGCGAATTCACCATTGCCACCAACCAAGTCGATTTCGCCGTCCCAAAACGCTTCGGCCTCGTTTATCGCGACCGCGACAACACGGACAAAACGCCGCTCTGCATTCATCGCGCTCCGCTCGGCACGCACGAACGTTTCATCGGCTTCTTGATCGAACATTACGCCGGCAATTTCCCGCTCTGGCTGGCGCCCGAACAAGTCCGCGTCCTCACCATAGGCGATGAACAACCGCTCGTGGACTACGCCAAGTCGGTCGTCCAGGAACTCCGCGCCAATATGGTCCGCGCCGAAGGTGATTACAGCACCGACAAGATCAACGGCAAAATCCAGCAAGCGGAACAAGCCAAGGTTCACACCATGCTCGTCATCGGCTCGCGCGATTTGGAAGCCGGCAACGTCAGCGTTCGCCTGCACGGCAAAGGAAACCAAGGCGCGAAGCCAAAGGGCGATGTCATTGCCAACATTGTGCAATCAATCAAGGAAAGGCGTTCGTGATCGGTTCGTAGCAGCCGACGTAAGGAGGCTCTGAACTCAATGCCGCGGCGCGAGCTTAAACACCCGAGCCAGGTCGAGGACTGGTTGATTGAATTCAGCGGTCAACTTTCCAAGCCGGGACAGATGATCCTGATCGGGTCAGGCGCGTTGCTCTGGCATGCGGCGCAGCGGGGAATTATTGAACCGTTGCCCGAAAACAGTATGGACGTCGATCCAATTACCGATTCCGACGAGATCGCTCGGTTATGTTATGAGGGCATTATTGGAAGCGAGTTCGAACAGCGCCATGGGTGGCATATTAACCTTATGCCCGATTCTGTCCTTCGCGAGTTCGCCGCTGATTGGAGACTTCGGACTGCCACAAAGCAGTACGGACTACTGACGCTCGTCGTACCCTCGCCGGCCGATCTTTTGGTCCCAAAGGCAAAACGAAATGAACCACGCGATCAAGCGCACGCAGCCTGGGCAAAGCGCTGCGGTTTGATAGATTGAACCTATGAATGCGGAAGCCACGGTTTGGGGCCCTTACCCAAACTACGACGACATCGCGCGATTTCAGTACGGGCGGATGATGTGGCGATTGCCGGAGATGCGGCAGCGCATGTTAGCTCACTGGCTCGATGAACGGCACCCGTACCGAGAACGGTTTTCCGAGCGCCGCCCGCTCATTGAAGCAGTTCTTGAGTCCACTGAATCGCCGGTTGAATTGGACGCTCGGTTGCGCGATCGAGGCACCAGTTTGCGTTGTGTGGCTCGCGAAATTCCTCCCGTGTTCGGCAGCTTCTTCTGACCGGAATTTCCGCGTTTCTGTTAGGAAATAGTGCTTGCATGACCGCTTTATCCGGTTACCTTCTACCCTCCTTAGAAATTATTATGGCTAGAATTTGTGAATTAACAGGCAAAGGTCCGACCAAAGGCAGCCACATCTGGCGCAGCGGCAAAGCCAAGAAAAAGGGCGGCATCGGCACACACGTCACGGCAATTACAAAGAGGCGCTTCCTGCCAAACCTCCAGCGTGTCAAGGCCGTTGTGAACGGCGAAGTGCGTTACATTCGGGTCGCAACCAGTGCGATCAAGAAAGGATTGGTCGTTAAGGCGCCCAAGCGGACCTGGAAAAAGCCTGGAGCTAAAGCTTAACGCTTCGGTTTAAGGTTCCAAGATTACGAATTGAGGATGGCGTTTCATCGAGGCGTCATCCTCATTTTATTTAATTAATCCAAAAGCAGCTGGTGGAACCGCGGATTTCGCAGATAACGCAGATAACGACGAAGCTGGAGATGGCATGCATCTGCGTTTATCAGGGTCATTTGCGGTTCAAATGCTTCCTTTAAGATTAATGGCCGGGAGCCTGCTTCCCCTTAAACCGGTGCATTGTGGCGCGACGCAGGTCCCGGGCGGATTCACGCTGCTTAATCGTTTCCCGTTTGTCGAATTCAACCTTGCCCTTGCCGACCGCCAATGACACTTTGACCTTCCCATTCTTCCAGTAGAACGAGAGCGGGAAGAGGGCATTCCCCTTCACCGCCGCGAGACCAAAGAGTTTTCGAATCTCCGATTTGTGCAGAAGGAGCTTTCGGACAGCCTTGGGATCATGATTCTGCCGATTGCCGTGCGTGTACTCATCGATGTGGGCGTTGTAAAGAAACACCTGATCATCCTCGACGCGAGCAAAGGAATCGCTGATTTGTCCCACGCCCGCGCGCAACGCTTTTACTTCCGTCCCGCGCAGAACGATGCCGGCCTCGAAAGTCTCTAAGATGTGGTAATCGCGGCGCGCTTTCGAATTGGTGAGTATCTCTGGCATGAACGAAAACGCCCGTTAATGCAGATCGAACTTCGAGAATTCACCGGCTGAATCAATCAACCGAGAGGTCGAGCAACGCGCCGCAGCGCAGCGTCACCCTTTCTTTCGCTTCTTTTGACTGGGCTCGGCCGCCAAACCATCTTCCAATAGCTCCCAATCCATTTTCCCTTCAATAATTTCGAGCATGGCGACGTCCGCAGCGCCCAGCCCTGCAGTATCGGCTATCAAAGGACGACTACCCGAACCGCCCGTCGTGAGCTGACGGACCCGTCGGGATACCAGATTGACCAGGACGTTGGGGTTGCCAACTTCTATAAGTGCTCTTCTGCAAATCTCGCTATTCAATTGATCCTCTCGTTCGTTAAAGCCAAGGGGAAGATAGGCTAAACATTGCAGAAATCAACGCAACAGAAAAAAACGAAAAAAACGCCCATATCTTGTTGCGCTTGAACACGTGGTGTTCGGTATTAACATGCTGCGCGCTCAAAGTCGCCGGCAATGAGCGGCAATGGGAAGACGGGAAGACTGCGAAGTTTGACAGAGCCTTGACTGGCTGTTAGCTTCACACAGCTATGAATGATGCCGTTGCCAACGGATCTGTAGTCAGCCTGACCGAAAATGCTGCCAACCAGATCAAAGCGATGTTGGCTGAAGATAAGGAGAATGCCGGGAAAGGACTTCGCGTCTTTGTTGAAGGCGGCGGTTGTTCCGGCATGCAATACGGTTTGGTGTTCGATGAAACCCGGCCCGACGATCTAAAGGAAGCTTTCCATGGTGTTTCAGTCGTCGTTGATCCCTTTAGCGCCAATTACCTGCGCGGCTCAGTAGTCGATTTCGTGGATGCCCTGACTGGTGGAGGATTCAAAATCTCGAATCCCAACGCCCGCCAGTCGTGCGGTTGTGGAAAGTCATTCGAAGCCTAAGCAGTCTGAAATTGCTTCGGCTGCAAAACGCCGTTCCGTGCGATGCGGAACGCCTTTTGTATTTCTGTAAAACGAGCAGATTTTCCAGTCTGCTGGTTGCGTAACTTTCCAGTCCCGCGCCGGATGTCTCTAGAGTCGTCCTAACCTCCGGGCGAGAAAGCCTGCGCCTGCGGCACGGCGGCACGGACGCAACTATTGACAGCCCTTCATCCGGATCGCATTCTCATCCCGTTACTGGGGAGCCATCCAGACCCGCCAACGCGGGCCGAAGGCTGAGAGTTTTGTGTGGGAACGCAAAAGACCCGTCGAACCTGATCCAGATAATGCTGGCGAAGGGATGTTGACCCTTCCCTTCCAGGTTCTTCATCGGCCGATCCGGACAAAAGCATTTATGATAGCTACTAAAGATTCCATCCAGCCGCACAGCAGCGACCAACTGCCAAATTCGACGCGCGTCTACTCGCCGGGCAAGATCTATCCCCACGTCCGAGTTCCTATGCGAGAAATTGCGCTGCGGCCTGCCAAATCCTTCAACGGACAAACCGAGGTCAACGATCCCGTCCGCGTTTACGATTGCAGCGGCCCGTGGGGCGATCCCGAGTTCGCCGGGGATGTGATACAAGGTCTGCCGCCGGTGCGACGACCGTGGATCTTGGCGCGAACGGACGTGGAAGAATACGAAGGTCGCCCGGTAACATCTCGCGACGATGGTTATCTTAGCGATCAGCATCGTGACACAGCGCTGCGTCGGAATGCGCACACGCCCGAACCCGCAGCCCTCGGTTATCGCTTGTTAGCCAGTCAACGTCCAAGCAACGCTCGACGGCCCTTGCGTGCTTCGAAAGGACATCCTGTGACACAGCTTTGGTATGCGCGCCAAGGCATTGTCACGCCGGAGATGGAATTCATCGCCATCCGTGAAAATCAAGGCCTGGACCTTCTGAAATCTCAAATCTCAAATCTCAAATCGCGAATGGACCTTTGTCACCAACACCCTGGTTCCGGCCACGATGCCACGATTCAACCATGCAACGATTCAACATTTCAACCCAGCGTCTTCCGCCGCTTCCCGCAACGCATTCCCTCGATCATCACGCCTGAATTTGTCCGCGACGAAGTCGCGGCTGGCCGCGCCATCATTCCCGCGAACATCAACCACCCCGAGTCCGAGCCGATGATCATCGGGCGCAA
>Ga0194120_10000359_pt1 | contig 85068 bp, 65 predicted proteins | sample TA2MahCa65mmetaG_FD_148642 | JGI IMG/M metagenome (GOLD analysis project Ga0194120, IMG submission 148642) | Freshwater microbial communities from Lake Tanganyika, Tanzania - TA2015019 Mahale Deep Cast 65m | ecosystem: Environmental > Aquatic > Freshwater > Lake | place: Tanzania: Lake...
GCAGGTCAGATTGACGCAGATTGCGATCATCGGGACGGGGCGCATGGCCCAGGCGCTTGGCCTGGCGTGGAAGAACGCCGGGCACGGCGTGACCTTCGGCTCGCGCTCGCCCTCAGTCCGAAGCGCCAGTGATGTGGGGGTCCCGGTGAAGGCACATCGCGACGCCATCAGGGGATCGGAGGTGGTCGTGCTCGCGTTGCCTTATCGGGCGGTCGAAGGGACGGCGCGTGCGCTTGCGAGCGAGCTCACCGGCAAGCTGGTCGTCGACATCAGCAATCCTTTCGACGCCCTGCCGGATAACCGGGTTTCGGGGGCAGAGATAACGGCCCGGGCGCTCGGACCCGGCGCGCGGGTCATCGCCGCATTCAAGGACAACTTTGCCATCACCCTTGGCCGGCCCCGCGATGAGCATGGCAGGCAACGCGACGTCCACTACGCAGGCGACGACGAGACGGCCAAGCGGACGTTCGCAAGACTGGTGACCGACATGGGTTTTACCCCGGTCGACTGCGGACCGTTGCGAAACGCGCGTGTGCTCGACGCGATGGTCCCGCTCATGATCGAGCTCGATGGCCGGTACCAGGGCAAGGGTCAGTCGAGCTGGAAGTTCCTCGCCTAGTCGTCCGAGCCGCCTGTGGGAGCGCCATGCGGGCGATGGAAGTGTGGCATGTGGATTCGCCCCCTGGCTTTCGCTTCCAGGTTCCGCACGTGGTGGGGCCTCAGGATCAGCACCAGCGCAAGAAACGCGGCCGCGCCTGCGACTGCGAAGGCGCCCAGCGCCCACTGTGGGCCGATCACCTCGGCAAGCCCGCCCAGGGCAAGCAGGCCCACGGGTTGCAGTCCCCAGGCAACGAACCGCACGCTGATCACCCGCCCTCGATACTCATCCGGCGCGTGCAGCTGGACCGCGGTCAGGTTCGTCTGGAAGAACGCCGTCGCGGCGAAAGCAGCGAGTGCAACGAGTACGGTGGTGACGGGGTAGATGGTCGAGACCGCTATGCCCAGCGCCAGCGCGGCGAATGAGAAGCCGGAGATCACCTCAACCGTCTTGTCCGGCATACGTCCGGCGACGACCACCAGGACCAGTGTCGCAGCAAGGGAACCGACGCCCACAGCCGTGCTGATTACGCCAAGGCCGGCCGCGCCAACCCCCAGCACATCCTCGGCGAAGGCGGGGAAAAGGGCGCCCCACGAATTTATTGTCACGATCATCACCACGCACGCCAGCAGCAGCCAGCGCAATGACGCATCGCCGGATATGTATTTCAGGCCGTCCCGGAGGTTGGCAAACATGCCGCCTCGATGGGCGGCGGTCCGGGCAGGCGCAGCGGGCTTGAGCGAAAAGTAGAGGGGCAGGGCTGGCAGGCTGAGGATCAGAGCTGCCAGGAAGGCGTGCGACATGCCGTAGCGCGCGATGAGGAAGCCGCCCAGCGCCGGACCGGCAATGGCTGCGAGATTCACGGACATCATCGACAGCCCGATCGCCCCGCGCTGGTGGCGGGTCGCCACGAGATCGGTAATCAACGTCTGCCTGGCCGGCGCCGCCAGCGCCGCGCCGATGCCCTGGATCGCAGTGGCCGCCAGAACATGCCATGCCTGCAGGTTGCCGGTGAGCACGAGCGCCGCCATCGCGACATACGTAGCGACGGCCACTAGCTCATAGCCGAGCGTAATGGCCTTCCGGCTGAAGCGGTCGGCGAGCTCACCCCCCGGGACGCTGAGGAACAGCATCGGCAGCATCAGCAGCGCGGGCACCAGGGAGACCAGCAGGGGCGAACCGGTCATGAGCTGCAGGATCCAGCCGCGCGCCAGCGTTTCGATGGCAAGGGCGGTGAAACTCAGGATCGCGGCAACTGAGAAGCGTTGGTACTGGCCGTTCGTCAGGGCTGCAAACGGGCCGGCAGACTGGCCCGCCCTGGCGGCGGCACGTTGTTGTCCGCCTTCCCTTGGTGCGGGAAAGACGTGGATACGCATCGTATTCATCCCGCGGTGTCATCGCCGCCTGAATTGAACAACAATCAGGGCGACCACCGACTCGAAGATATGAGTATCCGGGCCGGGCAACGCGAACGCCATGCGAAATCCGCGCGCCGAATCGCCAATCCGCGCGCCCTCAGCCCGAGGCGGTCGGCTCCCGCACCACACCGGGCACCGACCGGGTGAGCCCGACCACGGCGGCGAGGCCGACCGCGCTGGCGACCCCGAATGACGCCATGGCCACCTGCGGCCCGGCGCCTTCGGCCAGCGCGCCCAGCGCCAGGTGCCCGAACGGCTGCAGGCCCGAAACCACGAACCGGGCGCTGATCACCCTCCCCCTCAGTTCGTCAGGGGTTGTGAGCTGGACTGCCATCGCGTTGTTGACGAAGAACACGGTTCCAACGCAGGCCGCCAGCATGGCCAGCACCACCCAGAGCGCGAACGCTGGCGTGAACGCCAGTACGACTACGACGACCGAGAAGGCCAGTCCTGAGCCGATCTGGATAACCTTGTCGGTGGCCCGGCCGTCGAGTGCGATCGCTGCAAATGTCCCGAGCGTGCCCCCTACCCCGACTCCGAGAACGATCAGCCCCAGGCCGGCCGCGCCCTTGCCCAGCACATCTTCCGTGAAGGTCGGAAACAAGCCGCCCCATGAGTTGACCCCGATGACCACCACGAACAGGGCGATGAACATCCAGCGCAGCCGTGGATTGCCCGCGATATAGCGCACGCCGATGCGCAGGCTCTCGAGTGTGCCCATCCTCGCGCGCGCGGCGGTGGAAGGCGCGGCCGCCGTCCGCATCACAACCAGGAGCGGGATCACCGGCACGAAGATCAGCGTGCTGATGATCAGGGTCATGTCGGTCCCAAGCCGGCTGATCAGGACGCCAGCCAGCGCGGGCGCGGCGATCTGGGACAGGTTTACTACCACCATGTAGAGCCCCAGGGCGTTGCGCTGCTCACGCTGCGGCACGATGTCGATAACCAGCGATTGGCGGGCCGGCAATGCGAGCGCGGTGGTGATACCCAGCGCGAGCGTGAGGACCATGATGTGCCAGATCTGGATCGCGTCCGCCAGGGCCAGGCCACACAGGACGAGATATCCCGCCAGTGTCCCGACCTCGCCAAGGATGAACACTTTCTTCCGGCTGAACCGGTCGGCAAGTTCGCCGCCCACAAAGCTGAGGACCAGCATCGGGAGGACTTGCAGCGCCGGCACCATCGCCACCATCAGAGGCGAGTGCGTCATCTCCTGGACCATCCAGGCGCGCGTCATCATCTGCACGGTGATGATGCCGAAGCCCAGGAACGCCGCGGCGGAATACAACTGATAGCTGCGGTGCACGAAGGCACCCATGACAACAAGACGGCTCGGCCGGCCTGGCATGCCCCGGACGGGGACCATTGCCTTCGGCCGCAAAGGACCGGGCGTATTCGTATGTTCCGCCATGGCGAGGTTCAGATCCCCGCCCCGTAGATCGACCTTATTTTTGGTGTTGAGACCATGCGCGCATTACCGCCGCTGCGACCGGGTCACGCTGCTCGTAGCGCGACCACGCGATCGGGCCTTGCAGGGCGCGCGATCAGGATCAGGAAGGCAAATAACAGGCCGCCGCCGACCGCGAAGCACAGCAGCGCGACCTGCGGGCCAAGCACCTCGGCCAGGGCGCCGAGCGACAGTGTGCCCGCCGGCTGCAGGCCCCAGCTGACGAAGCGCACGCTGACGACCCGGCCGCGGAACTCGTCCGGCGCCGAAAGCTGGAACGCGGTCAGGTTGGTGACGAAGAAGATCGTCCCGGTGAAACTCGACACCGCCGACATCGCCAGGGCCATGTAGAACGACTGGGAAAGCGCCAGGACGACGACCGACGCTGCGAAAGCGAACCCGGCCGCAATCGTTACCCGCCGGTCCGGGAAGCGGCTCGCAAGCCAGATCGCGACCAGCGGTCCGAAGACCGCACCCAGGCTGCCGACGAGTTCCAGCATTCCCAGGGCGCCCGCGCCGCCGCCCAGGACGTCCTGCACCAGGGCCGGATACACCGCCCCGCGGGAGCTCAGGGTAATCAGGAGCGCGGCTCCGACCAGCAGCAGCCAGCGGAGCGAGGGATCCTTGATCACGAAACGTATCCCCTCGCCCAAACTCTGGAAGACCCGGCCAGCCACCGCCCGGGTCCGCGGCGGGTCGGCACGTACGAGCGCGTAGAACGGCAACGCGGCAAACGCGAGCGCGGCTCCGGCGACCATCGCGTGAGAGGTGCTGAACACCGTTATGAGCAGCCCCGCGATCGCCGGGCCTGCGATGCCCGCGAGGTTGCCAACGACCATGCTCAGGCCGATCGCGCCCCGTTGCTGCCGGGCGGGCACGAGATCGGCCAGCAAGGTCTGCTTCGCCGAGTTGGAGAGCGCTGCCGCTGACCCGTGCAGAAGCGAAAAGAAGATCAGGTACCACGTGGACGCCACTCCCATGACGACCAGCGCGGCCAGCACCGCTGCCGCGATAGACGACGCGGCCTCGACGAACAGGGTGATCCTTCGCCGGTCGAAACGGTCCGACAGGAACCCGCCCACAAATCCCAGCAGCAGGAGCGGGATCGCGGTCGCCGCAGCCACGAGCGCCACCATGAATGGAGAGTGGGTTTGCTGCTGGACCAGCCAGACGCGCGTAAGCGCCTGCGCCGAAAGCGCAGTCCCGCTGATCAGCGCTGCTATGGAGAAAAGGCGGTACTGACCGTTAGCAAACGGGGCGAGGGGACCGCCCTCTAATGACCAGGCGTGCGCGATGCGGCCCACGGGATTCACCCGCACAGGCCGACTGATTAGGGTTGCCGTCGGATTTGCCTCGACCGGCCGGCTAGTGCTCCGGCCCGGTCGCGTATATCGACTTTCTTGCTGTAACTACGAGTATGTGCATCGGACGGGGGACATTCAACGGTAGCCGGGCTATTTTCGGGAGGGTGCGCGTTTGGATGTCCGGCGCTTTGACGTGGCCTGTCCCTGGTCGCCGACCAGCTTTTCGAGCTTTTCGAGCCGCCCCTTGAGCGTCCGGTTCTCCTCCTCGAGCTTGCCGAGATCGTCGCGCAGCTTCTTCACGTCTTCGGGCGCGTTCTTGCCGTCCCTGATCTGCTTGATCGCGATCCTGGCGTCCCGGACGACGCGACCGTCCAGTTCCCGTTCGACGAGCCGCGTCAGGTGCGGGATCGCGCGCGCCTCCTTCAACGAGCCGAGCGCCGAGGTCGCGCGCTGGCGCACCCGCAGCCAGGGGTCGTCCAGGAGGTCGACGAGTGTGTCGACGACCGTCTCTGGCTTGTTCTCTCCGAGCTTCGCCAGCGTGCCGACCGCAGCCTCGCGCGCCCGCTGTGGTTTCCCGTACGCCGTCAGCTCACGTGCTACTTCCAGTCCCCGCTCATCCTTCAGCTCCGAGAGGCCCGCCAGCGCGCCCGACCGGATCGCCTCCAGGTGGGACGGTCGATCGAGCGCCTTGATCAGCTGGTCGTACGCCTTCTTGGAGCGGGTCTTGCCCAGGCTGGCCGCCGCCGTCATCGCCACGTAATAGCTCTTGTCGTCCTTCAGGATTCGCGCCAGCGCATCCACAGCCTTTTCGTCCTTGAACTCACCCAGGCCGTCGGCCACACCACGGCGGGCCTTAGGATGCTCCACCCTCACGCAGCCCAGCAGGGCCGTCAGCGCAGCGTCGGTCTTTATCTTTCCAAGCTGCCGGGCAGCGGTTGCCTGCACCGCCCAGAACTGGTCCGAGAGCACCGCCTTCTTGAGCGCCTTCACGGCTTCCGGGGACCCGAGCTTGCCCAGCCCTTCGGCGGCCTCGATCCGGCCGATGACATCCGCGTCATTGGCAAGCTGGTACTCCAGCAGGTCTCTGGACCGCGTGAAGTCGAGGGTCTTTAGCACGCCGTAACCAGGGTCGAACTGGACCATCTTCGGCCGCGCGTCGAGCACATACGTGAGGGTGTGCTCACGCTCGAAAAGGCTGGCACGGAACGTCTTGCGCCCGGCGCCGGTCACGAACACGACTTCCACGTTTACGCGAAACACGCGCGGCGTGCCTTCGCCGGTCTGGGCCTGCTTCACGTTCAGCGTGGCGGTCTTCTTGTCGCCGTCCCACGCGTACGTGACCTTGAACTCGGGGTGACCGGGCTTGTAAACCCACTGGTCGAAGAACCAGTCCATACTGCGACCGGTCGACTCCTCGATAGCACGCTCGAAATCCGGCGTCGCGACGTTGCGCCCGCGATAGCTTGCTACGTAGTGCCTGATCGCCCGGTAGAACTGCTCGTCGCCGAGCTCTCGCCGCAGCATGTGCAGCACCGCGCCACCCTTCTCGTAAAGATGGCGGTCAAACAGGTCGCTGGGCGACCGGTAGGTGTTCTCGACCAACGGCCGGCGGTAGCTCTCCGACAGGTAGCCCCGCGCCATGCCGAGTACGTCCCAGAGGTACTCGTCGTTACCCCGGTGGTGCTCCTGCCACACGGCCTCGAAGTAGGTCGCGAACCCCTCGTTTAACCATCCGTGCGACCAGTCGCGGCACGTGATCAGGTCGCCGAACCACTGGTGCACCGCCTCATGGGAGACGAGGAAGTCGCTTGAAAAGTCGAGGTGCGCCCGCTCGTCGTGCAGCGTGAGGTCGGTCTGGGTGGTTGCCGATGTGTTCTCCATCCCGCCGAAGATGAAGTCCTGGACCGCGACCTGCGTGTACTTGTCCCAGGGATACTTCTCGCCGAACAGCTTTTCGTACAACTCGATCATCGCAGGCGTGCTGCCGAAGGAACGCTTGCCGTCCTCTTCCCGCCCGCGCTCGACGTAGAAGTCGATAAGCGGCGCCTTTTCCTTCAGTACCACGCGCGCAAAGTCGGAGGCAGCCAGCGTGATGAGGTAGACGGCGTGCGGCTTGTCCTGCAACCAGTGAATGGTCTTCGTCTTCCGTCGCGCGTCGTGCGACTCCCTGACGATGCGCCCGTTGGAGACCGTCGACCAGTTCTCGGGCACGGTCACAATGATCTCGCTCGTGATGCGGCCGCGCGGCTCATCTATGCATGGGAACCAGTGGTGGTTGTCCGTGTCCTGCCCCTGCGTCCAGATCTGAACCGGCTTGTCGGGGTAGCCCTTGTCCGGGCCTGTGAAGTAGATCCCGCGCCGGGGCGTCGCAACATAGTCGACCGAGACCACGAAGGGGATGCCGGCCTTCGGGACCGCAGGGAACTCCACGATCAGCTGCTTGTCGGTCAACGTGTATTCGACCGCCCTGCCGTCGAGCTCGACCGAATTGACCACCGTGTCTTCGCAGTCAAGTTCGACCCGCCTCGGCTCACCGCCCACGACCTCCAGGGTCAGGTCGGCCCGGCCAATCACGGTCCCGGCCTTGAGGTCGAAGCTGACGGTCAGCTTCACATGCTTCATGTCAACGACGCGGTCACGCGGGAAGTGCGGCTCGTCCCCGGTCAGCGCGAATGGCGCCGCGGCCAGGGCCGCTTCACTCGACCAGTCGCCCCAGATATAGCGGGATTCATCCCTCGGCCCGGAACATCGGCGCATGCTCAGTCTCATTTCCATTCAAGGATTCACATGACGTTGGAACGCAACCTGAAGATTGTACGGCTGGCATGGGATCGAACGGTCGGGCCGCCTGGCAGAGGCCCGTTCCAGCTTTCCGCACGAGCGGATGACAACGTATAGTGACCAGAATTTCCGTGGTCACGGATTGGCCGTGAACCCGGACCAAGAGCAGTGAGCATTCGAGGCGATGACCACAACACGTACACGTACACCCAAGAGTTCGTCCGGGCCCGCACGACAGCCCGGCAAACACCGCAGCTGGGAGACGACTGAGGGTCCGCAGCGGGCGCCCCATCGCTCGATGATGCGCGCAATGGGCCTCTCGGACAAGGACATCAACGCGCCGTTCGTTGGCGTGGCTTCGACCCACAACGAAGTGACCCCCTGCAACTTCGGCATCGCCCCGCTGGTCGAGGAGGTCAAGCGGGGAGTGTTCGCCGCCGGCGGCACGCCATTCATGTTCGGCACCATCACGATGAGCGACGCCATCTCGATGGGCACGGAGGGCATGAAGGGGTCGCTTGCGAGCCGGGAGATCATCGCCGACTCGATCGAATGCGTCTGCTTCTCGGAACGCTTCGACGGCCTGGTCGCCGTCGCAGCATGTGACAAGAGCCAGCCTGGCGCCTTGATGGCGATGGCCAGGCTCAACATCCCGTCAGTCTACGTCTACGGCGGGTCGATCCTGCCCGGCACCTGGCGCGGCAAGGACATCCAGATCCAGTCGGTGTTCGAGGCCGTCGGGCAGCACCAGGCAAAGGTGATCGATGACGCCGAGCTCCTGGCCATCGAGTCCCGCGCCTGCCCCGGTCCCGGCGCGTGCGGCGGCATGTTCACCGCCAACACGATGTCATCGATCGGGGAAGCGCTCGGCATGAGCCTCCCGGGCGCGGCATCGGAGCCGGCAGTCGACCAGCGCAAGTTGGCGTCGTCACGCCGCGCCGGCGAGGCCGTGCTGAACCTGCTGCGTGCGGATATCCGGCCAAAGGACATCATGACCCGCAAGGCGTTTGAAAACGCGGTCACCCTGGTGACCTCCCTCGGGGGATCGACCAACACGGCGCTGCACCTGCCGGCGATAGCCTATGAGATGGGGGTCGACCTCTCGCTGAAGGAGATTCACGAGATCTCGATGCGCACTCCCCTGCTTGCCGACATGAAGCCCGGCGGTCGGTTCGTCATGTACGACCTCGACAAGGTCGGCGGCGTTCCGCTCGTGATGAAGCGCCTGCTGAAGCTCGGTCTGTTACACGGAGACTGCCTGACCGTCACCGGCAAGACGATCGCCGAGAACCTGGCGGCATGGCCCGACAACCCCGACGAGAAGACGGTCGTCGCGCAGATCAACAAGCCCCTGTCACGGACCGGTGGGCTCGTGATCCTCTTCGGGAACCTGGCCCCCGAGGGTGGTGTTCTGAAGGTTGCCGGTCATCAGTTCGGCAAGGGCTTCACGGGGCCGGCCAAGGTCTTCAACCAGGAAGAGGCCGTAATGGAGGCGCTGAAGCGACGCTCCATCAAGGCCGGGGACGTGATCATCATCCGATACGAGGGCCCCAGGGGCGGTCCGGGCATGCGCGAGATGCTCGCGGTCACCGGCGCGATCGTCGGCCAGGGCCTCGGCGACAAGGTTTGCCTCATAACCGATGGCCGGTTCTCCGGCGCCACGCATGGCTTCACGATCGGCCACGTTGGTCCCGAGGCGTTTGTGGGCGGCCCGATCGCGGCTGTCCGGGATGGCGACGAGATCGAAGTCAACCTGACCAAATTCGAACTGAACGTGAAGCTGACCAAGGAGCAGATCGCCGACCGGCTGAAGGGGTGGAAGCCGCCGAAGCCGCACTACACGAGCGGATTCCTGGGCAAGTACACCCGCCTCGTCCAGCCGGCCGCCAGGGGCGCGGTGACGGGCTGATCGAATGACGTCGAAACCACGCGTTTCGATCATGAAGCGCCTGGGTCGAGGCGAGCGCCTCCTGATGGACGGCGCCACCGGGTCCGAGATCCAGAAGCGTGGCGGCGACGTGCTCAAGGGCTCGACGCCGGAGTGGCTCGGCGCCTGGTCTGCTACGGCCAACCTCGAATCGCCCGACATCGTGCGCGCGGTCCACGAGGACTACCTGCGCGTCGGGGCGGAGATCCTGATCAGCAACTCGTTCTGGACCAATCGCCTGAGGCTCGAGCCGATCGGGCAGGGTGATCGCTGGGCCGACTACGCGTCTGCGGCCGGGCGCATCGCCGTCGAATCACGCGACTCGGTAAAGCCCGACGCCTACGTGTTTGGAGGAATGGCCCCGCCCTGCGCCGAAAAGCCGGACTGGAAGGTCCCTGACGCCGGTTTCCTCGGGGAGCGAGTCCTGTTCGATCTCTTCGCAGAAGAAGCGGGCGTGCTCAAGAAGGCGCGCGTCGACGCGATCCTGCCCGAGTACGTCGGTCACATCCAGGACGCTGTAGTCGCGGTCGAAGCTTCCGCTACGACCGGCCTCCCCGTCTTCCTCGGGATCCGGCACGTCACCAACGAGGGGACGATGCAGTACGGAGAGGCGATCCCAGAGCTTGCCAGGGCCCTCAAGGGCAAGCCGATCGCAGGCGTCCTGCTGATGTGCTCACAGCCCGACGCCGCGACCGCCACGCTGCCTGGACTACGCCGCGCATTCGATGGACCGGTCGGCGTGTATCCAAACGTTGGCTACATGCCCCTGGCGCCGCTTCGAGGGAAGACGGTAAAGGAAGGTATCAACACGCTGGGGGTCTCTGCCGGCGACTTCGCCGTACGTGCCAGGGCCTGGGTGGACATGGGCGCTCAGATCATCGGGGGGTGCTGCGGCACGGGCCCCGAGCACATCGCCGCCCTCAAGCCGGTGGTCAAAGGCTGACCACCTGGCGATGGTCGCTCGATCGGGCCCGCCCTTCCGGCCACTGACTCCCGATCTCTGAATTGATCTTGAAGACCTGTTTGGCCCCCGCGGCGCCGTCGGCAACTGCTGGTCCATGTACTGGCGGATCCGACCTGGCTACCGAAGGCAGCCTGCCGGCAGCAACATGCTGCATTCCTGGAGGTCGTACGGACGGGACCACCCCCGGGTTGTTGGCGTTTCGGGGCGGCAAGGCCGTCGGCTGGTGCCAGGTCACGCCCGCAGGCGCCGTTCCCTGGCTGGCAAGGCGCTTTCGGAGAGGGGGGATCGGCGGCGATCGACCCTGTCGCTCACATGTCTGTACGTGCGCAAGGGCCATCGCAGGCAGGGGACTTCCAGCACCCTTGTAAATACCGCCGTGGGGGCCGTCAGAAGTACCGGGGCGCCTGCCCTCGAGGCCTACCCTCTGGACGCCGAATGATCACCCAGCTCAACCGGCATCGGAGATCTGTCGACGTTCATGGAGGCGGTACTTGAGGTCGTTGCCCACCGCCCGCCAGCGCGGCCGATTGTGCGGTTCTCAGCCGCGCCCCTGGTTCTTGACCGACTCCGACGGGTTAACCGTCACCCGGCTCATCGTGGTCGCACCGGTGTTCCGGAACTGATGCCGGACCCCGCCCGGTACCAGGACCGCGTCGCCGGTCCTGATCGGGTACTCCTTGCCGCCACACACCAGGACGCCGGCGCCTTCGGTTATGAACGCCTGGTGCTCCCAGGGGTGGACGTGATCTGGACTCGACTCGCCTGGCGCATGCTGGACGTACAGCATCACGTAGGTTGAGACGCCATCGCTCAGGCCCAGCAGCGGATTCTCGTGGGCCTTGAAGTTCTTTATTACGGGGTCTTGAGTCAAGCCTGCTTCCTCCGGCCGGAAGAATAGCATTCAGGGCGCGCGTTTACGCATAATGCAGCATTCCCGGGCCCCGGCGGCGCCCTGCGGTCAGAGCAATCCAGACAGGAGCCTTGTCATGACGAAGCCGAAAGTCCTGGTCACCGGCGCCAGCGGCCTGATCGGTGGCCTCACCCTCAAACACCTTTCCGACAGTTACGAGTTCAGCGCGCTCAACCGTCGCGCCGTCAAGGGTGTCCCGTGTTTCCAGGGCGATGTTTCTGACGCTACTGCCATCCGGCCCGCCTTCAAGGGCATCGACATGGTGCTCCATCTCGCCGCCTACACGAAGGACATCCAGAACTGGGAAGAGACGATGCGGGTGACCGTGAACGGCACTCTGAATGTCTTCAGAGCCGCGCAGGAGGCGGGCGCGCAGAGAGTGGTCTTCATGAGTACCGGGTCGACGATGTGCGGGTGGGAGTGGTACGACGGGTCGCCCTACGGCATGCTGGCGCGCGGCGAGTACGACCGCATCAAGCAGCCGTGGAAGATGCTCGACTATCGCGACCCGCCCCGTCCCGACAGTCCGTACGGGGTAGGCAAGCTTTACGGCGAAGCTGCGGCACGCTGGTTCTCCGACCACCACGGCATGTCCATGCTGTGCATTCGACTCGGTGCGGTCCTGGACACCAACCGCCCCAAATTGATCCGCCACTTCCCCGGCTACCTCGACCAGTCGGACGCAGTCCAGATGATCGAACGCTGCCTCGCCGCCCCGCTCTCGCTCAAGTTCGGGATCTTCGATGCGATCTCAGAGAACAGCACGCGCTGGCGCGACACGGGCCCCGCGAAGAACGTCCTGGGCTGGCGCCCGACCGGTTCGTCAGACAGGTTCGATCCCAACGAGTTCCGAAAGACGCCGGGCCCGGGCCTGCCGCTCAGGTTCTGAATGATCAGTGCAGTCGTGTTCGACCTCTACGGGACGCTGGTAGGCGCGCCGCCGGTCGACTCATACGCGGCCTACGCTGCGGGTACGGCAACGAGGCTCGGCTTTGACCCCCTGAAGTTCCCGCCCATCTACGACGCCGATTACGAGGGACGCCAGACCGGCAGGTTCGGGACGCACGAGCAGTACCTGCGCGACCTCGCGCAGCGCCTGGGAGTCAGGCTGTCAGAGAGCCAGCTCACCGCCCTGGTCCAGTTCCGCGTCGACACCGTGAGGTCGTGGTTGATCGTGAAACCCGATGCCGTGTCCACATTGCGTTCGTTGAGAGCGCGCGGGCTTCGGCTGGGCCTGGTCTCCGATTGCGGATGGGAGACCGGCCTGATCTGGCCTTCCCTGTCGGTCGCTCCGCTCATAGACGTCCCGGTGCTGTCCTACGAGGTAGGCGTCAAGAAGCCGAACCCTCGAATCTTCGAGATCGCAGTGGAGCGCCTCGGGGTCCCGCCCGGCCAGTGCCTGTACGTCGGGGATGGGGGAAGCGACGAGCTCGCCGGTGCACGCCGGGCCGGCATGGTCCCCATCATGATCGACGACCCGAAGGACGCAGTCGGCCACCGGCCTGGCTACGTAGCCTGGTCCGGGCCCAGGATCGCCTCTCTGGCAGAGCTGCTGTCGCGCAGGGAGCTAGGAGCCCGCGGCGGCTAGAGGAGCACAGCCGTTGCCCACAATCGAGATCAACTGTTTGCGGGACAGGACACTGTGCGCCCGGCGCTTCAGCGGCCGCCGCAGAGGTCGTAGGTTAACGCCATCATCGCCTTGGTCGCGCTGACCAGGCTCAGGATGCCCGTCGACTCGTTTGTCCCATGCGCGTTGGTCAGGGTCGGATCGTCGGTTGGATGCACGCCGGTCCAGCCGTAGGTGACGATCCCAAGGTTGCGGGGGAAACGCGAGTCGGTAAACCCGTTGCTCACCATGGGCGCCCAACGTATGTCATCCCGACCGATCGCCAGCGCCTGCGCCTTCTTGATCGAAGTCGCAAGCTCCGTGTCGAAAGGTGACTGGTTCGGCACGGACATATAGTCGATATCGTATTCGATATCTGGAATGTCCTTCAGTACGTCATCCAGCTGCTTCCGCAGGTACTCATCGTTCTGGAAAGGCAGCGTCCGGACGTCGCACGTGAGCTCGATCATCTCGGGGACGCTGTTCGACTTGATCCCGCCCTTGATCATGGTCGGCGTGAGCGTCATGCGCGACAACGCCCGCAGCAACGTCGCCAGGCGGCGGTTCTTTGGTTCCAGGTCGGCGATGATGCGATCGATATTCTTAGGCGTCGGTCTGTCCTCGATCGCAAACTCGGAGAGGTGATCGAACAGCGGGAGCGAGGTGTCCAGCTCGGGCGTGTAGCTCTCGATCCGCTTCAACGCCTCCGACAGGCCGTAGCTCGCGTTCTTTCCAGTCCAGGGCACCGACGCGTGGGCGCTTTCTCCCTTGAATCGGATATGTACCTCGAGCCGGCCCTTCTCTCCGACGCCGAGCAGGTAAACGATCGCGCCGCCCATCTCGATCGCGGTTCCGCCCCCTTCATTGACGGCAAACTCCGACTCCAGCGTCTCGGGATGCTTGTCGGCAAGCCATCCGAAACCCCATCGGCCGCCGTGTTCCTCGTCAGCACCGGCTACCAGGCGAAAGCCATGCTCGAACCGGATGCCGTTCCGCTTGAGCAAGGCCACCGCCATCAGCTGCGAAGCCAGGAGCGCCTTGCAGTCCGACGCGCCGCGCCCGTAAACGCGCCCACCGGCGACAGTCGCGCTGAACGGTTCGTGTTTCCATTTCGACTCATTCTCGACCGGTACGACGTCCGTGTGCGACATGAGCATGAGCCGCGTCTTCTTCTGGCGCCCGGGCACCACGGCGATCAGGTTCCCGCGGTCCGGGTCCCGGCCCAGGATCGACGATTCGACCTTCTCGTTTGCCAGCCAGTCGCGGATGAACTCCGCGGCCGCAGTCTCGTTCCCGGTCGGCATGAAACCCGTGTTGACCGTCGGGATCCGTACCAGCGACCGGTGCAGGGCGACGATCTCGTCCACCTTGCGATCGACCTGATCAAGCAGGGTCTGAAGGGACGGCAACCTCTTAATCCTCCCTGGAACCGGTTGACTGCGAGGACCCGGCCCTAGCGTGCGACGAAGACGTTGCTCTTGTGCTCACCCAGTCCGGGCGCCACCTGCGGAGGCTTTGAACCCACCCCGGGCAAGCTGCCCGACTGGCTGGCCTCTTTCGTACGCTCCCACTCTCTCTTGAGGTCGACCGTGTGGCCGCGGAAATGCGGAATGACGTACCGGGCAAACAACTCGAGAGAATTCTTGTACCGGGCGGTCGGCAGCCACTCGTGCATGGTCTGCATGATGCCCCCGATGCCGCCGGTGAGCTTGTTGAGCGCCTCGATTCGCTCGATGGCATCGTCGGGCGTTCCGACGATCCAGCCGCGCATGTCCGCCACGGAGCCCACCGTTATCTCGCCCTTCTCCTGGCCAGGGAACGCCTCGAACTGGTTCTTGCCGTTGATGGTCATGAAATAGTCGTGGACGTCGCGGTGCGCGCCCTTCTGGATGTCGTCCCATGCCTGCTCGCGCGTCTCGGCAAGATGCACGTAGGTCGAGATACGCCAGCGGTTCCGGTCGGTCGATTTCCCGTGCTTCGCGGCCGCCTGTTCGACAAAGGCCCACTGCTTGTCCAGCGACAGCGAGCCCGGAGGCGTCATGCGACTGCCGCCGGAAAACAAATTCATCTCGTACCTGGCAGCCAGCTCAAGTGCGTTCTTGCTGCCGCCCGTGGCGATCGCAAGCGGGAGCCTTGGTTGCTGGTATGAACGAAGCTGAAGGGCCATGTCCTTCAGCTTCCAGAATTTGCCTTCATAAGTGACCGGCTCCGGCGACTCGAGCAGCTTGACGATAATTTCGATCGACTCGTTCATCATCGGCCGCAGGTCCGCAAACGGAAGATTGAAGAGCTTGATGTCAGGCGGCAACGCGCTTGGCCCGACGCCCAGCGTCACCCTGCCACGCGTCAGGTGGTCGAGAAACGCCATCCGCTCCGCGATGTGGAAGGGGTGGTGAAACGGCAGATTGATGACCGCCGTGCCCAGGCGGATCCGCTTCGCGGTGGCCGACGCCCTGGCGAGGAACATCTCCGGGGCAGGAATCGTCTCCCAAGCCGCCGAATGGTGCTCACCGACGAAGAACTCGTCGTAACCAAGGTCCTCGGCGAAATTGATCAGGTCCAGGTCGCGGTCGAAGGCGAGCGACGGATTCTCCGTTGGCAGGTGCAACGGCATCATGAAGAAGGCGAACTTCACTGCGACATCCCTCCCCCCTCGGCGGTCGCCGCCTGCGCAGGCGGCTCGGCGACCGAAGTTCGCGGAACCTATCACCCGGTGTGCGCTGGGTCAACGTGTCCGTGATCCTCTCTGCCGATCCGGTCCGCGTACCCGGAACCGTGTGATTTGCTCGATTCCGGGGACGGAACACACGTGCGCAGCTTCGGACGCGTTGCTAGGATTCCGGCGAAGTTGGGATTGGCTACCGGAGGCCATTTGATGCTCAACGGCGGGGCCCTCGCCGCTACCAGATCGGGGCCAGTTAACGCGGCTGCGTCGGATTCCCGCGCGGGATACCGGAAGCTGGTCGTCGCGGTGAGCACGACCGTATTCCTGTTGCTCCTGGCCGGATTCCTTCATCACGAGCCGGTGGCGACCTACGACCTTGCCCATGTCCCGGCAGGGTTGCTGCAGATGGTCCATGACACGCCACTGCAGCCGCTCTTCCTGGTCATCGCCCTGCTGCCCATCTACGTGGCCGGCGCCAGGCACGCGCCGTGGGTGGCCATCGTCGGCGGCGGCCTGATGATGATCTCGCTCGCGCTCCCGTACTCACGTTTCCCGGTCGTCGATCTTTCACCGCAATCCGGGTTCAGCCTCTCGGGGTCCCATAACTCGTTATTCCAGCTGGCCGGGCCCGGCAACCAGATGCCGCAGGCCGTATCGATCGTGACCCTGCTGCTAACGAGTGGCGTCATCGCTCTGCCCTGGGGGCCGCAGGTCGGTGGGCTCATCGGCCTGATCGGGGTGATCACGATGGTGTTCGTGTGGCTGGCGGCCGTCGCGTTCTTCAGTCGTTCCCTGCTGCCTGGCTACTGCCTTGCCTGGGCCGGGGGGGTTATCTGCACAGGCAGTGAGTGGGTTTGGTCGCACGCCCGCAGGCCGCAGTGCCCGCGCTCGCTCGACTCCAACTCGGGCATGATCGGAGCCTTAGGATGAAGCGTGCGTTGCCCATCGCTCTGTCCCTGATCCTGCTCGCCCTTGCGGGCATCGCCTGCGGCGGGAAGACCGAGCCGGCGATCGCGTTCATCTCGGATCGCGACGGCAACAACGAGATCTACATACTGGAGGCGCGCGGGACACCGCCACGCCGCTTGACCACCTCGCCCTCGATCTCCGAGAGCAGCCCGGTCGTGAGCCCCGACGGTAAGAAGGTCGCATACCTGTCTGACCGGGGCGGTATTTCCGGCCTTTACGTCATCGATTTCGATGGCGCCAATGAGCGCCGTGTAGCCGGGCCAGCCGGCGCCAGGACCGCCTTTTCGTGGTCGCCCGACGGCCAGCGGATCGCCTTCGAAGTCGTCGCCGACGGCGGCAGCGATATCTACGTCTCCGACATCGAGGGCAACCGGACAATTCGCGTGACCCGCGAACCTGGCCGCGATGAGCTTGGCGACTGGTCACGTGATGGCCAGTGGCTCGTCTACTCCCTGACGACCGGCGACCGGATCGGCATCAACCGCAAGAATCCCGATGGCGTCAATGAGATACGGCTGACCGAACGGTTCGACGGCTCGCCGCGGTGGTCGCCAGATGGCACGCGTATCGCTTTCGCCTCGAAACGGGACGCGGTCGATACCGATATCTACGTTGTCGACATAAACGGCAGCAAGGAACTTAACGTCACGAACGCGACCGGGAACGACTATGACTTCGACTGGTCGCCGGACAGCCGCCGGCTCGTCTTCCTGTCCGACCGCGACGGCAATCCCGAAGTGTACGTGCAGGTGGTAGGCCAGAAGGAAGCGACACGACTGACCAGGAACAACGCGCAGGAACGTCATCCGCGCTGGTCAGCGGACGGCCGGGAGATCCTTTTCTCGTCAGATGCGGACGGGGACTTCGATATCTACGTAATGCGACCCGACGGCTTGAAACAGGAGCGGCTCACCCTCAACGATTCAGGCGATTCCCAGGGGTCCTGGTAGTCAGACCGCGGAGGCGCGATTCGGTCCCTGCTGCCCCGGGTCGCCGGTCATCCCCGACCGGCGCCTGGACCAACCGACGTGTTGCGAGCGCTCGACGGTGACCTAAGAAAGGCCGTCGGACGGCCCTTCGGCTGGCTCCGATTTGCCATTGCCGGATTCCTGCCGGGTATTGGTGGCGGGTGCCGACTTCACTTCTTCAGAACCACCGCGGATCCTTAGCTTCGGTGGCCGCAATGGCTGCCGCGCGGGGCGGGGCTCCGCAGACGGCGCGGGTTCGGTGGTCTGGGTGGCTTCACGCGGCGTGTCGGACCGTCCGCCTCCACCCTGCCCACGCCGGCGGCGCCCGTGTCGGCGCCGTTCGCGCTGCGGCTGGGCGTCCTCTCCGCCGTTGCCCTTTTCGTCGACCGAATCCCGCTCGTCCTGCTGCGTGTCTTCCTCGGCCACAAATACCAAGGCCTCATCCTCCGGCTCGGGCGGCGCCGGGAGTGGCGGGTTTTCCGCCGACCTGCTGGATCGGCCCGACGAGCGACTCGAACCACCGGAAGACCGGCTCGAAGACCGGGAACGGGAGGTCCACAGGTTCGTGAAGTAGGTGGGCCGGAGGATGGTCGTCAGATCGGCTGCCCTTTCCGCCTCGGGCGAGAGGTTGTTCTCGAAGGCGGCGACTTCCACGTGCTTGCCGAGGCCCTTGGCGGCCTCGATCGCCGGGAAAAAGTCGCCGTCGCCGGAGACCAGGATGGCGGTGTCGAAGAGGTTCTTGAAGGCGCCGCTGACCAGGTCGGTGGCGATCATCACATCGACACCTTTTTCGACCATCTCCTGGCCGCGCTGCTTGTAGATGCCCAGACGGGTTTCCATGTACGGGACCGTTTCAAGCGAAGCCAGGAAACGCTCCTGCTCGCCCGCGGCGACCGGGTTGTGCTTGCTGTCCTGCCTCACGTTGTAGTAGTAGGCGCGGATAAGGTCGCGTCCATTGGCAAGCTTTTCGATGAACTTCCCGAACCGGAGATCGTGACGGCCGCAGGTCTGGGTGAGCACGTGGTACAGGTTGCTGCCGTCGATGAAAACCATCACGCGCTCGCCCGGTCGAGTGACCCTCGACGAGTCGGTCTTAGGCAAGGCTTACCTCAAATTGAAATAGGGATACAGATAGAGAGTGAGATACATGATCAATGTTAACGCTTCCCGGAATCAGCTTTGTCGTGCCACACGGCTTACGTCCACCGAAGCGGGATGACCGCCCCGGCGCACCATGGTCGCGGGCTTGACTCAGGACCCTGTCGGCAACATGATTGCGGGGCGCATCGCCAAGTCGCTCATCCGAATCAGGAAACAACTCATGTTGAAGCTGACCCCAACGTACCCGGTGCCCGATCGCATGCCCAATGGCCTGCAGTGGACCGAAGAAGGCCTTTACGTTATGGACCAGTTCACCGACCTGATCTATGTCCTCGGTGATCGTGGCAAGGTCATCCGTCTGCTGCCCAATGTCACCGAAAATGGCTCGGGGATCACGGTCGGCGGCGGCTACATCTGGACGGGATCAAACGGCAGGACGGTATCGAGGCCGTTCCGGTCCACCGACACCCACCTGGGCTGGATCCTGAAGCTCGACATCAAGACCGGCGAGCTGGTCGATCGCTACCGGACGCCAGACGGCGGCGGGATTCATGGCGTCGAGTGGGAACCGGAGACCGGCCTGATCTGGGTCACGGCATTCAATCCCAAGGCGCTGATCCTCTGCGACCCCGAGAAAAACTTCAAGGTCGTCCGCAAGTTCCAGGTGGAGCTCCCGAGGCTGCATGGCCTGGCGATCGACGGCGACGGCATCTGGTGCGCCCACACCGGCGTCAAGATCATCGTCAAATACGATCGAAAGACGGGCAAAGAGATGGACCGCATTACCTTCCCGCCCGACGGACCGGCTCCGCACGGCCTCTCGATCAAGGACGGGGTTCTCTGGTACTGCGACGCCAACTTCCCGGACGCCAATCGCGCGGCGCCCGAGATCGGGATGATCGTGAGGTCGTCGACTGCCGCCAGTGGTCGCACTGCGGCGCGCCCGCGCTCGAAGGCGACCGCAGGCCGGCGTTAAGGCCCGCGGCAGGCGAGGTAACGACCATGAAAGCCACCCCGGTACAGGCATTTGCGACGCCTTGTGGCGCCCCGAACGGGCTGCAATGGACGCCCGAAGGACTCTGGATCGTCGACCAGATCCTGGACGACGCTTATCTCGTTTCCGACAAGGGAAAGGTGCTCCGCAAGTTCGCGACGACCTGCGAAAACGCTTCAGGAGTCACCTTTGGCGGCGGTTTTCTATGGATGGCCTCAAACGGGACGACCGTGGCGCGGCCGCATCGTCCAACCGACACCCATAAGTCCGCCATCCTCAAGGTCGATCCCCGGACCGGCGAAACGGTGGACCGGTACCCCACGCCGGACGGCGGTGGCATCCATGGGGTCGAGTGGGACAACGGCAACATCTGGATAACCGCATTCAACCCCAAGGCGATCCACCTCTACGATCCCGCGACCTGGAAGCCCCTGCACAGGTTCCCGGTCGAGATGCAGAGGTTGCATGGCCTGGCCAGAGACGGTGAAGGCATCTGGTGCGCCCACACGACCGACAAGGTGATTCGCCTCTATCACGCCGAATCTGGAAAGGTACTGGACCAGATCGACATGCCCAGGAACGGCCCTGCTCCCCACGGACTGTCGATAAGGAATGGCGCCCTCTGGTACTGCGATGCGAACTTCGCCGGCAAGAACAACACGGAAACCCGGCCCGAGGGGCCCGAAATCGGCTGGTTGAAGCGGTAGGCGAGGCGATCCATGGCAAGCGGTTCCAGATTGGTCGTAGATAGTCACCAGCACTTCTGGGACATCAGGCGCCTCTCCTACGAATGGATGGGCGCAGGCGCCTCTCCCCTCAAGCGCAACTTCCTGCCGCGCGATCTGAAGCCGTTGGTCGAAGACGCGGGCGTGGACCGGACCGTTATCGTCCAGGCCCACCAGTCGATGGAAGAAACCGACTGGATCCTCGGACTGGCGAGGCGCCATGCCTTCATCGGTGGCACTGTCTGCTGGGTCGATCTGACGGCGCGCGATCTCGGGCGGACGCTCGACCGGCTACAGAAGGACCGGTACTTCAATGGTGTACGGCACAACTGGCACGGCGAGGCCGACGAGCGCTGGGCAGTACGCACGCCGGTGGTCAAGGGCCTGCGTGAGCTGGCGGCCCGCGGGATTCCGTTCGACCTCCTCACCTTCCCGCAGCACCTGAAGCATGTGGTGGACCTGTACGAAAGAATCCCCTCGCTCAAGGGCGTAGTCGACCACATTTCCAAACCCGCGATCGCCAAGTTCCAGATGGAGCCCTGGGCGAGAGACATCGCCGCGGTCGCCGAGATCCCGGGGGTCTTCTGCAAGGTCTCTGGCATGGTCACCGAGGCGCGCCACAACTGGGAGCCTGCCGACCTCAGGCCGTATGTCGAGCACGTGGTCAACGCATTCGGGTACGAACGCCTGATGTTTGGAAGCGACTGGCCGGTGTGCACGCTGGCCGGCACCTACCGGCAGGTGTTCGACTCCGCCCGGTCCGCCCTGGGCCGGATGCCGGCAAGGGTGCGCGACGACGTATTCGGCGGCAACGCCGTCAAGTTCTACGGACTCGCCAGCTGACATAACGGCCCTGCTCCGGGCCGCAGGTCTGTCCAAGCGCTACGGCTCCACGGTGGCGCTCGGCGCAGTCGACTTCGACATCCACGAGGACATCACTGGACTGCGCGGCGCAAACGGCGCCGGCAAGAGCACGAATGCCTGCCGTCGCACGCTTCTGCGGCCGAGTCCCTGACGCACATCGCCCAGGTGTCCGGCCTCCCGCCGCACGAGGCCCGTACCCGCTCCCCGGATGTGCTGCGCCACGTCGGTCTCGGCGAAGAACGGTACCGGCCAACAGGCGACTACTCTACGGGCATGAAGCAGCGGGCGAAGTTCGCCCGGGCGTTCGTGCACGATCCGCTGATCGTCCTGCTCGACGAGCCGACCTCGGGCCTAGACCCGACCGGCCGGCAGGAGATGCTGGAACTGATCCTCAGGACCGGACGCGATTTCGGCACCAGCATCTTGCTGTCGTCACACCTGGTGGGCGACGTCGAGCGGCCCCGGATCGTCGTCCACCTGGTGCCCCTGGCGAGCGCGGCGCGCGGCTACCTCGCCGATGTGAGAGTGGCGGTGCGCAACCGACCTCAAGACGAAGTAGCGGGACGAGATCTGCCGGCCACGCAGCCGCTCATTCGAACCTGTGTACGGGGAAGTCGTCGAAAGCAGCTGGCGTCGGTCAAGTCCTCCAGGCATTCCCTGGCGGCTTCGCGCACTGAGGCGCAGGCCGTCATGATGCCCGGCCAGCGCGCGGCCTTTCCGGTTCCGCCGTATCGGTAGTCAGGGGCGCCCAGGAGCTCGTTACGCTCCGCGTTGCGGACCCGGACGTTGATCCACTGGTCCGTGGGCCCGTGATGTGGGTGTACCTCAGAAACGCGGCTTGCCAGAACTCCAGTTCCAGTTATCGGCCGGCCAGATGTTCTTTCCGCGTACGACGCCTGTCCGCTCCCGGGCATACCAGTCCTTGACCGTGTCCCGCCACTTCTGAATGTGCGGAGTCTTGGCGTGGTAGTCGAACGCTGCCGGGTTGGCGTAGACCTCGTAAAAGAAGAGTTCGGACGGGTTCTTGATGTCCTGGTACATGTCGAAGCGAAGGCACCCGGGCTCCTCGCGCGTTGACCCCACGCAGTCGCCAAGCGCCGACTGGATGAAATCGTTCACCCGTTCCGGCTTCACCGGCAGGGGCACCCAGAGCACCATCAGTCCCGCGTTCCGGAAGTGCGGGTGATCGGCGGCATCGGGCCGATAACTGCTCCATGGATCGACATGGCCGCCACCCAGCGCGTTCTGCGCGTGCCTGCCCTGTGGGAACAATGGCCGGCATTCTGCGACGTATGCCGGGCCATCCAGCATGTCCTTCGTGTTCTTGGCCCAGGTGCTGAAGTGCGGGCGGGTCTTGTGATCGTCGAAGGCCGCCACGTTGTCGTAGACCTCGGTGAACGCCACCATGGTCGGATCGTCGTTGGCCTGGATGACGTCGAATCTCCGGCAGCCCGGCTCGGTCAGGACGGAACCGCTGGCGTCTCCGATCGATTCCCGCAGGAAGTCGGCGACCTTGTCCGGCTTGACTCTGAAACGAACCATGACGATGTGCATTTGATCTCCCGTGGGTCGTGCCGCGTGGACGGCCAGTGAATGCAGGTCAGGCCCCTGCGCCGGCAGTTCCGGGACGGAGGGCTGCAAGACGGCGGGAGTATAACTGCGGCGGCCGGTCGTGTCACGGTTCGCCGCCCGGAAGGCGAGCGGCGTTCAGGACACCTTGCGGGCGTGACAGGCGCACATCCCGTAGAGCTCGCAGGCATCAAAGGTTTGCCGCACCTGCTCCGAGCTGAATTGCGCCGGGTTGGTGAAGCTGCGGAACCGGACCGCGCTACCCTGCTCGCTGAACATGGCAAGCACCCTGCAGTGCGGGGAGTCGCCGAGCCGGGGCATCACCAGGTCGAGGAAAATCAGGTCAAGCCCGTGCTACCTGGCAAGCGGCATTGATTGGGCGTCGTCCGGCCCCTGGAGCACGGCATGCCCGGCGCCTGCCAGCGAAGCCGTGAGCGACCGCGCCGCCTGCTTCGTCATCGATAACGAGGATGGGCGCCATTACCGCCCTTCCTTGGCCTGCAATAGAATTGTGCTTTGCGGATGCGTGAAGCGTATTGAGGAAAACCCCTGACTGGCTGGTGTGAAATCCGCATAGGCGGTGGGCCCGCGGGCGATTGCCGCCCCGAAACGCACACGAGTTTGACAACTTTTTCACAATGTTCGATAGTTAGGCTGAGTTCCAGCGGATCGGTCGCCAACGTGTCACGTGGCGGCTTTTTTTTCACAGGCCGTCAGTTGTGCACTCCCCCGGCGGAGGCGCCGACCGACCACAGGCCTCCGTCGCTCTGGCACCTTTGTTGAAGAGTGCGCACCGTAATGTCACCCGCCAACACCGGTAACGAAGCCATCGAGTACGTACTTCACGCTGCTCAGGAGCAGGACGTGAAGTTCATCCGCCTCTGGTTCACGGACATCCTGGGCGCGCTCAAGGGCTTTGCGATCACCATCGATGAGCTCGAGCACGTCCTGCGCCACGGCGCTACCTTCGACGGAGCTTCGATCGAAGGCTTCGCCCGCTCCGACGAGGCGGACATGGTCGCCATGCCGGACACGACGACCTTCCAGGTCCTGCCCTGGCGCCCGCGTGAGAACGCGGTGGCGCGTGTTTTCTGCGACATCCTGGGCCCGGAGGGGCAACCTGCGCAGTTCGACTCCCGGGAAGTCCTCCGCCGGAACCTCAAGCGGGCCTCGGAACTTGGCTTCACGTTCTATGTCGGCCCCGAGATCGAGTACTTCTACTTCAAGAGTCGCGACCGGAACGGCCAGGGACCCGAGCCGCTCGACGAAGGCGACTATTTCGACCAGTCTTCGGTCGGCTCCGGCCCCGATCTTCGGCGCGAGACGGTGCTTGCACTCGAGGAGATCGGGATCCCGGTCCAGCACAGCCATCACGAGGTCGCCGCCGGACAGCACGAGATCGATCTTCGCCACACCAACGCGCTGGCCATGGCCGACGCCATCGTGACCTTCCGCTTGACCGTCAAGGAGATCGCCGCGCAGCGTGGCGTATATGCCAGCTTCATGCCCAGGCCACTGGCGAACCGCCACGGCAGCGGGATGCACACACACCTCTCGCTGTTCAGGGGCGAGGAGAATGCCTTTTTCGACCCCGCCGACAAGATGAATCTGTCGGTGGCCGGCCGGCGATTCCTGGCCGGCCTGATCCGTCATGCCGCGGAGATCACCGTGGTCACGAACCAGTGGGTGAACTCCTACAAGCGGCTGGTTCCCGGCTACGAGGCCCCGGTCTTTGCCTCGTGGACGCAGGGCAGCTGGGGGGACCTCGTCCGGGTTCCGGCCTATCGCGCCGGGCGGGAGTCGTCCGTTCGAATCGAGTACCGCGCGCCCGATCCGGCCTGCAACCCGTACCTCGCCTTCAGCGTGATGCTGGCGGCAGGGCTCGCAGGCATCGAGCACCAGTACCCGCTGCCCGAACCCATCAAGCGCGACATTTACCGCATGTCAGACGCCGACCTCGCCGAGGTGGGCGTCAGCCGACTGCCATCCAACCTGGCGCAGGCGATCGAACTGGCTGAACGCAGCGACCTGGTACGGAACGCCCTTGGCGAACGTGTGTTCGACAGCTTTCTCCGCAACAAGCGGATTGAGTGGGGGCAGTACGAACGCGCGGTTACCGACTACGAGATCGCCGAATACCTGGGCAAGCTTTAGCCCGGAGAACCGTTGACCTAGATGACTCCTGATTCTCTTTTCGTGTCCGAGCCTGCACGCGCCCAGGTGCGGCGCGCCGCCAAACAGGGCCTCTACAGCCCCGACCACGAACACGACGCTTGCGGCGTCGGAATCGTCGCGAACATCGCAGGGAAGGCGTCCCACGAGATCATCCAGAACGGGCTCGACGTCCTGATCAACCTGGGACATCGAGGGGCCTGCGGTTGTGATCCGCGTACCGGCGACGGCGCCGGGATCCTGCTCCAGATGCCCCATGCGTTCATGGCCCGGGCCGCCCAGAAGGCCGGGCTCAGTCTCCCTGCGGCGGGCCGCTACGGCGTCGCGATGACCTTCCTTCCACAGGACTCGGCGTTGCGGCGAGCCGCAGAGAAGATCATCGAGGCCGTGGCTCTCGAGGAAGGTTTGACTGCGATCGGATGGCGCGACGTCCCCACGGACGCGTCGGCCGCGGGGTGGCTAGCGCGCGAGGTCATGCCCGTGATCCGGCAGTACTTCGTGACGGCGCCGGCAAAGCTCGACAATGCGGCGTTCGAACGCAAGCTCTTCCTGACCCGCAAGCAGATCGAGAACCGGGCGGCGGTCGCGGCCCGCAGTACACCGGCGGCCGGGTGGGACGATTTCTACATCTGTTCATTCTCGGCCCGCACGGTCGTCTACAAGGGCCTGCTGATGGCCGACCAGATGCGAGGCTTCTACGCCGACCTCGGTGACAGTGCGATGACCTCGTCCTTCGCCATGGTGCACTCGCGGTTCAGCACCAACACGCTCGGCAAGTGGAAGCTGGCACACCCCTACCGCATGATCTGCCACAACGGCGAGATCAATACCCTGCGCGGGAACATCAACTGGATGGCGGCGCGCGAGGAAAGTCTCTCCTCGACGCTATTCGGCGACGACCTGAAGAAGCTAGGGCCGACCCACACGTCGGGTGACAGTGATACCGCCTCGTTCGACAAGACGTTCGAGATGCTCGTCCTGGGCGGGCGCGATGTCGAACACGCAGCGGCCATGATGATCCCGGAGCCGTGGTTCGGTCACGAGGCGATGTCGCAGGCCAAGAAGGACTTCTACGAGTACCACGGGAGCCTGATGGAGCCGTGGGACGGCCCGGCCCTCATCGCCTTCACAGACGGTATCAGCATCGGCGCCACTCTGGACCGCAACGGCCTGCGGCCGTTCCGCTACTGGGTGACCCGCGACGGGCTCCTGGTGATGGCATCGGAAACCGGCGTGCTCGAGATGCCCGCCGAGAGAGTCGCCTACAAGTCGAGGCTGCGCCCCGGGCGGATGTTCCTGCTCAATACCAGCGAGGGGCGGATCATCGCCGACGACGAAATCAAGACCCGGCTCTCCGAGCGCAAGCCCTACGGCGAGTGGCTGCGCAAGAACCAGGTCAGCCTCGAAGACCTGCCTGCGCCCCGGAAAGTACCGGGTCTGGAGCTCGATACCCTGCTGTCCCGCCAGGCGGCGTTCGGTTACACGCAGGAGGACTTGCGGCTGCTGATCGAACCCATGGGCCGGGACGGCTCCGAGCCGATTGGCTCAATGGGCAACGACACACCGATCGCGGTGCTCTCCGACCGCCCGCTGCCGCTATTCAACTACTTCAAGCAACTGTTCGCCCAGGTGTCCAACCCACCCCTCGACGCGATTCGAGAGGAACTCGTAACGCAGGCCTCGGTCACGCTGGGGACCCACCAGAATCTCTTCGACGAGACCCCCGAGCACTGCCGATTGCTGCGCGTCGACCACCCGATCCTCAGCAATGAGGAACTTGCCAGGATCAAGAACCTCAAGCTGAACGGGCTGCGCAGCCACACGATCTCCATCGTATTCGACGTGGCCGATGGGGCTTCCGGGCTGCGCAAGGCGCTGGACCGGGTCCGGGCCGAGGCGTCCGAGGCGGTCCGCAAAGGCGCGTCGATCCTGGTCCTGTCGGACCGGGGCGTCGATGCCACACACGCGCCCATCCCGTCGTTACTGGCCACTGCAGGCGTGCACCATCACCTGATACGAGAGGGGACCCGGCTGCGTGCCGGCATCGTCCTCGAGTCGGGCGAACCGCGCGAGGTGCATCATTTCGCGGTCCTGTTCGGCTATGGCGCCGGGGCGGTCAACCCGTACCTGGCAGTCGAGACGCTCACCGCCCTCGCACAGGACTCCGACCAAAACGGCTTTACGATCGACGCCGAGAAGGCGCCGTCGAACTTCATCAAGGCGTGCCAGAAGGGGGTCGTCAAGGTGATGTCCAAGATGGGCATCTCGACCCTCCAGAGCTACGGCGGCGCCCAGATCTTCGAGGCCCTCGGCATATCCCAGGCGCTGGTCGACGAATTCTTCACCTGGACGAACACCAGGATCCAGGGCATCGGACTTGACGAGATCGCAGAGGACGTCCTTGCGAATCATCGCCAGGCCTATCCGCCGCTCAAGGTCCCGGCAAACCTGGCGCTCGATGTCGGCGGGCTGTACCTCTGGCGCGCAACCGGCGAGAAGCACATGCACAACCCCGACGCCGTTGCCCTGCTGCAGGACGCCGTACGCCGGAACGACTCCAAGACGTTCGAGGAGTACTCGCAGGTCGCCAACGACGAGGCGGAGCGGCTGTGCACGATCCGTGGCCTCCTGGATTTCAACCTCGCATCGGTGAAGCCTGTCCCGCTCGAGGAGGTTCAACCCGCGATCGAGATCGTGCGGCGGTTCGCCACCGGCGCCATCTCGCTCGGCTCGATCAGCAGGGAGACCCACGAGACGCTTGCGATCGCAATGAACAGGATAGGCGCACGCAGCAATACCGGCGAGGGAGGTGAGGATCACGCTCGCTTCAAGCCGGATGCCAACGGCGACTCGCGCAGCAGCGCAATCAAACAGGTTGCTTCGGGCCGCTTTGGGGTCACGATCGAGTACCTGTCGTCGGCGACCGACCTCCAGATCAAGATGGCGCAGGGCTCGAAGCCGGGCGAAGGCGGACAGATCCCGGGGCACAAGATCACCGAATACATCGGGAAGATCCGGCTGACGACGCCGGGGGTCGAATTGATCTCGCCCCCGCCGCACCACGACATCTATTCGATCGAAGACCTCGCGCAACTGATCCACGACCTGAAGAACGCCAATCCCGACGCCCGCGTGCACGTCAAACTGGTCGCCGAAGTCGGCGTGGGCACGATCGCAGCTGGAGTCGCCAAGGGCAAGGGCGACGTCGTCCTGATCAGCGGCGACAGCGGGGGAACGGGCGCGTCGCCGTTATCGTCGATCAAACACGCCGGCCTGCCGTGGGAACTGGGAGTCGCGGAAACGCAGCAGGTCCTCTGCGCCAACGGTCTGCGCGACCGCATCGTCGTCCAGACCGACGGCCAGTTGAAGACGGCACGCGACGTGGCTGTTGCGACGCTGCTAGGCGCCGAGGAGTGGGGGATCGCAACGGGATCCCTGATCGCGCTCGGCTGCATCATGCTCAGGAAGTGCCACCTGAACACATGCTCGGTCGGCATCGCGACCCAGGACCCCGAGTTGCGCAAGCGCTTCGCGGGCAAGCCAGAGCACGTCATCAACTACTTCAACATGCTTGCTGAAGACCTGCGCCGCTACATGGCGAGGCTCGGGTGCCGGACCATCGACGAGATGGTGGGCCGGACCGACCTCCTGGAACCTCGCCGAGTAATTACGCACTGGAAGGCGCGCGGGCTCGACCTCTCGCCGCTACTTGAGCAGCTGCCGGTCCTGGCCGACGGCAAACGCTACCAGGCGGTAACCCAGGACCACGGGCTCGAACAGGCGCTCGACCACGAGCTGATCAAGGCCGCGCGGCCGGCGATCAAGAAGGGCGAGCGCGTGAGCGCCACGTTCCAGATCCGGAACCGTAATCGGACGGTGGGCGCGATGATGAGCGGCCGTGTGATCAAGGAACGCGGCGCCGCCCTGCCCGACGGCACCATCAACTTCAACTTCACCGGGTCGGCCGGGCAGAGCTTTGGCGCCTTCCTCCTGAAGGGCGCAACCTTCAAGGTCGAAGGCGATGCCAACGACTATTTCGGGAAGGGGCTCTCCGGCGGCCGTCTGATCTTGATCCCACCCAGGGACGCCACGTTCGCGCCGGAAGAGAACGTCATTACCGGAAACGTGAACCTTTACGGAGCGACCTCCGGTGAGGCGTTCATCCGTGGGGTAGCCGGGGAGCGTTTTGCGGTCCGGAACAGCGGGGCCCACGCAGTCGTCGAAGGCGTAGGCGACCACGGCTGTGAGTACATGACCGGTGGTCGCGTCGTCGTAGTCGGTCCGACGGGGCGGAACTTCGCCGCCGGCATGAGCGGTGGCATCGCCTACGTACTTGACCTGGATGGCGACTTCGCAGTGCGATGCAATCCAGGGATGGTCGAACTCGAGAGGGTCGAGCCAGGATCAGAGGACGAATCACTGGTCAGGGATCTCCTTTCGAGGCACGCACGCTACACGGCCAGCTCGGTGGCGCAGCAGGTGCTCGAGGACTGGGGCGCCACGCGGCAGAAATTCGTCAAGGTGATGCCGCGCGATTACAAGCGCACGCTCAGGGAGATGGCGGAGCGGACCGCGACCTCCGAGCCGGAGCTGGCGCGGCATGGGTAAGCCGACCGGTTTCTTCGAGCACCCCCGCCAGGGTCCCAAACGCCGTCCAGTCGACGAGCGCCTCCGGGACTGGCAAGAGGTTTACCAGCCATGGCCGGAGAAGGAAGCGCGGCAGCAGGCAGCCCGCTGCATGGATTGCGGTATCCCCTTCTGCAATAAGGGGTGCCCGCTCGGCAACCTGATCCCCGACTGGAACGACCTGGTCTATCGGGGCCAGTGGCGCGCTGCCATCGAACAGCTGCACGCCACCAACAACTTCCCGGAGTTCACGGGCCGCATCTGTCCCGCGCCTTGCGAGCCGGCCTGCACCCTGTCCATCAACCAGGACCCCGTGACCATCGAGATGATCGAAAAGGCCATCTCCGAAAAGGCCTGGGAAGAGGGCTGGATCACGCCGCAGAAGCCGACGCGCACCACCGGCAAGAAGGTGGCGGTGGTCGGTTCCGGCCCCTCCGGCCTCGCGGCTGCGCAGCAACTCCGCCGGGTCGGGCACGCAGTGACGGTCTTCGAAAGGGCCGAAGTCATCGGCGGTCTCCTGTCGCTCGGCATACCTGACTTCAAGCTCGAGAAGAGGATCGTGAAGCGCCGGATCGACCAGATGCGGGCAGAGGGGGTCGTGTTCAAGACCAACGCTCACATCGGGAAGAACGTACCGACCAGCCAGCTCCGAGAGCAGTTCGACGCCATTGTGCTGGCGGGCGGATCGACCGCGCCGCGCGACCTGCCGGTGCCCGGCCGGGAACTCGACGGCATTCACTTCGCGATGGACTACCTCACCCAGCAGAACCGAAGGGGCGAGGGGGCCGAGTTCTCGCCAGAGGAGACCATCACCGCCGACGCCAGGCACGTCATCATTCTGGGCGGGGGAGACACGGGCGCCGACTGCCTGGGCACTGCTCACCGCCAGAACGCAGAGCACATCTGGCAGTACGAAATCATGCCTCGCCCACCCGATGTTCGGGGCGCGGGCAACCCCTGGCCACAGTGGCCGATCATCATGCGGTCCTCATCCGCGCACGAAGAAGGCGGCGAGCGCGGCTACAACATCCTGACCAAGTCGTTCTCCGGCGAGAACGGCAAGGTCAAGTTCCTCCACGGGGTCCGGATCGAATGGAAGGCGCCTGTCAATGGCGGTCGCCCGCAGATGGTCGAGGTCCCGGGCAGCGAGTTCACGGTGAGGGCCGAGCTGGTGCTCCTGGCGCTCGGGTTCGTGCATCCGGAGCACGAGGGGATGCTCAAGGACCTGGGCGTGCAACTCGACCCGCGTGGCAACGTCAAGACGCTTCGGAAGTCCATGACCTCGCAGGATGGCGTCTTCGCCTGCGGCGACATGCAGCGCGGACAATCGCTGGTGGTCTGGGCAATCGCCAGCGGCCGCCAGTGCGCGCGTGATGTTGACGAGTGGCTGATGGGCTCATCGGACCTGCCCGCGGTCCAGCAATACGCGCGCAACCTGCTTTCGGTAGCGAGGCCGGTCCGCTAGCTTCGGCTTCGTGAAACAAGCGACGGCGACCGTGCATTCCGTCACAATCCCGCATGAGCGCTTTTTGCGGGCGCATTGTGCCAGCTTTGCGGCCTCTGGTACCGTCGCATAGGACCGAGGAGAAAAACGATACAGATGCGGCCGCTTCGCGTTGCCCTGGCACAGCTCAACACGACCGTTGGCGACCTCGACGGGAACGCCGCCCTGGCCATTAGAGGCATCGAAGAGGCCCGTGGCGCGGGCGCCGACATCGTCGCCTTCCCAGAGCTGACGATCACCGGCTACCCGCCCGAAGACCTGGTCTTCCATCGCAGCTTCGTCGCGGACAATCGCGCACGCCTGAGCGAAGTCGCGCAGGCGGCACACGGGATCGCCGCCATCGTGGGCTTCGTGGACGGCTTCAACGCGGCGGGAGATCCCGCCTACAACGCCGCTGCACTGCTGGCCGATGGGAAGATCGCCCACGTCTATCACAAGATCCGCCTGCCCAACTACGGCGTGTTCGATGAGCAACGCTACTTCGCACCGGGCAGCGACTGCCCGATCTTCGAGCTGGCCGGCGCGCAGATCGGCATGAACGTGTGTGAGGACGTCTGGACCGACCGGGGACCGAGCGAGGTCCAGTGCGCGGCGGGCGCCGAGATCATCATCAACATCAACGCGTCCCCCTATGAGATGGGCAAGTCGGAGGTCCGCAGGCGGCTCGTGCGCGGCGTGGCGACGCGCAACCGCGCGTTCGCCGTCTACGTGAACCAGGTCGGCGGGCAGGATGAACTGGTGTTCGACGGCGGGAGCATGGTCTTCGGACCGGACGGCGCCCCGCTGGTCCTCGCCAGGAGCTTCGAGGAAGACATCGTGTTCGTCGATCTCGACCTCGCCATGGTGCGCGAGGCACGCAAAGTCAAAGGCTGGAAGGGCGACCCCACAACCTTGGCCGCGATCGGGAGGCCGGTTCGGGTCGCCGCCAGGGTCTTCGTATCTGAGGACGGAAGGTCGCCCTTGCCCGATCGGCCGGTCCAGTCTCCGGTTACCGGCGATGCCGAGGTCTACTCGGCGCTGGTAACCGGCACGCGCGACTACCTCGGCAAGACCGGGTTCAAGCATGCCCTGATCGCCCTTTCCGGCGGCATCGACTCCGCCCTGACGGCCGCGATCGCGGTCGATGCGCTCGGCAGTGACAATGTGACCGGCCTTTCCCTACCGTCCCGCTACTCGAGCGAAGGATCGATGACCGATGCGGCGGAGCTGGCCCGGCGACTGAAGATCAAGATGTGGACCGTGCCTGTCGAACCCGGCCACCGCGCCTTCGAGGAGATGCTCGGGGACATCTTCAAAGGCACCGAGCCCAATGCCGCGGAGGAGAATGTTCAGTCGCGGCTGCGCGGCAACATCGCGATGGCGATCGCCAACAAGTTCGGCTGGATCGTCCTGACGACCGGCAACAAGTCGGAAATGGCGACCGGTTATGCCACGCTATACGGCGACATGGCGGGCGGGTTTGCCGTCATCAAGGACGTGCCCAAGACCCTCGTCTACCGGCTCGCGAACTACCGCAACGACGATGCGCGACGGCGCGGAGCCCAGCCGCCGATACCCCAGCCATCGATCGACAAGGCGCCGTCGGCCGAACTGAAGCCGGACCAGTTCGACCAGGACACATTGCCGCCATACCCCGTGCTGGACCGGGTGCTGGAGCGCTACATCGAGAAGCGGCAATCGGTCCAGGAGATCCTTGAGGCCGAAGCCACTTCCCCCGAACCCACGGCCGACGAAGCCACCGTTCGTCGGGTCATCGGGATGGTCGATCGTACCGAGTACAAGCGGCGGCAGGCGCCACCCGGCGTGAAGATCACCGGACTCGCTTTTGGCCGGGACCGCCGGCTGCCGATCGCCTCGCGCTACCGCCCGCGCTAGAGAGCCCTCCGGGGGTCCCTTTCCGGACCTTGCCACAGCCCGCTTCGGGCTGTAGAACATCCGTGCTAATGTTGCTTCGCTCAATACGCCGGACCGCGCCGATCCCGGCGCCACCGGCGAGAGCAAAACCTGTACCTACACTGTGCTACGCTCGCACTCAGGGAGAATCCCGACTCATGGCCAACAACTCCGCGAGGGCAAACATGGCCGCCGCCCGCTCGAACGCCTCGTCCAACGGCAACCAGTCAGAACGAACCAGGGCCCTCGAACTGGCGCTTTCCCAGATCGAGAAGGAGTTCGGTCGCGGGGCGATCATGCGCCTCAGCGAATCCGGCGTTCAGGCCGTGCAGGCGGTGCCGACCGGCGCGATCTCCCTCGATATGGCCCTGGGTGTCGGGGGCATCCCGCGCGGGCGCATCATCGAGATCTTCGGCGCCGAGTCCAGCGGCAAGACCACGCTGGCCTCCCACATCATCGCCGAGTGCCAGCGCATGGGCGGCACCGCCGCCTATGTCGACGCCGAGCACGCCATGGATCCTGCCTACGCGGCCATCTGCGGCATGAACGTCGACACGCTCTACATCTCGCAGCCCGACTCGGCGGAGCAGGCCCTCGAGATCACCGACTACCTGGTCCGCAGCGGCGCGCTCGACATCGTTGTCATCGACAGCGTGGCGGCGCTCGTACCGCAGGCCGAGCTGGAAGGTGAGATGGGCGATGCCCACGTCGGCCTCCAGGCCAGGCTAATGTCACAGGCCCTGCGCAAGCTGACCGGCACCGCTTCCCGCACCAACACCTCGGTGATCTTCATCAACCAGCTGCGCGAGAAGATCGGCGTCGTCTTTGGCAACCCGGAAGTGACGCCCGGCGGCCGCGCGCTCAAGTTCTACTCGTCGGTCCGGATCGACATGCGCCGCATGGAGCCGATCAAGTCGGGAACCGAGATCATCGGAAACCGGGTCCGCGCCCGGGTGGTCAAGAACAAGGTCGCCGCGCCATTCCGCGTCGCCGAGCTCGAGATCCTGTTCAAGGAAGGGATCAGCAAGGAAGGCGGCATCCTGGACCTGGGCACCGAAATGGGGATCCTGAAGAAAAGCGGCGCCTTCTACTCGTTTGGCGACACCCGCCTCGGGCAGGGACGCGAGGCCGCCCGCGAGTTCCTTAAGAAGAACACCGACGTGCGTGACGAGATCGACCGGGGAATCCGCGCCAACTTCGCGGCCAAGGCCGGTACCCCTCTCCCTGTTGGAGCATCAGACGAGTCGGAAGGCCAGGACGACCCGGTCTCTGTTTCCGACGACCAGTAACGCCTGTCTCATGGCCGGCGGGATTTCTCCCGCCGGCCCCCTGCCACCTCCCGCCTGGAGCTACTGCTGCTCGCCTTGAGCGGGGCCTCTGCCTGATCACAGTCCTGATTCGGTTAGACTCAGGCTGAGCTACCCCTCAGTCCCAGGCACAGGAGGCGCCGGTGACCGCTCTCGCAATCATCCTGATCGTCGGCGGTCTGGCCGGAAGCGCAATCGTCTCCGCGACCGAGGCCGGCCTGATTTCGGTAAGCAAGTTCCGGGTCCGCCACCTGGCTGAAAAGGGCGACCGCAGAGCCGCAGCGGTAATCAAGATCGTCGACGAGCACGAGAAGTTCTTCGGCACCATCCTCCTGCTCAACAACGTGCTGAACGTGATCGTCGCATCGATGGGAGCAGCACTCGCGATCCAGCTATGGGGCAACACCGGGACCGCGATCGCGCTCGCCTCACTGGGCACCACGGTCGTGCTCGTGATCTTCGCCGAGTTGATCCCCAAGTCCCTCGCAGTACACGCCTCCGAACGCTGGTCGATGCTGATCGCACGGCCCATGCGCCTGACCATGATCATCACAAGCCCGCTGGTCAACATCCTCGCCTTCCTGCCTCGCATCGTGATCCACTTGCTTGGCGGCAAGAAAGCGCTCATGACTCCCTCGATCACAGAGGCGGAGCTGCGCATGCTGATCGACGTCGGCAAAGAGGAAGGCACCGTGGAGCGCCATTCCGGGACCATGCTCGAGAACGTCTTCCGGATCGCCGAGGCCGAGGTCAGGGACGTGATGACGCCGCGCAACGAGATCCAGTGGGTTGAGGCCGACATGACGTTTGGCGGCATGCTCGCCAGGTACGGTGAACTCCCGCACACCAGGTACCCCGTATACGAGGACGACACCGATGACGTGGTCGGCATCATCTCGATCAAGGACGCCATCCGGGGGATGTCCGACACCCCGAACCAGCTCGAGCTCCCGGTAACTTCGCTGATGCGCCCGCCCCTGTTCGTCCCGGAAACGAAACGGCTCGACGAGATGATCGCCCTGTTCAAGCAAGGGGGGCACAAGATGGCGCTTGTGGTCGATGAGTTCGGCGGCATCGCCGGCCTCGTGACCCTCAACAGCGTGGTCGAGCGCGTGATCGGCAGGACCGGCGAGGAGGGCATCCTGCCCCGCGAAATGTTCGTCGCCGTGGACGCCAACACCTTTGAGGTGGACGGCGCGATGTCGATCGACGAGGCGAACGACCGCCTGAACCTCGGCATCCCGGAGGGCGACTACAACACGCTTGCCGGCTTCATCCTCGAAGAGCTGCAGAGGGTCCCAAAGAACGGCGATCGCCTGCGCTATAACGACCTGCGCCTCCGCATTACGGCGATGAACAACAACAAGATTGCACGGGTCAGGGTGCGCCGGCGCGTCCCGTCCAGCGAGCCGGTGCCCGCGTAGGCCGGCCATGAACCCCCCAGGTCAATCGACGCGCGGGAGGCGCACGAAGCCAGGCCGCCCACGCGGTGCCACCGGCCTGGTGGACGAAGTCGGGACCAGGCTGCGTGAAGCAGGCTTTGACTTCGATCAGCCCCTGGTTGCGGCAGTATCAGGGGGAACGGACTCGATGGCGCTGGCCGCCGCGCTGCTGGCGCTCCGAGAGACCGAACGGCTGGAGTTCCTGGTCGCTCACTTCAACCATGCCCTGCGTGATCGCGATTCCGACCTCGACCAGGCGGCGGTCGCGTCCTGGTGTCGGTCAAACCGCGTGCCATGCGTGACCGGCACCGCGGACGGAGCGGCCTGGGACTCGGTGCAGGATTTGTCGCCCGAAGCCAGAGCGCGGACCCTGCGCTACCGATTCCTCGCCCGTGTCGCGCGGGACGCCGGCGGCACCGTGATTGCGACCGGCCACACCGCCGACGACCAGGCGGAGACGGTGCTATTGCGTGTCATCCGCGGGTCGTCACCTTCCGGCCTCTCCGGCATGGCGCTCCTCTCCAGGCTGCCGCCCAACCTCCTCGCCGGCAGTAACGCCAAAGGCGAGGCTTTTCCGACACCCGTGCTTATCGTCCGTCCCCTGCTGGCGCTCAGTCGCAGCGACACCGCTGCTTTCTGCGAGAAATCAGGCATCCTGCCCCGCCACGACCCGTCCAACGACGACATCACGGTGCCGCGCAACCGGACCCGGCACGAGATCCTGCCCGCCCTGCGGAAGATCAATCCGTCCGTGTCGGACGCGCTGGTGCGTCTCGCTGCAATTGCGGCCGACGACGAGCGCTACCTTGACGACGCGGTCGAGGCAGCGTGGCGCGCGACCGTTGCTGCCGAAGAGCCTGGACGGACCGTAATCAACCGTGCGGCGTTCTCGAAACTCCACGCGGCGATCCAGGCCCGGGTCTTGATCCGTGCTTACCGCGCCCTGCTGCCGGACGGTTACCTGACCACCGCCAACGTCTCTGAACTGTCCGACCTTTCCTTCGGTCGCAGCGGAACGACCACGCTACTTCCTGGCGGAGTGCGATTCGCAGTGCGGTATCGAGAACTGCTGCTCACGTTCGACGGTGCGCCCTCCGACTGCCCCTACCCGCCGGAAGTAGCGGACACGAGGGTGGATCTCGCCGCCGAATCCACAAGTCCCCTGGGCGGTGGCTACCAGCTGGTCGTAGAAATCCTGCCGAGGGGCGGGATCGGTCCCGCCGGTCCGCCGGCCGATGGACCAGAATCGCCCGGACGCTATGCAGCAACTTTCGACGCCGAATCGCTGGGGAATCCGGTCACGCTCCGAAACCGAAGGCCGGGCGACCGCTTCTTTCCGCTCGGCGCGCCCGGGGAGCGCAAGCTTCAAGACGTGCTCGTCGACGCGCGCATACCCCGTGAGTGGCGGGATCGCGTTCCGCTGGTTGCGGCCGAACGAGGGATCGCGTGGGTAGCCGGCCAGCGAATCGCGGACTGGGCAAGGGTGATACCACAATCCCGTCGTCCTGCGGTGCGCCTCACCATCGCCCGCGCCGGCTGACGGCCCAAGAACCACCTGGCCACGATCGGGTAAGCATCGCCGAGGGCCGGACGGCCGAGATCTCCGCGTGGGGCGACTCGAACGTGGTCATGTTTCTGCGCCCTGGTCTTCGCCCCGGTGACCTGCGAAGAGAGGCCAGGTACACCGAACTGGCCGCCTGGGCGGGCGTGAGACCGCCGCTTACTTGCGGCACCGTGGAAGTCGACGGTCGCCCCGTGCTCGACGAGTTCTTTGCAGACCCGTAGAGGCCGCCGGAACTTGCGACCGAATTAGCAGCGATACGCGCAGGACTGCACCGGCATCGGCCGCCGGAATTGCCCGACCGCCGTGACTGGCTCGCGTAGGAAACACCCTGGGCGATACCTCAGCCTGGCTCCCGGTTCGCACGGATAGCGGAACCTCTGAAGGAACTGCCTGCGGGCGAGGTGGTGTGCCATGGGGGCTTTCACCCGGGAACGTGCTACGGACCTCGAGAGGTCCGGTAATCATCGATTGGAACGACGCCACCCCTGGATCACCCGCGGCGGATGGTGCCCGGGCGGAGATGCTCCTTCGCCCCTACAGCCCCTTGCCCGAGCTGCCGTCGCTCTTGCGTGTCACGCTACGTGGTTGTGACGCAGCTGGCCCGAGGGGAGGTCGGGGCGTGGAGGCTCGTGACGGCTGTGGCCCGGCTCGGCGAAGGCATCCCGGAGGAGCGTGAACGACTCATCGGGGACATGGACCGCGCCCTGGGCCAGCGCCCCTCTATCAGAGGATCCTGACCAGTTTCGGGTTCTGCGTGATGCCGGGCACGCGCCCGCGCCTGGCCACTGGCTTGCCGCTGACCTCTTTGATGTCGGCGGTCATGAAGTTTGGCATGGCGCCGGCGATGTAAGCACCAACCCCGAAGACGCTGACCGGTGATTTGCTGTTGACGAACCCGCGGATGCGTTCCGGATTGAGCCCGCCCGTAACGAAGATATCGACGTGGCTGAAACCCGCCTGGTCGAGTCGCGCACGCACCTCACGCACGAGCGCGGGAGTGACCCCGCCCCGCTCGAGCGCGGTATCCATGCGGACGCCACGCAGCTTCTCCTTGAGCGCGCGCGCGACTTCGATCGCCTCCTCGGCCTCGTCACGGAAGGTGTCGACCAGCGCCACCCTGGGCACTTCTGGTGGCATGTGACGATCGAGCGCCGTGGCGGCCTTGAGGGTGTCGCCCATGATCAGGACCAGCTCGTGCGCCATCGTCCCCGAAGGGGTGAGGCCCGCCATTCTGGATCCGACGACAGAAGTGGCTGACACGCACCGCCCGACGATGGCGGCGTAGTCCATGTGCCCGACAACGGTCGGGTGCACGTGCCGGGCGCCGAACGAGACGACCGGGATCCCGGCCGCAGCTTCGACGCACTCCCGAGCCGCGCCGGCCCACCCGCTCGAGGACGCCAGCATGCCTGCGAGGGCCGTCTCGTAGAGTCCGAACGAAGCGTACGGTGCGCGTATGCGAAGCACTGGAAAGCCGGGCTCGATCTCCGCGCCATCGTCCATCGCCCAGACCTCGCGTGAGTTCTCCGGCAGCACCTTGGTCAGCAGCGCCCGCGCTTCCGTTATCCCACACAGGATCCCGCGCCGCTCGGGCATGAACTCGATCACGACCTCGGGGTTGATGCCCTCGTTGCGGAGGATTGCCAGCGTCCGGTGATAGAAGGCATCGGCGGTATCGCCGACCAGGACCTGGCGTCCGATCTCGAATTCGCGGGGTATCAGCCCGCCGTGTGGTCTTCGTTCCAAGCAACGCTCCCCTTTTGGTGTCGGCTCACTCTACATTGGCCGGCTCTGAATGGGTCAAGTGGGGCGCCGGTGTGAACACCTACCCCGGGCGACCCCTCCGATCCGCCCTGGGAGTCCCGCCGAACCGCAGCCTGAGCAGCCCCTTCACGTCCTCGATCGCCGTCTTGAGGATCTTGACCCGTGAGTCGGGGTCGTCGATCCACTTGACCGGGATCTCCCGGATCCGAAACCCGGAGTGTTGGCCGATGATCAACATCTCGGTGTCAAAGAACCAGCCGTTGTCCTTGACCAGCGGCAGAATCGCGGCCGCTGCCTCGGCGCTCACCGCCTTGAAGCCACACTGGGCGTCCTTGAACTTCGTGAAGAACATCGTACGGAACAGCGCGCTGTAGCCGCGCGACGTGATCTCCCGCTTCAGGGGCCTCCCGACCACGACGCTTCCCCTGGCCAGTCTCGACCCGATCGCGATGTCGAATCCCTGGTCGGCGATGGCCGTCACCATGTCGGGCAGAAAACGCAGTTCCGTTGAAAGGTCAACGTCCATGTAGCAGCGGACGTCGGCCTTGCTCCCCAGCCACGCCTGCTTCAGCGCACGGCCCCGCCCGCGCTGCTCCAGCCGCAGCAGGCGGACCGCCGGCAGTTCCCGGGACAGCTCTTGCGCGACTGAGGGCGTGCGATCGGTCGAGCCGTTGTCGGCAATCACGATGCGCCAGTCGCGTTCCGGGTAATGCCCCAGGAAGTCGTTCAGCTTGCGGACCGACTCCGGAAGCTGGCGTTCCTCGTTCAAGACCGGAATGACAACCTCGACCGAGACGGGCATCTGTGCTGGGTGCCTCAGTGAAGGAAGTGGCGCGTACCGGTGAAGACCATCGCAAGGGCATGACGATCGGCGGCCTCAATAACCTCGGCATCCCGGATCGAACCGCCAGGTTGGATCACCGCGGTACACCCCGCGCTGGCCGCCTCTTCCAGGCCATCGGCGAACGGGAAGAACGCGTCCGACGCTGCGACGGCGCCCTTCGATCGCTCACCGGCTGCTCTTGCGGCCAGGTGCACGCTTACAAGTCGATTGGGCTGGCCCGCGCCCATCCCCACGATTGCTCGCTCCCGTGCGAACACAATCGCGTTCGACTTGATGTAACGGCACGCCCGCCATGCAAAGTCGAGGTCGGCCCGTTCCGCCTCCGACGGCGCTCGCTTCGAGACGACCTTCCAGGCTGCTGTCTCATCCGGGCGGTCGTCGTTCTCCTGAACGAGCACTCCCCCAACCACGGTATGGAGGCCGAGGGCCTGCCGGGTTTGGGGTTGGACTTCGAGCAGCCGGATGTCCTTCTTCGTCTTCAGTATCTCGAGCGCCTCCGGCTCGTAGCCTGGTGCGACGACGACCTCATAGAACCGCTTGCGCATCGCCTCGGCGGTGGCTTTCGTCAGTGCAGAGTTGAAACCAACGATCCCACCGTAGGCAGAGACCGGATCACCTTCAAGCGCCAGGCGGTAGGCGGCCACCTGGTCATCGTTCACCGCCAGGCCGCACGTGTTGGCGTGCTTCACGATCGAGACCGCGGTCCCCGGCATGAATGCGGCCGCCTTCCAGGCCGCGTCGGCATCCAGGTAGTTGATGTACGACATTTCCTTGCCGTGGTGGAGGACGGCGCCGGCCACGCCTCCGGATTCGCCCGGGTAGGCGTACAGAGCGGCCTTCTGATGCGGGTTCTCGCCGTACCTCAGCCCCCTCACCTTGTGCATGCCGATCGCGAGCTCCTTCGGGAACAACGCGTCGGGATCGTCACGCCTGAGGAATTCTGCCACCGCAGCGTCATACGTGGACACGTGCGCAAACGCCCTGGCCGCCAGCTTGCGCCGCATCTCCATTGTCATGGCTTTGCGCTGCAGCAGGTCGCCCACGGCGGCGTAGTCGCCGGGATCCACCACGACTACGACATCCGGGTAGTTCTTTGCGGCAGCCCGTACCATCGCCGGTCCACCGATATCGATATTTTCCAGCGCGTCGTCGATCGACACGCCGGGGCGGCCCACGGTGCGCACGAACGGGTAGAGGTTGCAGACGACCACGTCGATGCCGACGATCCCATGTGCCTCCATCTGCGCGCGGTGGTCTGCCGATCCGCGCCGCGCCAGGATCCCGCCGTGGATCTTCGGGTGCAGCGTCTTGACACGCCCATCCAGGATCTCGGGCGCACCCGTCACATCGGCTACTTGCCGAACTTTGAGCCCGGCCGCGGCAAGCTCGCGCCCGGTGCCGCCGGTGCTGACCAACTCGTAGCCGATCGCCGACAGTTGCCGAGCGAAATCGACCAGTCCGACCCTGTCAGAAGCGCTGAGTAGAGCTCTCAATCGGAAACGTCCTCGAGTACTGGAAACGCGTTATTGGAATCGGACCGTGGCGCTGCCGGTCTTCTTTTCGAGCCGGCCGATGATCCGGGCGCCGGGAAGCTTTGAGCAAACTGAATCCGCGCGTTCGGGGTCGACAACGGCCACCATCCCGATCCCCATGTTGAACACCCGGTACATCTCTTCGTCCAGGATCCTCCCGCGGGACTGGATCAGCCTGAACAGCGGGGGCACCGCCCAAGAATCGCGTTCTATGACCGCGGTTGAGTGGGGCGGGATCGACCTTGGCAGGTTCTTGAAGAAGCCGCCCCCGGTGATGTGGGCAAGCCCACGCACGTCCCTGAGCACCGGCCGCAGGTCTGACAGATAGCTACGGTGGGGCGCCAGCAAGGCGTCCGCCAGGGAAAGCCCGTCCAGTTCCCGCGGTGATTCGTTGATTGCGCCCGGGTCCTGGTCGGTCCCGAACACCTTGCGTATCAGCGAAAAGCCGTTGGTGTGCGGGCCGCTCGAGGGCAGTCCGATCAAGGCGTCGCCGAGCGCCGCATCGGCGCCCGTGATGATCCTGTCCTTGCGCACCGCGCCGACCACAAACCCCACCAGGTCGAACTCGCCCGGGGCATACATTCCGGGAAGCTCTGCCGTCTCCCCTCCGATGAGCGAGCATCCCGCGGCACGGCAAGCCTCGGCGACGCCCTCGACGATCTCGGCGACAACCTTCGAGTCCATCCTGCCAAGCCCGATGTAGTCGAGGAAGAAGATCGGTTCCCCGCCTGCCGCCAGGATGTCGTTCACGTTCTGGTTGACTACGTCGATCCCGAGCCCGCGGTATCTGTGGGCCGCGGCAGCCACCTTGACCTTCGTCCCGACGCTGTCGGTGCTGGCCACGAGCAGGGTGTCGCTGCCCGGCGGAAATTCCATCGCGCCGGCAAAGAAGCCGGCCGGGCCCTTGACCTGTGCCGTGTGCGTTGTGAGGGCCAGGCGCTTGATGATCTCTTTAGTGCTGGCGGCCGCGGCCAGGTCGACGCCAGCGTCACGATACGTCAGGCCGGCCGGCACTGCGGTGGGTTTGCTGGCTGGGGTGGGGGCGCGATTGCGGCGTTCGGGCGGCATGATGGCAAGTATAGCCGCGCCGTCTGTCCGATCGACCGCCTCCGGAACGGGCGGAGCAGGCTAGGAACGGACCCCGATCGGTTTCGGAGCAGCCACCGCGGTCGGGCGCTCGAGCTGCAGCTTGTCCATGTCCAGTTGCACCGGTATGGGGTAGATGCCGGTGAAGCAGCCGCGGCAGTAGCGATTGTCATCGACATCGACGGCACGCATCAGGCCGGGCATGTCCAGGAACCCGAGTGTGTCCGCGCCAACGAAGGCCCTGATCTGCTCTACGCTGCGCTGGGCTGCGATCAACTCGGTCATCCGGCCCATGTCCACGCCGAAGTGGCACGTCGAGATGATGGGCGGCGCGCAGATCCGGAGGTGGACCTCCGAGGCCCCGGCCTTGCGCAGCAGCTTGACGACACGCGGGGTGGTCGTGCCCCGCACGATCGAGTCGTCGACCACGACCAGGCGCTTGCCGGCGATCGCTTCCGGAACGGGGTTGAACTTCAGCTGTACGCCCAAATCGCGCAGCTTCTGGTCGGGCTGGATGAACGTCCGCCCCACGTACCGGTTCTTGACCAGCCCCTCGCCGTAGGGGGTGCCGGACTCCCTCGAATAACCGACCGCGGCAGCGGTTGCAGAGTCGGGCACGCCGATCACGAGGTCGACGTCGACCGGGTGCAGCCGGGCCAGTTCGGCGCCCATTGCGAGGCGAGTGGCGTAGGCACGCTTCCCGTCAAGGATGCTGTCGGGCCGGGCAAAGTAGATGTGTTCGAAGACGCACATCGCGTGCTGGCTCCGGGCCCCCGGCCAGACGAACGAGTGGACGCCGGCCTGGTCGATGACCACGGTTTCGCCTGGCTCTATCTCGCGAATCAGCTCGGCGCCGATGTGGTCCAGGGCGCAACTCTCAGATGCGATGACGTAGCCATCGCCGAATTTCCCAAGGCACAGCGGCCGGATCCCGAGCGGGTCGCGGACGCCGACCAACTCGGTGCCGGTCATCATCACGAGCGAGTACGCGCCACGCAGCCGGCGCATGCAATAGGCGGAACGATCGGGCCAGTTACGGGCCGGAGCGTTGGCGTAGAGCTGGGCGATGACCTCACTGTCCGAACTGCCATCGAAGGACAGGCCCCAGCCGGTCAGCTCGTTGCGCAGATCGCTGGCGTTGATCACATTTCCGTTGTGGCCGAGCGCGAGCGTCACGTTGGGCCCGCGGGCCAGGATCGGCTGGGCGTTCGCACGCTTGGGCGCACCCATCGTGGAGTACCGGGTGTGGCCGATCGCGATGTCGCCCTTGAGCGCCTCCAGGTCACCCTCGCGGAAGGCCTGGCTTACCAGTCCCATGGAGGTGTGAATGGAAATCGAACCGCCGCGTGAGGCCGCTGCGATCCCCGCGGACTCCTGCCCACGGTGCTGCAGCGCGAAGAGGCCAAAGAAGCTGATCCTGGCTACGTCCTCGCCGGGAGCGAATATGCCAAAGATCCCGCACGCCTCGCGGGGGCGTCCGGTGTCGGGAGTTCCTGTTCGCAGTCGAGATTGCGAAGGCACGCGTTCAGCCTAGATCGGGTTTGTTTTGGCTGCAACTGTGGAAGCGCGGATTCGCGCGACGGGCGGGCACACAGTCACCACCTGTAATGAATTATACGGGCAGGTTCCCGCCTGTTCCCGTCGCCCGCTGCGGATCAAGTTTCAGGAAGAACTCCCTGTTCCCCTTGTCGCCTAGGATCGGGGAACTGGCCAGGTCGCGCACTCGCACTCCCGAAGCGACCGCCCAGGCCACGAATCGCCCGATGATCCTGGCATGTAGCTGCGGGTCCCGAACGATCCCGCCCCGCCCGACCTCGCCTCGTTCAGCCTCGAATTGAGGCTTCAGGAGGACGACCGCGACGCCGCCGGGCGAAAGGTGCCGGAGAGCGACCGGCACGATCAGCCGAAGCGAGATGAAGGACACGTCGGCGACCACCAGGTCGACCGCTTCGGGCAGTTCGTAGTCGTGGCGGGCGTTGACACGCTCCATGACCACCACACGCTCGTCGCGCCGGAGGGAGTCGTCGAGCTGGCCGTAGCCGACATCGACCGCGTAGACCCGCCGGGCGCCACGTTGAAGGAGGCAGTCGGTAAACCCGCCCGTGGACGCGCCGACATCCAGCGCCGTCTTCCCTGCGGGGTCGACGCCGAACCGGTCGAGCGCGTGAGCGAGTTTCTCGCCCCCGCGTGAGACGAACCGGGGCTTCTCGACGAGGACCAGCTCTTCTTCCGCGCTCACCTGCATGCCTGGAGTGGGACGCGCTGATGGGCGGCCCGGGAGCCTGACCTCCCCGGCCAGGATGAGGGCGCGCGCCTTGCTTTTCGAATCGGCGCTGCCGCGCATTACCAGGAGGTCGTCGAGCCTCACCTTGCCTGGCTTCATGCGCGATCCCGACCGTTCTCTCATTGACCGTACCTCGGAAGGCTACATATCATCCGTGCCGTGTCCAACACCGCCGTCGAAACGGCTTCACGAGGTCCGGTTGCTACCCTTGGCGGTCTGATCAGATCGACGCGGCCGCGGCAGTGGTCGAAAAACGGCCTCCTGCTGGTCGCCCTCTTCTTCACGGTCAACCGGTGGTGGGACGTCGACGATGTTAGCGGGATGTCGGGGCTCGTGGCTCGCAGCCTGCTCGGGCTTGCCATCTTCTGCATCGTCTCCGGCGCCAACTATCTGATCAACGACGCGCTCGACGTCGACAAAGATCGGGCGCACCCACGCAAGCGGTTCCGGCCTGTTGCCGCGGGAATCGTGCCCCTGCCGGTCGCCTTCGCTGCCGGTAGCCTCCTGGGCGGACTCGGGCTCGGGCTCTCGTTCCTGATCGGGTACCCGTTCGTGCTGGCCGTCGTCGCTTATCTGGTGCTCACCCAGACGTACACCCTGATCTGGAAGAAGATCGTCCTCCTCGACGTCATGGCGGTCTCGGCGGGATTCGTGATCCGGGCGGTCGCCGGTTCCCTCGCCATCGAGGGTGCGCTCGTGGGCGCGCCACGCGCGCCGCTGGAAGTGTCGATCTCGCCATGGCTGTACATCTGCACGGCGCTCGGGGCGCTTTTCATCGCGCTTGCGAAGCGCCGCGCCGAGATCATCGAGGCCGGGGAGGGATCTCCGATCCAGCGAGCGATCCTGGCCCAGTACTCGCCGCAGTTCCTCGACCTGCTGATCGCGATCGTGACCCCGGCTGCGCTGGTCGCCTACTCCCTGTACACATTTGGCGGGAACCTGGCCGAAGGCGCCAACGTCCCAGACAACAACTCCATGATGGTCACGATCCCGTTCGTCGCCTACGGGATCTTCCGTTACCTGTACCTCGTCTACCTGAAGAACCGTGGTGAGACGCCTGAGGAGGTCCTCCTCACGGACCGCCCGATGCTGATCACGATCGTCCTCTGGCTGGCGGCGGCGGCGGGCGTCCTACTGGCGAATAGTTGAACGCCAGGTCCGCGGGCACTTCCCCCCGGCCCGGCCGGCTGCGCTAGCATGATCCCGCCATGAGCGGTCGTATCGACTTCTGGAACATCGGCTACCCGCTGCTGGGCGCGCTCGCCTATACGACCGCGCTCATTCTGGCTGCCGCGATCGCGTGGGGGCTCTACCAGCGGGCGCGCATGTGGCGTCTGGGCCGCCCCGTTGACCCGAACGACCTCGGCCCGACCGGTTCAAGGCTGCGCCGATTCGTCCGCCTCGCCGCCTTCGACCTGTTCGCGCATCGCAAATTCACACGCCACGAGTGGTACCCGGGCCTGATGCATTTCGCGATCTTCTGGGGCTTCCTGGTCCTGCTGATCGCAACCACGCTGAGCGCCCTCGAGTTCAATGCCGAGCGCTATCTTGGCTGGACCCTGCCGACCGTGGCCTACCGGCTCCAGGCCGGCTTTGTCTGGGACGTATTTGGCGGGCTGCTCGCCACGGTCGGGGTCGCCATGGCCGCGTTCCGTCGCTACGTGCTGCGGCCCACGCGCCTCAACACGTTCCTCGATAACGGCTTCATGCTGGCCCTGCTCGGCCTGCTCTTGCTCTCCGGCTTCGTCCTGGAGGGGCTGCGGATTGGCGCGACGGAGCTGAATCCCGCGGACCCGCTCTACGCGCCCGACGCGGCGGTGTGGTCGCCGGTCGGCTGGGCGTTTGCCAGGGCAATGGGCGGACTCGGGATGACGCCGGGAGGGATGACGACCGCCCACGTCGCGACGTGGTGGATCCACATCGCGATCTACACCGCCGGCTTCGCCTACGTTGCGATCGGTTTCAAGTTCCTTTCCCACGTCATCGTGAGCCCGGTAAACATCTTCTTCAAGCCGGCTCGTCCATCGGGAGCGCTGGCGCCGATGGGCGATCTAGAGAAGTTGACGACTTTCGGCGCGCGTGACCTGCCCGGGCTGACCTGGAAGCAGTTGCTGGACCTCGACGCGTGCACCAATTGCGGCCGTTGCCAGGACCAGTGCCCGGCATTTGCCAGCGGCAAGCCGCTGTCGCCCCGCAAGGTGATCCAGGACCTCAAGACCTACATGGTCGAGCGCTCCCCCGCGTTGCTCGCGGCTCCCGCCGGGTCCGAGCCGCCGGCGCCCGCGCGGTCGATGGTGTCGGACGCCGTTGGCGAGGGCGCGATCTGGGCGTGTACATCCTGCGGCGGCTGCGTCGATGCCTGCCCGGTGTCGATCCAGCACATCGACACGATCGTCGACATGCGCCGCTACCTCGTCATGGAGGAGTCACGGTTGCCTCCGACCGCGCAGGCGGCGCTTGAAAACCTGGAACAGCGCGGCCACCCTTTCCGGGGTACCTCGCTCACCCGCACCGATTGGCTCAAGAACCTTGGCGTGCCCACGATCGCCGAGAACCCGGGCGCCGAGGTCCTGTTCTGGGTGGGCTGCGCCGGTGCGCTGGTCGAGCGCAACGTCAAGGTAACCCGGGCCATGGCCTCGGTCCTGAAGAAGGCGAAAGTCAACTTCGCGGTGCTGGGCGCCGAGGAGGGCTGCACCGGCGATCCGGCGCGCAGGCTGGGCAACGAGTACCTGTTCGAGATCCTGGCCCGGCAGACCATCGAGACGCTGGGCCGGCACCAGGTGCGCAGGATCGTCGCCACGTGCCCGCACTGCTTCAACACGCTGCGCAACGAGTATCCCCAGTTCGGGGGTCGGTTCACGGTCGAACATTATTCGGACTTCGTCGCAGGGCTGATCAAGTCAGGGAAGCTGAAAGTGCTGGCCACCGTGGGCGGCCCGGAGGCAGGCCCGGACTCAGCCCCCGGCAAGGTGGCCTACCACGACTCCTGCTACCTCGGGCGGCACAACGGGGTGTACGACTCCCCGCGGGAGATCGCAGCCGCGGTCCCCGGCCTGGAACTCGCCGAGATGAAGCGCCACCGGGAGCGAGGCTTCTGCTGCGGCGCAGGCGGCGGCAGGTTGTGGATGGAAGAAACCGGCCGGCGGGTGAACCATATCCGGACCGAACACTTCCTGGATACCGAAAGCAAGACGGTCGCCGTGTCCTGTCCCTTCTGCCTCCAGATGTTCGAGGAAGGGATCTCAGCCCAGGGGCTTGCAGGCAAGCGACAAGCCCGGGACCTCCTCGAGATCCTGGACGAGTCCACTGCCAGCCCCTGAAGGGCTGCTGGGAACACGTAACATTTGAACCCGATGACTCCCCGGGCGAGCCGCCGCCAGCGGACTACCACCAGCAGCTTCGGCACGAACGGACGGATTAGCCACGATGCGTCCGCCTACTACCGGCGCGCACTTCAGCAGTCGGCCGCGCAGCCGGCGTCCACGCCGCAGGCGGAACAGCCGGTCCCGCCGGAGTCCCTCGACCGGATCTTCAGGTCCTCCAGCGAGTCGATGACCGAGCTGCCCGATCGTTCGGTTCACCTGATGGTCACTTCGCCGCCCTACAACGTCGGCAAGGACTACGACCAGGACCTGACTCTCGACGAGCATCGCGCGCTCTTGAAATCCGTCCTGGCCGAGACCTTTCGCGTCCTCGTCGATGGCGGCCGGGCTTGCGTCAACGTCGCCAACCTCGGACGCAAGCCCTACATCCCGATCCACTCGTACGTGATCCAGGACGCAGCCGCGCTTGGATTCCAGATGCGGGGCGAAATCATCTGGGACAAGGGACCCGGTGCCGGCGTGTCCACGGCGTGGGGCAGCTGGCGGTCACCCAGCAACCCGACCTTGCGCGACACGCACGAGTACATCCTCGTCTTCTGCAAGCCGCCTTTCCTTCGCAAGCCCGCAGCAGGCCAGGCGGCGACCATTTCTCAGGCTGATTTCCTGCAATTCACCAAGAGCGTCTGGTCGTTCAGCCCTGAGTCCGCACGGAGAGTAGGCCATCCGGCCCCATTTCCGGTCGAGTTGCCCCATCGACTGATCCAGCTCTACACCTACGAGGGCGAGGTCGTCCTGGACCCGTTCATGGGGACCGGCACGACGGCCGTGGCCGCGCTGCGGGATGGAAGGCACTTCGTGGGTTACGAGCTGTCCGAGGAGTACGCCGGCAGGGCCGAGACACGGATCGCGGCGGCCCTCGCCGAGTCGGCTCTGAAGTCGCCGACCTAGACCCGGGCCGGCCCCATCGATCGGGCTCTTGAACCCGGCCCACTGGCGCTGGCGCCGTGTCGCAGCCGGCCACGGGAAATCTAGAATCGACCCAGGGTCAGGGAGTTTTCGACCAGCCGCTCAAATGGCGACCGCCCGCGCGCCTGGAGGCACGCTCAATCCAATGGCGCTGGGCGCGGTCGCCGTAGCGCTGACAAAGATCATTTACACCGTCGCGTCCGGGACGGTCGTCCACCGCTATTAGAAGGCGGCTCGCTTCCTTCCTGCAGGTCGCGCTACTGGACGTCCGGTTCGCCCGAGGCGAGAGCGAAGTGAACCCGCCTGCGACCCGGTGCGCAGCGGCGGGAGCCTGCTCCCGGTACAGAGCGCGGGTCAATACCCGGCATGCCTGCCATATACTTGCGCCGAACACCGCACGACAGGAGCGAACCCGTTGGCCAACCCCCTCGTCGGCATCATCATGGGCAGCAAGTCCGACATGGAAACGATGCAGCATGCCGCCGACATGCTTGCTCAACTCGACGTTCCCTATGAAATGAAAGTGGTCTCGGCCCACCGGACGCCCGACCGGATGTTCGAGTATGCGGCGACCGCCATCGAGCGCGGGCTCGAGGTCATCATCGCCGGGGCCGGAGGCGCGGCCCACTTGCCCGGTATGACGGCGGCCAAGACGGTCCTTCCGGTGATAGGCGTCCCCGTTCAGAGCCAGGCGCTCAATGGCCTCGACTCACTACTGTCGATCGTCCAGATGCCGCGCGGCGTACCCGTCGCCACGGTAGCGATCGGCAAATCGGGCGCGACCAACGCCGGCCTCCTGGCGGCAATGATCCTGGGCATCAAGCACCCCCGGATCCAGCAGCGGGTCTCGCAGTTTCGAGAGGCGGCGGCCAGGGCGGTCGAAGAATCGAGATGACGCCCGCGCTCGAACCGGTTCGCCCCGGAGCCGCCCTGGGGATCTTCGGGGGCGGCCAGCTCGGACGCATGATCTCCGTTGCGGCCAGCCGGATGGGGTACGCGACCCGTGTCCTGGATCCCGTCCCGGGTTGCCCTGCCTCCCAGGTCACCCGTGACCACCTGGTCGCCTCCTATACCGACCTGCAGGCCGCACGTGATCTTGCCGGCAGCACGGTCGCCATCGCCTGCGAATTCGAGAACGTCGACGCGGCTGCCCTCGAGGTGGCGGAAAGGACGACGCGCGTCTTTCCGCCCGCCCGCGTGCTCCGGATCGCACAACACCGCATCAAGGAGAAGACCACGCTCCGCGCCCTGGGATTTCCGGTCCCCGACTTCGCGGCGGTGCTTGATCAACGCTCGCTGGACGCCGCTATCGAGGCGATCGGGCTGCCGGGCGTGCTGAAGACCGCGACCATGGGCTACGACGGCAAGGGACAACAGGTGATCAGGCAGGCGGGCGACGCCCGCGCAGCCTGCGCCCGACTGGCACCGCGCGCCGAGCCGCTCATCTACGAGTCGTTCGTGGCGTTCACCCATGAGATATCGGTGATCGCGGCGCGGGGGCTCGACGGTTCGATCCGCTGCTTCCCGCCATTCGAGAACATCCACCGAGACGGGATCCTGGATGTCACGATTGCGCCTGCCAGGTTACCGGGACAGGTCCTCCGTGCCGCCGAGCAAATGGCGTCTGGCATCATCGAGCGGCTCGACTCCTTCGGCCTGATCTGCGTGGAGATGTTCGTCACACGTGACGGCGGGCTGCTGGTGAACGAGCTGGCCCCGCGACCGCACAACTCGGGCCACCTGACCCTCGACACTGGTACGACGTCGCAGTTCGAGCAGCTGGTTCGCACCATGTGCAACCTCCCGCTCGGGGACACCCGCCCAACGATCCCAGCCGTCATGGTCAATCTCCTCGGCGATATCTGGACCAGGTCCGGGGGCGACCCGGACTTCGCAGCCGCGCTCGCAGTCCCTGGTACGCACCTCCACCTCTACGGCAAGTCCGAAGCGCGTCCGGGACGCAAGATGGGCCACATAACCGTTGTCGCCAACGACGTCGCGACCGCGCTGGAGCGGGCGCTCGACGCGCGCACCCGGCTCGAAGGCACGGGCAGCGTCAAAGGCAGGATGAAATAGCTCGCAGGGTCGTGGTCGTCGCGTTCGACGGTCTGCAGCCGTCGCAAGTCACCCCGCGGCTCATGCCCAGGCTGAGCGCCTTCGCAGACCGCGGTGTCCGCTTTACCAGGCACCACGCGGTCTTCCCCAGCGTCACGCGCCTGAACGCGGCGTCGATGGTCACGGGCTGCTACCCGGGAACGCACGGCATCGCCGGAAATCGATTCGTGTTCAGGGATGTCGATCCTGACCGGCCGCTGGATGTGCTGGAACCCCAGCTCAGGACGGTCCAGGCCAGGACCCGGGGCCGGGTCCTGCTCGTACCCACGCTTGCCGATATCCTTGCCAGGTTCGGCAAGGACTACGTTGCCGTCATTTCTGGGACTTCCGGCAATGCCTACTGTCACAACCCCAATGCCAGCAGGCTGGGGGGCGCCGTTCTCCACCCGGACTTCACCCTGCCTGACGACCTCGCCCGCGCTATCGAGGCAAGCTACGGCCGCTGGCCTGCCGAGAAGGTACCGAACGATCTCCGGGTCCGGCACGCGACGGACCTCCTGATCAAGTACGCCATTCACGAGCGTAATGCTGCGGTCGCGTTCGTCTGGTACTCGGAGCCAGACAAGTCCCAGCACGCTCACGGCGTTGGCGCCGGCGTGGCAAACGGGGCGCTCACCGCAGCCGACGCCCAGTTCGGACGGATCCTCGATTCGATCGACGGAGCCGGGCAACGGCAAACGACCGACATACTGGTCGTATCCGATCACGGCTACTCAACCAGTCTTGGGAAGATCGATGTCGTTGCGGCCGCGCGCGCCGCCGGATTCCCCGAACTGCCGGCCGCCGGTGGCGTCGCTATTGCTCCCAACGGCGGTTCGTTTCTCTGTTACTTCGGGAGTGGCGATCGGGCGACCGCCGACCGCTTCGTTGCCTGGTGCGCCACCCAGCAGTGGTGCGGCGCGCTGTTCCTCTCGCCTTCGCTCGGCAAGATCGAAGGGACGCTACCCGGCGACCTGCTCGGGATCGACGGTCCCCGTGGCCCTGACCTGGCGGTGTCGATGGCCTGGGACCTGGTGACTCCCGCGGGGAGCGAGTACGCCGGACGCTCCTACTCGGCGGGTGATATCGGTCCGGGACGTGGCGACCATGGATCCGCCAGCCCGCAGGAAATGCGAAATATCCTGATCGCAGCCGGACCCGGCTTCAAATCAGGATTCAGATCGGAGATGCCATCCGGCAACGTTGACATAGCCCCGACCGTCCTCTCGCTCCTTGGCATGGATGCCGAGCCGATGGATGGACGCGTGCTCACTGAAGCACTCTCCGAAGGCCGCTCGCCGACGCCCCCTGGCGTGGTGCTGAAAACCTACTCGGCAAGCCGCGTGGTCGAAGGGGTCCGGTACTCCCAGACCGCCTCGATCTGGGAAGTCGGCAATACCAGGTACCTCGACCAGGCGCATGCCTCGAGGGAGGCTTCAGGCTGGTGAAACCAGGAGCGTAGCTCTCCTGGAAAGCAGTTGGCCCTGCTCGGCTTCCGAAACCCCGGACCGCCGGGCGGCATCGATCGCCCTGGCGTAATGCAGCGCGGCCTCCAGGTCGGCGGACACTGCGGCGGCGGCCTCAGTCTCCGGCGGCTTCAAAGTGCTGAGCCAGCCGGTGCGAATTCTCAGGTCAGCACGGGATCCACGTGCAGGGTGGGCGGATCAACTTCATCGTCGCCCAGCACCTTGCACCACTTGCGGTATACCTGGATTCGGTAGCGGCCGGTGTCGACGATGTACACCCGGCCCTTGTTGTCGACCCGGACCGAGCCGGGCGACTTGAGCCTCTTCTCGCGGTCGAGGTTCTCGATGTTGTCGCGCATCCGCACCATGTCCAGGTTCGTGAGCACCTTCTTCATGCCCCGCTCGTTGATCACGGCGTCGCCGATGAACGACTCCACGAACATCCCGCGATAGTTGAACGACAGCACGCGGTTGTTCCCGCGATCGGCCACATAGATGTCGCCGTGGCTGTCGACCGCTACCCCGGCCGGGCGATGCAACTCGCCGACCCCGTGCCCCGGACGGCCGATCGTCTGCAGGTGCTTGCCAGCGGTGGAGAACCGCTGCACGCGGTCGTTGCGCCAGTCGGCCACCACGATCGTACCGTTGATCGGATCGACGGCCACGCCCCACGGCAGGTTCAGTTCGCCCGGGGCAGATCCGAACTTCCCGAAACCGCCCAGCCACTGCCCGTCCCGGGTGTAGTGATCGACCCTGTGATTCAGGGTGTTGACGATCCACAGGTTTTCGTCGGCGTCCAGGCACATGCCGGTCGGACCGTTCAACTGCCCCGGCCTCGTCCCCGGGTCGCCCCAGTGGCCGATCGTCTCACCGGTCACACGACAGCGGACCACCATGTGCCGGTACTCGTCGGCCGAATACAGGACACCCTCGCTGTCGCACACGGTCATCTGGAGCCCGGATAGCCACTCGCGGCCGGTCGAGCCTGGTTTCCCTGGCGGATCTTTCGGGACAACCTCGAACTCGTAGCCATCGTCCTGCACGTTCACCTGCACCCACCGAACGCCGGCAAGGTGTCCGTCGTTTGGGTAGCGATTCATGACATAGAGCCAGCCGTCGGGCCCGAACGCCACGTCCATCGGCCCTTTGAACCCGCCGAGCGCCAATCGCTGGCCGAGCGCTATCTCGAACTGGTGGCCCCGCCTGAACAGGGTGGGATATCCGGGCTGCACCGGCGCACGCGGCGCGGGGATCGCGTCTGAAAGGGGCGGGGCGGTTCGTCGCTCAGCGATGCCAGTCATTGGCCTCTCTCCTATGCGGCAGCCGGTTTGAGCAGGCCGTCAAACTGCTCGAAGGTGCCATTCACGATCGGCACCGCGTCGAGGCCCATCCACTGCTCGAGGATCGTGGAGTACAGCACCCGGAAGTCGTTGTTGTATGCCAGGTCACCGCTCGACTGTCTCTCGGGGGCAAGCGAGGGGTACTCGGCATACAGCCCGCCTCGCACGCGCTCGCCAAGCAGGAACGCGCCACCGCCCGAACCGTGGTCGGTCCCGTTCCCGTTGTCGCGAACTCGACGGCCGAACTCGGAAAAGATCAGCATCACGACATTCTCCGCGGCATCGTGGTCGCGCAGGTCAGCGAAGAAGTCGTTGACGGCACGGGAGACCTGGCCCAGCAGTTTGGGCTGGGTCTGTATCTGTGAACCGTGGACGTCGTACCCACCGTGCTGCGCATAGAACACGCGCGTCCCCACGCCGGACAGGTGGACCTGGGCGATGCCCCGCAGGCTCTGCGCCAGGGTGTCGCTCGCGTACTCCACGCTGGACTGGTATTTCTGGGGGGCGACCTTGAGCATGTCCGCGCCCGTCATTGCGTCACGGCCGGTCTGACCGATGTGGCCGAGGACCAGGCTGGCCTCGCCGAACTCTTCCGGAGCATACATGCGCGTGAATGCGTTCAGCGCAGCCCGCTGCTCGCGCCCCGACAACGTGGTCAGCAGGCCGTAGCTCTCCAGGTGCGCGACCGAGATGACCGGAGTGCCCGAGAAATACATCGCCCGCGGCAGCCCCTGGCCAAAGCTGACGCCGGTACAAACGTTCTGCTTCTGCGGGTCCAGGTCGTGAATCGCCTTCCCGAGCCAACCGTCGGCGACGATCTTCGATGGCTCCGCGGTGTGCCAGATGTCCATCGAGCGGAAGTGCGACCGGTCCGGGTTCGGGTAACCGATCCCCTGGATGATCGCAACCTGCCCCTGGTCGTACATGCTCTTCAGTGTCTTGAGCGCCGGGTGGAAACCTATTCGCCCGTCGACCCGCAGGACATCGGCTTCCTTGATCCCGACCGTCTTCCGGAAGTCGTAGTAGTGCGGGTCGCCATAGGGCACGACCGTGCTCATGAAGTCGTTTCCGCCGGAAAGCTGAAGCACGACCAGCACGGGCGGTTTCCCGCTTGCCGACCGCTGACCACTGGTTCCATTCGTCTTGTTGGCTGCCATCCGCCTCTCTACGCCTTTCGTTCCACTTACCCCGGCCGGTTGACTATTCGAGCTGGAACTCCGGGGACGTCGCTATGGTGCGACTCACGCGCGCCACCACCTCGGCAAATCCGGCGGCCGGGGCACACGAGACGTCGCCAACCAGTTCGAGGTTCTCCAGGATCTGCTGCTTTGCCGCGTCCGGCAGCGAGAGCGAGCCCATCTCGTAAAGCACCGCCTCGACGAGCCGGCGCGCCTCGATCTTCTTGCGCCCGGATGCGATGCGCCTCGCCATGGCCACCACGCCAGGCGCCGCCGGATCACCCAGGATCCCCGCAGCGAAGTTGACGCGCTCGATCAGGAACGCCGAGTCGATCCACTCCCGCCCCGGGTGCCAGCCCTCAACCGTAGGCGGATTGAGCGGTTGCTGTCCCATGCGGGTCATCACGTCCTCAAGCATGTCGATCCCCGGCTCCCATGGCTCGCTGTACCGGCCGGCGATCCGGATCGTACCGATCACGTGTTCCGCCGGGCACTTGACCCGCTTGAACCGGGCACCCTTGAAGTGCTCGGAAAGGAACAGCGCACGCATCGACGCCCTTATGTCGTAGCCGGTATCGACCAGGACCCTGGCCAGCGCCTCCACCTGGGCATTCTCCGGCTCGTCGGCGACGAAGAATTTGCTGAGATGCAACGCCAGGTAGCGGGCGGTGGCCGGTTGCTCGAGGATGATGTCGATGATGTCGTCGCCGTTGAAGTTCCCACGGCGCCCCAGGAACTCCTTCTCCGACTCGTCATGGTCCTCGGGTCGATAGATAAAGCGGGCGTCGTAGTAGCCGGACGGGTAGCGCGGGAACGTCTGGTCGATCGTCCATCCGGTGAAAGCGCGCGCCGCTGCCTTGACGTCGTCTTCCGTGTAGTTGCCGCGACCCATGCTGAAGAGCTCGAGCAGCTCGCGCCCCCAGTTCTCGTTGACGGCCGCCGAGTGGTTCTGCTGCTGGTCAAGCCAGTAGATCATCGCCGGGTCGCGCGCCAGCTTCTGCAGAATCGTGCGGAAGTTCCCGAGCCCGTTGTCACGCAGCATCGCGAACTGGTCCCGCATCATGGGGTTGTTCGTGACCTTGGACACGGCGGTGGCGAACAGGCCGTGCCAGAACAGCGCCATCTTGTGCTCGAGCGGCCTGCTCGAGTTGATGCAGTGGTAGATCCAACGGGTGGCCGTCCACGCGGTCGACTCGTCATCCGCCTGGTCCGAATGGAAGCGCTCGATCACATCCTCGGCCAGTGGCGGGAGCCGTTCCGGGTTCACCAGGTCGTCGACGACCGCCTCATACCCACGCATGGCCAGTGCTTCCAGCTCTTCGGCACGTGCGCCGAAAGCGGCTCGACGCATCAGGTGGCCGACCAGGTCGGCCTCCCCGGCCGAAGCCTGCCTGCCGGTCACGGTGCGACTGGGCGCGGTCATAACCAATCCTCCTGAGACGGAGCCGGGCCACAAGGCGTGAAACGGTGGCATCTTATAACGGCCCTCGTGTCGGCGGCCATGTTCAAAGACCTCGGGATCCCGACCGTGGGGAGGTGGTCGTAACGGGCCTCGCCTGGAGTAGAAACAGCTCGCCGTTCTCGATCGCCCATTCGATATCCTGCGGGGAACCAGACCTGGACTCGATCTCGATCGCCCTCGCCACCACTTCGGCCAGCTGCCCGGGAGAGAGCGATGAGGCTGCGGCGAGCGCGGGCTCAACCGCCCGCTCGACCGTCCCGCCCGACTTGCCGACCTCAAGCATCACCGACTTCGATTCCGAGATCTCGCTCGCCAGCAGCTCGCCGTCCGACTTCCTGACGACGTAAGTGTCGGGCGTGACACTGCCCGAGACCACCGACTCACCAAGCCCGTAGGTGCTGTTAACGACGACCTCCCCGGGATCCCCGGTCACCGGGTTCACCGTGAACGCGACGCCGGATAGCTCGGCGCGTATCACGCGCTGAACAACAACTGCCATGGCAAGCGGCCCGGCGCCGACCCGTCGACGGTAGGCGACCGCCTGGTCGGTCCAGTAGGAAGCCCAGCACTCCCCGATCGCCCGGAGCACACCGGCGATGTCGCGCAGTCCCAGGCGCGTCGCGTGTTGCCCCGCGTAGCTGGCGTCTCGTGAGTCCTCACCAATCGCAGAGGAGCGGCAGGCGACGACGATTTCTCCAGGCGCCGATTCGACCAGAAGCTCCCAGGCGGCGTCGATTTCCGCGCGGACCTCAACGTCGATCGCGGTGTCGATGAACGCCGACCGGACTCTTTCCAGGGCAGCGCTTGCCTGAGGGGACGGCACGCGTGCGGCTGCTGCATGCGATTCAAAAGTGCCGATGGCGGCCCGCACCGCAGCGGCGGCGGCGGCTCGGCGGTAGGCCGCGCTCGTAACGACGAATCCGGGCGGCACGTTGAATCCGAGCTTCAACAACGAGTACAGGCCGTGCCCCTTGCCACCCGCGCGCGATGGGTCAGCGGCCTCCGCCAGGTTCACAACCAGGCGTTCGTGTCCACCTCGCGCTGCGCCAGGGATCACAGGTGAGGCACCTCGCACCCCATGCTTTCAAGTAGAGACGAGGCCGGCCGGCCTGCGTCCATCTCGATGTTGAATAGCGCGCCCGGACGCGACCGGACTCGGCGAGCCCGGGCAAGGGCAGTCATTCGACCAGCCGCACAATCCCTTCGGTCCCGGACACATTGATCACCTGGCCGTCCCTTATCAGAGCGGTGGCGCCCCGCACCCCGACCGCCGCGGGCAGTCCGAACTCGCGGGCCACTACGGCAGGGTGGGAAAGCATCCCGCCGGCTTCTGAAACCAGCCCCGCGACGATCTCGAAAAGCGGCGTCCACATTGGCGCCGTGGAACGGCAGACCAGTACGTCGCCCTTTCGGACTTTGTCGAAGTCGTCCGGGGACATGACTACTACCGCCCGACCCGTGCCGCTGCCCGCCGATGCCGCAGTCCCACGCAATTCGCGAAACGCCTCCGTGATGGCCGGAGATGATTCCCGCTCGCCCTTGTAATCAGCTGGATACGCCCCGAGGTACTTCGGAGGTCTGAGTCGCGACCATGCTTCGCGTTCCGCTCGACGGGTGCGCGCCAGCCTGTCGAGTCCGTCAGCCTTTGTACCAGGGGTCGCGCTGTTTCGCAGCGCGCCACTCGCCTCGGCGAACACCAGGAAGTAGACGTCCTCTGGACGCGCTATCAGCCCGTGTCCTGCAAGGCGCCGGCCCAGCTCGGCGATGCCGTGTCGCACCAGGGCAGTGCTGGCCTGGTCGATGTAGAAGGAGTGGTCCTCCTTCAGCGGCCAGAGCCGCTGGGCCGTCTCGTATATCCGCCGGAACCGGGCCAGTCGCTCCGGCTCGGCGGCGAGTCGTTCCTCGACTGCCGCCAGCAGGCGAGCGCGCTCCGCGCCCAACTCCCGGTGGCCCTTTGCCCAGAGATCCACCGCCGCGCCGCTCGCGACCCTTGCCCTGATATTCATCAGCACGAAGGACGGGTCCTCGATCCAGGTCGGATAGATGAAGTCGAATCCGGTGGTGCGGTAGCCGAACTCGGACAGGTAGCCCTCAAACCTGCGGCGCCAGGCCCGGCCGGCAGGCGTGGTCGCGAGTCGACGCCGCAGATCATCCACGTCCCGCGCATCGTCGACGGCCTCCGCGACTCCCCGGGCCTTCCGGCTGGCCGTGGCCAGCGCGTCGAGTGCTCGGATCGACCGGGCGGTCTTCGTTTCCGTGCCATGGAGGAGCTTGTGGGCGTCCGCCTTTCCCTTCTCTCCGACCGCCTCCACGTAGGCCTGCTCAAGGCGACTCGCCGCCTCTATCGTCGGCATCACGATCAGGTGATGCAGATACCAGTGCTCCCCGTGCAGCGCCAGGAATCGGTCGAGCGTCGCAAGGAACGCAATATCGGACCCTTTCGAAAGGTCGACCGACTTCATGTGCTCCAGGTCGGCGACCAGCTTCGGCTCCCATTCGTGCTGCCACCGGTCCCACGCGCTTTCAATCGCCTTGTCGATCAAGGCTTGCTTGAGCTGCTTGTCTTCCGCGGTCTCGTCCTTCGGCAACGCCGCCGAATACGGGTAACCGTTGAAGGTCTTGCGCAGGCTAGACGTGTAGCGCCCGGTCTCCCGGGTCGCCCGGTTCATCCCCACCCGCGTGATCTCGGCGAGCGATTGGCTCATGGGCGAGCGCGGGAGCGGGGCGTGGAACTCGTCCCAGCTCCACAGCAGGTTCGCTTCTTCCTCGGTATCCCACTTCACCGGGAAGCCGGGAGGAACCGGGATCGGGGTGATCCCGGGCTCAGCTGGTTCGCCAGCCGTCATCATCTGGTCCATTCACTCGCTGGCGCGCCCCTTCGTTCCGGATTCTGGCAGACACGGGCCCGAAGCCGCGGCAGGGGGCGCAAACCGGTCGCGCAGCTCCGATCGCATGATCTTGCCCAGCTGGGTGCGCGGCAGCTGGTCCACGAAATGGACGCGTTCGGGCTTCTTGAAGCTGGCGATACTCCTGCGGCAGTGTTCGATCAGCTCGGCTGCCGCCACTGCCGCGCCCGGCCGCAGGGCAACGACCGCGTGGACGACCTCCCCCCAGGCACGATCAGGCACCCCGATCACCGCCGCTTCAAGGACCGCCGGATGCGATGAGAGTACCTCCTCGACCTCCTCAGGCGAGATGATCTCGCCGCCGCGCTTGATGAACTCGCGAGCCCTGCCGGCCAGGAAGATGTACCCGTCTCCGTCCTGGTAACCGAGGTCGCCCGTATGCAGCCAGCCACCCTGGAGCGCCGTCCGGGTCGCATCCGGGCTGCCCCAGTAACCCTTCATCATGCGTGCGCCGCGCGCCACGATCTCCCCGGTCTCGCCGGGCGCCACATCGTTGCCAGACTCTCCCACGATCCGGACTTCGACATCTGGCAATGGCTTCCCGATCGAACGCAGCCTGCGGCGCTTCTTCTCTACCTCGACCGGGTCTCCTCGGAGATGGTGGTCCTCGGGGCCGAGCATCGTGATCGTCGCCGCAGATTCGGTCTGCCCGAACGCGTTGATGAAGCTCGCGTTGGGGAACCGCTCGATCGCCTTCTCGAGGACGTCGACCGGCATCGCCGCGGCGCCGTAGGTGATGAAGCGGAGTGAACTCAGGTCATACCTGTCGAAATCGGGGTGCTCGACCACCGCACGCATCATGGTCGGGACCAGCATCGCCCTGGATATGCGGTGATGCTCGACCAGCTGCATCCATGCCGCCGGCTCAAACTGCGGCTGCAGTACGTGCACGCGCCCTCCGTAGACACCGGCCATCAACACCTGTACGCCCGCAATGTGATAGAGCGGGACGGTAATGGCGACCCGCTCCTCGGAGGTCGGTTCTGCGGGCGTGACATTTCCGAGTACGTAGGAGCAGAAGCTCGAATGGGTCAGCGTGACCCCGCGTGGCCTGGCGCTGGTCCCCGAAGTGAACATGACCATCGTAGGGGATTCGTCGCCACCGTCCGGCGGCCGATCCATGGGATCCCGCGCGGCCAGCTTCGTTTCGTAGTCGACCCAGCCCTGTGCGCCCGTCGGGCCGGTCGACATCCGTATGGCACCGGGGCGCACCTGCCTCACGGCCTCGTCGACCACATCCACGTATCTCGGCGAGGCGACTACGAGCGCTGGCTCCACCGATGCCAGCATCCCGGCGAGCTCGCGCGGGCGCGCCCGGAAGTTGACCGGTACAAAGATGGCGTCGATGGCGGCGCATGCGAAGTAGGTTTCCACGTGGGCCGGCGAGTTCACATCGAGAAGGGCGACGCGGTCGCCCCGTTTCACACCGAGGCCCTCCATGGCACTTGCCAGCCGACCAACCCGCATGCGCAACTCGGAATACGTGGCCTGCCGCTGATCGCCTGAGCTCTCCAGCAAGGCGATGCGGTCCGGCACGATCGACGAAGCGATCTCCAGAAGATCGAGGGTGTTCATTGCTGAAGAGCGTGTACCTGCCTGGCCTCGAACTCAAGCCCCAGATCGATCGGTAGGTTTTCAGCCGCCGCCATGCATGAACGCCCGCGCGCAAGAACGTCCGGCGGGATTGAAGCAAGCTTCCTCGCCAGCGCCTCTGCCGCCGGCCTCAGCCGTTGGCGGTCGACGACCCGGCCGACCAGCCCGATCCCAAGCGCGGAGCTGGCGCCGAGTAGCGTGCCCCTCAGGATCATATCGAGCGCGGCGGGCACACCGACGACACGGGCGAGCGTTTGCGTGCCGCCTGCCGCCGGGATCAGGCCCAGCCCCGTCTCGGGCATCGAGAACTGCGCGTCGGCCGCGGCGATCCGCAGGTCGCACAGCAGGGCAAGTTCCAGGCCGGAGCCGATGACGTGCCCGTGGACCGCCGCGATCGAGGGTACACGCAATGCGGCAAGTTTCCCGAACACGTCACGTTCCCAGCGCACGCGTCGAGCGGCGATCTGTGACGGAGCGGTTCCGAACTCGGAAAGATCGGCGCCCGCGCAGAAGCCGCGCTCTCCGTTGCCGCACAGGATGGCCGCTTTCACCTCGCTATCGGCCTCGATCGCGAAGAGCACCTCCCAGAGGTCGTCCCGCATCTGGAGGTTGTAAGCGTTTACCTTGTCGGGCCGGTTCAGGATCACCCACGCGAGCGGGCCATCCTTCCGATACTCGATCGTCTTGAAAGCTGCGCTCATGTCCGTTTGCGTCGTTTCCGGAAGGCATCCAGGCCAGCCCGGCGGTCCTCGTCCGGGAAGAGAAGAAAGTTCAGGTCGGCTTCCAGGCGCATCCCGTCGTCCAGCCGCAGATCGCTGCCCCGTCTGATGGCCTCGCGCGCGAAGCGGGTGGCTGCGGCGCCGCGCATGGCGATACCTTCTGCGATATCGATCGCCCTGGCCAGCAGCCGGCCGGGAACAACAACCTCGCTCACCAGGCCGCACGCGAGCGCTTCCGCTGCGGTGAGTTCCCGCCCGGTGAGCAGCATGTCGGTCGCGACGCCCCGTCTCACCACGCGCGACAGGCGTTGCGTACCCCCGTCGAACGGGAGCTGGCCCCTCGTTAGCTGCCTGAGCGCGAATCGGGCGTCGTCGGCCGCGATCCGGATGTCACCCGCGAGAGCAAACTCCAGTCCCTGGTCGAACGCGCGGCCCTGGATCGCAACAACCACCGGCTGCGGCACTGCCGCCAGGTGCGATGCGATGCGGTATCGATTGACGTCCGTTGTGGTCGCGACCCTTCCAGCGCCGCCGCGCCAGAAATCTGGTCCGTCGGAACTCAACAGCACGACCCGCGCAGTGTCCAGGACGGAGATCTCTTCAAGCGTGGCACGCAGTTGTTCGGCCAGCCGCAAGTTCGCGTGTGACCCTGCGCGTGAGCCGTGCAGCGCGATGCGGGCGACACCACGCGCGACCTCGATGGCGACCAGGCTTTGGCCGGCCAAATCAGGACCGGTTCACGATCCGGCTGCGACCGGAGAAGCGTCCTGTGGTTCGAGCATCAGGTCGATGCGGCGGTCGGCCCGGATAGCGACCACGCTAAGGGCGTCGCTCAGGTCCGGCTCGGCGACGATCCGCTGGATCATCCCGAGGTCGTGTACCGGACGGCCGGCGATCTCGACGATCACGTCCTTACGCGCCAGCCCTGCGCGCTCGGCTGGACCGTCGGTATCGAGATATTCGACCGAGACGCCGCGCGTGATCGCGAGCCCGATTCGCCCCGCAAGGCACGGGTTCACCGGCGTCGCCTGGCCGGCAAAGCCCAGATTGCGCCGCACGATCCGGCCATCCGCGAGCAGGCGCTCGGTGACCCACTGCGCCGTGTCGGCGGGGATCGCGAATGCCACCGCGCTCGCGGCTGGAAGGGGGGCGGCCACGTTCAGGCCGACCAGGCGGCCCCTCGCATCGACGAGCGCTCCCCCACTGGTGCCGGGGATCAAGGAGGCGGTCGTCTGGATCACGTTTTGGAGCAGCTCGCCAGACGCCACCCGCAGCGTACGGCCAATTGCGCTCACGATTCCGGTCGTCACCGCAATCTGCCCGCCGCCTGGCCTTCCCAGGGTGAGCACGAAGATGCCGGGCCGCATGGTTTCTGGCAGCGCCCAGTGAAGGTGCGGCAGGCCCTTCTGCCGGACCCGAAGCAGGGCCAGGTCGGTATCGGCATCGCTGCCGGCGACTTCGGCGGGGAGCGTCAGGCCGTCGCTGAACGTAACCCGCACCGAACTGGCGAGGCTGACCACGTGGGCGTTGGTAAGGATGAGCCCGCCGGGCTCAATGACGACCCCCGAACCGGCGCTCCCGATCCCGGGCGCGCTGACGCTGGAGGGCGACGGAACGGGTCCCGGGCGGCTGATGCGCACGCTGACGATCGCCCGCGCGGTCGCCTCGACGACCTCTGAAACGGCCCTGGAGATCTGGTCGAGCACGGTCGGCCCGAGCGTTTCGATCCTGTCCATACCGGTGGGGATTGGGGCTTCGGAAGCGTCCACGCGAAAGGCTCCGAGTGTGAATCCGAATCAGGCCTGCCGCACGGCATTGTACACAGGCAAGCGTTCGTTCACTCAGAGGGGATTCTGGCCGCCTGCGCCGCTCCCTGACCGGACGGAAACCGAGCGCAGGCTAGCGCTTCGGCAGCACCACCACCCGGCGCTGATCGCCATCGCCCTTGCTCTCGGTCCGCACCTCGGCATGATCGGCCAGGGTCATGTGAATCACACGCCGCTCCGATGCAGGCATCGGCTGAAGCTGGACCGGACGTCCCGAATCGGCCACCTTCGACGCGGTCCGCTGGGCCAGCGTGCGAAGCGACTCCTGCCGGCGCTCCCGGTAGCCTTCCACATCGATCGTGATGTAGACCTGCCGGTCGAGTTGCTTGTTGACGATCAGGTTCACGAGGAACTGGAGGGCCTGCAACGTCTCGCCGCGGCGGCCGATCAGGAGGCCTGCGTCCTCGCCCTCGATCTCGAACGCGGTGACGCCTTCGGGCGAGTCCTCGCGGATGAAGGTCGTGGCCACGACGCCCATCGTGCCAAGGAAGAAGTCCAGGATCTCGGTCGCCAGCTGTTCGGCTTCTGGATCGGGCTCGCCCTGCGGACGGTCGGCAACCGCCACCGGCGCCCGCTCACGCTGCGTGCGGGGGCTGTGCGGCTCGTCGGCAGATTCCTGCCGATGCTCGTCGTCCTCTACGTCGTCGTCATCGTCGGAATCGGTCTCGTCGACCTCATCGTCGTCATCGGACGCGACCGCCTCGTCGTCGCCGTCCTCGTCGGAATCGAATTCGTCGCGGTCTTCATCGTCATCCGCGTCGTCGTCATCATCGGTTTCAGCGGGCATCGCGACCGGCGCTTCATTGCGTCGACGAGGGGGCTCGATTTCGGTGCGTGGAGCGGCACGTACCGCCGTTGCGGCGCCCTCGCGTGTGTCCAGGGACGTCACCGAGATCACTGCAGGCTCGCCACCGAATCCCAGTATCCCGGCGCGGCCGGGGTTAACGACGGCGATTTCGACTTCTTCGCGCTTGAGTCCGAGCGTAACGAGCGCGAGGTCGGTTGCTTCGGCCACCGTCTTCGCTGTGAACTGACGAGTCGCCATCGGTCTGTTTCTCCTTGTCCGAATCGGACGTTCCGCGTGCAGGCTCGACGGCAGCTGCCGTCGGCTGGGGCGCGGAGTTGCGAAGCTTGAATAGCTGCGAGCGCTGCGCAGGCTCCGTCACAAACCACTGAATCCCAACTCTGATGACGTTCGAGAAAAGTATGTAAAGGGCCAGCCCGGCCGGGAACTGGAACGCGAAGAACGCGAACATGATCGGCAGCATCCAGAGCATCATCATGTTGGTCTGGGCCTGCTTCGGATCCGGCGAAGGCATCGTCGTGATCTTCTGCTGAATCCACATCGAGACGCCAACCAGCACCGGGAACAGGAAGTTGAACGGGATCGGCTGGCCCGAGACCAGGCCTACCAGGTCCATGCCAAGGAAGTCGCTGCCGAGAGGGACGCTGGTCTGAGCCGGGTTCCAGAAGTAGAACGCCTTGGCCAGCGAAGCCAGGCCCTCTGGCGTGGGCGGGACCACGCGGAAGATCGCCTGGTAAAGGCCGATCCAGATCGGCATCTGGATGAACATGGGGCCAAGGCACCCGATCGGCGAGACGCCCGCCTGCTTGTACATCGCCATCGTCTCAGACGAGAGCTTCCGGCGATCACCGCCCGCCTTGTACTTCTCCTGCAGCGCCTTGACCTTTGGCTGCAGCGCAGACATCGCCTTCATCTGATTGGTCTGACGGATCGTTAAGGGCAACATCAGCAGGCTGATGATGACCGTGAAGACGATGATCGCAAGCCCCAGGTTGTCGAACAGCAACACGTGGAGCAGCGCGATGCTGTTGATCATCGGCCGCATGATGATCTCGGTCCAGAGGATCCCCAGGAACTCCATCAGGACCTCCGTGCCCCGGTAATGCGAAGGCGGTGCGACGTCATGAGCATGCCTTCGCGCCGATCGTCTGGATGCAGTTCACGCGCGCCCGGCTCGAAATCGCAAAGGTCTGGAGCTGGTCGTTGCGGCTGTGGATGTAGACGAAGCCGTCACGCACTACGGGCGTGGCGTCGACCGCCGCCCTGGTGTTGAACTCGCCAAGCACCGTTCCAGAGCGAAGGTCCAGCAGCCAGACGTCCTCTTTGCTGGACGGGACCGCCAGCGTGGGCGTCCCCGGTGCCCCGAGGATGGTCGGCGATCCGATCACCTGCCCTTCGATCTGGGTTGGCGTGGCCCAGGACGACCTGCCGGTCGCGATATCAAGCGCGTACACCTTGCCGCCAAGCGTGCCCGCGAAGACCGCTGTGTCGCCGATCGCCGGCTCGGCCCAGACCCATCCTTCGAGTTCCGTGGACCATTCGCGCCGGGCGTCCAGCGTACGCCGGGTCCTGTCTGCTGCGCGCGCTTCGACGTCCAGCTTGTAGAACTGGCCCCGGAAGTCGCCTACATAGATCTTCGTGCCGGCCACGACCGGACGCGCAACGAACGCCCCTTCGGCCTCGAACGTCCACAGGACCCGGCTCGCGCCGGCGGCAAGCTGGTCCGAGATGTTCACGGCATAGATGCTCCGGTCCATCGACCCGAAGTACGCAACGCCATTCGCGACGGTCACCCCGCCCCAGATCTTGCCGCCGACCGGCACTCGCCACTTCAAGCGGTTGCCGATCCGCTCCGACAGGGGTTTGTCGGCATCGGGACGCGCGTCGATCGCGTACAGGTAGCCCTGCCGGCCGCGATCCCGTTCGATATCGGCCGTGCCGAAGAGCAGCGTCTCGCCGCTCAGGGCGAGCGGCCCGACGATCTGCGTTTCGAGCGCGAAATGCCGTTCGCTCCACAGCGGTGTCGCGTCGCGGGTCGAAACTGCGTAGACCCTTGCCTCGCACTTGTCGCCACGGCAGGTGTATGCGGCGGCGTATACGGCGTTATCGGTGACCAGAGGCGTCCCGTAGATGACGCCAAACTTCTGGTCCTCCGTTGGAAACTGCCACGCTGGATCCCGGAGGCCGGTCTTCGCGTCGACCCTGATGAGCGATCCCTGCCGGGTCGCCTGGTATACCCAGTCGCCGGAGGTCACCGGTGATGCCCACCCGCCGCTTGGGCTCAAGTTCCCGGTACACGCGAGGACCGTGCTCAGCGCGACCAGCAATGCAAATGCGATGGCCGCCCCGCGCGCGCTCAATCCCCTTTTCCTTGGCACTGCTTTGGCTTGCGTGGCGACCCTCCGGGTCGTTGGACACATGAATCTCGCCCGTTGGTCCGGGCGGAACTTGTTATCTGTTGGTGGAGCCCGCGTATCTTCCAGCTGACTTAACGTCCGGGCGCGCGCCGGCGCGCTCCGGGACCGGGTCAAATCCGCCTGCGCCCCAGGGCGCGCAGCGGGCGACCCTCTTGATCGCAAGCCACGAACCTTTCAGGCCCCCGTGAGTTGAGACCGCCTCCGTCGCGTAGGCGGAACAAGTCGGCTCATACCGGCAGGCACCGGGCCAGTAGGGTGAGATCGCCGCCTTGTAGAGACGTAAGAGGGTCAGGATCGTTTGCTTCATATCTGGATTAACGAGCTGTCGTCGCCGATCGTGGGGGCTCGGTGGTTCCGGCCTGCCCTTCAAGTCTGAGCAGCTTGAGTCGGCTGCTCAGCTTGCGCAATGATTCGGCGATGTCGCTGAAATCTGCGCCGGCTGCTGCTGGCCTCGCAGAAACGACTACGTTCCAACCCTCCGAGAACGGCATTCCGTCGAGCGCCGCCCTGATTCTCCGCTTGATTCGGTTGCGCACGACCGCGCGGCCGACCCGCTTGCTAACCGCCAGCCCAAACCGCGTAGTGTCCTGATCGCTCCGCGCTGCCACGACCCCGAAGAGACGGTCACCAGCGCGAACACCGTGGGTCCGCGTGTGTTCGAATTCAGAGCGCCGTGTCAGGCGCTGTACCCGTCGCAACGAGACCGCGCTTTTCTAGCAGCGGCTATTAAACGGTCAACTTCTGCCGGCCACGCGCCCGGCGCCGGCTTAAAACCGTACGTCCGCCGCGCGTGCGCATGCGTGTCCTGAAACCGTGAACTCGGGCCCGGCGGCGTTTCTTCGGTTGGTACGTTCTTACTGTCAAGTTCGTTCCTTGCTCAAACGTGATGATTATACGTGCTGCCGGAATCGAGTGTCAAAGCAGACCGCATTGTCAAGATTTGACTCCCATCGGGCTGATTTCTAGAATCAAGAGAGGATCTGACGCGCTTATGACAATAAGAGAAGAGGGTTCAAGGCATGGCGGTTGTTACTGACACAGTAGAGACTAACGGCCATGCAGAGTCCAGGGGACTCAACGACGCCCTGGTCGTCTACATGCGTGAGATCCCTGCCGAAGACCGCAAGCGCGTCCAGGCGGAACTTTCTCGGTTCCTCCGCTGGGTGGGCGGCGGCCGCAAGGCCACGACCCTCGCAGCGCCCGAAATTGGCGAATACAGCGACCTGGTGAGCGCGCGCGGCACGGCGCCCGATGCCGTCGCCCGCCTCGAAATCGTCAAGAAGTTCCTCGGCTACCTCAAGAAGCAAGGCGTCATCGAGGTCTCGCTGGCCCAGCACCTGCGTCTCCGCAAGGGGCGCACCAGCACAGCTCGCAGTAACCAGACCACCGTCGAACGGACGGTCGTGCGGCTGACCAAGCAGGGCTACCAGGAGCTCACGACCAAGCTCGCTGAGTACCGCGAAGAGCGCCGCCAGATCGCAGACGACATCCACCGCGCCGCGGCCGACAAGGACGTGCGCGAGAACGCCCCGCTGGAGGCCGCCCGGGAGGCCCAGGGGATGCTGCAGAGCAAGATCAATGAGATCGAGGCCACGCTGCGCGCCGCTTCCGTAATCGACGAGTCGATCGACACCGCGGGCGCCCGCATTGGCCTCGGCAGCACCATCGTGCTCGAGGACAAGGGCACCGGCCGGACTACGACCTTCCAGATCGTGGCGCCGAACGAGGCCAGCCCGCTCCAGGCAAAGATCTCCAGCGCGTCCCCGGTCGGTTCGGCGGTCCTTGGCCGGGCGCCCGGCGACCAGATTCGTGTCAAGACGCCCAGGGGGTTGCAAACCTACCTGATCGTTAGGACGATGTAGCGGCTCAAGCTCCGCGTCCGCACCGGGCGGGCAATCGCCCGCCGCCGCCAAATCGGAGTGCTGCGATAAACAAGAACTGGGCGTTGCTGATTGCCGCCCTGCTCGTGACCGTGCCGGCGATCTGCATCCGCACTTTCGTGGACATCCACCAGCCGGCGGTTGCATCTTCGATCTTCGGGGTCGGAATCCTCGGTGCCGCGCTCCTGCTGGCGTGGGGCGCAGAAGCGGCGCAAACAATGATCTCGGCGGGGCTGGCCATCGCGGCAGTAGCCCTGCTGACGATCCTCCCCGAATACGCAGTGGACATGGCGTTCGCGTGGAAGGCCGGCGCCGATCCAGGCGTCAGTTCGTACCTGGAAGGCGGTCCTGCACCCGCCGCATTCGCACTGCCCGCGGCCAACCTGACGGGCGCCAACCGCCTGCTGTCGGGTTTCGGCTGGCCCCTCGTGATCCTCCTCTACTGGCTCAGGAGCAGGAAGTCGGTTCAACTCACGCCTGCCCTGACGCCGGAAATCTTCGTGCTGGGCCTGGCCGCCCTTTACTCCACGTGGATGTTCGTTCGCTCGGAAATCGCCCTTCACGACGCCGCCGTGCTGCTGGCCCTTTTCGCAACCTACCTCTGGTTGGTCTCTCGGACCGGCGGCCACGAGGACGAGGAACTGCCTGGCCCGCCGGCCGAGATCGTGAAGCTGCGCCCGATGCTTCGCAAGGCGGTTATCGGAGCCTTGTTCGTTTTCGCCGGAGTGGCGGTGGTAATGTTCGCCGGGCCGTTCGCAGAAGGTCTCGTGGAGACCGGCCACAGCTTCGCGATCGACGAATTCATCCTGGTCCAGTGGGTCGCCCCGCTTGCCTCGGAAGCACCAGAGATGCTGGTCGCCGTGATCTTTACCATGCGCGGGAAGCCGGTGCTGGGGATAGCAGCGCTGATATCAGCCGCCGTCAACCAGTGGAGCCTGCTGGTCGCATCCCTGCCGGTCGTTTTCAGCATCTCGGTAGGCCACGCGCTGGCCCTCCCACTTGACCATCGTCAGCAGGCCGAGGTATTCCTCACGATGGCGCAGATCGTCTTCGCCGTCATCCTGATCTCGAAGCTCCGGATCGGCGCCCTCGGCGCCCTCGCGCTGATCGGCCTGTTCGGCCTGAACCTCTTCTTCAACACGACACACGAACGCTACGCCATGGGAATACTGTTCCTGGCGATGGCGGCCGGAATGCTGATCTTCGCCCCGGTCCACATCAGCTCCCTCCGGAGTCGAACCGTCGAGTTCGTCGACCTGGTCAGGGAGCGCGCAGGAATGGGCCACAGACATTCGGCTCCGGAAAAGTGAGCACCAGAAATCCGTCCGATGACCTTCGCCACGCGCTCGAGCGCGTGGTCTCCGGCGAGGTGCGATTCGACCCTTACACGCGCGCCATGTACAGCACGGATGGCTCGATCTACCAGATCGAACCCGTAGGCGTCGTACTGCCGCGCAATGCAGACGACGTGCAGGCGGTCATGGAGGTCTGCGGCAGCAACGGTGTCCCAGTGCTGCCCCGCGGTGGCGGCACGAGTCTGTCCGGCCAGACGGTAAACCATGCCGTCGTCCTCGATTTCTCGAAGTACATGCACAACGTGCTCGAAATACGTCCCGAGGAGAACTGGGTAAGGACTGAGCCGGGCGTCACGATCGACGAGCTCAACCGCCAGCTGCGCCCTCACTCCCTCTTCTTCACCCCGGACCCCTCGACCACGAGCCGGGCGAACGTCGGCGGCGCGATGGGCAACAACTCATGCGGCGCGACCTCGATTCGCTACGGGAAGACGGTCGATCACGTCATGCAGATCGACGCCGTGTTGTCGGATGGCACACGCGCGGTGTTCGAGCAGTTGGCAGGTAGCAAACTCGAGTCGAAACTGAGCGCCCGGGGGTTGGAAGGCGACATCTATCGCTCGGTCCAACAGATCGCCGAGGCGAGCCGCGATGAGGTCGAACGGCGGTTCCCGAAGATCCTGCGGCGGAACGGCGGCTACAACCTGGACCGGGTCTTGCGCGGGGATGGCATGGACCTCACGCAGATTATGGTCGGCTCAGAAGGGACCCTGGCTGCGATCACGGCCGCTCGACTCCACCTGGAACCCATTCCAAAGGCCAGGGGCCTTGCCGTGGTCCACTTCCGCGGGATCATCGAAGCGATGGAAGCGACCGTGGCCATCCTCGAGGATAAGCCCACTGCGGTCGAGCACATCGGCGAAATGATCATCCGCGAAGCCCGGCGCTCGCTCGGCTTCGCTCGCAACCTCGGTTTCTTGCAGGACGATCCCAGTGACATCCTCGTGGTCGAGTTCGCGGGCGACTCCGAAAAGGAGGTCGTGGCCCGACTGGACGCGCTCGATCAGCGCCTCAAGCGTGCCGCCCTCGGCTATGCGACGACGCGCGTGCTGTCCCCTGCGGACCAGCGGCAGGTGTGGGCGATGCGACAGGCGGGCCTCGGCCTGATGATGAACGTCCCTGGCCCGGCCAAGCCACTGCCCTTCGTAGAAGACACGGCGGTTGCGCCTGAGAAGTTGCCCGAGTATGTCCGCCGTTTCGACGAGCTCATGAAAAGACATGGCAATGAAGCTGGCTACTACGGCCACGCCAGCGTCGGCTGCCTCCACATCCGCCCGGTGATCGATCTCAAGACCCGGGAGGGGATGGAGGGCCTCTATGCCATCGCCGAAGACGTGGCGGACCTGGTCCTGGAGTTTGGCGGCGCGAACACGGCTGAGCATGGCGATGGCATCGTGCGCGGCTTCTGGACCGAGAAGATGTTCGGCAAGAAGCTGACCGCTTCGTTCCGGGACGTCAAGAAGGCGTTCGACCCGCGCGGCATCATGAACCCCGGCAAGATTTTCGACACGCCCCACCTGCTTTCGAATCTCCGCTACGGCGACGCCTACAAGACGCAACCCGTAGCGACCAGGATGAGCTTTGCGAAAGAGGGCGGCTTCGCCGGCGCCGTCGAGATGTGCAACGGGGTCGGCGCCTGCCGGAAGCTGAATGCCGGCGCGATGTGCCCCTCCTACATGGCGACCAGGGAAGAGGAACACTCGACGCGCGGCCGCGCCAACGCGTTACGAGCCGCGCTGTCCGGCGCGCTGCCGCTCGACCAGCTTCACTCCAAGCGCATGTTCAATGTCCTGGACCTCTGCCTGGAGTGCAAGTCGTGCAAGTCCGAATGTCCCTCCGGCGTCGACATGGCGAAGATCAAGTACGAGTTCCTCGACGGCTACTACAAGTCGCACCGGATCCCTCTGCGCAACCGCATGATCGGAAACATTCACGGCCTCAACGCAGCGGCCGCGCCGCTGGCGCCGGTAGCCAACCTGGTCAACCGGTCCGCGCCGGCGAGGCGGCTTCTCGAGACCTTCGTTGGCTTTGACCATCGCCGCCCGATACCACGCGTGGTGCACAGGACGTTCCAGAAATGGTGGGACGCCCGCGCTCCGGTGCGCGGGGGGACCCGTGGGAAGGTCGTCCTGTTCCACGACACGTTCATGAACTTCAACTATCCGTCGATCGGCGTATCCGCCACCAGGCTGCTCGAGGCGGCCGGCTTCGAAGTGGTCGTGCTCCGCGATCGCAAATGCTGCGGGCGGCCGATGGTCTCGAAGGGCATGCTCGGGCGGGCGACCGCCAACGCCCGTCACAATGTTGACCTGCTGTATCCGTACGTCCAGCAAGGCATTCCGGTGGTCGGCTGTGAATCGAGTTGCGTGATGGCGATCAAGGACGAATATCCGGACCTGCTTGACGACGACCGGTCACGGGTGGTCGCGGCCGGCACGAGGATGCTCGAAGACCTCTTAACCGGGATCGCAGGGGACGGCGGCACGCAGCCCACGTTCACGGACCTGAAGCGAGACGTCGCGTTCCTTGGCCACTGCCACCAGCGGGCGTTGACCGGCACCGCCTCCTCGCTCAAGGCCCTGCGCATGCCTGCCGGGTACCGCGTCACCGAGATCAACGCCGGCTGCTGCGGGATGGCGGGCTCATTCGGCTACGAAAAGGAGCATGTGGCGGTCTCGTTGGCCGTCGGTGAAGACCGGTTCTTTCCCTTCATCCGCAGCGCTTCCGCCGACACCCAGATCGCGGTCACCGGGGTGTCTTGTCGAGAGCAGACCGAGTTCGGCGCCGGCAGGAAGGCCAGACACCTGGCTGAGGTGCTGGCTGATGCTCTGAAAGGCGACTAGATGCCAACAGGGCGGCGGCCGGGAATGCAGCGGGGGCGAAAGGCACCCGGCATTCCGCCGCCCGAAACCAGCGTTCTCGTCCCGCTCGACGGGTCGGAGATCAGCGCTTCGATCCTCACCTATGCGATCGAGCTGGCCCAGAAGTTTCGCGCCCGGCTGATCCTCCTGAACGTTGCGGGTAACGACCAGGGCCAGATGAAGGCGAACGACTATCTGGGCGTCATCGGAAGTGGCCTTGGCGCAAAGGGCGTGCACCACGAGGTCCTTGCGCAGCAAGGCGACCCGGCGGACGAGATCGCGGCCGCGGCCGAGCGCGCGCGCTGCGAACTGATCGTGATGTCCCCGCACGCCCGGGTCGACGGAGGAGTCGAGCTGGTCGGGAGCACGGCCGACCGTGTGATCAAGTCGAGCAAGGTCCCCGTCATGTTGATTCGACCTGAGTTGGTACGCAGTACCCTCCGGCACTGGACAAAGCCCCCCTCCTTCATCGTTGGCCTGGACGGGTCCGCACTGGCGGCCACCGCGCTCGAATACGCGACCAGCTACGCCCGGCGTCTTGGGAGCGACATCGTGCTGGTGCGTGCAACCGAGAAGCCGGTCACGCTGGGCGGCGCGGCGCGCTACTACCAGTCCCCGGCCGACGTCGCCATGGAGTATCTGAAAAAGGTCGCCGTTCAGGTTGGCGAGCTCGGCATCCGAACGCGCTGTGAGGTCTTCAGCGGGCCGGCCGAACAGGAGCTTGTCAATGCCGCGAACGGGGAAGAGTCCGCAATCATCGCGCTATGCACCCGGGGCTTCACGGGCCGGACCGGATGGGTGCTCGGCAGCGTCACCGACCGCGTGGTTCGATCGGCGCGGCACCCGGTCCTGGTCATCCCCCCACGCGCGGCCAAAGAGATAGCCCGCTAGCCTGACGGGATCACGCGGACAAACGCGCTCCAGGTCGCCGATCTCGTCGCGGGCGAACGGGTCGTTGCTGAAAACGGCTCCATTGGCGGCGGCCCATGATATTTTCTTCAGATTTCCTTCGCAGTATAGTTCCATCGAGTCCGACGACAGGCATCCAAGGGGGTCAAGATGAAGATTCGCAGGCGAATGGTCCTCGGCCCCGTCGTAGCGCTGGCGGCGCTGGTGGCGATCACCGGCGGCACCGCCATGGCCGCTCCGGGTGATCCGCGGCCGCACAGCCAGGTCGTGGAAAAGGCGGCCGGAGAGCTGGGGATCACGCCTGAGGCGCTCACCGGCGCCATCACCAGGGCCCGCGCCGCGGTAAAAGCCGCTTCGGGCGATCGAAGGCCGCAGAGCCAGGTCGTGGAAAAGGCGGCCGGAGAGCTGGGGATCGCGCCTGAGGCGCTCACCGGCGCCATCACCAGGGCCCGCGCCGCGGTAGGACAAGAGCGGATCTCGGCAAAGCTCGCTGCCTCGGTCGAAAAGGGAAAGATAACGCAGCAGGAATCCGACGCCATCCAGGCGTGGCTTAAAGGCCGTCCCGCAGCAACCTCGAAGCTCGGGATTGGTGATGTCGGCACAGGCAAGGAACGCCGACACGGCCACGGCCGAGGTGGTTTCAAAGGGCACGGGAAGCACCGGATGCCACCGTTCGAACAGCCGGCGAAGCCGTCCCCAACGCCCTGATCTGCCCTGCCCTCCCCGCCCCGAATTGACCGGCCCCGTGCGAACACGGGGCCGGTCAATTCTTAAGGTATTCCTTGAAAATTTCTGCAGAAACCGCCGCTACAGTCGGCCGCGTCGATGTTCGATGACCGGACAGGAGTCAAACATGCGGCTGAGGAAGCGAGTCATCGTTCTGGCCGTGACCGGCCTGGCGGCAACCGGTGCGCTCGTCGCGGGTGTCGCAGTTGCTTCGCCGCCGTGGGATGGCGGAAAACCCCGAGAGAAAGTCATCGAACGCACTGCCGAGTATCTCGGCGTCGAGCCGGAAAGACTCTCGGATGCCCTCGCGAAAGCGCGTGCTTCGCTTGCGTCCGAAGGCGTCAAGGCTATGCTGCAGGCCATGGTTGAGGCCGGCAAGCTCAAGCAGCAGGAAGCCGACGACATCAGCAAGTGGATCGAGGCCAGGCCGGCTGCGGTCGACAAGCTCGGCCCGGGCTTCCACAGGAGCCCATTCGAGCACGAGTTCATGCTGCCAAAGCTCGGAGAGCCTCGGCATTTCCACCACTTCCGATTCAAGCCGGGCCCCGGGCACGAAGCCGAGATGTGGTTCCCGGCTATCCCGCTTCCCGGGACTGAACCCTTCTTCTTTGCGCCCCGTACGGCTCAGCCCGACATCTAGCTCTAGCCCAGCCTGCCAGACCAGGCGATCTTGAGGCCGGTCAACCCCTCCCGGACCGGCCTCTTCAATTACCGGCGCCCTTCAGCGGGTGCAGTCGCGAATCGGTCCGGCCCGCGTGGCCCCCGGGCAGAAGCGGGCGGACGCCCGGCCAGCGAACGGGTACGGGGGGAAGCGGACGGCCAGGTCAGGCGGCCAGGGCCCTGTCGACCGCCGCGATGGTCGCGTCGATGTCTGCCTCAGAGTGCGCCAGCGAGAGAAACCACGCTTCGTACTGGGAGGGTGGGATGTAAACCCCGCTCCGGGCCAGGGCGTGAAATAGCTTCGAGAATGCTCTGGTATCCGACCTTGAAGCGCTGTCCCAGCCGGTCACCGGACCCGGGTTGAAGAACAGCGTCAGCAGCGAACCCGCCCTCGTGATCGTCGCCGGAACCTGTCGGCGTGCAAGGGTCTTACGCAGGCCCGTTTCGAGTCGAGATCCCTTCGCTTCAAGCCGCTCGTAGGTACCCGGTTTCTGTAGCTCCCTCAGGGTGGCCAGCCCGGCCGCCATTGCGAGTGGGTTCCCGGAGAGCGTTCCGGCCTGGTACATCGGCCCGAGTGGCGCGACCCGGGACATGACCTCCGCCGATCCGCCGTAGGCGCCTACCGGTAGGCCGCCGCCAATGATCTTCCCGAGCGTCGTGATGTCTGGCATTACGCGATATGCGGCCTGGGCGCCACCGAGGCCGAGCCTGAACCCGGAGATAACCTCGTCGAAGATCAGGAGCGCCCCGTGCTTGCGGGTCACCGCCCTCAGCCCCTCGAGGTAGCCGGCCACTGGCAGCACGACCCCCATGTTCCCGGCAATCGGTTCTACGATGACCGCGGCTATCTCTTTCGGGTTGTCCCGGAAGAGCTTTTCGACCGCCGTGAGGTCGTTGTACGGCGCGACGAGGGTATCGGCGGCATAGCCGGGATGGATGCCGGCGCTGGTTGGGACGCCGTGGGTCGCCAGGCCGGACCCGGCCTTGACCAGTAGCGCATCCTCGTGGCCATGGTAGGCGCCTTCGAACTTGACGATCCTGTGCCGCCCGGTGGCTGCACGCGCGAGCCGCAGGGCGCTCATCGTCGCCTCGGTGCCGGAGTTCACGAACCGGACCATCTCCAGCGATGGCATTGCCGAGCACACCAGCTCGGCCATCTGAACCTCTGCCTCGGTCGGCGCACCGTAACTCGTCCCGAGGCCCGCCGCCTCTGTTACGGCTTTGACGACGGCCGGATGCGCGTGCCCGAGTATCAGCGGGCCCCATGAGCAGACGTAGTCGATCAGCTCATTGCCGTCGGCGTCCCATACGTGCGCGCCCTGGCCGCGCGCGAAGAAGAGGGGCTCACCGCCGACACTCCCCCAGGATCGGGCCGGGCTGTTGACGCCCCCTGGAAGGCGGCGCCTGGCGCGTGAAAACAGTTCCGAAGATCGGGTGGTCTTCACCGTCGACGGCACCTTGCCGGTGGACAGCTTGTCACGCCTTATCGGGTGCCGACTGTCCCGGCGCGTCCTCTAGATCCAGAATGCGCGCGATGACAGCCAGCGCTTGCTGGTCGTCCCCGGCGCGCAACGACGCAATCGGATCGGCGAGCAGCCGGTTCACGATCGCCTTCGTCATCGCGTCGAGCACGGCTATCTGCTCAGGCGTCAGACCCTTGAGCCGCCGCAGCGCACGGGCGAGCTCCCGCTGCCGCGCCACCTCGGCTCGTTCGCCCATGGTCCGGATAACCGGCTCGGCGTGGGCGGTTGTCAGAGTAGCGTTGAACCGCGTCACCTGATCGGCGATGAACCGGTCGGCGGCCTCAGCAGCGGCCTGACGTACGGCGCGGTGTTCGTCGGCCACCGACTGCAGGTCCGCAAGCCCGTACAACTGGACGCCGGAAACCGCGCGCGCTTCCAGCTCTACATCGGCAGGAACGGCCAGGTCGAGAACGAACAGCGGCCGACCCGGCCGAGCTTCCATCGCAGAACGGACCATCGAACCGGTCAGGATCGGCACCGGCGAGGCCGTGCACGTGATGACCACGTCGACGGCAGCCAGAGCCGACGGCAGTTCAGACATCGGAATCGCCGTCCCGCCCATCTCGCGGGCAGCCTCCGCCGCCTTGGCGGGCCGGCGCGAGGTCACCGTGAGCGAGCGAATTCCGATATGCCTGAGCGTCCTGGCCGCGAGGTTTCCGGTCTCCCCGGCGCCCACCAGCAGCACGTCCTTGTCGGACAGACCGCCGGTCGCACGCTCTACGAGCTGGACGCCGATCGATGACACCGACAGGCTGTTCCGGTCCAGACCGGTGTCGTTGCGGGCCCGCCGGCTGACGCGGAGGGCGTAGTGGAACAGTCGCGATACTGGCACGGACACCGAGCCGGCCTCACCGGCGTAGCGCAGCGCAGCAGCAATCTGGCCGGCGATCTCCGCCTCGCCCAGAACCATCGAGTCGAGCCCCGTCGCCACCCGGAAAAGGTGCCGAATCGCGCTATCGCCTGTGTAGCTGTAGAGGTGATCTGCGATGTCGTCGACCGCGCCCGGCGAACGTCCATCGAGCGCCCGGAAGAATTCGGTCACCTGGCGGTGCAGGAGGCCGGTATCGGCGGCCGCCGAGTAGATCTCGGTCCGGTTGCAGGTGGAGACGATAACGCCGCCCCCGGCCATCCGCGTGAGGCGGTCGAGGACGTGGGGCAGCGCCTCGGAGCCAACCGAAACGCGTGCGATCCGCTCGACTGGAGCGGTGCGGTGATTCAGTCCCGCCATGTAGTACTGCAAGAGCCACCCCTGGATGGAATCCGGCTGCGCGCGGAGACCCGGTCTCATCAAGAGTCCAATAATCGCTAAGTTAGCACAATGTGATTCCCATCACAAAGTTAGCGGGCCGTATCCGGCCCGAAGCCATGCTGTGCTACGCTCCGGGCCGCTCGAAAACGCCAAGTCACTGGAGGTGACCGGTGAATCAGTCAGCCGCGCCCCCTGGCGATCGCGGGTACGTCGACCCGGACCTGCTGGTTACCACTGAATGGCTTGCCCGGCACATCGATGACCCCGGGGTCCGGGTCGTCGACACCGATCGCCCGGACGCGTACGCGCGGGTCCACATCACCAACGCCGTCGGGGTCAGCGACAACTATTACAAGGCGGGACCGGACCGCGTGCACGTCCAGGGCCCGGCCGAGTTCGCCTCGACCATGAACGCGCTGGGCATCTCTGACGACACCCTGGTGATCGCTTACGACTCCGAGCTGCACTTCGCCCCACGCCTGTTTTGGGCGCTCAACTACTACGGGCACCGCAAGGTCAAGGTGCTCGATGGCGGGTTCCCCAAGTGGCTGGCTGAAGGCCGTGCAATCTCGCGGACCGTGCCGAAGCCGTTGGCCGGACGCTTCAGTCCCAGGGCCGACGCCTCCTGGATTGCGACCAAGGAGCAGGTGGTCAGCTGCATCAGGAAGCCTGACGCGCTTCTGCTGGATGTCCGGACCGACGAAGAATGGACGGGGGCCAACGCCCGCGGCACCAGGCGCGGGGGCAGGCTCCCGGGCGCGGTGCACCTCGAGTGGAAAAACTTTGTCGACTGGGGCGAAATTCCAACGCTAAAGGCCGGAGACGAACTGCGCTCCCTGCTGGCAAGGCACGGCATCACACCCGACAAGAATGTGATCACCTACTGACAGGGAGGCATCCGTGCGGCGCACGGACTGTTCGTCCTCAAACTGCTCGGTTACCGCTCGGTCCGCAACTACGACGCCTCCTGGGGCGAATACGGCAACGCGCTGGAAGCCCCGATCGAAAAGTAGGCTGACCCGTCCGAACCGGTTCGCCTGACGTGCCTTTTTTCAGGAGGCACGCCCTCCGGCGCGTCCGCGCGACAGGGGTGTTTGCCGATGAGATTACTGCGCGAATCCTTGATTGCAGCTTCGCTTGCTCTGAGCGTCCTCGCGCTGGCGTGTGGCGGGGGCGCGGCGCCGACTCCCAGCCAGGCCGGCACCGGCGAGGAGCGGTTCCTGCCACGGCCGACGTCCGTATTCCGCGCTGCACCGGAGCTGGCGGGACTGTCGCCCTGGATCAACTCCGAGCCGGTCACGATTCAACAGCTCCTGTCCGAGCGGCGTGTCGTCCTGATCGACTTCTGGACCTACACCTGTGTGAACTGCATCCGGACGCTGCCCTACCTGAAGGTCTGGGACGAGCGATACCGTGATCACGGCCTGACGATCATCGGGGTTCATTCACCCGAGTTCGAGTTCGAAAAGACCACCGCCAATGTGAGAATGGCGGTCAAGGATTTCGGGATCCAGTACGCGGTCGCCCAGGACAACCAATTCTCAACATGGCGGGCGTTCAAGAACGCGTACTGGCCGGCCAAGTACCTGATCGACTCCGGCGGCGGCATTCGCTACCAGCACTTCGGCGAGGGCGAATACCTCGCGACTGAACGCCAGATCCGGCTGGCCCTCCAGGAGGCGGGCCGGGACGTCTCCGGTATCCCCGAAGGCGGCTACGAACTGCCGGCGACCGACCCCCGGGCGATTACCGTCACCCGTGAGCTCTATGGTGGTTACGACCGTAACTACGGCCCGTTCGGCTCGTATGCCGGCCAGGAGCTGTACTACAAGGCGCCCGACCAGACTCATCTTTACGAAGACAACGAGAGGCACGCCCACAACAAGTGGTATCTGTCGGGGCTCTGGCGCAATGAAGCACAGGCCATCGTCCACGCGCGCCAGACCGAGGACTGGGAGGACTACATCGCGGTCCGGGTGGCCGGACGAAGCGGAAATGTCGTGATCAGTCCCGCCATGCCGGTTGCGTTCGATGTCGTGGTCGAGATCGATGGCCGTCCTCTGCAACAGGACGAGGCCGGCGCGGACATCGTCTTCGACGATCAAGGGCGCAGCATTCTTAAGGTCGAGGAGGCCCGGCTCTACCGATTTCTTGAGCTCCCGGAGTTCGGGATTCGAGAGATAAAGCTCCGCTCGAATTCAGACGCGTTTGCCGTATACGCGTTCACCTTTGGCGTCTATCAGGACGGTGCCTAGCATGAAGTCCACCGCCAGCCTTCTCGTGACGGTGCTGGCGATCCTCATGGCGGCCTGCGCGGGCGATGGGCGAGCGCCGGCCACAGTCGCTCCGTCCCCGACCTCGTCGGCGTTCGCGGCCGCAGAGGTCGGCCAGTACCCCGAGGTTCACGACCCCGCGACCGGCCTGACCCTGTACTTCGGCACCCCCGACCTGGGCATCGGTCGCAATCGGGTCGCTTTCGCGATCACGACGTTCGAAGGATTCGTAAGGCTTCCGGTCGTCACGGTCGAAACCTTCCGATTGCCATCGGACGGAACACGTGAGGGTCCGGTCCAGACCCACACCGCCCGTTTCTTTGAGTTTCCGCTCGGCGCGCGCGGCAGTTATGTCACGCAGTTCGACATCGACCGCGCTGGGCGCTGGGCCTTCAGGGTGCGGCTGCCCAGGCCGGACGGGACGGTTGCAGCGATCGAATTCGACACCCCGGTGCCGCCGGTGCCAGTCACGCGCGCGGTCGGAACACCGGCCCCGCCCAGCCGCAACCGCACGGTCGCCGACGCGACCCTCGAAGAATTGACGACGGGATCGGAGCCGGACCCGTCCCTCTATGCGCAGACGATCGCCGACGCCGTGGCGTCGGGCCGGCCAACAATGATCGTTTTCGCCAGCCCGGCCTTCTGTACCACGCCCCTGTGCGGGCCACAGGTGGAAGTCGTCAGCGAGTTGAGAGCCAGGTATGGCGACAAAGCCAACTTCATCCACATAGACATCTTCGACAACCCGCATGAAATCAAGGGGGACCTCACGCGTGCGGTGAGGTCGCCTGTGGTCGAGGAATGGGGCATCGTCACCGACGAATGGACGTTCGTGATCGACCGGCAGGGGGTCATCTCCGCCCGTTTCGAGTCTTTCGCCAGCTTCGACGAACTGGAGCCGGCGTTGAAGGCAGCGTTGACGCCCGGCTAGGCCGGCCAGGGCGCCACGTTGTCGGCTGCCGAGGTGTCGCGCTGGCGCCAGCCGCGCACCGGAACGACCAGCAACGGATCGGGTGAGCTTCGAATCGCCCTGTCCAGGACGCTTCCGAACACGGTCCGGCGCCAGCCCCGGCGTACCCTCGACGCGATTACCGCGATGTACCCACCGAGTTCGTTCTGCACCTGGACGATAGTGTCGGCCGGAGGACCGAAGCGGATCTCGATGGTGACCGACAGGCCCGCGGCCTTGAACTGGGTCGCTGCCGCTTCCAGCCGGCGCGCGACCGATTCCTGGACCTGCTGTGCGGCAGAAGCGTTTCCGGCCCCCGGGGGCGAGCGCCTTGATTTCACCACGTGGAGCAACGTGACCCGCAGCGATCCCGCCCTCGCGAGGCCGATCGCATAGGGGATCGACCGCCGCGCGACCCCGGTGCCGTCGAGCACCACCAGGAGCCCGCGTGGCTCGGATGGCACCTCGTAGCGTGCCCGATTCTGGCGGGCATTCACCACGAACAGGGGGACCTTCGAAGTGGCGAGCAGCTTCTCGAATACGCTCTCGCGCCACATCCGGCTGAGCAGCGAGCGTGCATTGGTCCCCATTGCGGTGAGCTCGAAGGCATCATGCGTCGCGTGTGCGGCAATCACCCGCACGGGGTCTCCGGAGACGACCACGGTACGCGGGTTAAGCCCGGTCTCCATCAGCTTGCGGGCTACCTCGGCAAGGTACTCGGTCGCCAGGCTGTGGGCGCGATCGTGCAGGCTGTCGGGGTAGATGATGCTATCCGGACCGGATTGTGGCCGCTGCGGGCGGAACAGCACATGGAGAAGGGTGACATCCGCCCGATACCAGCGGGCAAGGAACTGGACGTAGGGCAGGACGCGCTCCGCGTTCTCAGTGCCGTCGAGCGGAACGACGACACGCCGAACCTGCCGGTCGGCGTCGGATCGGCGACCACTCCGTGCCGCCTGGGTCGTCGATTGCATGGTCCCCTGTGATGGCGCGGTCCCCCGCGCAAGGCTGGTCCAGATTCTAATACCTGCCGCCTGTCCATCCCGGTTCCGAATCTCGATTTCACCTAGAATGCGCCCGGGCAAACAAGGTCGTGATCGAGGTGATGCATGCCGCGCATGTCAGGTAAGAAGGCGCTGTTCGAGGTCCTGCGCGCCGAAGGGACCAGGTACATTTTCGGCAACCCGGGAACCGCCGAGGCGGCCATGATCGATACGCTGGCCGACTACCCCGAGATGGAGTACATGCTGGCCGTGCAGGAAGGCGTGGCCGCAGGCATGGCGGATGGCTACGCCAGGGCTTCCGGCAAGCCTTCGTTCCTGAGCCTCCACATCAACGTCGGCATGCTCAACGGGCTGAGCCTGCTCTACGACAGCTTCTCTGGAAATACGCCGGTCGTGATGACCGCCGGCAACTCGGATATCAGGAAGCTGGTCGAGGGTCGCAGCGACCTCACCGAATTCCCGAAGCCGATTACCAAGTGGAGCGCCGAGGTAACGCACGCCGACCAGATGGCGGCGGCGGTGAGGCGGGCTTACCAGGAAGCGCGCACTCCTCCTTCCGGTCCGACCTTCCTGGCCTTTGCGGCCAACGCCTTCGACGAGGAGGGCGAAGCCGATATCCGGCCGTCGGCGGACTACTTCGTCACCGTGGCCCCGGACCCGGCGGCGATCGAATCGGCAGCCGCCGTGCTGGCAAAGGCGGCACGCCCCCTGATGCTGGTCGGCGATCGGGTGGCAATGGCCGGAGGGGTCGACTCGGCGGTCAGGGTCGCCGAGTTGATCGGTGCGCCGGTCTACATGGGCACCTCGGCCGAGGTCTGCTTCCCGACCAGCCACCCCCAGTACGTCGGACCGTTCAGCCTGCGCAATCCCGCAGCCCGGAAGGCCCTGAACGAAGCCGACGCCGTCCTGGCAGTCGGCGTCAAGGTGTTTGGCGATTTCTTCTACCAGGGCCAGAGCGCGCTGCCCCCCGGCGCGAAGCTGGTCCACATCGACAGCGACCCCCGGGAACTCGGCCGTACCGAGCGAACTGAGGTGGGAATCTACGCCGATCCGGCCCTCGCGCTGCGCGACCTCGCGGATGCGCTGGCATCGGGCGGCATGTCGGGGTCGGCGATGGAGGCTGCGCGAGAGCGAGCGCGCGGGCTCGGTGAGCAGGCCAGGGCCCGTGACGAAGCCTTCCGGGCGACGCTAAAGAAGGCGGGTGACCGGCGACCGATGCTGCCTGGCCGGATGATGTTCGAGATCGGCAAGGTCTTGCCGGCGGACTCGGTGCTCGTGGACGACTCAATCAGCTCCCGCGCGGCCTTGCTCAGCGGTATCAAGTTCGACAAGCCTGGCAGCATGATCGGCCAGCGTGGCGGAGCGATCGGCTGGGGCATGGGCGGCGCGCTCGGCGTGAAGCTGGCACGACCCGAACAGCCCGTGGTTGCGGTGGTCGGCGACGGCAGCGCCATGATGACGGTCCAGGGCCTCTGGACCGCCGCCAACTACGGCATCCCGGTCGTGTACGTAATCTGCAACAACGCGTCGTACCGGGTGCTCAAGGTCAATATGAAGGTTTACCACCAGCTGATCCTGAACGACCCGACCGGTACCGGCAGCCACATCGGCATGGACTTCACGATGCCGTTCGACTTCGCCAGGATCGCCCAGGCGTTCGGAGTGGCCGGGCAACGGGTCGAAGATCCGGCCGGCGTCGGGCCAGCCGTCAGGAAAGCGCTTGAGTCAGGGAAACCGGCGGTCGTGGATGTTGTGATAGACGGGGCGGTCTAGCCCCAGACTTTCACCACGGCTTCCTGGGGGCCTGGCGGCTGCGGCCGCTTCGCGACGCCCGGTCCAGACGCCTGTTAGTCGTTCTGTGTCGTCATGCCACCGACACGATCTCATGCCGGTCGCGCGCGACTCTGCTCAGGGCGCCACGACCACCTGGACCTGGTCGCCGGGACGTATCAGCGACTCAAAGGCCGCCTGGGTTCCCTCCAACGGGATGATCCCTGCCTCGCTGACCATCGGGCCGTGGCGGACATCTCCCCTGCCCATCAGGTGGAGGGAGATGCGCCAGTCTTCCGGCAAAGAGCCGTAGGTCGCCTGGAGGTTGACCTCGCGTCCCACCCAATCGACCGGCATCACCTGGTCCGGTTCCCAGTTGAGTGAAACGACGACGGCCTGCCCACCGCGACGAGCCATGTCGAGCGACTGTTGCAGGGTCCCGCGGGCGCCCGCGCAGTCGAATACGACGTCCGGGCCGAGTCCGCCGGTCTCCTCCAGGAACCGGGCCACAGCGTCCTCGCTGCGCGGATCGAGGACGAGATCGGCGCCTAGTTCCGTCGCAGCCCGTCGTCTTGCCGGCGCCGGCTCCGAAACCAGGATCTGGCGAGCACCGGCCGCCCTGCACACCTGCTGGGTAAGCAGGCCGATAGGACCAGCACCGAGTATGGCAACGGAGTCACCCACCCTCAGCCGGGACATGCGGACCGCGTGCACCGCAACCGAGCAGGGCTCGGCGAGCACGGCAGCCTCGTCCGGGACCTCGTCCGGGGTCTTGAGCGGTCGCCAGGCGTCGAGACATATGAACTCTGCGAACCCGCCGTATGTGATGGCCGGATTGAATCCGGCCTGCTTGGCCGTGTAGCGCGGCGACGAGGTCGATCGCGCAGGCTGGCCCCCAGGGGCGACGCCACCGCCGCCGACTATGCGGTCGCCAACTTGCCAGCCAGTGACGCCCTCGCCCAGCGCGGCGATCGTGCCGCTGTATT
>Ga0194120_10000364_pt1 | contig 84844 bp, 78 predicted proteins | sample TA2MahCa65mmetaG_FD_148642 | JGI IMG/M metagenome (GOLD analysis project Ga0194120, IMG submission 148642) | Freshwater microbial communities from Lake Tanganyika, Tanzania - TA2015019 Mahale Deep Cast 65m | ecosystem: Environmental > Aquatic > Freshwater > Lake | place: Tanzania: Lake...
GCCGCCGAGGAAGCAGGCAGGCTGATCCGCAACCTGCCCGAACTGTGGGAGAAGGCCAGCCTCGCCGAGCGGCATGAGCTGGCCGCCACGATCCTGGAAGCTGTCTATGTCGACCCGAAAGCTGAGAAGGCCGTCGTCGCCATCCGGCCGAAGGCGCCGTTCCGGGCGGTCTTCGAAGTCGCCACGGCACGCACCGGCTCAGGGGTAGAGCTCTCAAAAGCCGAGCCCCCGGCGCTCACGACGACCGGGGGCGGCCAGGAGCGTTGTTTGTGGTGGAGACGGGGGAGAGTCGAACTCCCCGTCCAGAAAGGTTTTCGCTTTGACGTCTACAGGTTTAGCCGCTGGGTGGTTTTTCTCGCCGCCTGAGTAACCCGTCGACACTCGCTTCAGGGCGGCCAGCCGGAGGTCTTAGGCGGTCGCTACCGGCGTCGCGACTGCAGCACCCCAGGTTTTCGTCGCTCCTAACGGACCCCCCGGGGTTGGATCCGCAGGAACGTCGCTACTTATTAGGCAGCGAGGGCAAGCTTTGGCTCGCCAGTTACTTTTGTTGCCACCGGATTAACGAGGGTAGATGGCACCTCGACCTGCAGTCTCGTGATCACCTCACTGTCGAGACCACGCGTCCCCATATCTGGATTATAGCTGAAAAGGCGACCTGATTCACGCGGCTCGGCTCGACCGACTCAGAAACCGGGCGGATAAAATGCGACCGGAACCGTGGGAGATGCCCGGGACACGGAACTTCCGCTGTAAACGACCTGCGGGCTGCGAAGAGGGAGCGACCATTGGCTGGCAAGAAGTTTCGAGTCCTTTATCTTGGGCCGCAGGAACGGGGCACTCACAATCCGGCCAGCACCGACCCGCAGTCGCGGGCGGTTCGGGAGGTCGGTGGCGAGTTCGTCCCGTACACCGGCTCGTCCGAGGGTGAGTTGATCGAGGCTTTGAAGGACTCGGATGTGGCCATGGCCGCCGGCCATCGGTTCAGCCCAGGGCTCTTCTCGCACATGGGCAACAACGGCCGCTGCAAGGGCCTGGTGTCTTTTGGTCACGGATTTGACGGCATGGATCTGAAGACCGCCGTCGAAAACGGCGTGATCCTCGCGAACACCGCCTCGTTTGGGACTGAGGAAGTTAGCAACCAGACGATGATGCACTTCCTGGTATGCACCCGGAAGTTCGTCCTGCACGACAAACTCGTGAAGCGAGGGATCTGGACGCGCGAGCACCTGGCGCCGATGGGTCACGTGGCAGGGGAGACCTTCGGAATTGTCGGACTCGGCAACATCGGCCGCGCGGTGGCTCGCAAGGCGCGGGCGTTCGGGTTGGAAGTCATCGCCTACGAGCCTTACAAGTCTTCCTGGGACGCCAAGGAGTACGGCGTTGAGCTGGTCGGCACACTGGACGAGCTCGCGACCAGGTCTGACTACGTCTCGATTCACACCTACCTGAATGACGAGACTCGACACATGATCGGCGCGGCATTCTTCAACAAGATGAAGCCCACGGCCTACCTGATCAACTGTGCACGAGGTCCGATCGTCGATGAAAAGGCCCTCATCCAGGCACTGCAAAACAAGAAGATCGCGGGTGCCGGGCTCGACGTTTTTGAGAAGGAGCCGGTAGATCCCGGCAACCCCTTGCTCAAGATGGACAACGTGTCGGTCACGAACCACTACGCCTCCTACAGCGAAGTCGCCTGGGAACGGGCAAACACGCAGCTCGGGGAAGAAGCGGTCCGTATCGCGCTGGGCTACTGGCCGATGTCGCTGATAAACCCCGACGTCAGGCACACGGTGGAGCCACGAAAAGACGCAGTGGAATGGCGCGTCCTGAAGGCCAAATTGAAGGGCAAATAGCACGTCCTGGAGCCCTTCGACCCTGGGGGTGACCTCAGGGCGCCACAGGCTCAGGGACGGGTGTTGTCGGTGGCTGAGCTTTCGAAGCCGCTGGGAACCCTGCGAGTGACTGCCGAAGTGATCGGAGTACGAGCAGTCGTCATCCTGAATGCAGTGTTTGACGTTACGAGACGACGCTATGAAAGCCGCGGCCGAAGCTATCAGGTTCCGCCTGGATGGGCAGGGCAGGGCACAGCACGCGCTCTGCCCTGCCCGGCTCTGGCCGTCGAGGCCGAGCCCCTGAGAACTCCTACTTGAAGGTCTTGCCGTAGATGCAGATCGGAACGCCCTCGACTCCGGTCGGCCGCTCCTCGACGACGGTCCAGCCGAACCGTTCATAGAGGGCGCGTGCGCGGCGGTTGGCCTGGATCACGCCCAGGCTCGCCCTCTGGTAGCCGGATTCACTTATGAATGCTTCGGCTCTTCGCATCAGCGCCTGGCCGATACCCCGCCCCTGGCAGTCCGGGTGCACGTGGATGCTGGAAAGCTGCGCCAGGCCGTCCTCCGGCATGCGGATGATCCGGACGATGCCAACGACGTCGCCGACGCGCGGCTTGCCCGGCCCCTCAACCCTTTGCGCGACCTGAGGGCGGCGCAGGTCAGCGATTGGGCGTGACCCGCCGGGCTCGTGCAGGCGCGCAAGCCAGGCCCGGCTGCGGGGGTCGCTCTTCTCAAGGAAGCCCGCCCACTGCGCCTGGTAGTTTTCCAGGCGGCGGGAGGCGACCCACTCCGCGGGTGTGAACGCCGCGAAGGAACGTGTGTGGCTGACGAAGTGGAGCCGTGCCGCCTCATCGGCATCGCTCATCGTCGCGACGGCCAGTTTGAACTCAGGTTCGGCCATCACGAGACGGATCAGGCGCGCCGGCGAGAGGCCCGCTGCATCTCGCGCTCGGCGTCCCGCTTGGCAATGACGTCGCGACGGTCGTACTTGCGCATTCCTCGCACAAGCGCAATTTCGACCTTGGCTCGGTGCCCCTTGATGTACAGCTTCAACGGGACCATCGTGAGCCGCTGCTGCGCGGCCAGCAGCCCCAGCCGCCGGATCTGCTCCTTGCGAAGGAGGAGCTTCTTCGGCCGCCGCGGGTCATGCTGCCCCCAGGGGCCGGCCCCGGGCCACTCCGACACGTGCAGGTTCTGGAGCCAGAGTTCGCCGCGACGTTCCTGTGCGTACGCCTCAGCGATCTGTACCTTGCCCGCGCGCACCGATTTGATTTCGCTGCCCGTCAGTACGAGCCCCGCCTCCAGCGACTCGAGAACCTCGTAGTCGTGGCGGGCCCGTCGGTTGACCGCGATCGTGCGCGAGCCATCCTGCGTCATTTGCGTTCACAGCTTGGCTAGCGACCGGCCGCCGCGCTGCCGGTCTGGAAGTTCAACTGCTTGATCGCGGCCGACATCTGTGTGTCTTCAAAGTTCGGATTATTGCGGTCCGCACGCGGTAGCGACACGACGACGTCGGGCTCGATGCCACGGCCCTCGATGAGGCATCCGCCCGGAGAGTACCAGCGCGCAACCGTCATGTAGAGACCGCCATCATTGCTGAGCCCACGCATCGTGTTGACGCTGCCCTTGCCAAACGACTTCTGACCGATAACGACGGCCCGAGCCTGGCCGCACTTTCCCTGCAGGGCCCCCGCCAGGATCTCGCTACCGCTCGCGCTTCCTCCGTCGATCAGGACGACCAGCGGGATATCCTTGGCGGTGCCACCCGTTTTGACCTTCCAGTCACGCCGGTTTCCGCGACCATCGACCTCGTAGGTCACGAGGCCGGCGCTCAGGAACTCGCTCGAGATCTCGACCGTCGTGCTGAGCAGGCCGCCGGGGTTACCGCGTAGATCGATAATCAGGCCCTTCGCGCCCTTGGCCTTGAGCTGCGCGATGGCCTTGCGCACTTCGGGCCCGGACTTCGCGGTGAACTGGTCGATGACAATCACCCCGTAAGGCGCGTCCTCCAGCATCCTGGACTTCACACTAGGCTGATCAATGACGCCACGAACGATGCGCACCGTCACCTCTTCGCCCGAATTCAGGCGTCGTATCAAGAGATCGACCGGGATCCCCTTTGGCCCCCGTATCTTGGAAACGGCCTCGATGACGCTCCAGCCCTCGGTGTCTTCACCATCCACGGTCAGGATCAGGTCGCCGGGCTTGATGCCCGCTGCTTCAGCAGGGGAGCCCTTGATCGGCGCCACGATGACGATGCGCTTGCCATCCGGAGAGTTCTGGATCTCGGCACCGATGCCCTGGAACTCTCCCTGAAGTTCAGAGCTCTGCATCAGCAGGGCCTGTGGCGAAACGTAGGCCGTGTGCGGATCTCCGAGCGTCGCGACCATCCCCCGGATCGCGCCCTCCGCCATCTTCTTGGGATCGATCTTCTCCCGCTCGACATACTCCTGCACCAGCAGCGTGTACGCCTCCCATACCGGTTCCAGGCCCTTTGGAACTTCGCCCGGCGCGGCGATCGCCGGCAAGGCGGTCGGGGTGGCGATTTCGCCCTCTGGCAGCATCGTGGCGTCGGACGACGGCGCGCTGGTGGGCGTGCTCGTCTTCCCGCCCGTACAGGCAGCAAGCACGGCCACGGAGCTGAGCGCGATGATCAAGAGAACGAACTGGCGCATCAATAGCTTTGGCAACTGTGACCTTCTAAAGCTGTTGGGAATAACGAGTTTAGCATCGAGATACGTCTGTAACGGCCGTCCGGGCTCAGGGGTGACGCGACGCAACTCCATGAAGATCCTCACCTGCGTCCAGGATCACTAAGCCTGCATCCGGCGCCGGGTGTTGCGACACGGCAACGCCGGCCGGACGACCGGACACAAGGACCGGACCACGCGGTTGCTCGAGCCGATTGGGATATCCAGGGTGTTTTGTAAGTCCCAGATACGGACGCACCCCGCCGCACTTTACATAACTGTTATAGTGCGAACCAGACCCCGGGTATGCCCCAGGACCGCTCTACACGGATACGAGTAGCGAATCCCCGGCCTGGCGCTGGCGCTCCAGGACAGCCCCGTTCACCGACCCCGTAAGGCGAGGTTGCGCCGACCGCGCCGAGGGAATTGGCGACACTCATGCCAGCTAAGCCGGCCATGGCCGCGTCAGACCGGCAGACCCGGGGCGCGAACCTTCGGGAAGCCACGCGACCGCGCTTTGCGCCCACCTCAATGTAAGGTTCCTGCAAGGTTTCCGGTCCTATCTGGGCGCTTTACATAACGCGGGATAGCAACGGACTCGGCCGGGGGGAGGCAATGTGCCGGAGGGCCAGTCAGCCGCCCAGAGAGACCCCGACGATGCGCCCGACCATGAAGGTCACCGCGGCGGCCGCGCCGCCTGCAATCAACATCCGGGTCATGCCCCACAGGACGTTCCTGGAGGTCATGAGCGCCAGCGCACCACCGACGATCGCGAGGGCGAGGACGCTCAGCCCCGCGCTGACGACGAGCGCGGGATTCCCGGTCCCGAGGAGAAACGGCAGCAACGGCACCGATGCTCCCACAACGAAGGCCGCGAACGAGCTGATCGCCGCGGTCCACGGTGATCCGAGGTCAGAGGGCGACAGGCCAAGTTCCTCACGTGACATGGCGTCGAGGGCCGCATCGGGATCCGCCATGAGGCGTCCCGCAACCGCCGCCGCCTCTTCGCCGGTAAGTCCCTTGCTCTTGTAGATCTCTCGGAGCTCGGCCTCCTCTTCCTCAGGCCATTCGGCGAGTTCTGTCCGCTCCAGTTCGATAAGTCGCTCGTATACCTCGCGCTGCGACCGGACTGAAACGTACTCGCCCGCCGCCATCGAGAAGGCGCCGGCGAAAAGGCCAGCCGCCCCGGCGAGCACGATGATCGACGGGTCCGTGGTGCCCCCCGCAACGCCCATGACCAGGCTGAAGTTGGACACAAGCCCATCGTTAACGCCAAGGACGGCCGCCCGGACCGCACCGCCCCTGGCCGCCAGCAACCCCTTTTCGAGCGATGCCCGCTCGGACGGACCCACCGCTCCGGCCATCTCGAGCAGTTCGATATGGTGGGAGCGTTCCTCATGCGCGATCTCCCGGGCCTCCGGGTCGCGCGCGTAGGCGCGCACCCCGTCGGCCTTGGACCTGACGACCCATGGCAGGACGCGCTTGACCCCGAAGATCCTTGCCGCAAGACCGACCGTGGACGTACGGATCTTGTACCTGGTTGGTTTGAGCTGCCTCGGGTCGATGCCCAGCTTTTCCGCCCAGGTGCGGGCATGCCTGAGTTCGGCCAGCCCCATCTCCCACAGCCTGGCCGCGCGTTTCGGGTCCCGCTCGATTGCGGACAGGTGCATGTAGGCGCCAGCGGCCTCGAGTTCGGCCCGTAAATACCGTCGGTAGCGGGAGCCTGGGACTTCAGTGGTCAATCTGGGACCGCCCGTTTGCTGCGGCATCGAACGCCACCACACCACCGCGTAGCTCTTCGTCGATCGCCAGGCGCAGCGCTTCGATCCCGGTCCCGGTCACCGCCGAAGTAAACACCGCCTTCTGGACCCCGAGCGAACCGGTCGCCCATTCCGGCAGCTGGCCATCGAACCCTCCCGGGACCAGGTCGATCTTGTTCAGGACCAGGATCCGGGGGATGTCAGATAACTCCAGGTCCCTGAGGATCTTGTCGACCACCATGGCGTGCTGCGGGGCAAGCGGACTGCTCGCGTCGACCACATGGAGCAAGATGTCGGCCTCGCGCAGTTCTTCAAGCGTCGCTCGAAACGCGGCAACCACGATCGTTGGCAGCTTGTGAATGAAGCCCACCGTATCCGTGATCACCGCCGAATCACCTGACGGCAGGTGGATGCGGCGGGTGGTCGGATCGAGGGTTGAGAAGAGCTGGTTCTTGACCAGCACGGTTGCGGCGGTCAGCCGGTTGAAGAGCGCGGACTTGCCGGCGTTCGTGTAGCCCACGAGGTCGACGATCCGGGTCTCCCCTCTTGCCCTGTTCCGGCGCTGGCGGGCCCGCTGCTGACGTACTTGCTCCAGCTCTCGTTTGAGGCGCGCAATCTTGGTCCGGACGAGGCGTCGGTCGGTCTCGATCTGAGCCTCACCCGGCCCGCGGGTCCCGATCCCGCCGCCGAGGCGCTCGAGGTGAGACCACTGGCCCGCGAGCCTGGGAAGGAGGTGCTCGCTCTGCGCGAGGTCGGTCTGCAGTTTCCCCTCCCTGGTCCGCGCCCGCGCGGCAAAAACGTCGAGGATGAGCCCGCTGCGGTCGATCACTTTCGTGTGCAGGGCGTCTTCAAGGGCCCTCTGTTGTGTCGGGTGCAACTCGTCGTCAAAGATGACGACGTCGATCGAATCTCGCTTGATGGCCTCCTTCAGCTCGTCGATCTTGCCGCTGCCCAGATACGTTCGGGACGGCTTTGGCAGCATTTGCGAGAAACGGCTTACGACCACCGCGCCGGCGCTGGCAGCGAGGTGCGCCAGTTCGTCGAGTGACTCCCCGAGGGCCAGCGGACCATCCCGTCCGCGCACGCCCACCGTCACGAGACAGGCCCGCTCGGGCTCCGGGCGGGTCGAAATGGTCCGGGCGCGTGCCATATGGAGGGTTGTCCCTACCTCTGCGTCCTGGGCGGGGGCGGAATGGTCCAGCCTTCGAGCCGCTTGAGGCCAATCTCTAGCCGCTCGTCGGCGATCGTAAGTGAAAGGCGAACGAACCCCTCGCCGTGCTCTCCGTAGCCGCTACCTGGCGTGACTACGATGTCCCGCTGGTCGAGCAACAGCTGTGCGAAGCTTGCCGACGTGTACCCGCGCGGGACGCGTACCCAGATGTAGAGGCCGGCCTTCGGCTCGTTCGGCGCAAGGCCGATGCCGCGCAACGCCTTGATCACCTTGTCGCGGCGGCGCTGGTAGACGGCGTTGTTCTGCTTGATCCAGGCCTCCGGGGTTGCCAGGGCCTCGATCGCCATCTCCTGGATGGCCTGCGGCGCGCCGGAATCCAGGTTCGATTTGACCCGCATCAATGCGTTGACCATGTCGGCGTTGCCGACCGCCGCACCCATGCGCCAGCCGGTCATGTTGTAGGTCTTCGACAGCGAGTGGAACTCCATGCCGACATCCAGCGCGCCGGGCGTTTGCAGGAAGCTGACGCCCTTGTAGCCGTCGTACGTGACTTCGGTGTAGCAGGCGTCGTGCAGGATGGCGACTTCGTAGGCCTTCGCGAACGCCACCACCTTCTTGAAGAACGCGGGGGTAGCAGTAGCGCCTGTCGGGTTGTTCGGGTAGTTGATCCAGAGGACTTTTGCCTTCCTGGCCACATCTTCCGGGATACTGTCGAGGTCGGGCAGGAAGCCGTTCTCTTCGTTCAGGGGCAGCGGATAGACGTCGCCGCCGGCGAACATCGTCCCCACGCCGTAGACGGGATAGGCGGGGTCGGGCACGAGCGCGAGGTCCCCCGGATCGAGGAAGCACAGCGCGACGTGCCCGATACCTTCCTTGGCGCCGATCAGGTTGATCGCCTGGGTCGCCGGGTCCAGCGAGACTCCGAAGCGATGCTGGTACCAGTCGGTGACGGCCTTTCGGAATTCGGGCAGCCCCTCGGATTCCGGGTAGCGGTGGTTCGCCGGCTTGCCCGCCCCGGCCTTGAGGGCCTCGAGGATGTGCGGCGGCGTCGGAATGTCCGGGTCGCCGATGCCGAATGAGATGACGTCGATCCCCTGCGCTCGCTTGGCGGCGATCGTACGGGAGATGCCGACGAACAGGTACGGCTTCAGTTGCTTGATGCGATTGGCAAACTGCATGGATTTCCTTCGTTATTCTGGCCTAGTCGGGCCAGACGCCTTCGAACACTTCTACCGTGGGGCCGTCGAGAAACGCCTCGCCGGTGCCGGAATAGCGGATCTTGAGCATGCCGCCCGGAACCAGCACCTCAACTTCCTCGCCAGTAAATCCGTGCAGCCTGGCGGCGATCGCGACCGCCGTGCTGCCGGTCCCGGAGGACAGCGTTTCGCCTGCCCCGCGTTCAAAGATCCTGGCCCGAACATGCCCGCGATCTATGACATTGGCGATCTCAAAGTTGATCCGCTTCGGAAACATCCTGTGGCGTTCGACGAGCGGACCGACTTCAAGCAGGGGAAAGTCTTCGACGCGGCCTTCGGGAAACGCTACCGCATGGGGGTTTCCGATCGACAGACAGGTCACCTTGATAGTCCTGTCGCCGACCTTGAGCGGGAAGTCGAACACCCTGGTCGGGTTGCCGGCCATGGCTGCATCCACCGGGATCAGCGCGGGCTCGAGGATGGGTTCGCCCATGGCCACTCGCCCGGCTACCATTCGCCCGTTCTTTATGGTCGGAACGACCGTTCGGATACCTGCGAGCGTTTCGACGGTGAGCCCGTTCGGGCCGGGCATTGCGATCCGGCGGTCAATCACGAACTTGGAGAACAGCCGGATGCCGTTCCCACTCATCTCGGCTTCCGAGCCGTCGGGGTTGAAGACACGCATCCGGATCTGAGCTCGGCTGGAAGGGATGGCGACGACGATCCCGTCGGAGCCCACGCCGAAATGAAGCTCGCTCATCGCCTTCGATAGTGCGCCCCAGTCGCGGTCCTGACCGTGGCCGTCCACCGCGATGTAGTCGTTGCCCGCACCATGTAGCTTTGCGAACCTGATCGGCAAATCAATCTCCAAATTGTGGTGTGCCCTGCCCGTCCAGGGCCGCGGTCCGTGTTTATGCGCCCATTCTAAAGGCAGTTCCTGAAGGCGGTCCCTACCGGGACAGGAATGCGCGGGCCAGCGCAATCGCTGCCGTCGATGGGTCTTGGCCGGCATCAAGCCAGCTGATCCTGGAGTCAGAGAGCTTGAACCAGTTGTACTGGTGTCTGACCAGTCGACGTGTGTCGTGACGGGCCCTTCGCACGGCATCGTGCAGGGTTATCTCGCCGCGGGCGGCGGCAACCATTCCCGGGTAGCCGATCGCTCCGAAACAGGGCGCGTCTGCGGGAACCCCCTGCGCCAGCAGGCCAGCCACCTCAGCCTGCCAGCCGGCGGCGACCATCGCGTCGATCCGGCGGTCGATCCGTTCGTACAGGGCCTTGCGCTCGAGCGTCAGCCCGATCACCAGGTACTCATACGGCGGAACGGTCGCACGTCCTGGGCCTCGCACGGCCACCGGGCCGAGTTCCCGGGCGACTTCGATTGCCCGGATCACCCTGCGCACGTTGCGGCCGTCGATCCTCTGCGCCGCGACCGGGTCGAGGGCCTGCAGGCGGGCGAAAACCGCCTCGTGGCCCTTATCAGCCGCTTCTCGCTCCATCAGCACGCGGAACTCCGGGTCCGGTGGGACCCGCGCAACGGTCCAGCCTTCGAGAAGGCTCCAGACGTACTGCCCTGTCCCGCCGGCGACGATCGGGATGCGGCCTCCGGCGTGGACGCTCGAAATCGCTGCTTGCGCCCTGTCGATGAAGTCGCGCAGGCCGACATTCCCCCCGGCCTCGACGATGTCGACGAGGTGGTGAGGAACGCCTCGACGGTCCGCCGCAGTTGGCTTGGCCGTCCCGATGTCGAAACCACGACAGAACTGCCGGGAGTCGGCATTCACGATCTCACCGCCGACGGCGAGCGCGATGTCCACTGCGAGACCGGTCTTGCCGGTTGCCGTCGGTCCGACAACCGCCACGACACGGATCATTTTGCCTTCGCGCGGGAAACCGCTTCGACGATCCGCGTGAAATCGTCGACTTTCAGGCTGGCGCCGCCCACCAGCGCGCCGTCCACGTCGCGCTGCTCCACAAAGCCGGCGATGTTGCCGGCGTTGACGCTGCCGCCGTACACGATGGGGATCCGGTGTGCGGCGTCCTGGCCGTAGATCGACAGCAGGGTTGAGCGGATCGCCGCGGCCGCCGACTGCGCGAGGTCAGGCGTGGCGGCCATCCCGGTCCCGATTGCCCAGACCGGCTCGTAGCCGATCACCAGGCTTTCGGGCGGTGGTACCTTTTCCAGGCTCGCTTTCAGCTGGGCTGCGATGTGCGCTTCCGCCCTGCCGGCCTCGCGGACCTGGAGCGACTCCCCCACGCAAACGATCGGACGCAGTCCGCCCGTGATCGCGGCCGCTACCTTGGCCGCGACGATGGCGTCGGTCTCACCAGAAAACTGGCGACGTTCGGAGTGCCCGACGATCACGTAGGAGCACGATAGCCGGAGCATCGACACCGAAATCTCGCCCGTGAAGGCGCCCGAAGCGGCCTGGTGCACGTTCTGGGCGCCGACCTTGATGCCGCTGCCCGCAACCTCGCGTGCCACGATTCCCAGCGACACGAATGGCGGGCACAGGATGCGCTCGACTCCAACAAACGGCTCAATCCCGCGCTTGAGCCCGCGCGCCAGATCCTGCGCCTCCTCCGGCGTCGTATTCATCTTCCAGTTGCCGGCTACTACCGGTCTTGCCATGTTTGATGCCCTCTATGCGTCCAACAAAGCCGCCACACCTGGCAGCGCCTTACCTTCGAGAAACTCCAGCGACGCTCCGCCGCCGGTTGAGACGTGCGTCATACGGTCGGCGAGGCCGAATGCTGCCACCGCCTCGGCCGTTGACCCGCCCCCTACGACAGACACAGCGTCCTTGTTGGCGGCGATCGCTTCGGCGACCGCCTTAGTGCCCCTGGCGAACGCGTCCCACTCAAACACGCCCATGGGGCCATTCCACAGAATCGTACGGGCCCGGGATAGCTCGCGTGCGTAGATGGCGCTCGTCCTCGTGCCGATATCCAGGACCAGGGCGCCGGCGGGCACGGCAGCGGCGTCGACTACCTGCGCCGGCGAATGCTCTTCGAACCTGGGTGCGACGACCGCGTCGACTGGCACGGTGACGGCCGCCTTGTTTTTCCCCGGCGCCATGAGTTCCCCGGCGGCCTCGACGTCAGCCGACAAAGACGCCGATGCGCCGCCCGAGTGCCCCCGGGCCCGCAGGAACTCCGCCACCATCCCCCCGCCGATCAGGATCCGGTCCACGCGTGACGCGAGGTTGACAAGCACGGCCAGCTTGTCGGAGACCTTGGCCCCGCCGACCACGGCCACCACCGGCCGGTCCGGGCTGTTCAGGGCCCGGCCCAGCATCTCGACTTCCCGCGCCATTAGCATGCCGGCGACCGCCGGCAGGAATGCCGCCACGCCCGCTGTCGAGGCGTGGGCCCGGTGAGCCGCGCCGAAGGCATCGTTCACGAACAGATGGCCGAGGCTCGCCAGCTCGCGCGCCATCGTTGGGTCGTTCTTCTCCTCGCGCGGGTCGAAGCGCAGGTTCTCCAGCAGCGCGACGTCACCCGGGTTCATTCGCTCGGTCGCCGCGCGAGGCTCCGCTCCGGTGGGCCCGCCTGCGTCGATGACTTCCTTGCCCAGGAGGTACGAGAGCCGGTACCGGATCGGGGCCAGGCGCATCGTGTCGACGACCTTGCCATCGGGCCGGCCGAAATGTGAGCAAAGGATCACCTGCGCCCCGCGATCCCGCAGGTACCCGATGGTCGGCAGCGACGCCCGGATCCGGGCGTCGTCAGTGATCTGGTCGCTGCCCTTCTTCATTGGCACGTTGTAGTCGACCCTGACCAGCACCCGCTTGTTGTGGACGTCCACGTCCCGGATCGACTTCTTGGCGATGGGCTTCTCTGGCATCTAGCCCGATGTCCTCGTTGCGAACTGCGCCGCTTCCAAAAGCCGGTCCGCTTCGGGCTGGCCGATTCCGGCGTCGGCCAGCGCGGCCGAGGCTTCCTGATTCAGCTTCGCAATCACCTGCTCCGTGTATGCGCGGCTGCCGGCAGCCTCGAGAATCCCGCGCACCTTCTCGATATCGCCCGGGTCCAGGACGCGTTGGGCGTAGATCTCGCCGAGGGCCCGTTTCGTCTTCACATCTGCCTTTTCCAGGGCGTGGATAACCGGCAGGGTTTTCTTCTTGGCGAGGATCCTCCCCTGCAGCGGACCGGACCGGTCGGAACCGTCCCAGAAGGCCCGCAGATCACTGGACAGGCGCATGGAGATCCCGCACTTCTGACCGAATTTTTGCAGGGCGTCCAGCCTGGAGGAACCTGTCTCACCTGCCGCCATCGCTCCAAGGCGGGTGGCACACCCCACGAGGGCGCCGGACGCCCGGGCGGTCATCTGGAGGTACTCGTCCACCAGGATCGTGACGCGCTCCTGGTACACCGTGTCGAAATAAGACCCCTCACACAGGTCAAGGGCGGCGAGGTCCAGGGCCTGCAGCGCGTCCGACACGAGCTCCGGGGCGACCCCATCCTTGCTGAGTTCGAACATGGCCAGTCGTGCAAGCGCGTGCATGCCGTCGCCTGCGTTAATCGCCTGTGCCGGTCCCCAGACCCACCACACCGAGCCTCGCCCTGCCCGCTCGGTATTGCCCTCCTGCACGTCGGCATGCATCTGGGAGTAGTTGTGGACCAGTTCGATCGCCACGGCGTGGCGCAGCGCGTCCTTGAAACGGCCGGAAATAGCGCTGGCGGCAAGGAGGCACAGGGCGCCCCTTACCCGCAACGGCCGATTCGCTTCTCGCGGCGTGCCATTCTCGTCGACCCAACCGAGTTGGTAGCCCATCATTCGATAGAGGGGCAGCGACCTCCCCTCCATGAACAATTCCATCGACTTTTCGACGGCGGTCGAAGCCTGCGCGAGGAAGTCCGGCGCGCTCACAGCGGGGCCACTCAAGAGAGGCCTCTGGTGCGGCCTGAGCCTGCGCCCGGTGCGAATTGCCCGGCCGCATCCCGCGCGCCGGGCCGGCGGACCGGCGAGGCACGCGGAGCGCTCCTCTTCAGGCCCGTAGGAACGCGTTCAACCGAAGCTGGACTGAAGACGTTGGCGTCCGGACCGTATGAAGTGGCGTCCGGGAAGGCCAGAGAGCCGTCGCGGAGAGGGAGAGTGACCGTCTGTCTGATCTGGGCTTCGGCGCGCTCTGCGCCGTCGCTCGCTGGCAACCTCGCCGTTCCCTCCTGTAGTGGGCGCGAAAATACCGGGAAAAAGGGCCGGCGGAGCCCCGCCTGCTCAGATATGCAATAGCTTGACGGAGTGTAGCACAGGTGCTACGTTTGGCTGACCTTCACCTCTATGTCTGAGACCCAGTCTCCGCAACCCAGCCATCGCGTCGCGACCACAGGTGACATTGAGGTCGCGACATATCTCGAGATCGCCTCCGCCGACAGGGTACGCGGCAAGCCCGGCAAGCCTGCCGGCCGCGAAACCCAGGAAGGGGTGGCGATCTTTGATTTTGGCTCGCAGTACAGCCACCTGATTGCCCGTCGAGTGCGCGAGGCGAACGTCTACTGCGAGATCCTGCCCCATGATGCCCCGCGCGAGGCGGTCGCTCACCTCCAGCTGCGAGGGATCATCCTGTCGGGCGGCCCGAACAGCGTCTATGAAGATGGCGCTCCACTCGCGCCCGCCTGGGTCTACAGCGCCGGAGTACCGGTCCTGGGGATCTGCTACGGCATGCAGCTGATCGCCCATCAGCTGGGAGGCACGGTTGCGGCCGGCATCGCCCGTGAATACGGCTTTGCCGTGATCCACAAGGAGAGTGAGCCCACCGCGCTCTTCGACGGGTTCGAAGATCCGATCCCGGTCTGGATGAGCCACGGCGACCGCATCGAGAAGGTGCCGCAGGGATTTCGTTCGCTCGCCTACAGCGAAAACTCGCCGATCGCGGTACTTGCCAATGATTCCGGCATCTACGGGATCCAGTTCCACCCCGAGGTCGCCCATACGCCCCACGGCTCCCGGCTCCTGAGGAACTTCGTCCTCAAGATCTGCGGGTGCTCCGGGACGTGGACCCCGGGCAACTTCGTCGCCGACACGGTCCAGCGGATCAAGCAGCAGGTCGGCAAGGGCAAGGTCATCTGCGCCCTTTCAGGCGGGGTCGACTCGGCGGTGGCGGCCGTGCTCATCCATCGCGCCGTCGGCGACCAGCTCACCTGCATCTTCGTCAACAACGGCCTGCTCAGGCGGGAAGAGCCCGAGCGTGTGCAGCAGGTCTTCCAGAAGCACCTGGGTTTGAAGCTCGTTTACGTGGACGCTTCCGAACGTTTCCTGTCAACGCTCAAGGGCGTGACCGACCCCGAGATGAAGCGCAAGCGAATAGGCCAGGAGTTCATCGAGGTCTTCGAAGAGAAAGCGACCGAGATGGGCGAGGTCGACTTTCTTGCCCAGGGCACGCTCTACCCGGACGTGATCGAGAGCAAGTCGAGCGAGAACAAGGCGTCCCACAAGATCAAGACCCACCACAACGTGGGTGGCCTGCCGGAGCGGATGAAGCTGCGGTTGGTCGAGCCCCTCCGCTACCTGTTCAAGGACGAGGTCAGGCTCGCCGGGCTGGAGCTGGGGTTGCCTCCGGAGGTACTGAACCGGCAGCCGTTCCCCGGGCCGGGCCTTGCGATAAGGGTGATCGGGGAGCCGACTTACGAGAAGCTCGAGATCCTGCGCCAGTGCGACTGGATCGTCATGGATGAGATCAAGCGTGACCGGCTCTACGACAAGATGTGGCAGAGCTTCGCCGTTCTCACCGATACGAGGACGGTCGGCGTGATGGGCGATCAGCGCACCTACCGCTATGTCGTGGCGATTCGCGCGGTTACGAGCGAAGACGCGATGACCGCGGACTGGGCGCGCATACCGTACGAGACCCTCGGGCGCATCTCCAGCCGCATCGTAAACGAAGTTGACCAGGTAAACCGGGTCGTCTACGACGTGACGAGCAAGCCGCCCGGCACGATCGAATGGGAGTAGCGGGCACTACCGACGTCCTGGTAATCGGCAGCGGAGGCCGCGAGCACGCGCTCGCCTGGAAGCTGCGCCAGAGCGCCCGTGTCGGCCGCATCCTCATCGCTCCCGGCAACGGCGGGACCGCCGGTGTCGGCCAGAACATAGCGATCGCCGACACCGATATCCCAGGCCTGCTGAAGGCAGTGAAGGAACACGGGATCGGCCTGACCGTCGTAGGCCCGGAGGCCCCGCTGGCAGCCGGCGTGGTCGACGCCCTGCAGGCAGCCGGTCACCCGGTCTTCGGCCCGACCCGCGCTGCTGCCCGCCTCGAGTCCTCGAAGGCGTGGGCCAAGGCGTTCATGGTCCGCCACGGGATCCCCACGGCCGGGGCGACCGCTTTCAAGAGCGCCGCTGAGGCCGTGGCCTACATCGACCACCTCGGGGCTGACCGGAAGGTGGTTGTCAAAGCTGACGGCCTTGCTGCCGGCAAGGGGGTGATCGTCGCCGATTCACGCGCGGACGCGCGCGCCGCAGTGCGGTCGCTGTACTCCGGGGCGGTGCCAGCGTCCGCGATTTCGCAGGTGCTCATCGAGGAACGCTTGTCGGGGCCCGAAGTCAGCGTGTTTGCCTTCGTGGACGGCAGCCACGTTAGCGCCGAGGTGGCCGCGTGCGACTACAAGCGCGTCGGTGACGGCGATGTCGGCCCCAACACGGGCGGCATGGGAGCGTATTCGCCACCCGAGTTCTGGACCGCTGAGCTGGCGGCGCGCATCAGGCGGAAGATCCTGGAGCCGACCGCCGCCGGGATGGCGAGCGAGGGCAACCCGTATCTCGGGGTGATCTACGCCGGCCTGATGCTGACGGAAGATGGCCCGAAGGTTATTGAATTCAATTGCCGCCTGGGCGACCCCGAAGCACAGGTCGTCCTGCCACGGCTGAAAACCGACCTGTTCGAGGTCTTACTCGCCAGCGTAGAAGGTCGGCTCGCGTCATTGACGGTCGACTGGTCCGGTGGGTCGCACGTTGCGGTGGTGATGGCCTCAGGGGGGTACCCGGGAAAGTACACGACCGGTAAGGAGATCCGTGGTCTCGAGGAGCGACGGGAGGCGCTGGTCTTCCAGGCCGGTACGGTTGCGGCGGGGGGCGGACGCACGATCACCAGCGGAGGCAGGGTGCTCGCGGTCGTTGCAGGCGGCGCAGACATCGAGTCCGCACGCGCTGCCGCATACGAAGGAGTCGGCTCGGTTGAGTTCGAGGGAGCGATCTTCCGGAAGGATATCGCCGCCCGTGCTGTGCGGGGCGGAGGGGCGAGACCGTGAGTGGGCGCCGGCGGGTGGGCGCCCCGCCTGCCCGTGAGATGATTGGCTGGATGCTCGTCATATTCGATTTCGATGACACCGCCGCCGTCGAAAACGTCGCCCGGCTGCTTCTCGACAGGTTCGGCGATGGTGCGTTCGAACGCATTCAGGCCGACTACTCGGCAGGCAAGCTCCTGTTCAAGGACTACCAGGAGCTCGCATTTCTTTCTCTGCAAACCAGCGTCACCGAGATGCGAAGCTACGCCGCGGAGACCGCCCGACTACGGCCCGGCTTCAGCGACGCGGTGGCGGCCGCTGAGCGCGCGGGCGCCCAGGTTGCCATCGTCTCGGCTGGCCTCGACTTCTACATCGAGCCGGTGCTCGCAAAGCACGGCTTCGCGGGGCTTCCGATGACCTCGGTGGGCACCGGGCGCTTCGCGGGCGACGCATCGCAACTCAAGTACTTCTACCCGGCCGCCCGGGAAGGTTGCCCGGCCGACTGGGCCGTTTGCAAGTGCCGGGCCTTCGAGGAGGCGCTCGGCTCGGGCCAGGAGGTGGTGTTCGTCGGCGATGGCACGCGTTCAGACGCCTGTGCGGCGGCCAGGGCGACCACCGTCTTTGCCAGGGCAAGACTGCTCGACCATTGCCGGAGCAAGGGCATACGGGCCACGCCCTTCGACGACCTCTATCCCGTGGTGCGCCACATAGAGTGGGCAGCCAGAACCCGGAGCGGCCGCCATGATTGATCGCTACTCACGGCCTGCGATGTCGAAGGTGTGGTCCGAGGACCACGTCTTCCAGCTCTGGCTCAAAGTCGAGGTGGCGGCGGCGCAGGCATGGACCGAGCTCGGCGTCATACCTGCGGCCGACATGGCCCGCATTCGCAAGAAGGCGCGCTTCAACCGCAAGCGCTATGACGAGAACTTCGCCCAGACCCGCCACGACATCATCTCCTTCACCCGCGCGGTAGCCCCGAGCCTCGGCGCCGAGAGCCGATGGATCCACCATGGGCTCACCTCCAACGACGTCAAGGACACCGCCCTGAGCCTCCAGATGGTTGAAGCGCTGGACCTGCTCGACGGCGAGGTCAAGGCGCTCATGAAGGCACTGAGGCAGCGCGCCGAGGAGTTCATCGACACCCTGTGCATGGGCCGCACGCATGGCGTCCACGCCGAGCCAATGAGCTTCGGTTTGAAGCTGGCGCTCTGGTGGGAAGAGATGCGCCGCCACCGCCGGCGCCTGAAAGAGGCCCGCTTGATGGCGGCCGTAGGCATGATCTCGGGGCCGGTCGGCTCGTACGCCAGCGTGCCGCCAAGGGTCGAAGAGATCGTCTGCAAAGAGCTGGGCCTCTCTCCTGCCCCGGTTTCCAACCAGGTGATCCAGCGGGACCGCCACGCCCAGTTCGTCCAGACCCTCGCGCTGATCGCCGCCACCCTGGAGAAGATCGCCACAGAGATCCGGGGTTTGCAGCGGACCGAGATTCGCGAGGTCGAGGAGCCATTCGGGCGCCCCGGTTATGTGAGCACCGGCTCTTCGTCGATGCCCCACAAGCGGAACCCCGAGCTGTCAGAGCGCGTGTGCGGACTGGCGCGGCTCGTGCGCGGCCACGCGGTGACTTCGCTCGAGAACGTCGCACTCTGGCACGAGCGGGATATCAGCCACTCTTCCGCCGAGCGTATCGTCCTGCCTGACGCCAGCCTCGCAGTTGACTACATGCTCGCTACGATGACCGGCATCGTCGGCGGAATGAAGGTCAACCCCGAGCGGATGATGGAAAACGTGGAGATGTCCCGCGGCCTGGTCTTCTCCGAGCGGGTCATGCTCGCGCTGGTCGAGAAGGGGATGGATCGGAAGCGGGCGTACGAGATCGTTCAGCGCAACGCCATGACTTCCTGGGACCAGGGGGACGATTTCCGGACTCTGGTCACGACGGACCCCGAGGTCGCAGCACTTGTGACGCCGCGTGATCTCGCCAACATGTTCGATTACGGCTACTACCTGCGCCATGTTCGTTATACCTTCGACCGGCTCGGATTCCGAACGAAGCCACCGGCCACCCGGGCTCACAAGAAGCCGGCGGACACGATCGAGGTCCTGGAGGGCGGAAGGTCAAGGACAAAGGCGATCCGGCGTTGATCACTCCCGTGTCCGAGACAAGGTTTGAGGGACTGGTGCACCGCGGCAAGGTGCGCGATACGTACGACATCGGAGGCGGCCGCCTGCTGATGATCGCGACCGACCGCATCTCGGCGTTCGATGTGATCCTCCCCAATCCGATCCCCGGGAAGGGACTGATCCTCGCCCAGATGTCCGCCTTCTGGTTCCGCCACACCCGGAACGTGATGCCGAACCATTTCATCGGGCTGGCCAGCGACCGCAAGGCGCTCGCGGACATCCCGGCAACGGGTGCCCTGGCCGGGCTGCCACAGGAGATGGGCCCGCGCGCGATGGTGATCAAGAAGGCCCGAAGGATTGACGTTGAGTGCGTCGTCCGCGCGTACCTCGCGGGGACCGCCTGGGCCGAGTACCGCAAATCGGGGACCGTACATGGAGTCCGGTTGCCGAGCGGCTTGCGGGAGTCGGACCGGCTGCCGGAGTTGATGTTCACACCCTCCACGAAGGCTGAGTCGGGACACGACGAGCCACTGACGTGGGATCAGACCGTCCGAATGATCGGCGAAGAGACCTCCGTACGCCTGCGCGAAGCCTCGTTCCGCGTATTCAAGAGCGCGGCAGCACACGCCGAACGACGCGGGATGATCATCGCCGACACCAAGTTCGAATTCGGCTGGGTTGGCGGGGAACTGACCTTGATCGACGAACTACTCACCCCTGATTCGAGCCGTTTCTGGGCAGCCGATGCCTACCGCCCGGGCGAGACCCAGGCTGCGTTTGACAAGCAGTTCCTGCGGGACTGGTTGTTGAGCACCGGCTGGAACCGCCAGCCGCCCGCTCCGAGCCTGCCGGAGGACGTAATTGCACGGACCAGGGAGCGTTACGAGCTGGCGCTCCAAAGGCTCACCGGGTCCTGATTGCCGTCACAGCTCCATTTCGCCCTCTCTGGGCGTATCATTTCCGGGTTTGCATCAAACAGATAAGTTGACGGACTAATGGCCACCACAGGAACCGAGAAGAACGAGACCACGCCGCCCCGCAAGGCATCGACGCGGCCGGAGCACCGACGCGGCATGACGCGTGGCGCCATCCGGGCCGAACGGCGCGCGCGCGCCGGGGCGCGCAAGCGCAAGAAGCAGATACTGATCTACGTTGGCGTGGGCCTGCTGGCCTTTGTATTCATCGCAAGCCTGCTTGTGCCTGGTGGCCTGCAGCGCACCAACCCGCAAAAGGCCAACCAGATCAACACCGGCGGCCCGGTCGCCATAGCACCGGATGACGGCCGTGGTCATATCGACGCCGGCGTCCGCGGAGGACCGTACTCAACCACTCCGGCCACCTCCGGACCACACTGGCAGACGGTGCCGGTCCAGGCTGCCCCAGACGGCGCTCCCGCGCGCTGGGGCTTCTACGCCTACCCGCTTCCGGACGAAGTGCTGATCCACAACCTCGAACACGGCGGGATCGGACTTCACTACGACTGCCCGGAGGGCTGTGCCAGCCTGATCGAGCAGCTGAAGGGAATCGTCGGACTCAACACCTCGATGTTCATCGTTTCGCCCTACCCGAAGATGGGGACCAGGATCGCGATCACCGCCTGGCGCCACCTGATGCCGCTGGCCGAGTTCGACGAGGCCAAGATCCGCGCGTTCATCGAGGCTTACCAGGACCGGGCGCCTGAGAGCGTCCCGCAGAACCTGTTCTAAGCCATGCCGTACCTGGCGCGTGTACGAATAACGCTCAAGCCTGCGGTCAACGATCCCCAGGGAATCACGATCGCCCGGGCACTGAAGTCCCTCGGCTTCGACGGCGTCTCTGCAGTGCGGGCGGGCAAGTACCTGGAGGTACGGCTCGCGGAAGAAGACCGGGCCACCGCCGAGGCCCGGGTCCGCGAGATGTGTCAGAAGCTGCTCGCAAATCCGGTCACCGAGACCTTCAGCTTCGAGCTCGAAAAGACCTAGCAGATCAGGTCCGGCGGAGCTCATCGATCCGCTTGAGCTGCTCTTCGCTGAACTCGGGAAACGGGCCGCCCGGGCGGCGTATCCCGCCGGTGAAATTGGGAGCGCGCTTCTCCCCGAACGCCTTCGGCCCTTCCGCGGCATCGTTGGTCGCCTGCATGAGCAGGTTGTTCATCAGCCACTGGACGTTCCATGCTGTCTCGACCGGTACATCCCGGAAGCGGACTGCGAACTCCTTCATCATCCGGACCGCTACCGGAGGCAGTCTGGCAATCCCCTGCGCGATCTCCTCTGCCCTGGTCATGAGCTGGCCGTGCTCAACCGTCTCATTGACCAGGCCGATCCTGAGCGCCTCGCTGGCATCTACCGGTTCATCGGTGAGCAAGATCCGCATCGCATCTGCATAACGGAGCTGGCGCAATAGAAACGTCGCGCCGGGTCCGGCGCCGACCCAGCCCTGGGAGAGCAGCGCAAACTTGAAACGAGCGTGCTGGGCGGAGGCAATCCGTATATCAGTAGACGTGAGCGTCAGGTAAAACCCGGCGCCCGCTGCCCAACCGTTGATGGCAGCTACCACCGGCTTCCAGATCTGCGGGTAATGGTCGCCAAGGCGCGGATCCACACCGGTGCGCGCGCCGTTCACCGAGCCGGCCATCGGCCAGAAGAGGCGCTGCAGGGCGAGGTACTCCCGCTCGACGTCACTAAGGCCGGCCAGGTGCTTGAGGTCGTGACCCGCGCAGAAGTGGCGATCGCCTCTCCCGGTTATGATCGCGACCCTGATCGCCGGGTCCTCCCAGACCTCCTTCCAGGCCTGTGAAAGCTGGTCGGCAGTCTCTAGGTCAAGCACGTTCGCGCGGGCCGGGTTGTCGATCGTGATATATCCGATGGCGTTGCGTTTCTCGAGGACGGTGGCCATGCTGTTTCTCCTGGGCCGGTCTGGCGGCCGCTCTGGTCGATGCCAAAGCTACGGCCAATGGGGCCGAATGACAACCATGAATCTGTATCTCCGGTCGGACCCGGGCAGGCCCTGTCCGCGGAGGGTCGCATGACGGGCCCACTTGAAGATCTGCGCGTGGTCGAGTTGGATTGCGGGCTCGCGACGATGTTCGCCGCACGCCTGTTCGCCGACCTCGGGGCTGACGTGGTCCGCTTGGAAGACCGTGGACAGGGGGACGACCCCCTTCACTCGGCACTGAACCTCAGGAAGCGGATCGTCCGGATCAACCGAAAACTCACATTCGGGTCCAGGCCTGGCCGATTCATGGGTGAAGCCGACCTCCTCATCACCGGGTCGACGGCTCACGGCCAATTCCCGCTCGGGATTCGACCGGAGGAGTTTAGAGACGCGCTGCCACAACTCTGCGTGACCTCGATTACTCCTTTTGGCCTGACCGGGCCGCACGCGAAGTTCCTGGGTGGCGACCTCACGGTATTTCACGGCAGCGCGGTGTCGAGGTTTCTGCTGGGCCCGGTGTCCGATCCGGAACGGACGCCACCGGTGCGGGCCTACGGTGACCAGACCGCCTTCGTCGCGGGGCTGACGGCCGCCCTGGGCTCGCTTGCCGCCGTTTATTCCGCTCGCACGGGAGGCCCCGCCCGCCTGACCGACGTGTCGATGCAGGAGGCGATGCTGTCGCTGATACCCGCCCAGCTGGCCCAGCATGCCTTCGGCGAAGGCGTGGCGAACAGGCGGCGCGTCCTCGATGGAGGCGCGTCCACGGTCTGCGCGCTGCCGGCCAGCGATGGCTATGTTGCGATCTCCCCGCGCGAAGAGCACCAGTGGGCTGCCTGGCTGGGCGTGATGGGAAAGCCGGCCTGGGGGACCGATCCCCGCTTCGCCTCCAGGGCGGCCCGCCAGGAGAACTGGGATGCGCTCTATGACCTGATGCGCACATGGTCGATCGCGCATGCGAAGGACCGGATCGTCGCTATGGCCCAGCAGGCCCACGTCCCGTGCTTCCCATGGGAGCTGCCCGGAGCCCACCTGGATTCGCCACAGTTGCAGCACAGGCAGTTTTGGGAAGAATGCGCCTTGCCTGGGTACGGGAAGCTCAGGGTCCCCGGCTCGCCCTACGGACTGCGCGCTGCCCTTCCCGGGGCAAGCGGCGCAGTCGAACTCGATGATCCGGCCACGGTCGCATGGAAACAACGCACCGATCCCCCCGCCGTGGCCAGCCAGCCGGCTCTGCCACTGGAAGGCGTGAAGGTCGTGGATCTCGGCTGGGTGATCGCGGGACCGGCTTGCACGCGATACCTGGCAGCTCTGGGCGCTGAGGTGATCAAGGTCGAGGCCCCCGGGCGGCCGGACCCGGGTCGCGCAGGCCGCCTGCACGAGGTGCTGGGGCAGTCCAAGCACGCGGTGACGCTCGACCTCAAGGACGCGGCCGATGCGGCCCGTATGCACAGGCTCATCGCCGGGAGCGACCTCCTGGTCGAAAACTTTGCCCACGGGGTGATGGACCGGCTCGGCCTTGGGCGCGCAGCCCTCCACGAGCTCAACCCCAGCCTGATCCAGGTCTCCTCATCCGGCATGGGTCGTAACGGGCCCCAGGCAGGCGCCGTTGCTTACGGGACACTGCTCCAGGCGTACACGGGCTTCAGCGCCCTCAACGGGTACCCGGGACAGCAGCCGGCCATAGGGATGGCGTGGACCGACTTCCTCTGCGGCATGGCGCTCGCCTTCGGCTCGATCGCGCTGCTGAACCAGAGACGGCGCGTGGGGCGCGTCGATCACATCGACCTTTCGATGTTGGAGACGCAGCTGATGACGATGCCGGTGGCGGTCATCGATGGGCAGACCAGCAACGCCCCGCCTGCCGCAGCCGGAAACCGCCACGCCTACCAGTCGCCGCACGATGTCTACCGGTGCCGCGGCGACGATCGATGGCTGGCCATAGAGATCGCCTCGGAGGCCCAGTGGAGGGCGTTGTGTGCGGAGATTCATGCCCCCGACGGCTGGCAGTCATGGAATGAATCTGAGCGCAGGGCGAACCGCGCCGAGATCGACCGCGCGATCGAAGGCTGGACCAGTACCCGGAACGACCTCCGGGCCATGCGTGAATTGCAGGCCGTGGGCGTCCCGGCGTGCGCCGCGCTGGCCGTGGCCGACCTGTTCGAAGACCCCCACTTGAAGGAGCGGGGGGCCTTCGTCGACTTTGACGATGGGCGCACCCCGCGCCTCCCGGGAATGCCATGGCGCTGGGAAGGGGTGAAGTTCAGGATCTTCCGCGCGCCGGGCACCGGCGAACACAACCTGCTCCTGGCCGGGACGGATGAGGGGCGATCCCACGCATCCGAATCAGCGCGGCAGCCCTGAACGAACTATGCTGTCTTCTTCAAAATCTACGGGGGCAAATACTTGTGACGATGAATCTGGGCCTGGTGGGTTGCGGCGGCATGGGCATGCGGCACGCCAACGGGCTGATCGAGCTGGCACAGCACTTCAACAGCTTTCGCGTCGCGGCTCTGTGCGACCGGCATGAGCCGGCCGCGGCCCAGGTGGCCGCCACGATCGAGGGCGCACTTGGCTACCGCCCGCGCTTTCACTCCGACTTCGATCGAATGCTTTCGAGCGAAAAGCTCGACGCGGTGGCGATCGTGACCGACACGCGAATGCACCATGCGTTCGCGATCCGGGCGCTGGGCGCGGGACTGCATGTCATCACCGAGAAGCCCATGGGGCTCACGATGCGGGCGTGTCGACTGATGGCGGCCGCTTCCGAAAAGGCGGGCCGTAAGCTTGCCGTGGCCGAGAACTACCGCCGGGACCCCATGAACCGGCTGAGCAAGGCACTGCTTGAGGCCGGGGCGATTGGCACGCCCTACTTCACGATTCGGATCGTTGCGGGCGGAGGCTCGCAGCTAATGCACAACACCGGATGGCGAGCGTTGAAGGCGCGTGCCGGTTCAATGGTGATCGAACAGGGCGTGCACGACGCCGACCTGCTGGTCTACTTCCTGGGCGACATCGAAACGGTGTACGCCGAGACGGGCCTCTTCCAGAAGATCCGTAAGCGGGCCGCCATGTCGCCGAACCTCGCCAGGTTCTACGGCCATCGCGTCGAGGACGAGTTCGCCGGGCAAGAAGTGGTCGAGCAGGACCAGGAAGACACCGCCCTGGCATCACTCCGGTTTGTGTCAGGCGCGGCCGGCCAGTTCGGGATCACCAACGCGGCCATCGGCCATGGCGTCAGGAATGACACGGTCCACGGCAGCGGGGGCACCTTGATCCTGCCGGGAAGCCGGTCCGGAGAGAGCCCCCAGATTCGCTACGAGGGCCGCGACAAGCCAGTAACGGGGGACGAACTGCTGAAGCTCGTGCCGGATTTCGAGCTCGACGACAATACGGCGCCCTTCTGGGATGGCAAACGCCGCCTGAGCAGCTACGACATGCCGTTCGAACTGATCGACCGCAAGGTCATCGCAGTCGAATACCAGGACTTCGCGCGCTCGGTCCTCGACGGCCTCGAGCCGGAAGTCGGCAGCGAAATGGGTGCCAAGGCGCTGGGCGTGATCTACTCGATGCTCGAATCCGGGCACGCACGCCAGCCCGTCCGGGTTGCCGACGTGATCTCAGGCAAGATCCACGCCTATCAGGACGAGATCGATCAGTCGGCGGGCATCAAGGGCGGCTAGCCGCCCCGAGCCTCTCCAGCAATCGGCCACTCCATGATCCCGTCCTGGGGGCGATAGCCGACGGCGTCGCGTGCCCGTTCGAGGTCGCGGAACCTGGCCGCGTTATCCGATAGCGCGTAGAACGTCTCGAATCCGACCGAATCAGGCGCTTCGACGCTCTTCCTGATCACCTGGGCCGCGTCGCGCCTGCTCATGAATACCGCCGCAGCACTGGCCGAGCGAGGCCTGTCCTGGGCGTTGACCGCACCAAAGCGGATACAGATGACGGAGATGCCCTTCGTCTCGTGGTAGAGCCTGCCGAGCGCCTCGCCTGCCACCTTCGTGTACGCGTAGAACACGGTTGGCCGTACCGGGTCCCGTTCAGATATGAGCCGCCAGGGACGGCCGTAGTCGTCAGCGCCAGCTCGCACTCGCCGCGCAACCTCCGGGATGCGCTGGTCCCGCCATTGCAGGAGCGACTTGAACGGCTCATCTCCGTGATACCCGCCCATCACGGAGCCGGACGACGCAAAGATGATCCGTCGCACGCCCGCCGCAGCGGCCGCGGCAAACACGTTCTGGGTGCCGACGAGGTTCACCCGCGTCAATTCGGCCTCGGTCGCCTCGATCAGCAGGGCCGAGAGGTGCACGACCGTGTGCACGCCTTCGAAGGCCGGACGGATCGCGTCGAGATCTGCGATATCGGCCTGCACGGTCTCAAACGGGGGTGACGCGCGCCGGTTGAGCGCACGTACGCGATGCGTTGCGGACAGGTCGTGGGCCGCGGCCGCGCCGATCAGCCCGCTCGCGCCGGTGACCAGGACGGTCCGCCGGCCCGGATTCGCAGGTGGCATCATGCGAGCGCTGGTCACTTCCCCCGGATCCGGTCTTGAAGGGCTATCCGATCACACCCTTGGTGCTGGGCACCGCGCCCGTCCGCGGATCGTAGGCGACCGCGTCCCGCAGTGCCCTTGCGAGCGCCTTGAAGATGGCTTCAGTCCGGTGGTGATCGTTCTTGCCCGCCAGGACCTGCACGTGGAGATTGCTCTTCGACTCGATCGCGAAAGCCTCCAGGAAGTGCCGGACCATGTCCGCGGGCATCTCGCCCCCGTACTCCGGGGCGCCCGTGTCGACGACCGCGTAGCCCCGCCCGCCCAGATCGATCGCGACCATCGCCAGCGCTTCGTCGAGCGGCACGATTGCGTGCCCCATGCGCATGATCCCCCGTCGATCGCCCAGTGCCTTGTCGAGACATCGCCCCAGCGCGATCGCGGTGTCCTCTTCGACGTGGTGCCAGCCCATCGAGGTACCGCCGGATGCCCGGGCCTGGACATCCAGCATCCCGTGCCTCGCCAGCGCCTCCAGCATGTGGTCGAGCATGCCGTTGCCGGTCGCCACCGACGCCTTGCCCGCGCCGTCGAGGTTCAAAGTGATCGAAATCTCGCTCTCGCCGGTCTTCCGGCTAAGCGTTGCAGTGCGTGCCGCTGGTTTGCGTGCTCTGGTAGTCATTAGCGGGTCTTCCGCCCCCCGGTCAGCTCAAAGCTTTCGTCCTTGATGGCCTCGATCACACGGTCAGTCTGTTCGGGCGTGCCGGCGCTGATGCGCAGCGCACGGCGCAGGCGCGGATGGCTGAAGTGCCGCACAAAGATACCGCGCCGCCCCAGCGCTTCGTAGACCTTCTTCCCCTCGCGCCCGAACTCGCACAGCAGGTAGTTTCCGTCCGACGGCCAGTAACGGATCCCCTGGATATGTTTCAGCTCTGCTTCCAGGCGCTTCCGCTGCGCAACCAGCGTCCTGACGTTCTTCAGGAGCGGGGCCGGGTTGGCCAGGCTGGCAAGCACGGCGGCCTCGGCGGCCACGTTGATGTTGTAGGGCGGCTTGATGTCGAAGATGTGACGGACCAGGCCCGGGCTGGCGATCATGTAGCCGACCCTCAACCCGGCCACCCCCGCCCACTTGCTGAATGTCCGCAGGATGACCAGGTTCTCGTAGCGATCGACCAGGTGTGCGAGCGTCGTGCCCGCGAATTCAAAGTACGTTTCGTCGATGACGACGACTGGCCCCAGTTCGAGCAGGGCGACCGCCTGCGCTTCGGTGACCGAGTTGCCGGTCGGGTTGTTGGGCGAGCAGACGAAGATGATCTTGGTGCGCGGGTCGACCGCCCTTCGGATCGCCTCAAGGTCCAGGTCAAAGCTTTCGTCACGCTCCACCGAGACCACCGAAGCATCGTTGATCCGGGCGCAAAAGCCGTACATCCCGAATGTCGGCACCGCATCGATTACGCGATCGCCCCGTTCGAGGAATAGCCTCATCAGGAGGTCGATAAGCTCATCGGCGCCCGCCCCGGCGACCAGGCGGTCTTCGGGCTGTTTCGTATACGCGGCCAGCGCGGCCCTGACCTTGCGCTGGTTCGGGTCCGGGTAGATGTTCAGGTGCGCCTTTGCGACCGCCTCCTTGACCGTCTCCGAGGGTCCGTAGGGGTTCTCGTTGGCGTTCAGCCGTATCACGTCCTCAGGCCGGATGCCCGCGCTGCGCGCGAGTTCCTCGGTCGGATCGACCGACGCGTAGGTATCGACCTTCTTGAGATGCTGACGCACGAGGCGCTCGAAATCCGGCATTACCCGCCCGTCCGACTCTATTCGCCCAGAAGTTTGCGCAATCGTATCTCAGCTGCCCGAGCGTGGCCCGCCAGCCCTTCGACGTGCGCCAGCCGCGCCGCATCTCCCGCAACCGAAAGGAACGTCTTCTCGTCCATGTCCAGCACCGGCGTCACGCGCAGGAAGGTGCGCACGCTGACGGCGGAGGCGAAACGGGCCGTGCCGGCGGTCGGCATCACGTGGCTCGGTCCGGCCACGTAGTCGCCCATGACCTCGGCCGAGTGCTCGCCAATGAACAGGCCGCCCGCGGCCCGCACCAGCGACCGATACCGATCGAAATCGTTCACCATGACGCACATGTGTTCCGGCGCAATGTCGTTGGCCACCTCGAAGGCCTCTTCAATGGTCGATACGACCACCGCCGCGCCGTTGCTCCGCAGCGCGGCCAGGGCGAGCGACTTGCGCGGCAGGTCGGCCAGCTGCCGCTCAAGCTCTCTGTCCACCGCATCGGCGAGTGCAGATGATGTCGTCACGAGCACGGGCGCCGCCATCGCGTCGTGCTCCGCCTGCGCGATCAGGTCGGCTGCGCACAGCTCTGGATCGGCGGAGCCGTCGGCCACAATCAGCGTCTCGGTGGGACCGTAGACCCCGTCGATCCCGACTTCTCCGTACAGGGCACGCTTGGCGGCCGTGACGAACACGTTGCCCGGGCCGCATATGAGGTCGACCCTGGGAATCGTCTGCGTCCCGATCGCCAGCGCGGCGATCGCCTGCGCCCCTCCGATCCTGAAAACCCGATCGACGCCCGCCACGGCGGCAGCGGCCAGCACGGCCGGGTGCGGCAGCGTGTCGCCCGGCGATGGCGTGCACAGGACCAGCTCCTCGACGCCCGCCACACGCGCAGGGACCGCCAGCATCAGCACGGTTGACGCCAGCGGCGCGCTGCCACCGGGCACATATCCACCGACCCTGCGGATCGGGGTGACCATCTCGCCATAGCCGGCGGCTGGATCGTTCCAGCTGGTGGGCCGCGCCCTCTGCTGAAATTCCTCGACTCGCCGCGCCGCGTTTTCCAGCGCCCGGCGCGTCTCCAGGCTCACCGTCTCAAGTGCCGCTTTGATCGCCTTGCGTGGCACCTCGATCGAATCCGGGGCGACACCATCGAGTGCCTCTGTGATGCGGCGTACTGCGCGGTCGCCTTCCGCGCGCACTTCGGCGATGACATGGGCGGCAACCTCGGACGGGCTTAATGCGCGCCCGAACGCGGCCCGCGTGCGCTCCTGTACCGCGGCCGGCACCTGGCTGCTACCCGGCACCTGGCTACGGCTGGCAAAAAGCTGCCTCGCCTCGGCGCTGCTCAGGCGCCTCAAGGGAGCTCCCCGCCATCCTGCAACCAGCCTCTGGCTCGCAGGGATTCGATCAGGCGGTCGTAAGCCTCGCACTGCGCGCGGAAAACGTACGTGGCGTCGTTCACCGTGAGCCCGCTGCCGCCGAGCTGCCTGAAATGGTCGACAACCTGCAGCAGGTCGGTACGCTTGACGACGACCTGCACCTGGAACCAGCTTTTTCGATCGTCGCTGTAGACATCGGAGATCGTTGGACCCTGGATGCCGGCCAGGTGACGTTTCGACATCACCCGCGTCGCGACCGCTTCGGCCGAATCACCCTGGATATTCGCGGTCACGCGCTGGAAACCGCGCGCCCTCAGCGTGGCCTCCACCCGCTCCAGCAGGCCACGCGTCAGCGCCAGCTTGGTGCGGTCGGTGCCCAGCAGGCGGCCGTTCCCGATCATCGCGGCCTGCGACGCAATAACCACCCCGTCCCGCAGGGGCCGCAGGCGGTTCTCCCGCAATGTCGTCCCGCTCGCCGTTACGTCGGCAATCAGGTCCGCGTAACCCATGATCGGCGCGGCTTCGAGCCCCCCGCCAGCGTGGACCAAAGTGAAGTAGTTGATGCCGTGGCGGTGCAGGTACCGGCGGACCAGGCGCGGGTACTTGGTCGCCACGCGCAGCTCCTTGCCCTTCTCCCTGAATTCGAGCGCGAGGTCCGCCAGGTCAGCCAGCGTCGTCACATCCAGCCAGCCGTCCGGGACTGCCAGCACCAGGTTCGCTTCGCCGAAGGCGAGGTCGCCGTACAGCTCGATCGAGTCGCCGCCCTCGCGTCGATATTCGAGGTACCGGTCCAGGCCCGTGATGCCGATGTCGGCGCTTTCGCCATCGACCTCCTGCGTGATGTCCGAAGAGCGCTGGAAGAGCACCTCGACCCCCGGCATCGAAGGTATCTCGGCCGTGTACCGCCGCGGGTTGGCGCGATTGACCTGCAGCCCGCAGCTCCTGAGGAGATCGAGCGTGGGCGTCTCCAGGGCGCCCTCGGACGGGATTGCGAGCCTGAGTCCGGTCATCACGCCGGCACTCTAGTAGTCGAGCCGTCGGCCGCTACCAGGACGACCCCGGCGCCGCAGGCCCGGGCAGCAGCCCGCAGCTCCTGCTTCGTGGCCGGAGGCGAAACAATGGCGGCGGTGCCGCTCCTGCGCAACTCTGCCGCGTATGCGATCGCTGCCTGCATTGCATCGGGGCTGGCCGGTGCGATCAGCTCGCACTTCCGGGGCTTGCCCTGCCTGGCGCCAGGCAGGACCTCTACCAGCACATCCAGGTTGTAGGCGAATCCAATGGCGGGGATGTCCTCTCCCGCGCCGAGCGAGTTCATCAGGCCGTCGTAGCGCCCGCCCCCGCCCAACGAGGTCGTGCCGTCCGAAGCCGTCAGATCGAAAACGCACCCGGTGTAGTAGGCGATGTCGCGGGCCAGGCCAAAATCGACCGTGATGGAGTTCTCGGGTACACCCTGCGCGACTGCGGATTCGACCACTGCTACGAGACCAGCGAACGGTGCGTCGCCGAGCCCCGCCGCCCGGGCCGCCGCGCGCCCTCGCTTCACCGTCGCCGCGACCGGTCCTCGCACCGTGGCGAGAGCGGCGACAAACTCGAGCGCCCTGTTGAGCGCTGCCTCGTCGTCCAGCGATTGCAGCTTGCGCGCCAGCCTCGCCATGACCTCCTCGGCCGTGCGAGCGCCACTGATCTGGCCGATCGGGCCGCCAAGCGTGCGCGACAGCAACGACTCCACGGCATCGGTCGACGCCCCCCCGGAGCCGCCGTCCTTCGCAGTTGATCCGTTCGACCTGAACAGACCCATTTCCTGGGCGGCCTTCCGGGTCCCGGCCACGGCATCCTTGCCCGCCCGGAGCCTGCCCACGCTCTGGACCAGGAAGTGCTGCGCGCGGTCCGACAGCCCAAAGTTCCCGAGCAGCTGCCACAGGAGACCGACGTGCCCGATCGTGACCCGCGGCGACTTCACCCCGAGCTCTTCTAAACCCGACCAGGCGGTCGAAATGATTTCCCCGTCGCCGAATGGCGCGGCGCCGCCGATTAGCTCTGCTCCGGCCTGCACGAACACACCGGGCTCTTGTTCGGCCGGGGTGCCCGGGGTCGGATATCGAAATACGGGGCCGCAGTAGTGGTAGCGGAGCGGGGTTCCTGCGGTGCCGACAACCTCGATGACGTGCCGGATGACCGGCGCGGTGAACTCTGGCCTCAGGCTGACTGGATAGCCACCCGGGTCGGCGAAGCTGTAGAGCCTGCTCGCAAGCTCTCCGCCTGACTTGCGCAGGAACAGCTCGGTCTGCTCCAGAAGCGGGGTATCCAGCTGGCGATAACCGCGCAACTCCAGGTGCTGGCGACATGCGGAACGGACGGCGTCCAGCCGCCCGAGGGCGTCCGCGTCGAGATCCCGGGCCATCGGCAGGCGCCTGACTAAACTGGTGTTTGCCATGCGTGACGAAATCCGTAACGTGCGCTGGTAGACCAGCCATTGTACACAGGGCCCACTGGTGGGACGGGATAGCCACGATACCGTTCCGGCGAACGGATTGCTCCTATAAAATCCCGCCCCTATGCAACCTCACCGGGCCGATTCCGCCCCGCGCAAGCGACGCCGGGTAGCCGTCGTGACGGATTCCGCGACCGCCCTGCCCCACGACCTCGCCTCCGCCCGCGGCATTCGCATCGCCCGGATGGAAATCACGCTCGGTGACAGAACCTACGATGACGGACCGCAGGGCCTCGGTGACGAGCAGTTCAGGCTCCTTCGTGAAGGCAGGGCCGTGCCCCAGACGGCCGCCCCTCGACCCGCTGCCTGGCTGGAACAGATCCGGGCCGCCGCAAGCGAGGCCGAGTCGGTCCTTTGCATTGCACTTGCGTCACGCCTCAGCGCATCGTTCGACAGCGCGCGCACTGCGGCCGAGCTCGCTGCGGCAGAGTTGCCGGGTACTGAGGTACGCGTTTTCGACAGCGACTCTGCGGCGGGGTCCGAAGCCCTGGTGTCGCTCGCGGCGGCCAGCCTGGCCGCTGCTGGCGCTGATCTCGCTGCCGTGGAGGAGCAGGCCCGAATGGTTGCTGGACGAGTGAGGTTGCTCGCCTACCTGGACACCCTCGAATACGTCTGGCGGAGCGGGCGCGTCCCCCGGATCGCCGTGTGGGCGACAAACCTGTTCGACGTGAAGCCGGTCATGGAGTGGTACCGCGGCAAGGTCGGCGTGGTGGCCCGGCCCCGCGCGCGCTCTCGTGCTGCGGCCCGCCTCTTCGCAGAGTTCGCCCGCGACGCAGCCGGCAAGCGCGTCCACGTCGTCGTCATGCACGCCGACGCCCAAGCCGACGCCGTGGCTCTGAGAGATCGCATCGCCAGGGAGTTCGACACTGCCGAACTGCACCTGACGAGCTTCGCTGCGTTCATGGCAGCGCACACCGGGCCGGGACTCGTGGGGGTCGCCTACTGGACGGAAGACTAGGGCCAATCGGCAATTAGACGCCCCAAAAGCTGGAGGTCTGAAACCTGCTATTCCCCGCCTCGGGCCAGCATCGCAGACGTGCCGCAAGCTCCTCTCAATTGTCGATTGTCCCTAGCCGAACGCCAGGACGATGGCGGCGTAGACGGCCGATGCGACTACAAGCCCAACCGCCGACGCCTGGATCGCCCTCGACCAGTCCCCGTGCTCGTATGTGAAGCGCAACGCCCCCGTCATCGCAACCAGCATCCAGATCACGCCGAGGGCTAAGATCAGCCACCCTACGAAGGGGACCGGCCAGAACAGCAGCAGGATGGCAGGCGTCATCGCCATGCCGCCCGAACGCATGAGCCGATTGGACTTCACGGATTGGGCGTCCGCTCCCAGCACCCGCGTCGAAGCCAGATGGGCGACGTAGACCCAGACCAGCCAGCCGACGATCGCCGCGACCAGGCCAAATCTCGGATCTTCCCCGGGCAGGACGCCGCTCATTGCGGCAGAAAGACTGGCGAGGAGCACGACCTGTAGCGACTGGAATGTGGCGAAGCGGTCGTCGCTCGTATCGCGGATCACGTCGGCCTTGAGGGTCACTGCGCCCCACATGCGACCGGCCAGGAATCGCGTCGTGCGCTTCTTCTCGCCCTCCGGCTGTCCGGATCCCTTGCCTTCGATCTCGGGCCCCGGGCGTTCGTCTGTCACTTGTCGCCGAATCCCCAGACGGCGGCCGCCGTCTTGCCCAGGACCCATTCCACGTCGCCTGGCCTCACAAGGGCCGGATGTGACCGCACCCCCTCAAGCGCGTTGCGATAGCCTTCACGCCCGGCTACCGGCGGGAAGTCCGAACCCCACATCATTCGTTTCGGCCCCCAGGCCTTGTAGACGAGTTCTATCAACGGCTGCACCTTGCCGAACTTCAACGCCGGCGCAAGCCGTGGCGGTCGCGGGGTGAATTCCCCCAGGCCCGGAATCTTGACACAGGTGTTGGGCAACTCAGCAAGCTTCAGCGCTTTCAGAAACAGGGCGTCGTCCGGCATCGTCGTCGGCTTCGCGCCCGCCAGGTGCTCGACCACGATCGTCGTCGACGCGCACGCCTTGACCAGCGCATGGAACTCGTCAGAGGCAAACTGCTCGGTCGTGCCCATGCAGCTGACCACGACCCCGAGGTCGCCCGCTTTCTTCCAGAGCGCCAGCGGGTCCCGGCCGCTTACACGCATCGGCGGATAGAGCCGGATGCCCGCAGCGCCCCGCCTCGCGAGCTTCGCCAGCGTCCCCGGCTGGTCCGGGTCGTCGGGGTCGATCAGGACGGCGACCTTGAAGCGCCCCGGGAAGCGCTCCGTACATTCGAACAGGTAGTCGTTGTCGTAGGTGCCCCCGTGCTGGATGAGGACGCCTTCGGTCACGCCGTTCGAATTCATCTCAAACAGCAGGGTTTCCACCGGCTCGAACCAGTTATGGCCGGCGTGACAGTGCGTGTCGACGATCCTCACGCGGTCCTACTTTCGTGTCACTGCGCCGGAGGGTGAAACCCGGCGGACTGCTTCTTTGCCCGTGTAAGCCACCGCGTGGATGGTAGCCGAAACCGATTCACCCGCCTTGAAGCGGCGGGCCGTCTTGTTCTTGATCGCAGGCGTCAGCCCGGTGTTCGGGAAGCTCGTGCAGGGCTCGAGCCCGACGTTATAGCACCGGCGATACCATGGATATCCGGTCCCGCCCCCCAGGTTGCGCCAGAACCAGAGGTAGTTGAAGACTTCGACCGGAAACGAAACGCCGAAGCCGACTCCGAGGCTCTCGTTCGTTACCGCGTACCAGCCTTCCTTCATCCCGGTGAAATAGGCCATGTCCAGGGATCGGTCGTCCTTACCGGGGAAGCGGCTGAAGTCGATCGCTGCACCGCGCTGCGCCGCGGCCTTCGGCCATGGACCTTGCCAGCCGGGCTTGAGCTTGGCGTCCCTATCCATATTGGTCGGATGGTTGAGGATCGTGCAGGCGGGCAGCTCGAGCCGTGCCCCGGCCGCCAGCAACGGAGCGCCGATCGCAATGTGCTCGAGCCACACGCAATCGGCCGGCTCCTCCCCATCATTGGTCACGGTCTCCTCGACGATCAGGCCAGCGCGCCCGGCTTCGATCGAGAGCGTCTTCTCGACCCGGAACGGGGTCCGGACCCCATGCACGCGAAACCGTGCGGAAACTCGCCGTTCGGAGTCTTCGACGATGTCAACGTCCCACGGCATCGTGTTGACCTCGCCATGCAGGCCGATCTCGGCGCCGGCAACGGTCGATGGGAAGCCACCGTGGGGAACCACGGTCTGCCATCCGCCCTCGTACATGTCCAGCCACAGGCTGGTCGGCGAGCCGGTTGTCGGCAGGAACTTCCGTGGGTCACGCACGCCCCAGGGCGTGCGCCACATGAAATCGACGTCGGTGGGCTTGTGGACGAAGCTGTAGACGTCCGCGCCCTTGTCGGCGAGCACGATCACCCGGATAAGGTCGTTCTCCAGGACGACCGTGCGGAGACCGCGATAGGTCCACGCGTCCGAGATCCGGCACCCGCTGTTGCGCTCAACCTGGTAATGCACTTCACCTTCCCCCCGAGACGGACCCTGAACCAACCAGGATCCGGTATACGTCCTTCTGTGGCTTAAGCATCCGCTCGAAGCCGTCGACGATCGTCCGTTCCAGCGGAATCCTGGCGCTCACCAATGGCTTCGCGTTGACCTTCCCCGCCGCCATTAGCTCGACCGCACCGGTGAAGTCCTGCGGATTGGCGGCGAGCGACCCGATGACGGTCTTCTCGCCATCGACGATGTCGAGGAAATCGAAATTCGGCCGCGCCGCATAGATGCCAACGAGCACGACGCGTCCCCGACGCCGTACCCACTGAATGGCCTGAATCGGCGTCTGGGCAACGCCGGCGGTCTCCACGACGATGTCGGGGCCAATGCCGTCGGTCAGCTTGCGCAGTGCAGCGCCCGCATCCTCCTTGCCGGCGTCTATCGTGGTATCAGCGCCGAGTTTCTGGGCCAGCTCAAGACTCGACTGGCGCACGTCCACGGCGAAGACGCGGGCGCCCGCGGCCTTCAATGTCTGCACCGTCAGGAGTCCGACCGTCCCGCAACCGATCACAGCCGCGCGCTCCCCGAACTCTGGTCGCGCCCGGCGCGCCGCGTGGACCGCGACCGCGGCCGGCTCGACGATCGATGACTCCTCGTCCGAAATGCTGGCGGGTAGCTTGATGCAGTGGTCCGCCGGCCAGGCCAGGTACTCTGCGAGCCCGCCATCTGCAGAGAATCCCATCACCGCCAGGTTGGGGCAGGCGGAATATTCGCCGCGCCGGCACCAGAAGCAAGTGTGGCAGTTGATGATGTCGTTGACGGCGACCCGATCGCCCACCGTCAGCCCGGTCACACCCTGCCCCAGCTTGACGACCTTGCCGCCCACCTCGTGGCCCAGGACCAGCGGGGCCTTCTTCCCCGTTATGGGGTTGGGCGTCATGGCAACGAACCTCGGACCGAACTGCCACTCCTCGATATCGGTGGCGCAGATGCTGGCATAACCGACCTTGAGCTTGACCTCCCCCGGACGTGGCTCCGGTTCCGGCCAGTCGGTGACGTACCTGATGTCTTTGTTTCCGTGGTAGACGACCGCTTTCATGAGGGTCCTCGAGGGCTCTGCCTGGTAGCCGAGGCCGCATTCTCACACGACCGCTCGACACCGGCAAGGAAGCAGGAGCGGCGGGACGTGAGGCTATACTGCCCGCGTCATTCGAGACCGCTTTATTGCGCCGTGGGAGGATCTTGCATGAAGGCTGGCCCGAAGATCACGAAGATCGAAGTAACTGGCTACAGCTATACCATCGAGAACGTAGGCCGCGACTACAACACGTTCAACATGGTCTACGAAAAGGGCGGCAAACGGACCGCCACTTCAGGCGTGCTGCAGATCCACACCGACCAGGGGATCACCGGCGAGTACATGGGGCTGCGCGGGCCGACCATGGCGCAGGTCGCCATTGTCGCGGAATACCTCATCGGCAAGAACGCGCTGGAACGCGAGAAGATCTACCAGGACGTGAAGCGCGGCCTCCGCCACTTCGACATGACCGGGGTCGGACCGATCGACATCTGCCTGTGGGACATCGCCGGGAAGATGTTCGACCAGCCGCTGTACCGGATGCTCGGCGGCTGGCGCAAGCCGCTGCCCGCCTATGCCAGCACCCTGCACGGCGACGAGAACGGGGGCCTCAGCACCCCGGAACAGTTCGGCGACTTTGCCGTGCAGTGCCAGGAGATGGGTTACCAGGCGTTCAAGATCCACGGCTGGGGCCTTGGCGGCCAGCGTATCGAACGTGAGGAACAGAACGTCCTGCTCGTCCGCAAGCGCGTCGGCGACCGCATGGCGCTCATGATCGACCCGGCATGTGAGTACGAGAACTTTGCGCAGACCTTGCGGGTTGGCCTTGCCTGCGACGAAGCCAAATTCTTCTGGTACGAGGACCCGTACAAGGATGGCGGGGTCTCGGAATTCGCCTACAAGAAGCTCCGCCAGATGATCAAGACGCCGATCCTGCAGACCGAGCACATCCGGCTGCTGGAGCAGCACGTGAACTTCATCGTGGCCGAAGGCACGGACTACGTCAGGGCCGGCGCCCACGAGGACGGCGGCATCACCGGGACGATGAAGATCGCCGCGGCATCAGAGGGATTCGGCCTGGACGTTGAACTCCACGGGCCGGGACCGGTGCACCGCCACATCATGTCCGCGATCCGCAACACGAACTGGTACGAGCTCGGGCTGGTCCATCCCCTGGTCCGCACGACGAGGGCGCCCGGCTACCTCAACTACAACGACGACCTCGACGGGATCGACAAGCAGGGCAACGTCTTTGCGCCCGAGGGGCCTGGCATCGGCGTCGAACTGGACTGGAGCTACATCAAGCAGCACCAGACCGACCACCAGTCCTGGGGCGGCTAACCGCCTTTGGACAGCTTCGCCGGGGAGGACCTGCTCCCCGGCGAGAGCACATACGCGCGTGCCACGCATCCCCTAAAATCCGCCCGTGACGACCATCCCGCAAACCGAACGACCGGTCCGGATCTCACGGGACATCATTCACCCGTACGCAGTGATCCTGCACAACGACGAGGTCCATTCGATGGAGTTCGTGGTCGACGCGCTCATGAAGAGCGTCCCGTCCCTTTCTGAGCAGTCCGCTACGGAGATCATGCTCAAGGCCGACGAGGAAGGCCGCGCGGTGGTCATTGTCTGCCCGCTCGAGCAGGCCGAGCTCTATCGGGACCGGATCCAGACATTTGGCCTTGGCGTTTCGATCGAGCCAGCTTGAGCGGCCAGGTCTACCGGTCACGTCACTTGGAATCGGCGCCTGGCCCGATCAGAACCTGACCTTGCCGGCTGCCGAGACGGCCGACACTCCCTTGAAACCCCGCTCGGGCACGTCATACGCGATCGCCCTCATCGTGGCCGTACGTGTTTCGCCCGCGCGCATCTTCACGGCCGTGCTGCGGCGGCTCCCCGGAAGCGGCCGGCCGTTCGACAGGCTGGTGAAAGGCTCTAACCCTATGTTGTAGGTGCGCCGGTACCATGGATAGCCGCTGCCGCCGCCGAACACCTGCCAGTACCAGAGGTACTTGAACGTAGAAACCGGATACGCGAACGCGAACCCGACCCTGCGCTCGGGGTTCGAAACGGCATACCAGCCCGCTGGCATCTCGGTGACGACCGCGTAGTCCTGGACCCTGGCGCTCTTCTTCGGGAAGGTCCTCAGGTCGACCGGCTCGCCGTCCCTCCCGATCAGCTCGGGCCACTCCGCCGACTGCCCGGTCTTCAGTCGCCGGGTCCGCTGCCCCCCTTCGCCGGGCACGATCACAGTGCCCCCCGGGACATCCAGCCGGCAGGCCGGACTCAGGAACGGACCGCCAAGTGCGATGTGTTGCCCCCAGACGCACTCGGCGGGCTCTTCCGCCTCATTGGTGACGGACTCTTCGATCGTGAGGACCGGCGATCCCGCCTCGAGGCTCAACGTCTTCTCGATGCGGAATGGCGTCCGATAGGTGCGGACCCAGAAACGAGCGCTGACTCTGCGCACGTCGTCTTCCAGGATCTGGACGTCCCAGGGCATGGTGGTGGCTTCCGAGTGCTGTCCGATCTCGGCTCCCGCGTAGGTCATTGGCTGTCCACCGGTCGGAGCCAGCGTCTGCCAGCCACCCTCGTAAACATCGTGCCACAGGCCGTCAGGCCAGCCAGTCGTGGGAATGAACCGCCTCGGGTCGCGCACGCCCCACGGCGTCCGCCACATGAAGTCGGTATCAGTGGGCTTGTGGATCAGCTCGTAGATATCCGCGCCCTTGTCCGCCAGTACCGTGACCCGCAAGAGATCGTTCTCGATGATCACGACTTTCAAGCCGCGGTAGGTCCACGCGTCGGAGATCCGGCAGCCATGTGTACGTTCGACTTGATAATGCATGTGACAGGTACCCCTGAAGCTGGAAATGCGGGTTTTCGCCAATTCAGATGAGGAATGGCACGATTATGCTTGATTGCTCGGCACCGCCATACTGGTTGTGCAGTCGAGGCCTGACGCGCGGAAGGGTTGATGGATCGCATTCTGGTGGTCGGCGACAGCGAGGCCCTGCGCCTTGCTCCCACCACCATCCTGGAGGACGCGGCTACGACGTGATCGAAGGTTCGGACGGAGCAGAGGTCGTTTCGGAAGCGCTCGAGCATCGTCCCGGCCTCATTCTGCTCGACGTGGCGATGCCGCGCGGCGACGGGTTTGAAGCGCTGCGCCGTATCAAGTCGGAGCCGCGACTGCGCATACCCCGGCAATCGTGGTGACCGTCAAAGGACGCGCGCCGAGGACCTTTCCATGGCCCGGACGCCGGGCGAGCGCGGCTACATCAGCGAGCCCTGGGCAGATGGCGAAGCCGCGTGAGGGTGGGCTGGGTGCTCCAGTCGGCCGCGCGCACGGTGCGGTTCCAGGCAGCTTTCGTCTCTGGATATCACGTTATCGAAGCGCGCGACGCGCTCGTAGTTCACCCGGAACCCGGCCTGATCCTCTGGTCCGCCCTGCTATAGTCCTGTCCCCATGACCGGACTGGCCGTTCTGCTCGTAGTCCTTTCCGCGTTCGCTCACAGTGGCTGGAACTTCCTCACGAAGCGAGCGAGCAACCCCGAAGTCTTCACCTGGGCCGCCGCGGTGTCGGCAAACGTGTTGCTGTTCCCGCTCGCCCTGTTTCTACTGCTCAGGGACCCGCCCTCGCTCGCCGGCTGGGGGTTCGTCGCGGCCACCTGGGGCCTGCACCTCGCCTACTTCACGACCTTGAGTCGGGCCTACCGGCACACCGATCTATCGCTCGCATATCCGATGGCGCGCGGCACCGGCCTGGTGCTGGTCCCGATCCTGGGCGTCTTCCTGCTCAAGGAGCACGTAACGCCGCTCGCCGCAATTGGCATCGGACTGGTCGTGACTGGCATCTTCGCGGTTTCGGCCGGCGATCTCCTGCGCGACGGGGTTGCAGGCCTCGGCAAGGCGCTGCGACAGCCAGGGGTCCGCTACGCGCTGGCCACGGGACTGATAATCGCCGCCTACTCGATCGTAGACAAGCGAGGCGTCGCCCACGTCACCCCGCTCCTGTACATGTACTTCCTGACCACGTCAGCCACCCTGGGCATGCCGTTGCTGTTGCGCAGCCAGTTCACACGCACCAACGTGATCGCCGAGTGGCGCCGGAACGCCCGGCTGATCGTCGTCTCGGGCCTGCTGCAGTTCGCCGCCTACTCGCTCGTGCTGACCGCGCTGACGGTCAGCCGGGTCAGCTATGTTGCGCCCTTCCGAGAGATCGGTATCGTCGTGGGCGTCCTTCTGGGATCGATCCTGCTCAATGAGTCGTTCAAGCGGTCCCGGCTACTGGGAGCCGCCCTGATCGTGGCCGGCGCGACGACCATCGCGCTGGCGCCTTGAGCCTGCCGGCTAGCCGGCGAACGCCCGGTCGCGCCAGGAGTACTTCGGCCGCCAGTTGATCAGCTGACGTGCCCGCTCGGTCGAGATCGGGGCCTCATGCCGAACGAACTCCTTGCGCAGCGGCACGTTGGGGTAGACCAGCCGCAGGGCCTCCATGGTTTCCACTGCAATCATCGTGTCATCGGCATTGAGAAAGAACTTCTCGCTCCCGGCCCAACCCTCGGACTCTATGGCCATGCGGCATGCCGTTGCCGCGTCCTTGATGTGGAGGTAGGTCCAGAACCCCTGGCAGCGGACCCAGGGATCGGTGACGGGAGACCGGTGAAGCTCCCTGAAGCGCTCGTCGTCCCACATCCCGTTGAAGCGCATGTTGGAATACTGGGTCTCCGGGTTGCGCCTTGCGAACGCGTCTGCGGTCTGCTCGCCTAGCCATTTGGCGACGCTGTATGGATCCTCGGCGCGCGTCCCGACCTCGTGGTCGAGCGGGAAATACTCGGGCGGCTTCACCTGCCGCGGCGCCCAGCGCGCCGCAGTGCCCATCGCGCCCACCGCGTTGTACGACGATCCCAGGACGACCTTGCGCACCTTCAACTGCTCTGCCGCCCGCATCACGTTCCACATCGAGGTCGTGTTGGTGAAGAAGACGAACTCTTCGGTGTAGTAGGCCGCGCTCGGGCAGGCAGCCAGGTGCACGACGGCCCCGCAGCCGTCCATCGCCGAAATGACCTGCCCGTAGTCGGTGACATCGACCTCGATGAAGGTCGGCAGCCTCGACCAGGCGGCTCGCATGGTCACCGCGGCCGCCTGGGCAGCCCCGGCAGTCCCGCTGTGGCTCAGGTTGCCCCAGCGGACCTTGTCGGCATTAACGACCTCATAGCCATTTCGCAACAACTCGTCGATGACGTAGTGCCCGACGATTCCAGAACCGCCGGTTACCAGGACTTTCAAGAATGGTTCCTCGGGGTCAGGGCCGGGACGCCAGGCACGGGGATTCGCAATGTCGATTCGGCATGGATGCCGAAACCCGTGACCGGATGCCCGTGGCCTGGCTAAACGGGCATCTTGCGCTTGCTGACCTTGCGTCCTTCGATCGCCATCCGCTCGCCGTCCTGGCCGGAGACGATCTTCACGCCCATCTTCAACAGGTGGCGGATCCTCTGCTCAGGCGTCATCTTGCTATCGTTCCAGGAGCACAGGAACGCGATTCCCGCCTTGTCGCATGCCGCCTGGACGCGCTTGCGCGCATCGTCCATCTTCTTCGGGTACGGGGGGTCGTGAGCGTCAGGCAGTCCGAGCGACATGCCCATGTCGCCCGGGCCCCACTCGGCGAACGAGATTCCGGGAACCGCCGCGCTTTTCTCGCAGTTCGCCAGGCATTCGGCGTCCTCGAGCTTGAGCCCGAGCATGAGCTCGCCCTTCGGGTTCAGTGGCCACGGATCGGACGCGGCCAGGTAGTCGTGTACCGAGAGCCCCCAGATTCTGGCGGGTATCGACTGTCCGCCCGCGCCGCGCTGCCCCTTTCCAAGGCCCGCCTTCGCACTGGAGAAAGGCCAGCGGCACTCCTCAACGAACGCCTTCACTGCTTCCGGAGTCCGCGCGTGCGTGTGCAGGATCCCGTGCACCCCGGCCGTGAGCACGTGGCGGATCTGCCAGGCGTTGTAGCGGACCTCCTCGGCGGTCTTGGCGTTCGACGGGAGCGTGACTATGACGGTCGGTGTCAGGTGACCGCTGGTGGTCGGGCCGGAGTCCCGGAGACCTTCCATGAACCTTGTCAGCCCAACCGTGTCGAAAGGGTGGTGCTCGAAGTCCACCGAGATGAAGTCGGCCCAGGTCCTGGACATCTTGACGCCGGCTTCGTAACTCAGCTCGGGCGTGCCCGTGTAGAAGATCGGCTGCCCCTGTTGAAGCAGCTCGATGCACCGGTTGATCCTTGCCACTTTGTTTGTCCCCCTCGACGACTCAGCGATCAGGTCCCAGGTTTCAGTTTCCCGAAGCCCCGGTCCAGCGGGCGGCAGTGTAACCGATAGGGTTGGCCGGGGCCAAGTCTCCGAAGTTGCCGCGGCTGCGGCCGAAGGGTAAGATTCGGCGCCGTGAACTTGCTTCTTGAAATGACTTCTTGAAGGTGGGCACCAGCGACACCGCCACTGGGAGCCCGGAACAACCGCCTCTAACGCCCGACCTCGAGATCCGCCCGTGGTCCGCGTTCGCGCACCGCGACTTCACGTGGTTGTGGGTCGGGGGCGTGACGACCACGGTCACGATGTTCCTGCGGATGCTCGTGAGCTCGCAGTGGCTCTACGACACCACGGGCTCCGCCGCACAGCTCGGCATCCTTGGCTTCATCCAGTTCATCCAGATGCCGGTCGTGATCTACGGCGGCGCGCTCGCCGACAACTTCGACCGCAAGAAGCTGATGGCGATGACCCAGGCCGTCGTCTTCGTGTCCCTGCTGATCCTCACCGTCCTGGCGGCGTCGGGCGGCCTGCTGCCATGGCACATCTTCGCGGCGACCGGCGTCACAGGTGTATTCAGCATGCTCGGCAGCTCGGCGCGACCGGCCATGGTCGCACGGGTCGTACCGCGCCCGTTGATCGGCACCGCGGTAGCCACCAACACGGCCACCATGCAGGTCGCCGGTGTGATCGCTCCCCTGCTGTTCAGCGCCTTCTACGTGGCGTTCGGTGTCACGGTGGCCTTCGCAGTCGCTACCGCAATCGCGTTCGCGAGCTTCGTGTCGCCGTTCCTGATACGGACTTCCGGGCTCCCCGACGGCGGTTCGCGACGGACGACCTGGAAGTCGATCGTCGAAGGGTTCACCTTCGTCCGGAAGCACCGAATCCTGCCCGGCCTGTACCTGCTCGACATCGGGGTAACCGTCGTCAGCTTCTACCGGATGCTTTTCCCGATCTTCGCCGACCAGCTGTACGGGCTGGGCGCGATCGCAGTCGGCCCGCTCAACGCGGCCAACTCGCTCGGCGGGATATTCGGCAGCATGGTCGTCTACGGGACTGACCGCTTCCCACGCAAGGGGCTGCTCGTCCTGTTCTTCACGCTGGTCTACGCCCTGCTGCTCTTTGCCTTCGGGATGAACCGGGCGGGGCCCGGGGACCCGATCCATCAGATGAACCTGCTGATCGTCGACTTCCAATTCAACATGGCCCTGCTGTTCGGACTGCTGATCGTATTCGGGCTCGGAATGACCGACTCCGTCAGCATGGTGATGCGCCAGACGATCGTGCAGCTAACGTCCCCCGACCGCCTGCTCGGGCGCGCCAGCTCAGCGCACTCTTTCGCCGCCATGGGCGCCAACAACCTGGGCCAGGTGGAGGTCGCATTCATGTCCGGAGCGATCGGGGCCGGACCCACGATGATCCTGGGCGGCGCGGTGTCGGTGGTCGTAGTCTTCGCAATATGGGTCGGGATCAAGGGCGTGCGGAGGTACCGGTACGATCCAGCCCATCCGTTTGAGGCATACGAAGGCGGCAAGCCGCCCGAATAGATCGAGACCGAGGAGATCGCTCAATGCCAGACCGCGCAAGCCAGGCAACCATCGACATCACCGTTCCAATGGCGCCACCCGAGTGGGCGCTCCTGGAGCGTGAACTGATACGGCAACAGGCCGACGCCATCCGGGTATTCCACGCCAAGTACTTTGACGAGCGCGGCTACCTGCTATGCATCCCGCGCTGGGGCGGCAACGATGGCCCCGACGACGCCGGCGAGAACATGCTGAACTGGACCATGCTGTACGCCCTTGGCGGGCCCAGTGATGTGCTCGACCGCTTCCGGCACGCATGGGAAGGCCATCTCCGGCAGTACACGGAAGCCAGGACGGTTGAAGTACCGCTCGGCCGGGAGGGGATGTACTTCAAAGAGTTCCCAACGATGTTCGACTGGTTCCATATCGGCGAGTGGTACTCGCCCTACGCCCTGCTCGGCCTGGCCGCGCCCGGCGACAGGGATTTCGAACACCGTACCCGGCGGTACGCCGCCTTCTACAACGGCGACGACCCCTACGCTCCCAACTACGACCCCAAACACCGGATCATTCGAAGCATGTTCAACGGGAGCCGCGGGCCTTTGCTCAGGAAGGCAACGGGCCTCGACTGGGCGGGCGATCCAATCGAGATCGAAGGTCGCTTCAAGCCGGGCCACGGTGAGCGAACCTTCGAAGAGATGATCGCCCACTTCAAGGACTACAACGACGTCGTTGGAGACAACCCGCTCAACCTTGGCGCCACGACGCTGGGGCTGAACGCGTTCGCGCTGACGGGAGAAAAGAAGTACCGCGACTGGTGCCTCGAGTATGTGGGCGCCTGGGCGGAGCGGACCGCGGAAAATGGCGGCCTGACACCAACGAACATTGGCCTCAATGGCAAGATCGGCGGCGAAACGAAGGGCAAGTGGTACGGCGGGGTCTACGGGTGGGGTTTCTCCGTCATCGTGCCCCAGACCGGTGAGATCGCACACAGGCCGTCGTTCTACACGCGGGCGCCTTACGGGTTCGGCAACGCCCTCCTGCTGTCCGGCGATCAGTCGTACGTCGACACCTGGCGAGGAGTGATCTCGAAGGTGAACGAAAACGGCAAGCGCCTCAAGGGGCAGATGCAGTACCCGCGCTCCTTTGGCGACAAGGGCTGGTACAACTTCCAGCCCGGCCCGTTCGACGAAGGCGCGCTGGAGGTCTACTACTGGTCGATGAAGGCAGATGATCGCTCGCTCGTCGGCGACGATCCCTGGGTCCGCTTCTTCTCAGGCAAGGGCAGGAGCAAGAACGACGGATATCCCGTGGACGCGCTGCGGAGCGACATCGAGCGCGTCCGGCGACGCGTCGAGGGTATCCACACCGACGATACCGCCCCTGATATGCGGATGTCGGACGACATGAACGACCTTAACCCGGCGTCGATCGACGCCCTGAACCGCCTGATGCTCGGCGGCATCCCGACCGGGCGGGTCGGATACCCGCTGCACTGCCGCGTCCGCTATTTCGATCCCGACAGGCGGCGGCCCGGCATCCCCGAAGACGTGGCTGCCCTGGTCGACGAGATGACCGCCGATGAGACCGGGCTAACCCTCGTTAACCTGAACCAGCTCCAGCCCCGCACGGTGGTCGTGCAGGGGGGCGCTTACGGTGAGCACCAGGTCGTTAGCGTCCGAGGCGGCGAGAAGTCTTCGACCGTGAACGACCGCAGCTTCACGGTCCGGCTGGCGCCCGGCGCCGGAGCGCATCTGTTGATCAAGATGAAGCGGTACGCCAACCCGCCGACATTCTCGCTGCCCTGGGCCTGAGGCGTATTCCGCATCTGTCGCGCCCTGCCAAGGGAATCCGTACCGAAAAAGAAAGGCGGGGCATCGTGCCCCGCCTTTCCCGTGTTGCTGACTGGTGCTGAAGAGAGTCCTGCGTCCTACTTCCTGGTGGCCGGCAACCGGTCCTTCAGGCCCAGCTCGGCGACCGTCCCCTTGAACCACTCGACGACCTCCGGGTGGTACGGGATACCGTTCACGGAACGGTCCATCTCTGCCTCGTGCTCGGGAAGCCCGGCGTACATCACCCGCTCGTGCCCGGGCGCGGGCGGCGTCTCGCGCAGGGCGCGCATGAAGTCGTCCATCTCGGACTTGAACTTCTCGACGTCGTTGAAAGCCGACACCTTGAAGGCCGCGAAGAAGTGGGATGCCATCCCCCGGTTCTTATAGCCGGGCCCGGTCCCTGAGAGCACGCCGCAGAGGATGTCGACCATGACGGCCATGCTGTAGCCCTTGTGCGAACCGATCTCGCGGGTCGCGCCCAGCGGCAGCATGAGGAAGTCGTCCGGGATCGGCCTGCTGTCCATGATCGGCGTGCCGTCCGGTTCCGCGATCCACCCGGGCAGCGCCGGTACCCCGAGCCGTTTCGCAAGTGCGATCTTGTTCCCCGCAACGGAGCTCATCGACGCGTCGAAGATGAAGGGCGGCTCCTTGCGCGTCGGCGCCGCGAACCCGATCGGATTCAGGCCCACCATCGGCTTCGAACCAAACGTCGGCGCCACCCTCAGGCCGCCAACCGTCATGGCCATCCCGATCATGTCGTGCGGCAGGGCAAGCTGCGCGTGGTACGCCGCCGCGCCAAAGTGCCGCCCGTTGGTGCAGGTGACCGCGCCCACACCCGTGCGCTCCGCCTTCTGAATGGCGACCCGCATCGCAATCGGGCCAACGGCCAGGCCAAGCCCGCGGTCGCAGTCGATGGTGGCGGCCGAATCGGTTTCGTGTACCACCTTCCATTTCGGCTTTGGATTGATAGAGCCCTTGCCAAACCCTTCGACATACGAACGCATCATGTTGCTGACGCCGTGGCTCTCGATGCCGCGCAGGTCCGCATAGATCAGGACGTCCGCCGACTGGCGGGCATCGGTGTCGCCCATGCCCATCTTTCGGAAGATGTCCTCGACCGTAGATCGGATGTCCTGTTGCGCAACGCGCACCGCGATGTCGTGGGGGACGTGGAACATTTCGAGCACTGACTGGTACCTCCATGCCCTCTACCGATTGGCGACCCGCGCGCAGCGCGTTGGTGCGCGCCGGGGCGCCTCGATGAGGGACTTAGCTATGCGTTCGGCTTGACGACCAGTTTGACCCCGCGTCCTTGACCGGAGTCGTAGATCGCATCGGCGGCCCGCTCCAGCGGATACCGCGTCGTGATGACGCCCTTCAAGTTTAGTTCGGGCAGCAGCTGCAACGTCTTCTTGAAGTAGTTGCCCCGGCCAAAAGCCCCACGTATGCCGACCTCGCGGTAGTGGAGGTCGTAGAGGTCGGACGGTAGCGTCGTCCCCTTCGGACACACACCGATCATCAGCACGTTGCCGCGCGGGCGCACCAGCTGTACACAGCGGGCGACAAGTTCGGGCTTGCCAACGACCTCCACGGCGAGATGCACTCCCCTCCCGCCGGTCTCGCGATCCACGACCTTCTTGAGGTCCTCCATCTTTGGATCGTGCAGGACGTCGGCGCCCAGCTGGCGTCCCAGCTCGCGCCGTGAGGCCACCGGCTCCGAAAGGATCACCGTCCTGGCACCTCGGCGCTTCAGGAAGGCGACCGTGAACTGGCCCATGATCCCGCCGCCGACTACCAGCACGACTGCGTCTTTCGGCATCGGAAACACCATCGAGCCCGACAGGCAGCAGGAACCCGGCTCCGTCAGGGCTCCGGTCTCGAGATCGATCCCCTCAGGCAGCCTGTGCGCCGATTGCGCCGGTACCACCGCATAGTTCGCAAGCGCCCCGCTCGACTTCTGGGCGCGCTGGCACCGGCTGATCGTCCACTCGCGGCAGTTGTCACACTCGCCGCAGTGGCTGGTGATATCGCAGACGACCTGCTGACCGATCCGTGCCTTCGATACCCCCTTGCCAACCTCTACGACGGTTCCGCTGAACTCATGCCCGAGTATGAGCGGAGGTGTAGAGGGAAACAGCCCCTGCGTGATGTGTACGTCGGTCCCGCACACGCCAACAGTGTCGACCTTGAGCACGACCTGCCCGGGACCGGGGACCGGGTCGGGAACGGTGTCGATCGTAAACTTCGTCCCGCCTTGCCAGACCGCAGCTTTCATGTTTCCTACTTTCCGTGGACGGTGACCGAGCCGCCGAAGGCGCCCTCTACGGCAATCGGGCTCGCCTGTGAAATGCGCAGAGAGGCCCGGGAAGTATAGCCTCGCCGTGGACACGCTCTGTCTCCCGGCGTAAATTGGCAACCCATCGCGCGCGAACTCGCCGGGATCGACGTCGATCCTTGCGCCGATCGAAAGTCGTGCAGGGTCGAACCACCAGAACCGCAGGAGCGAACAAGTGGTCCTCAAAGGTAGAGCCGCCATCGGACAGGGCCCTCGGTCCGAATTCTGGATCGAAGAGTTGCCCGTGCCGGAAGTCGTACCGGGATCCGTGCTGGTGAAGAACACCGGGGCCGCGGTGTGCGGGTCCGACCTCCACGGATGGCGCGGCGACCAGGACGGGCCGGTCACGCCCCGCAAGCGCATCCCCGGTCACGAGTTCACGGGCCGCGTTCACTCTCTGGGCAAGGGCGTTTCCACCGACTCGCTCCGCCGCCCGCTGAAGGAAGGCGACAAGGTCGTCTTCCCGTTCTTCTTCCCATGCATGCGCTGCTACCACTGCCTGCGCGACCAGCTCTACGCGTGCCAGTACCGGTTCCGCAGCAACTTGACCCGCACGTTCGAGGACTACCCGTACTGCGACGGCGGCTTTGCCGATTATTTCTGGCTCAAGCCCGGGCACTTCGTGTTCAAGGTCCCCGAGGAACTGCCCGACAAGGCGCTGGCGACGATCAACTGCTCCATGGCCCAGGTGATGTTCGGATTGCACCTCGCCCAGCCGAAACAGGGCGACACGGTGGTCGTACAGGGTGCAGGCGGGCTGGGCATCTACGCCACCGCCTGCGCAGCTGAAGCGGGCGCCTCACAGGTCATCGTCGTCGACGGCCAGAAGGCGCGTCTCGACCTCGCGTTGCGCTGCGGCGCAACCGCCACGGTCGATCTCAACGAATACCCGACTCCCCAGGCCCGCGTGGACCGCGTGCGCGAGCTGACCGGCGGTATCGGTGCCGATATCGGCATCGAGGTCGTGGGCATCGCAGCGTCCACGCTCGAAGGTCTCGACATGGTCCGCATGGGCGGCACCTATGTCGACATCGGGAACATCTCAGGCGGCAGCTTCCAGCTGGCCGGCAACAAGGTCATATCAAGGCAGACCAGGTGGATCGGGCTGCAGCACTACAACCCGTGGATCCTCGAATCGTGCCTCCAGCTGCTGGTCCGCACGAAGGACAAGTACCCGCTGCTGGACCTGGTCTCGCACACCTTCCCACTGGAGAAGATGAATCAGGCCTTCGAAACGGCGGAATGGGTCGGTAAGCAGAAGGGCTCAGCCGCGACACGCGTCGTCGTGACCCTCTAGCGCCGTCGCTTCGGCTCGCTGGTCCACCCGGGCATCGTGGGTGCCGTCGGACCTTCTGTTACTTCATGGTGACTGGAAGGCAGCCCTGGCTCCTGAACGCCTGCTCAAGATCGGCGCAGGAACTCAAGGCGACGCATCTGAGGCGCGCAACCGACAGGAAGAATCGCTGGCTCTGGCGCAGAAGCTGGGGATGAAACCGCGCACCAGGACGATCGTCGCCCGAGAGAAGATCATGCAGGCCCGAACGAGCCAGGTCCCGACCTACTTGCCCCGGCGGCGGCCACTCCCGCCCATCCATGCGGCCGCCTTCCTGCGTGCCGATGGGGTGTCGAAAGCGGCGCGGAACTCTGCAAAGTATCTGACTGATCCCTGCGTGCCGAGCCCCAGCACGCTGCTAACGTTCATGAAGCGATAGCCAACTTCGATCCAGCGGCGGCAGTCCTCGGGATCGCCGAAGGTGGTCCCGAGCGCCTTGCCGGTGCCCCTGACACGATCGGCCATCTCGAGCATGATCTTCTCGACCTTCGGGTGGTGAATCTTGCCCGGAAAGCCCAGCGAGGCAGAGAGGTCGGTCGGGCCTACGAGCAGCACGTCGAAATGCTCGAGGGCCAGGATCTCGTCGACATTCTCGTAGGCCTCGACGCTCTCCATCTGAATGATCAGCAATGTCTCATCGTTGGCATGCTTGATGACGTCGTCCTGGGTCAAGCCCATCATGCCGCCAAACCACGGCGCGATGCCGCGCTCCCCGATCGGCGGGTACTTGGCGAAACGAACGGAGTCCTTCGCTTCCTGAGGGGTGTCGACCTGGGGGACCATGACGCCGACCGCACCGACGTCGTACGCCTTCTTGATGTCGCCGGGATCGTTCCAGGCGACCCGTATCACGCCGGCAACGCCAGCCTGGCGCGCCATCACGCAGATCGGGCCGATCGACTCGGTGCCCCACGGCTCGTGCTCCTGGTCGATCCAGACCCAGTCAGGCCGCGTCTGGAACACCGCTGCGGCCACGTACGGTTCCCTGGAGAACATACCGGTACCCAGGCAGAGTTCACCGTTGCGCAACCGCTTCTTGATGTCGCTGGGGTACATGGGCACCTCGGGTGGATCTTGCGAGCCGGGGTTGAGTTCGACGGAGCCGGCAGATGATAGCGGAAAACCGGGATCTCGAACGCCTGGACCGCCCGCTAGACGTCCGCCTAGCGGCCGCCCGCGATGCGGTAGACGCGCCCGTCGAAGGCGGTGATATAGAGCTCCCCCGCAAGGTCCTGCCCGAACGACGAGATCTGCAGATCGGTATCAAGCAGCTGCCGCGCCGCGACCACCCTGCCGTCGATCCTGCGCAGGCCCCAGATGATGCCGGAGCAGAAATCGGCATACAGGTAGACGCCGGCCAGCCCGGGGATCGATGCTCCTCGATACACATAGCCACCGGTAACAGCACAGCCAGGCTCACGGGTGGGGTACTCAACCACCGGCGGTATCAACCCGGACATGTCACAAGGCGTGGACCGGTAGCAATGCGCACCCTCCATCACATTCCACCCGTAGTTGCCGCCCTTCGTGACCACGTTTACCTCTTCCCAGGCGTTCTGACCGACATCGCCGGCCCAGAGTTCGCCGGTCGACCGGTCGAACGAGAATCGGAACGGGTTGCGAAACCCGTAGGCCCATATCTCAGTCAATGCCTCGGTCGCCGGGCGGCCGACAAATGGATTGTCGTTCGGCACCGAATAGCCCTGCCTTGCGCCGCCCCGACCCGGATCGATCCTTAGAATCGAGCCGAGCAACGTCGCCAGGTTCTGTCCGTTGCCCTGGGGATCGCCACCGCTACCACCGTCCCCGAGCGCCACATACAGGTATCCGTCCGGCCCGAAATCGATCATCCCGCCGTTGTGATTCGAAAACGGCTGCCCTACCTCGAGCACGACCTGCTCGCTTGCGGGGTCGGCTCTTCCGGCCGCGGCGTCGGCCACAAACCGGCTGATCACTGATCGCCTGGGGTTCGTCGCCGAGTAGTGCACGTAGAAACGCCCGTTGTGCGCGTAGTCCGGGTCGAACGCTAACCCCAGCAAGCCCTCTTCATTCCCCTGGGTAGATACGCGGTCTGAAATATCCAGGAACAGCTCAGCTCCAGATGGCGGGGATGCCAGCGATAGAAGGCGGACGCGTCCGGCCTGCTCGACGACTACCGCCCTGCGCGACCCGTCAGGGACTTCTGCGAAGTACAGCAGCCGCCTGCCAAGAGCTCCGTCGTTCAACGATGGAAAGGCGGGCACGACTGCAATCGGGGGTATCACGTTGCCCGGCACAGGAATGGCGGGCGATGTGGGGGCAGGCGCTTGCGTCGGTGACACGACCACCGTCGCCGTGGGCGGCGCGACCGCCGTGGGCGGCACCGGTACGGTCGCCGTGGGCGGCGCGGTCGCCGTGGCCCGCGGCACGGATGGCGCCGTCGCCGTGGCCCGCACCGGTACGGTCGCCGTCGCCGACGGCGGCAGCACCGTGGGAGTGGCGGAGGCCGCCACGCGCGTCGAGCCGGCCGCTGGCGATGGCGTCACGTCGACGGGCGACTCCGCGGGGTCGAGAACGTTCGTACAGGCGGCGAGGACCACCGGCACAGTCATGAAAATCAACAGCGACCGCACGAGGCAGTTTCTCCTCATCCCGGTGATACGATCACTCGATGCCAAACGATGCGGAATCGAAGACCTTGCAGGCTTCGCCGAGCCGGGCGAGCCATGGCGACCTATCAAACTTCCCACACATGGCCGTTGGTGTCATGGGATCGGCTGGCGGCGAACTGTCGCCTGAGACCAGAGCGCTCCTCAGGCAACTCGGCCGGGAGATAGGCAGGCGAGGTTACGTCCTGGTGACCGGAGCCTGCCCGGGGCTTCCGCACGAAGCTGTCCTCGGCGCCAAATCGGCGGGCGGCATGGTGGTCGGCATCTCGCCTGCCCTGAATCTCCGTGATCATCTGGTCAACTATGCGTCGCCGTCGCGCGGCTACGACCTCATCGTTTACACGGGCAGCGGACTGATGGGGCGCGAGGTCGAGAACATCCGCACCTGCGACGTCGTGGTGTTTGCCGGAGGCCGATCCGGCACCCTCGGCGAGTTCGCGATCGCCTACGACGAATCCAAAGTGATCGGAGTGCTCACGGGCACTGGCGGTATCGCCGATCACATCGCAACTATCGTGAAGATGGTCAACAAGAGGACTGGCGCCATTATCTGCCAGAACTCCGATCCCGTAGCTCTGCTGGATGAGCTGGAGCAGGCCTACCGGCGGAACGTCCTGCCACGCTACCTGAAGGCGCTCCGAGAGCAACAGCCGGACGGCGTCCTGGAGCGCTGATCACCTGGGACCGGAGCCGCGCCGGCAGACGGGGCGCGGCTGGCCCTGCCTATCGCCGGTCGGGTGTCGCACCGTAGGCGCCAGCCCGATTGACGCCGCCTGCGCTGGGGGCCGGCCTGACCATTGCCTCGTTCACGGTTATGCGGCGACCAAACGACTCGGTACCGTTCAACCGGGCGATCGCCTCGGCCGACGACTCCTCATCGCCCATCTCGACAAAGCCAAAGCCGCGGGATCGCCTGGTCTCCCGATCGACGACCACCTTCGCCGTTACCACCGGTCCAACCTTCTCGAACAGGGCCTGAAGCTCGAAGTCCGTAACCGAGAACGCCAGGTTGCCCACGAACAGGTTCTTGCCCAAAGCATCTCCTCCAGGCGCTTCCGTTCGGTCGAGTCTTCCATCACCACCATCAGGTAATTTCGACCAACCCGGAGCGCATTAACGTCGTCAAGGCGGCCAAATAAGCTTCAATCAGCGGAATCTCAACATCGCTACCCCGGTGCGTAGCATGGGTTCAGGTATGCCACTGCGCTTGACCTCGGTGGCAGGTCGTGGACAGGGATCGGAACGTGTCCATGCGCACGGGCAGCTTGGTGCGGCATCCTATCTCAGGGTTTCCCCGGCTGTCATCAGGCGCGTGTCTTTTTGTGTGAATATTCCTGGTGATCGTGATGATGTCTTACCGCGTCTTTTTCTAATCGTGAGTCGGCTATTCCTCGAGCATTTCGGTCAGGTAATTGCCAATCGCCGGGTGATGAAGCCGGCCAGATCCCGGGTGAAAATCCACGGCGCGTATCTCCGGAGGCCGCCCGAAATCACGGATTTGCGCAGTCCTGATGGCGTGCGGCCACCAGTTGCCAGCTAGCACCCTGCGAGACCTAACCCGAATTCGGGTGACACCGATGGCCAACCGTGATGCTGGCGCAGCCGGCGGGCAGAGATCTTCGCCGGAGGTCGAGTTCCGCTACGAAATCCTGCACCTGCTCAGGCGCCATGGCGGGATGGACGGACACACGCTGCCCACTCTGAAGCAGCTCGCTGCCGGGACCCGCAAGGGCGGCGCCGATATCCGTCGAAGCTGAACGGTTGCAGGCCCTCGAGCGCACACGCGGCCACCACATCACGGGTGGCGACAGGAACCCCTCCTACGAGATCACCATCGAAGGCCTGTTCATGCTCCACAAGCAAGAGCACGTCTTCAAGCCAAGGTTTTTCGACGAGGCGCTGCGCGCCAGTTCATTAGAGGGGAAGGAAAACTTCGGCGGGCAGCGACCTCGAAGCCCGGCGACGAACGCAGGACCGTAACCGACAGCAGACGGCAATAGTTCCCACCGTCGACCTGTGATTTCCCGCTTACGCGCGAGGGCCGCGCTTCAGCTTCAAGCGAAGCCAGAGCACGGCCCAGGTAAGCGACGTGACCAGTAGCGAATATGCAATTACGACCGGGAAGGCGACGGTCCTGCAATACAGGACCGTTTCCCCCTCACGTCTCGGGGTGATGCCCTCCCGCCGGCTTAATAGCCGAACCTGAGAGCCCCTAGACCTTGCCGATCCTGAAAACCTTGGTCTTGCAGACCGGGCAAGTGCCCTGGGCAGCCGCGCGCCCGTTCTTCATCTTCGTTGGCTTCATATTCGTGATGCTGCGCTTCGTGCGGCACTTGAAACAATAGGCCTGGACTGCTGGCATCTACACACCTCCTATAGATAACCCGGCTTGACCATAGCTATCGCAAAGCTACTTGTCAAGTATTTCTTTCGAATCCTCATACCTGATCCATTAATAAAACGCGGGCCGGTCACAGAGTATCCCAGCCTGATTTGCCGTTCCTTTAGAGGACGCGGCCAGTGCTCTCTCCGGACGGAAGATGTCCGGAAAATACGATCCCGCGGTTTTTCAACGCCTCAACAGGCACCCTCTTGCGGGACTTCGTGGAGAGCCTTGTGTCCCAGTCGAAGGTCGGGCGCCACGTTTGCTCGGCAATCTGAGCGAGGTTGCGGAAAAGGTCCCCGGTTAGTACCCCGATTTTTCCAACGGATTCCACGAGGACGCACTGGTGGCCTGGCGCATGACCTTTCCAGGGCGGCGTCTTTATCCGGGACGCCAACTGGTGCTCGCCCCGCACCAGCTGCAACCGCCCAGGCTTCTCGAGGGGCCGGACGCTGCGTTCGAACGCCTCATTCCGGTTGCCGGGCCGCAGGGAGTGTTCCCAGTCGTTGGCCCCAAGTAGTAGTTCCTACTGGGAAACACGGGCCGCGGGCTTGCGTCCCTCCACGTGACCTTCCACCCGATGCGGTCGCGGTGGCAACGGGTAACCGCGACTGCGTCGATCAGATTCAGGCTCCCGAGCAGTTCGCCAGGCTTGCCCGTGTGTCCGTGCGGCCCCGGCCCCTTCCCCATGTCGACCAGTACTCGAGGCCCACCCGTTCCAGCGGCAATCAGATGACCCTGCCACTGCGAGCGGTATTTGCCACCTGGTTCAGCGCGAACGAGCGACAGGGCCCCCACGCCGCGCCGGGAACCCCCCTGTACACCACGCCAGGCCCCCGTTCGGGACCGGGGTGATCATGGACCGTCGAAACTGTGAAATCGCCGATACGCGGGCTCGTTGCCCTGGATTCACTCCCAACGTCGGTCCCGTTGCCCCACCCCATTCCCCCGACAGCTAGTAGGGCATCGTTCGCTGGCTGTGCTTCCTTCCCGCCACGGCGGTGTCCTCGCGGCCGCCTGAAATGACGCGCGCCCCTGAATCGATCACCTTCCCGATCGTTTCAGGCGTGGCGCCCGACAGGAAAGCGATCCCGTTCTCCCGGCAAGCCCGGGAGACCCGGTCATGCGCCTCCTGCATCTCAGGTGGGTAAGGGTCCCGCCGGATCGTCTTGTACCCCAGTGCCATGGAAAGGTCGCCGGGGCCCATCTCGGCGAACCCGATCCCCGGCACACGCATGATCTGTTCGACGTTCGACACCGCACGCGGGCTCTCGATCTTCACCCCCAGCAGCAGCTCGCCCGCCGGGTTCAGCGGCCACGGATCGCACTTGTCGATGTAGTCGTCCCGTGAGACGCCCCAGACTCTGGTTGCGGTTGGCTCAGATCCAACCCCCCGGGTCCCGGTGCCAAGGCCCTTCCCTACCCCGGCCTTGTTGATCGGGTAACGGCAAGACTCGACGAACGCTCGGACGGCGTCCGGGCTCTCGGCCATGCACAACAGAATTCCGTGCACACCCCGCGCGAGGATCTGCCTCACCTGCCATGAGTTATACCGGATGACCGGCTCCGAGGTGCCGTCGGCGGGGAGTTCCACGATCACGGGCGGCGTCCGATGGCCACTCTTCGTCGGACCACCGTCGCAGAGGCCCCGCATGTACTCGGCCAGGCCGGTCATGTCGAAAGCCCCGTGCTCCATCCCCACGTTGATGTAGTCCGCCCAGGTATGGGCGTCCTTCTTGCCCTGCTCATAGGTGAGGACCGCGCCGGTATGCCCACCGGTGTAGTAGATCGGCTGGTTCCCCTCAAGCAGTTCGACCGCCCGATTGATGCGCTTGGCCATGCGACGCGACTCCCTCATGCTGAATCCGACTCGGGCGAAAATTACACGATAAGGCAAGACTGCGTACGCAAGTGACCGCGCGAGGCCTCATGGCATACGTGCGACCAGCTTCAAACAGTTCTCGGTCGACAGCTCGCAGAGCAGGACCAGGTTCCCCGCGACCACGTAGGCACGGTACTGGGTCCGGTTGCCAAGCGACGTGATGATGCCTCCACCGATATTGGAGTTGGGCGACCGCCCGATCGCTTCGAGCGCCGCGTCTGCGCCCGCTCCCGTGGCGTCGCCGTGTGAGGGGTAGATCCTGACTTCAATATCGCGTTGGTCGTAGAAGCCGTACCAGACTGCCGTTGCGCCCGGAAGCAGGCTGGCGTCCAGCTCCTTCGATTTCTTCCAGCCAGCCCCGACCAGCACATCGATCGTGAACACTCCGTCGGGCCGCACGGTGGCGCTTTCACCTTGTCCGCTTGCGGGCGCCTGCGGACTCGACGTCGCCTGGGCATTGGTCTCATCACCGCCGCAGCTGACCGAAGCGCCGATTAACAACAGCACAAAGAGCGGCAAGAGTAGCGAGGCTGGCCTGATGCGCTTGCTCATTGAATCGATCCTCGGTGACATGCACTTGTGAGCGAGGGCTAGATATTACCGGGGTCGCCGCTGGCTTCTGCCGCCTCGAGAGAAGCCGGAGATTCCTCCACGCAAGCTTCCAGGTGGCGCGGCAGTCGGGGTTGCGAGCGGCAAGCAGGTCGCGCAGCGTGGCCTGTCGGGGACGCCTGGTCGCCCGCCGGGTCCCCGGGGTCCATCCCCGGATGGTCCCGGCTTGTTCACGTCACCTGCCCTCTGGCTGGTCAGAACCGGGTTCCGATTCCGGCCCCTTCAGTAGATCCATTGCCTGGCGCAGGGCATCCTCGGCGTCAGAGCCAGCCTTCCGCGCCGCCAGGTGAAACGAGCGGGCATGCGTGACATCGCACAGGGCGCATCTGTCTGCTGGTTTCCCGCGTTCGCTCTTCTTCTTCCTGCGTTCCTTGCTCGAGGGAGGCGCTACGGATCGCTGCTTCGAAAGCCGGTCGAGCTCGCCGAAGTAGACCAGTTCGGCCTTCTCCAGAGCGGCGCGAATCGCCAGATCGAACGAAGCCTCCCTTAGGTCACGTACCGCTTTCGCTGCGGCAGTAGTTTTAATCTCACCTAGCTGCAGGACCCATCGATCCCTCGGACCGCATAGCTCAGCGCACGCGTCGGCGGGATGCAGGACGGGGGCGGGCACGCGTTCATCCACCGGCGAGACGGACGGTCCTGCCGCCAGCTCTTCTCGGTAGACCTGGCACTGTCCGCAGGCGCATTCGCAGGCCGTCCTGGCGTCATGGTTCACGTAACAGGCGCAGAACCGGAACGCCCCCGCAGGCGTGCGTTCACGATCGCCGTGGTTGGGGCAGTTTTCGAATCCGTGGATGGAACAGCGCGCCATTGCAGTCTCCGCCCCGGGCTATGCCCGGGCATGGCTCCCGCGAGGGTATAGGATCGGGCCATTGGCGCGCCGGAGGCTCCGGGACTCCCCGGAGCCTCCACGCTCTCGCGAGTGGCCGACTGGAACCTTGAAGGTACCTTGAAGACCTGCCGGTGGAGCCGCGCCGGCGCCCCAGCCAGGCATCCAGCTCTCGACCCGCGGTCCACCTGGCCCCGACGCCAAAGGAGACCGCGACGGGAGTGGCCACTGCAGTGCCCGGGAGGCCGAAGCCGAGGATGATCTCGTCGGCGCCCCCGGTCTGCTTTGAGGCGACTGCAATCGTGAACAGGATGACCCGCCAGCGCGCCATTCCAGCGACCAGGGAAGAACACCGAACCGGGTAGCACTGATGCCTGCAAGGTCGCGAAAACAACAGGCAAGCGACCATCACGGCCGTAGCAGATCACCCTGGAAGGTCGCCAGTTGCCCTGAATCGGCTCGGTGGTGATCTCCAGGCGTACCGGGAGCGAGTTCACGCCCGCGCCCTCTCGCTCAAATCAGCCCTACGTTGCCCCTCGATGAGGGACTCGGGATCGGCTACCCGTCGATGGGACCCTGGATCCGCGGCACGGGCCCGTGGTCCGGTGCCGGTCAGCAACCTGACTGGGCACCGCCTGATTTGCGTGGCCCAAACCTGCTGGCATACGATGCGTGCGCACCCCGGCGCGCGAAGCCCGTAACGGAGTCAGACTGGAGTGGGCATGGCTAAGAAATTCAAGATCCTCTACCTCGGCGCCTCATATGGGTCGTTACTGGCCGCCAAGGCGGCGCTTGGGGGCCACTCCGGTCACCTGGTTTGCCTGCCCGAAGAGGCCAACCTGATCAACAGCGAAGGGGCCATCGTTCGCCTTCCCGTACGCGGCGTCGACAGGCTCGTCGAACTCAACACCAGGGATATGCCCGGGAAGGTAACTGCGGGGGCACCTGAGAAGGCGAACCCGGCCGACTACGACCTCGTCGTGCTGGCAATGCAGGAGCCGCAGTACCGGGTCCCCGTTGTCAAGGATCTCCTGAACAAGTTGGGCGACTCCCGGAAGCCCTGCATGTCGATCATGAACATGCCACCACTGACCTATCTGAAGCGCATTCCAGGGGTCGACGCCAGCGCCATCCGTGGCGCGTACACCGACGCGTCCGCCTGGGACAGGCTCGACCCCTCGCTGATGACGCTGTGCAGCCCTGACCCGCAGGCGTTTCGCCCGCCCGACCAGAAGGTCAATGTGCTCCAGGTTGGCTTGCCGACGAACTTCAAGGCGGCCGCATTCGAGTCGCCCGCGCATACCGCGATCCTGAAGCAGATCGAAGACGATATCCAGGCCGTCCGCCATGAAGTCAACGGCAAGACGGTGGAACTCCCGGTCAAGTTGCGGGTCCACGACTCCGTATTCGTGCCGCTGGCCAAGTGGGCGATGCTCATGGCCGGCAACTACCGGTGCGTCCAGGCCGACAAGATGATCCCGATCAAGGAAGCGGTGCACTCGGACCACGCAGCCTCCGAGGCGGTCTACAACTGGGTCGTCGAGCTCTGCGTCAAGATCGGTGCAGACCGTGCCGATCTCGTTCCTTTTGAAAAGTACGCAGAAGCTGCCAATTCACTGCTGCGCCCGTCGTCAGCGGCGCGGGCCCTTGCCGCCGGCGCGACCAACATCGAACGGGTGGACAAGTTGGTACAGGCCCTTGCTGCCTCGAAAGGCATGCGGTCCGACTCGCTTGACCGGACGGTGAAGCTGGTCGACGGCTGGCTCGCCAGGAACCGGGCAAAGGCGGGCACGGCCTAGGCCGGGGTCCGCCGGGGCGGTCATGGTTCTGATTTCGCTGGCTTTCTCGACTGGCCTGCTATGAACCGGGCGATCCTCTCGACTGGCGCCCGTGGAACCGGCTCCGAGAGCAGAAAACGAACCATTCCCCTACTGAGTTCGTAGAGGGTCAGGTCGTCGCTCAATTCGCTGGCCAGTTCTTCGGTCAGTGGGTAGATCGAGAAGTGGTTTTTCCAACCGGCCAAATAGACGACGGCTCGACCGTGCAGTTTCAACGCCGGGATACGGCATTTGATAGCCTCATCAGCGCCCGGGATCGAGGCCCGGAGGAAGAATGGCACTGCCCCGGACGATTTGACGACCTCGGAACAGACTGGAGGGACAATCGATGGTTGAAAAGGGAAGCATCCAGAACGGACTGGAAGACGTGAAAGTAAACGTCAAGCTGAAGCTCGCAGCTCTCTGGACCGCCACGCTATTCGTCTGGGTCTATGTCGACATAATAACTTTCTATAAACCGGGATTCATCGAGGACATACTGGCGGGAAAGGTCTGGCAGTTTGACATCTCGCAGACATGGGCGCTCGGCGCCCTGGCCCTCATGACGGTACCGGTCGTGATGATCTTCCTGTCACTAGCATTGCCGGCCAGGGTGAATCGAATGGTGACCATGTTTGTGGCCGGAATTTACGTCCTGGTTTCGATCGGCAATTCGGTGGGAGAAACCTGGGCGTATATCTGGCTCGGCTCAGCCACAGAAGTTGTCCTGCTTTCACTGATCATCTGGCACGCTTGGAAGTGGCCCACGACCGCAGGTGCGAGATAGCGACCGCGGGATATCGATATTGATGAGGCGCGGCGGCGCGATCGCGCCTCTTGCCTGCGCCGCGCTGCTGATCGTTGGCACCGCCTGCGGACCGGGTAGCGGATCGGTCCAGGCAACAGTCGACGCCAAGATACTCACCGCGGTTGCGGGCATTCCTGCGCCCTTGCCCGAGCCGACGCCGCAGCCGACGCCGTCCCCGATGGCGTTTCCGACTCCCCTGCCCACGCCAACTCCGGCCCCGGACCTGAGCGCCATCTATGAGCGATACGCCCGCTCAGTCTTTTTCCAGGAGACGCCGACCGGACATGGAACCGGCTGGTTGCTCGAAGCGGGCATGATCGTCACCGCCGCGCATGTTGTAGGTGACAACAAGAAAGTGACGGTGCGTTCGTCTTTCCGGGATGCATTTCAGGGCGCCGTGCTCGCGCGCGATTCCCTGAGGGACATTGCGCTCATCACGTTTGATCCAAGCACGATCGCGTTGCCAGACTCGGTCCCGGTACTGCTGTCGCTGTCGGCTGCCAACACCAGGATCGGCGAGGGTATCCTCGCAATGGGCTTCACTACCCACGGCGTCAGGGAGAACGGCTGGGTCGGCCTGCCCAGCGCCAAGGTAGGGATCAAATCTCAGCTGGTCCAGTTCGGTGAGTCATCGAACGGTTTGAACATCCAGCTAGACGCGCCGCTCGACCCCGGAGATAGCGGCGGTCCGGTGCTGAATGGCGCGGGACGCCTTATCGGCGTCGGCCCGGGCGGCGCCTGCTGCCCGCCGCACGCCGCAACGAGCAACGCGATACAGAGGCCTATCAGGACCCAACGCATTCTTGTCATGTCGTAGTTCCGCGATTGGCGGCCCCTACCTTAACTGTTTTTTATTGCCCGCAAAGGCCTGGGGTTTAACAAATTCAAGAAGGCCTAGTCCAGGCTCTAGAGCAGGGCTCTGTGACTCCTTGTGGCTGCCCCTGTCAGTACGTTATGCGATCAATACGCAGATAAGAAGTGCGGCCGCCAGGAGCTGGGCCATCCCAACTCGTGATCATCAGGTCGCCGATGAGCACCGTGTGCGGACGGTTGGCTCCTGAAGGCGCGATGGTCTGGCGAGCAGATACTGAGCCATCCGGTGCGGTGGTAAAACGGACGATCGACCCGTCATCTGGTGGCAGGCGCTGAGCTTCGCCGCCCCCCGTAGAAGTGGGTGGCGCACCCCTCAGGCTGACGCCTTCCCGCAGGCGGGTATTCACGACAAGGTAGCCGGTGCTCAGCAGCACGCCGCTGGGCATCGCGTATTGCTTCCCGTCCTCGTTTAAAACGAAGGCTGCCGTGATGGGCCGCCAGGAAAGATCGAATTGAAGCTTCTTGAACCCACTCGTCGCGAAGGGATTTAACGTCTCGGGAGCCAGGACCAGAAACCCTGACTGCGTCAGCATGGCACTGGCGCCGTTGCTGTGAATGAACGACCCGCCGCCGATCTGCACGGTGCCGCGTAACGCACCATTCACGTCGAAGCGGTACAAGCGGTGCCCAAAGTTAGGCAGAAGATAGCCGACCGTGACGCCTTCCGGTTCCGCAACCATGAACATGTCGTTGGTTGGCAGGGTGGAATTCTGTACAACCGTGAACAGGGCGATACGGCGAAAGTCCCTGTCGAGCTTTAGCAAGTAACCGTCCTTGGCGTTGTTGGCGGAAAAGGAGATCCAATGAAAGCCGTGGGCGTAGATGTGCCAGTGGTCGGCGGCTGAGGAGCCGCCCGTGTCCTGGCTAGTCGCGACCACCTGCCAGTTGATGGGTGCCGTAGGGTTATTCAAGTTGAGGCGCCCTACCTCTATCGTGCCTCTGGTCTCCGAGGAAACTGCGGGTTGAGGTGAGCCATCGTCTACCACATGGAGCCAGATTCGTACGCCAGGCAGTTGAAGGTTGTCCACGACCGTTGTAATGGCAGGAGGTGGTGCTGGTGTCGGGGTGGGCTACGGCGTTGGTGTAGACGTGGGGGTAGGCGAAGGGGCTTGCGTTGGTGTTGGGCGACGAACGATGCATAACCCACTGTGTAGCAGCTTGTTCAGGTCGCGGTCATAACCACGGCTTAGGCAGCTATAAACGACAACCATATCCCCTTCGGGCGAAGAAGTCAGGACGGCATAGGGCTCTGCGCCCGTATTGAACCCATCGTCTACACTCACGACTTCTGTAACGGTCCAGTTCAGCCCGTCTTCGGACGTCGCGACCGAGAAGAATGCGTTCAAACTTAATGTCCACCCTTGACCCTTGTCTGGGGGGCCCGGCGGTGGCCCGTTGTACACGCACATTTGGTTCTTGAAGAACATGATCCACTTGCCATCCGATGCTCGGTAGACGATCGGGTGGCCTGCATTCTTGAGCAGGCATGGCAGCGGTGGACGCTGTAACGCGTCTTTCGTCTCTCCATTCCATTGAAGGACCGCAGGGATCCGGACTCCCGGTTCCTTGGTGAAGGTAAACCCGTCGTTGGAGATGTAGCTGAAGATCTTAGCGGTACGCTCCGGCTCAAAACGTGCTGATGTACCCGCGTAAAAGACAGCCTTATACATCCGGTAGCGGCCGTCGGGGAGAAGGACGATGTTGATCTCCGCCCAACTGTCCTGGTCCTCCGCGTCGGGCTCCCGAGGTCCCCATTCCAGATAGCGCCCTGGTCCCCTGATGCGTGTGAGCTCCAGGCCATCCTTGGTTATGAACGCTCCACAACTCAAGTAGATGAGCTGGGTACCGTCGGGTCTTTTAATCGCCTTGCCGGGCACGGGGTAGCAGGTATCAGGTGACATTGGGTTGGAGCTCACACCAGTCCTGGCGCCGGGATCAATCGTCCAGTTGATCCCATCGCTGGTCACGGCAGAAATAAGGCGGAACGTGGTGAAACCGGGCTTCAGCCCGGCCGGTGAGTCCATCTCGCTGCGGGGATGCCAAGCGCTGTTGAAGATAAGCCTTGTTCCACCCGAGGGGAGATCGACGTGTAAGGCATCCGAGAAGAGGTCGAGGGTGTCGCCAACAAGCCTGTTCTGTACGGCGAATCCCACGGGAACCCACCGCGTGGTCAAGGTTGGCGTGGGCACAGGCGTAGGTGCAGGCGTGGGCGTGGGCGTGGCGGTGGGCCGGGGTGTGGGAGAGGGGCTGGGTGTGGGGCGCGGAGTCGGGGTGGGCTGCGGCGTTGGTGTAGGTGCAGGCGCGGGGCGCGGAGTCGGGGTGGGCTGCGGCGTTGGTATAGGTGCAGGCGCGGGCGTTGGCGTCGCAGCAACCGTGGACTGGGGCGTGGGCGTAGCGGCCTGCGGCATCGGCGTCCGTGTAGGTGCAGGCACGGGCGTGGGCGTCGCAGCAACCGTGGACTGGGACGTGGGCGTAGCGGCCTGCGGCGTCGGCGCGGGCGGCGCCTGCTGCCCGCCGCACGCCGCAACGAGCAACGCGATACAGAGGCCTATCAGGACCCAACGCATTCTTGTCATGTCGTAGTTCCGCGATTGGCGGCTGCTACTTTAACTGTTTTTTATTGCCCGCAAAAGCCTGGCGTTTAACAAATTCAAGAAGGCCTAGTCCAGACAGGGATCCGGCTAACAATCAGCCCCTCGCCAACCCGGCAACTGTTCCTCCCGCTACGGCGATGGTCGCCTGGCTTGATGCGCATGTGGCGGCTCCCCCGAGAAATGCCGGAACCTGCTCGATCATTCGGCCGCGGTGTTCATCTCGACGATCCGTGAGTCCGATTGGGCCTGGCTGCCGCACCAGGTCAGGCCCGAACTCCCGGGTCCGATGATTCGAAGCCTGGCAATTTTCTATCAGCATGCTCAAACCGCGCCAGGTCTCGCGTGGACGGCGGAGGTTCTCGCCGAGGCGCTCAGGTGCGCGGCATGGGAAAGCCAGAGCGCCATGCTTTCGTTCTTCATCGAAGCGGCGCCACTCATCCCGACCCAGCCAGAAGGTTCACCCTTGCACGAGGCCCAGCTATGGGACATGCCTCACATCGCGGGGCATCTGCGGGAGACATGGCGGCAGATAGACAAGCTAGCCGCCCCGCCCCGTGAAGTGAGCCCGGCCGCATTCAATGCCGCAGTAGCTCACGTAAAACCGGACCGTGTCCGGGACGTCCGGTGGCTCTGGCGGGTCTTCATGAGACGTGAGGGCACCTCGCCCGACAACCTCTTTCCAATCCGGGCCGCGTTGAGGGACTTCGAAGCCAGGAGTTTTTGGGGGGTTGGGGGGTGGCCGATTTAGCTGGCACGCCCGGAGGGATTCGAACCCACGACCCCTGGTTCCGAAGACCAGTGCTCTATCCGCTGAGCTACGGGCGCGCGCTGTGAGGGGGGAGGGGAGGATCGACCCCTCGAGGGCTTCAATGGGTCAGACCGCGTTGAGATATGGGGTGAGCGGCGGGATTCGAACCCGCGATCTTCAGGGCCACAACCTGACGCGATAACCACTACGCTACGCCCACCACGCAAACAGAAAGAATATCAGGAACAAGGCGCCTCCACAGGGTGCGAGCGCTGAATTCCTTGCCGCCTTCGTCCCCCGGCGGTCAATGCCGGTTGAGCTCCATCCTGCGTGCCGATGGAGGGGTATGTCCGGTCTCGCGAACCAGGAGCGCCGCGCCGACTGGCGACTACTTCCGCCGTACCCGCTTCCCGGTCGAACTGGCCGCCCTCTTGCCCGCGCCTGCCTTGAGGTTTCTGAACTCGGCGTAGGTTTCCGGCGACGGCGGGTAGTACTTGCCAGGCGCAACTTTCTCTTTCTTGATCTTGACCTTGATGTAGGCCTCAACCGCCTCGGTCTCTTCGACCCTGCTGCAGATCTCCTCCGCGAACCAGGACGGGACAACGACGCATCCGTCGTCGTCGCCGACGATCACGTCGCCGGGCCGAACCAGGACGCCTCCGCACTGGATGTCGAGATTCTCCTCGTAGGGCTCCGCCCAGGGGCGGCCGCCGTAGGGAGTGCGGTCCTGCGCGTAGACGATCAGGCCGTACTTCTCGCGAAGGATCACGTCGAGGTCACGGATCGCACCGTCGGTGACCAGGCCCTCGGCCTTGTTCATCGAGAGCTGGAGCAATTTGACGTCGCCGGCAATCGCCGCCAGCCGCTTGCCCATGATGTCCGCCACGAGCACGTCCCCCGGCCCGCAGCGCGCCATCGCCCGGTATTCGGGAGACTTTTCGCCCGCACGCGTCTCCTTGTCCTTGTCAGGTCGCGGCGGAAGGAACCGAAGGGTGCGCGCACGCGCCGCCAGGCGGTGGCCCGGCGTGAACGCCCGCACGCCTTCCATGTAGCTGTCGATGCCTTCTTTCTTCAAGGCGCCCCAGACGGTGGCGATCGGAAGCTGCTTGTAGCGGTTCAGAACGCTCTGCGAGACGTTTACGGGCTTCATCGAGCGGTCAGGCATCGAGGTCACTCCTTTGATATCCAGACTCTGGAACTTCAGGCATCGCGCCAGGCCAGGCCGGCCACCGAACCTACTTGCCCATGTCCATTGCCAGCTGTACGAGCGTCCGGGACATTACTCCGGTCGCGCCTCCCGGCACCCATCCCTCCGTGGAATCAGCCATGAATGTGCCGGCGATGTCGAGGTGGACCCATGGCGTCCCCTCGGCGAACTCCCCGATGAAATGCGCCCCCGTAATCGATCCGGCGGCGCGTCCGCCCGTGTTCTTGAGGTCGGCGATCTTGGAGTCGTTCTGCTTCTTGGCAGTGGAGTCGAGTGGCAAGCGCCAGATCGGCTCGCCTCGCCGCTTCCCGGCCGCAATCACCCGGTTAACCAGGTCGTCGTTGTTGCTGAATGCCGCGGTGTTCCCATGACCAAGCGCTATGACGGCCGCCCCGGTCAGTGTCGCCACGTCTACGATCTTCTCGGCGCCGTTGGCCCGTGCGTAGGCCAGTGCATCCGCGAGGGTCAGGCGTCCCTCGGCGTCGGTATTGGCGATCTCGATGAATTTTCCGGCCATCGACTTCACCACGTCGCCGACCCTTTGTGCCGAACCTGAAGGCATGTTCTCGGTCGCCAGCACCAGCGCGGTGACGTTGATCTTCGGCTTCAACCGGGTGATGGCAGTGATGGCGGAGATGACGGCTGCGCCCCCGGCCATGTCGCCCTTCATCGTCATCATGCCGTCGCTGGGCTTGAGCGACAGCCCGCCCGAGTCAAACGTGATGCCTTTGCCAACGATCCACAGGTTGTTCTTGGGGTGGCGCGCGTCGCCCAGGTATCGCATCACTATGATCCGCGGGGGTTCGACGCTGCCCTGGGCGACCCCGAGGTAGGCGCGCATCCCCTGTTTTTCGGCGAACGCACGGTCGTACACCTCGCAGCTCAAGCCTGCGAGCCCGCGCGCAGCCTTGCGCGCGGCGCCCGCCAGTTCGGTAGGTGTCATCTCGTTGGCTGGTTCGTTCACCAGATCCCTGGCGAGTGTCGCCGCGGCGGCCAGGGTTTCGCCGCGGCTCACACCGCTCCTGATCGCGGGCAGCTTCTTGCGGTCGAGCTCGACGATGCGCAGGGTCTGCAGATTCCGGTCGTCGTCGCTCTTCTTCGACTTGTACTTGTCGAAGCGGTAGAGGCCGAGCAGCGCGCCTTCGGCCAGCGCCTCCGATGCTTCTTCAGTATCGATGCCTCCGATACCGGCGCCGTGCACGATGGTTGCGGCGGAGCTTGCGCCGACCGATCGAAGGCGCCGGGCGACATCGGCGCTGACGGAGCGAGCGGCGTCGAGGTCGAACTCGTCCTGCTTTCCGAGTCCGGCGACCACGACCCGGGCCGGCTTGAACCCCGGGTAGCGCTTGCCCACCGTGTGGATCACGGTGACCTCGCCCTTGCGGCCCTTGATCTCGCCGCGCCGGATGAGATCGGAGATCGTCCCTCCCACCGCGGCGTCGATCGCGCCGGTCGCGCCGGCGGGCCGCTTCACTCCCGAGAACAGGTTGACGACCGCGGCATCCACGTCCTGGGCGGCCAGATCGCCGGGGACAGTTTCGATTTTCAAAGTCAAGATCGCAGCTCCGGTTGCGGATATCGCCTACCCGCCAGTTCCATCGATTCGACCGTCGGCAGATTGTACGGCGTCGGACTATGGCCGCCCATCGACCAATCTCCAGCCCAGCCCGCCAGATATGAACCGCTATCTATTCGAGCCTGTTGTATTGGACAATTTTTAAATAATTACTAAACTTTGGCTGGAAAGTACTAAAGTACTGCTTGACATGTCGCCCGTACGCGGGTACGTTGCCCTACATAGCGCAATGTGCACGCCTCCCGGCCAGTCCACCGGGAGCCCGCTCCGCCCGGAGCGAGGGCGATTGTCCGATCGCAAATGCATGGGGCCAAAAAGACGCCAGGGGGGCAGTGATGAAGGCAGACTCGATCACAGTACGTGTTCTCAGCGACGGTTCATACCTGATGGACGGCGGCTCCGTATTCGGACAGGTGCCGCGGGTGATCTGGGAGCAGCAGGCCAAGCCCGACCGTCGCAACCGGGTCCGCCTCGGGCTGAACTGCCTCCTCGTACAGACCCCCGACCTCAACATCCTGGTCGACGCCGGCATGGGCACCCGCGAGCCGGAAATCACCCGGGAGATCTACGGGCTCAGCTCATCCAAGCTCCACCGCAACCTGCGGGCCGCCAACCTGACGACCCGCGACATCGACATCGTTCTCCTGTCGCACCTGCACTTCGACCATGTCGGGGGCACCGTCCGACTTGACCGAGAGGGCGAGATCGTCCCGACCTTCCCCAACGCCCGGTACCTCGTACAACGCCCCAGCTGGAACGAGGCATGCAACCCCAACGAGCGCGCCGTGCCGTTCTTCGGACTCGCGAGCACCGCCATGAGCGTCCTCGAGCGGTCGGGCCAGCTCGAATTCCTCGACGGCGACGCGTCGATCGTCCCGGGCGTGCACACCATGATCACGAACGGCCACTGCACCGGCCACCAGGTCGTGTTCGTGAACACCGGCGGCGAACGGATCGCCTTCATGGGCGACCTCGTCCCGACGCCCAATCACATCGTGCTTCCCTACATCACCGCGTTCGACCGCCGGCCCGACGATACGCTCGAAGAGAAGCGCGAGCTCCTGAGCCGTATCGAGCGCGAAGGCTGGCTGATGGTGTTCGCGCACGGCTACGAACAGCGCGCCGGGTACCTGGAGCGCATCGGCGGCAAGATGCAGCTGAAGCCAGTCGCCGTCTGACCTCGCCTCAAAGCTCTCTGATGAAAGGGGCGCCGCTGGGCGCCCCTTTCATTTGCCCGCCTATTTTTCGGGCGTCCGCATCCGGGGCATGCCAACCATGTGGCCTGAACGGTTCGCTACCAGTTCGACTTCCTCGATCCGGTTCGGACCCACGTACTGCTCACCGGGTGCCGCAACCACCCTTACATAGTTGTCGGTCAGACCGGCCAGCGGCGGGCCATCCGACTCCCATAAGACTGGCCGGACCTGGCCTACCAGATGCTCCCGGAACTTCGTCTCCGCCGCTCTAGCCAACCTCCGCAGCTCGGCCGCCCGGGAGGCCTTCACCTCATGCGGGACCTGGTCCGGAAACTTCGAGGCGCTGGTGCCCGGACGGGCCGAGTACGGAAATACGTGCGCGCCCGCGAGCTCCGCTTCCCGCACGACCGCTACCGTGAGCGCGAAGTCTTCGTCAGATTCTCCGGGAAACCCGGCGATAATGTCGGTCGTCACGGCGGCCGCGGGCACGGCCCTCTTCACCCTCTCCACCGCGTCGATATACCGGGCGGCTGAGTAACGGCGACGCATCCTGCGCAGGATCCCATCGCTTCCAGACTGCAAGGGCATGTGGAAATGCGGGCACAGGCGCCCCCTGCCCTCCCCGGACCACAACTCGAGAAGGCCTTCGGTCAATTCGAGGGGCTGGAGCGACGAAACCCGGATACGCGGCATTTCGGTCGATCGCAGCAGTCTGAGGAGCAGGCGCCGGAGGTCCGTGCCTTCCAGGTCGAACCCGTACGAACCGAGTTGAGTTCCGGTCAGCACGACCTCGCGTCGCCCGCCGTCGAACGCAACTCGTACTTCCGCGACCAGTTGTTCTTCCGGAATGCTTCGCTCACGGCCGCGCACCCGTGGCACGATGCAGTAGGCGCACACCTGGTCGCACCCCTCCTGGATGCGCAGGAAGGCGCGCGTGCGCCCCGTGGTGCCGGCGACCCCGGCCGTGCTGGCGACGGGATCGCGCGGGCCCAGTCCGAGCCGGGCCGCTACCAGTCCGACCAGTTCCGCTTTGGCGCGGTTTGTGACGGTCAGGTCCACGGCTTCCAGGGCGTCGACGGCATTCGGCGAGCGCTCGGCGAAGCAGCCCGAAGCTACGATCAGCGCATCGGGCCGACGACGGCGAGCCGCGGCCAGCGCCTGCCTGGCCTTTCGGTCGGCGACCGCGGTGACGGTACAGCTGTTCAACACGAAGACGTCGGCGTCTTGCGCCTGGCCGACCGCAAAACCGGCCGCGGCGAACTCGCGCGCCAGGCGCTCGCTGTCGGCCGCATTCAGCTTGCAGCCATGGGTTTCGATCGCGACGGTGGGCGTCGCTCGAGGGAAGGTCGCGGGCATCAGGGCGATTCTACGACGCAGGTCCAGTGCCGGCCTGATCGTAATCAGGACCCGGATTGCTATAATCCGTGGACTTTTCCGATTCGAGCCACTCGCGGTCATCATTACCCTGTTATCGGTCCAAGATCTGGTGTGCGCCCTCTCCTACTGCTGAGGCCCCGCCAGCAAGATCCCGGCCGTTCGCATGCATTCTCTGGGGGCTGTCGTATGTCAAAGCGCGTGGTTGTGACCGGCATTGGCGTAGTTTCCCCAGTCGGAACCGACCGCGAAACCACCTGGCAAGGGGTCATAGAGGGCAAGTCCGGGATCGACCGCATCTCGCTTTTCAATGCCGAAGGGTTCGAGAGTCGCATCGCCGGAGAAGTTCGAGGGTTCGACCCCACGAAGTACATGGATCGCAAGAAAGCCACGCGGATGGACCGCTTCGCGCAGTTCGCCTGCGCGGCGTCGATCCAGGCGAAGGAGCAGGCCGGGCTCGACCTCGAGAAGACCGATGCAAGCCGGGTGGCCGTACTGATCGGCAGCGGCGTCGGCGGCATCATGACGCTGTCGGAACAGTACGACGTGCTCAAGCAAAAGGGACCGACGCGCGTCAGCCCGTTCCTCATCCCGATGATGTTGACCGACCTGGCCGCCGGCAACGTGTCGATGATGCTCGGCACCAGGGGCCCGAACTTCTCTCCAGTGTCCGCATGTGCGACCGGCGCCGACTCGATCGGCGAGGCGTTCGAGATGATCCGCAGGGGCGCGGCCGACGCCGCGTTTGCGGGGGGCACCGAGGCAGCCGTCTGCCCGATCGCCGTGGCCGGGTTCAATTCCTGCATGGCGCTTTCCAAGCACAACGATGAGCCGAACAAGGCCTCCCGGCCATTCGACCTCAAGCGCGACGGATTCGTACTTGGCGAGGGCGCCGGCGTTCTCCTGATCGAGTCACTGGAGCACGCCGAGGCAAGGGGCGCACGGCCGATCGCCGAGCTGGTCGGCTATGCCGCTACCAGCGATGCCCATCACATCACGCAGCCCGCTCCCGAAGGCGCGGGAGCGGCACAGGCCATCAGGCTTGCCCTGAGGCAGGCCGGCCTTGCGCCACAGGACATCGACTACGTCAACGCACACGGCACGTCGACCCCGCTCAACGACCGCCTCGAGACGGCTGCCATGAAGGGCGCCTTCGGAGAACATGCGAGCAAGGTGGCGATCTCCTCGACCAAGTCGATGACCGGACACCTGCTCGGCGCCGCCGGCGGGGTTGAGGCTGCGCTTTCGGTGATGGCGATCGAGCGTTCGATGATCCCGCCGACGATAAACCTTGAGAATCCCGATCCGGAGTGCGACCTCGATTACGTACCCAACCTCGCGCGGCCGGCCCGCCTGCGCACCGCCATGTCAAACTCGATGGGGTTTGGCGGCCACAACGCCTGCCTCATCTTCAAGGAATTTGACCGCTAGCCTGCCCGCAGGCCGGAGGCCGGCCTGATGGGTGGCCGCCGCTGGAGAGTCAGGCAGTCGCCTGCATCGCTCCCGCAGGACCTGGTCGAACGCGCCGGGAACTGCGGCCACCTTGGCGCACTGCTGCTTCACCATCGCGCCATCCGGGACGGCCAGTCGGCAGCCCGATTCCTCAAGCCCGAACTGGCACACCTGACCGATCCGCTTGCCCTGCCCGACATGTACCACGCGGTTGAGCGGGTCGCCACCGCGCTCGACCGCCGCGAGCGGATCGGCGTGCTCGGCGACTTCGATGTCGATGGCCTGACCGGCGCGGCGATCCTGGTCCAGGCACTGCGCGACCTCGGCGGAAACGTGTCCGTACACATCCCCGACCGGGCGGCCGATGGTCACGGCCTGACGACCGGCGCGGTCGACGCGTTCCACGACGATGGCGTGGGCCTCATCGTCACGGCCGATACCGGATCGACGGCGGCCAAGGAGATCACCTACGCACGATGGCGCGGCATCGACACCGTCGTCACCGACCACCACCTCTCGGACAGCCTGCCGGCCGACGCGCTTGCGGTCGTCAACCCGCATCGAGCGGGCGCCCTGCCGGAATCCTCGGTCTTGAGCGGCGCGGGCGTCGCATTCCGCCTGGCGCAGGCCATCTCCGAGAAGTCGGGGCGAGCCCCCGCAAGCCACCTGGTTTCGCTTGCCGCGCTGGGCGTCATCGCCGACGTCGCCCCGTTGACGGGCGACAATCGAATAATCGCGGCCGAAGGCTTGCGTGAGCTCCAGCACACGTCTCATCCGGGACTGCGGGCCCTGCTGGACCAGGCCCGTGCAGGGAACCGTGGCGCGCGCGCCCCGATCGACACCGAGGCCATCGCCTTTCACATCGGACCCAGGCTGAACGCGCCGGGTCGCCTCGGCAGCCCCCTGCTGAGCCTGCAGTTGCTCACGTCGTCCAACGACGCCGAGGCGAAACGCCTCGCAGAAGAGATCGAGAACCTGAATGGCGAACGACAGAGGCTTTCGCGGGAAGCATGGGCCCTCGCCGAGGCGCAGCTGGCGAAGCTGCCGGCGCTGCCGCCGGTGCTGACGATCGTCTCGCCAGACCTGATGCCGGGCATCCTCGGCCCTCTGGCAGGCCGCCTGTGCGGCGAATACGAGCGGCCCGCAATCGCCGTGCAGATCGAGAATGGCAACGCGCGCGCCAGCGCCCGGTCGATACCTGGCTTCGATATCCACGACGCGATCGCCCGCCAGTCGGCCCGGCTTACCCGCTACGGGGGCCACGCACGCGCGGCCGGTTTCAGTTGCGCCGCGCCTGATCTGGAGGGCGTCCTCGCCGACATCGCGTCGATCGCATCAAGTTGTGGTCCGGTGACCGCGCCGCCCTTCATCACGGCGGACGTCGAGGTCGGGCTGGCGGAGCTCGGCGCAAGCGCCTGGGACTTCGTTCAGATGCTGGCGCCGTGCGGCGAAGGCAACCCGTCGCCCCTGTTCTTCACGCGGGGAATGCTGCCGATGCAGATCAAGACGCTCGGCGCGACCGGCGACCACTTGCGACTGGTGCTGGATGGTGGCGCCCGGAAGTACGATGCCATCGGATTCGGCCTGGGCGGGGCCGACCTGGGATCAAGCCTGGTCGACGCAATTTATGCATTGCGAACCGACCACTGGAACGGGCGGGTACGCCACGAACTGGAACTCAAGGCGATCCGGCCGGCGGCGCAGGCCTGACCAGCCACCCGGGTCAGGCTTTGGCGCGTGCCTTCGAACGACGCTCGCGCCGGTCGACCCTCCGCTCAGGCTGATCGGGCGCCGGCGGCACTTCCGGGGCCGGCTTGAAGCGGACCTTCCAGATGATGAAGCCGATGGCGAGCACGAAAACCATCACCGCGATCAGGTGCGCTTCCTGCAGGCCCCAGAACTTCACGGGATCGATCCTGAGGAACTGGATGGCGAAGCGGCCGACCGCGTAAAGCGCCAGGTAGACCATGAAAAGCGCCCCGTCGGGCTTCAGGCGGTTGCGCAGCCTCCAGATGATCGCGAACGCGATCCCGTTCCAGATCATCTCGTAGACGACGGCCGGGTGAACCGGCTGGTCGGGATCGCCAAACAGGCGTTCGGCGCCAGCGCGGCCCGGGCTGTCAGGGTCCGAAAAGTACCAGCCCCACGGCAGGCTTGTGGCCTTGCTCCAGTGTTCTCCGTTGATGATGTCGCCGATCCGCCCGATCGTTTGCGCGATGAGCAACGCCGGTGCGCTCAGGTCCAGCAGCTTGCCGACCGGGTACCTGGAGATCCGGGCGTAGATGACGCCGGCCAGAGTGCCGCCAAGGATCGCCCCCCAGAGGCCAATCCCGCCTTCCCAGAGCGCGAAAACCTGGCCGAGGTCGTGCCGGTAGAAATGCCAGTTGTCGGCGACGTGAACGACCCGTGCCCCGACGATACCGCCGGCGATTGCGAAAACGGCGGTGTTGTAGACGTAGTCCTGGTTGATGCCATCCCTCTTGGCCCAGCGAGCCACCAGGTATACGGCGGCCGAGACCGCCACGAAGCTCAGGAATCCGTGCCAGCTGAGCGTGAAGCTGCCGGTCGAGATGATGTTCGGGTCGAATGGGATCTTGATCATTTCTTACCCAGGACGCCGGCGCGAGCCGGGCTCATGCTCAGGTTCGAAATTGTACGCCACTGGCCTGCCCGGATGCACCCAAACAGGGTGTCTTTTTGTATTGGATTCCAAGGGCCGGGTATGCCATAAATGCGTGCTACAATCCCGCCACTTTTAACCCCAACGGCGACCCCCATGGACGATGAGCTAGACAATTTCCTCAACTACCTGGCGGTCGAGAAGGGCGCTTCCCGGCACACGATCGCAGCTTACGCGAGCGATCTTACCCAGCTGATCGAATTCCTGGAGTCGGGTCCGGCCAGCGCACGCGCCGAGACCTGGCGCGAGGTCACCACTCCCCGCCTGGCCCGCTTTGTCGAAGACATGGATGCGCGCGGGTACTCGCCCGGGACACGCGCCCGCAAGATCGCTTCGGCAAAGTCCCTGTTCAAGTTCTTGAAGGACGAGGGGCTGATCGAGGCGAATCCTGCCGACCAGCTCCGGGCGCCGCGGGCCGGGCGGCCGTTGCCAAAAGCGCTGACGGTCGAGCAGGTCGACCGGCTGCTGGCGGCGCTGGAAGCCGACCGCTCGAGCGAGGGACTCCGTGACCACGCAATGCTCGAATTGCTGTACGCCGCCGGCCTGCGGGTGAGCGAGCTGGTCGGGTTGGACGTCGCCGACGTCGAGGCTACGACGGCCACCGTGCGTGCGTTTGGCAAGGGCGGGAAGGAACGCCTCGTGCCGCTGCACGACCGTGCGGTTTCAGCCGTGTCGGCATACCTATCGAAGGCGCGCGGGAAATTGGCGGGCACGGGCTCCGGCGACGCCCTGTTCCTGAACCGCCGTGGCGGGCGCATGACGCGCCAGGCGTTCTGGCTCCGCTTGCGGTCAGCGGCGGTCCGCTCCGGCATCGGTGTCCACCTGACGCCGCATACCCTGCGCCACAGCTTCGCGACCCATCTCCTTCAGGGCGGAGCCAACCTGCGGCAGGTGCAGGAAATGCTGGGGCATGTAAGTATTGCCACCACCCAGATCTATACTCACCTGACCAACGAGCATGTTCGCCGTGAGTTCGACAAGGCGCATCCGAGGGCGCACTAGCGCCGTCGACGTCTTAAAGTGTCCGCGTCAGGACGGCACATTCCCTCACCCGCCCGGTGGGGGCGGATTACGAGGTACGCCACATGACGGTAATAACGATCGAAGGCAGGGCGGGTAGCGGGGCGCCGGAAATCGGCCGTCTGGTAGCTAAAGAGCTTGGTCTTGACTACGTTGACCGGCTGCTGCTCGCGCAGATCGCAAAACGCGTGGGCTCGACCGTGGAGGCGCTCGTCCAAAGCGAGCGGCGCGCGCCGGGAATCGTCGACCGTTTTGCGCGGCTGATTAAGCGCATGCTCGAACGTTCGGCGGTTGCCGGAACGGGAGGCGACCCCTACTTCGGCCCGGGAGTCGAGGTCCTGCTTTCCAGGCCCTACCGGGAGATCGAAGAGCCGGTTGTGACCACCGCACATCAGCTCGGGGAGCGAGAGTTCATCCAGACCACCGGCGAGGTGATCCGGGACCTGGCGGAGATCGGAAATGTCGTCATCCTGAGCCGGGGCGGCGGAGCGATCCTGAAAAACAAGCCAGGCGTCCTTCGGGTAGGGATTGTTGGGGATCGCGAAGACCGTGCCCGGCGAATCATGCTCAGGGAGCATCTCGACCTCGACCGGGCGAGGGCGTTTGTTGAAGAGTCCGACAAGGCGCAGGGCAAGTACTTCCAGGACGCCTTCGGTACGACTCCAATCGACCCCTTCTTGTATCATGTGATGTGGAACACGTCCGAAGTCGGCCTCGAATACACCGCACAGCTAATCGTCGAGATGTCGCGCGCGCTGAGTGAGCGTGGCATCAAATAACCTCCTACAAGGTCAAGCATGCCCAGAAATCCGCGCCGCGTCGCGTTCAACTTCCAGAAAAGGGCTAAGAAGCGCGCCGCTCGACCCAACGTGTACACCGGCCCGGTCCCGGGCTCCGAAACAGAGGCTGGAGATGGCCTCGCTACCTCACCGGCACTAGCGCCGGCCCGGCCAGGCGTTGGACGAGGCAGGGCGCGCGGGGACGTCTACACCGAGTACACCAGGCACGAGCTCATCAAGTTCGGCGCTATCCTGGGGATCCTGGTCGCCGTCGCATTCGCGGCCGCGGTGCTGTACCGCTAGAAAACCCCCGTCCATTTCTTCAGGCAGCCGTGCGGCCTGCACGGCGGCTGCTTCTGTTTCGCATAGACTGAAAATGTGACTACCCCGGCACCCAATCGCGATCAGCTCGTGGAGCGCCTTGCCTCGGTGCCGCTCAAGCCAGGCGTCTACTTGATGCGCGACGCCGCCGGCAAGCGCATTTACGTAGGCAAGGCAACGGTGCTGCGCGACCGCATGCGCTCATACTTTGGCTCGCCATCGGGATTGGCCCCGAAGATCCGCGAGATGGTCGCCCGCATCGCCGACTTTGAGTACATCGTCACCGAGTCGGAGCAGGAAGCCCTGCTGCTCGAGAACACCCTCATCAAGCAGCACCAGCCCTACTACAACTCAAGGCTGCGCGACGACAAGACCTACCCTTACATCAAGATCGACCTGCGGGAGGATTACCCGCAGATCTACATCACCAGGCGCACCGCCAACGACGGCGCGCGCTACTTCGGGCCGTTCGCCAGCGCGGGGAGCGTCCGCAAGACCCTTGATCTGATCAAGCGCCTGTTCCCCTACCGGTCGTGTACGAAGGTCATCACGGGGACCGACCAGCGGCCCTGCCTCGACTTCCACATCAAGCGTTGCGTCGGCCCCTGTATCGGCGCGGTGGACCGCGCCGCGTACATGAAGGTCATCGACGAGGTGATCGCGTTCCTCGAAGGCAGGACCAGGGATGTCGTCGCCGACATCAAACAGCAGATGACCGAGGCCTCCGACGGGCTGGCGTTCGAACGCGCCGCCGCCCTGCGCGACCGTTTGCGGGCGATCGAGCGGGTCTATGAAGGTCAGAAGGTCGTGTCCCTCAAGAACGAAAGCCTGGACGTGATTGCGGTCGCCTACGGCCGCAACGAGGCGTGGGTCGAGGTGTTCTTCGTTCGACAGGGCACCGTGATCGGCCGCGACAACTTCATCATGGACGGCACCCAGGACGAGCCCGAGGCGGCCATCCTGGCGCAGTTCGTGAAGCAGTTCTACAACTCCGCCTCGTACTTGCCGCCGAGGCTCCTCGTCCCCGTGGCGGTGGACGAAGTGGACATCATCGAGCCATGGCTTTCTGCCCGGCGTGCCGGACCGGTCCATTTCCTCGTGCCGGAGCGCGGCGAGAAGCGGCGCCTGATGGAGATGGTCAAGGAAAATGCCCGGCACGGGCTGGAGAATCTCAAGGCGAAGTGGGCGGCCGACGACGACCTGATGCAGCGGGCAATGGCAGAGCTTCGCGAGGAACTGAATTTGCCGCGCTTGCCGCGTCGGATCGAGTGCTTCGACATCTCCCATATCCAGGGCACCAGCACCGTTGCCAGCATGATCGTGTTCGAAGACGCCAGGCCCAGGAAGGCGCACTACCGAAGGTTCAAGATCAAGACCGTGGATGGCAACGACGACTTCGCTTCGATGCGCGAGGTGCTCAGCCGGCGCTTCAAGCGGCTGGGGGAAATCAGCGATTCCGAACCGGCCTCCGGTGAAGTCGACGGCGCGGGCGACGGTTTCAGTCACGTTCCCGACCTGGTCCTGATCGATGGCGGGAAGGGCCAGCTGGGCGCCGCGCTCCAGGTCTTCCTTGACCTGGGCGTGAAGGACATACCCCTCTCGAGCCTGGCCAAGCAGCAGGAGGAGATCTTCGTACCGCACACACCCGAGCCGATCGTCCTGGCCCGGAACTCCCCCGCCCTGTTCCTGGTACAGCGAGTAAGGGACGAGGCCCACCGGTTCGCCGTCACATTTCATCGCGATGTGCGCAAGAAGGCGACCATCCAGTCCGCGCTCGATCTCGTCCCGGGCATCGGACCGAAACGCAAGCGTCAGCTACTCCGGCAATTCGGATCGGTCAAGGCGATCCGAGAGGCCTCGATCGACGAACTGGCGGCGGCGCCCGGCATGACTGCCAGGCTTGCCGAAACCGTAAAACAGTACGTCTAGGATGCCGCGCGCCCTTCGATGTTTGCGCTGACGCTCGCAGCTCCCGGAGACGTGCGGACGGTTGAAGTCGACCGCCCGCAGGTAGTGGAGCCGGGCGACGCGATCGTGCGGGTGACGACGGCCTCGATCTCCACACTCGACCTCGAGCGGTATGCCGGACGGCGAACCTTCCCTGCGGTAACACCCGGCGGCGCGTGTGCCGGGATCGTCGAAGAAACCGGAGAGGCGGTGACCCGCCGCCACCTCGACGATCCGGTGCTGGTGCCCCCGGCGCTCTCCGTTGGCGGAGGCATCGCGTTGCCGGGATACGACCTGCCGGGATCGCACGCGGGCTGGATCCGCGTCCCTGACGCCGACCTGAACCTGGTCCCGCTCCCGAACCCCAGGGAGTTCGAGGCTGGCGGGGTGCTGATCGCCGACTGCTACGCCTCCGCGTACGAGGTGGCCCGGCGGCTCCGGGGAGCCGGCCTGCGCCGCCCTGTTGTAGCCGGTTGTGGTCCGACCTCTTTAGCGTTCATTAATGCCTGGAATTTACAAAGCGGCGAATCTGTGAAGCCCCTGGCAATCGACTCGATCCCGGGCCGGGTCATGCTCGCCCGACGCTGGGGCGCGACCGGGTTCGTCCACCGCAACGACGCCGATCTCAGGGCGCGCATGGAAGGATCCCTCGAGCCGCCGCCCCTGGCGGTCGTGGTCGGCGCCAGGTCGGAGGGCGCCGAACCGGGCTGGGTGGCCATGACTGGCTTTGAAGACCTCCCGGTCTACACGCTGGACGCGCCCGGGTTCGGATGGTCCGCCGAGTCGAGAGATTCCTTCCGCCCGCCTCAGCCATCTCCACTGTGCACCGCCCAGGGAATCGGGGAACACCTTGCGACACTGCTGAAAGGCCAGCTGGACCTGCTGCCCCTGGTTTCCCATACCCTTCCCCTGACCGAAGCGCCGACCGCCTACGAATGGGCGGCCCGGGGGACACACGGCGCGCTCAGGATCCTCTTGAAGGCCTGAGAGGGTCCTCGGTCCGAATCTGTCCGAGCCGCCTGTTGATCAGTTGGATGATGAGTTCCAGGTTCTCCGGCGTTTCGGGCAGAGAAATTTGACCACCCGAGAAAGCAAGGTCGATCCGCTGGAGGGCCTCGTCCGCCACGAAGCCAGGCGGGACCTGCGCGGCAAGCTCGGTCCCGTCCGCCGCAGCTGGCGGGCCGGCCGCCGGCTGGGCACTCGAGGCTCGCTCTGGCCAGGCATCCTCCAGGATGCGCCTGACCTGGACCAGGGAAACGTGGATCCTGCCGGCACCCGCATTGGTGACTTCGAACAGCACGAGCGCGAGGTCCGATCGGCCGGGCAAGGCACCCGGGATACGGCCTGCCAGGGCCGCCAGCAACGGCCAGGAAAACGCGGCCTGCTGCCGCGCCACCGCATCCTGAGCAGTCGCCAGGCGCACCCCCAGCGGTGTCAAACGAATGAACCCGCGCCCATCGATCAGCCCCCAGATTTTCAAGGCGAACAGGACGGATGCGTACCAGCCTCCCCTTGGATTCAGCCGCAGAAGGCCCGCAACACCGGCGCGTGAGGCGTTGGTACCCAAAGACCCGTGAACCCGCCTCAAAAGGGCTATCGACTCCGAGAGCGTGATGTCGGGAACGTCGTAATCGCCGAGCCTGGACATATGGGGCAAACCCTCTGGACCGAATTGCCGCGAAACAGCCGGTTACCGCGAATATTACGCTGCATTTACGCCGGCTCCAAGGCGTAATGCCGGTGAGTATGGGGCGTAATGACCAACGGTCAGTGGCGCCCCCGGCCGGCCGGTCTATCAGGCCCTGGCGCCTGTCCTCCATATGTGCGCGTACACGCAAGCGTGTAGATCTTCACACGCTACCGGATAATCAACTGTCGGCGGCCGGCCCATCCGTTTCCGTGTAAACCAGTCGATTTCTACCGGCACACACCGCACTGGAGCGGCCTGGTCTCCGACCCTCCGTCGCGGCACGAGCATCTTCGTCAACGGGCTCTATACTCCCGCCCGGAGGTCAACTTGAAGATCACCGACATCCGCACGTATCTCGCGCATGACGGGACGCGTAACAACGTATTCCTCCAGGTAACGACCGACGAGGGCGTGACAGGAGTTGGGGAGCCGTACTCGATCGGGCCCGACGAAGGGATTCTGGGCACGATCGAGAACCTGAAGGGCTGGTTCATCGGCCAGGACCCCAGCCGCATCGAGTGGCTGCTTCGGAGGGCCAAGAACACGATGCGGTTCCCCCTCGGGCAGGTCGCGTGGTCGGCGCTATCGGGGATCGACCATGCCCTGTGGGACATCGCCGGGAAGGCTGCCGGCGTGCCGGTGTACAGGTTGCTCGGGGGCGCCGCACGCGACCGCGTGAGGGTTTACCACGGCATCCATGGCGACACCCCGGAGAAGTGCGCCGAAAACGCGCTCGCTCGCCAGGCGGAAGGCTACTCCGCGTTCAAGATGTCGCCTTACGGGCCCGGTTGGTCCGAAAAGCCCTGGCGCTACGTGGTCCGGCACGCCGCCGAGCGGCTGGAGGCCGTGCGAAAGGCGGTCGGAGACGGGCCCGAACTCGCCGTGGACGTACATGCCACGCTCCGGGACGCGTTTCGAGCTCGCGAGCTGATCGAGGCGATGGCGCCCTATCGCTTGATGTTCGTCGAAGAACCGGTGCGCCCCGACCTGATCGAGACGACCGCCCGCCTGCGGCGCGAAACCCGCGTCCCCATTGCGACCGGCGAGAACCTGTACGGGGTCGCCCGATACTCCGAATTGATGGCCATCGATGGCGCCGACATCATCCAGCCGGACGTCCTCTGCTGCGGCGGTTTGCACGAACTGAAAAAGATCTGCGCGGTGGCGGAGGCCAGCTACGTCAGCGTGGCCCCGCACAACCCGCTGGGGCTGCTTTCGACCGCGCTCAGCGTTCACCTGGCGGCATCGATCAACAACTTCCTCATCCTGGAGTTCCACAGCGATCACGAAAGTCCCAAGGCACGTTTCGTCGACGAGCCCTGGGTGCCTGAGGGCGGATATTTCGAACTGCCCACCCGCCCCGGGATCGGGATGGAACTCGACCTTGCGGCGATCAAGGGCAACCCGACGAGGCACTGGAACCGCGGGTTTCCGAGGCATGCCGACGGCTCTCCGGCCTTCATTTGAGGTGCCAGTCGTCACGCTTCGACAGGCGCCGCGCCATGCTGGCGCGGCCATGTTGCATTCATACGAGTCAGGGGTGATGGGGACGAGCCAGTGAAGATCACAAGGATCGAGGCCCTGGTAGCCGGGATCGAACACCGCAATCAGGTGTTCGTCCGAACGCACACGGACGAGGGGATCCACGGCGTTGGAGAGGCGTATAACGTCGGACCCGACCTGGCAACGGTCAGCTGGGTCGACTACTTCGCCGAGCAGCTGGTAGGCCGCGACCCCACGCGAATCGAACAGCTCTGGGCCCTCGCCTACCAGGGGGCGCGCTTTCCGATCGGTTCGTCGGGGATGGCGGCACTCTCAGGCATCGAGCACTCGCTCTGGGACATCACCGGCAAGGCCCTGGACCTGCCCGTGTACAAACTCCTGGGCGGCAGGGTCCGGGACCGCGTCCCCGTGTATCACGGCGTGCACGCAGACGATCCCGGCCTGCTCGCCGAGCACGCACTTGAAAAGATCGAGGCAATCGGCATCGGCGCAGTCAAGACGAACCCGTTGGCCACCACCTGGCGGCAGGGCACCTGGAACGACGCCATTCGAACTGCGCGCGCACGTATCGCCGCGCTACGCGCGGCGGTCGGTCCGGACGTCGACATCGGCCTGGACGCGCACGCTGCGGTCTGGGAGCTGCCAAAGGCCCTTGATCTCGCAGATAGCCTCGCCGAGTACTCCCCGATGTTCATGGAAGAACCGCTCCGGATGGAGAACCGGCACGCCATGGGCGAGCTCCGCAAGAAGATGCCATTCGCGCTGGCCACCGGCGAGTGCCTCTACACGAAGTTCGAATTCGAGGACCTGGTGCGAGCGCAGGCCGCCGATATCCTTCAGCCCGATATCTGCATCTGTGGCGGCATGATGGAGATGCGCAAGATCGCGGCGCTCGCCGAGGGCCATGACCTCGTGGTCGCGCCCCATAACCCACTGGGACCGCTGGCCACGGTGATCAACGTCCACTTCGCGGCCGCCACTTCGAATTTCCTGATCCTGGAATACCGGGAACCGGACTCGATTGAGCGCGCGCTGGTGACGGAGACGCTGAAGCCGAAGGACGGCTATGTCGCTATCCCGGATCGGCCCGGCTGGGGGATCGACATCGTCGAGCAGGCGGTCAAGAAGCACCCGTACAAGAACGCCTGGCACCGTGGCGACCGCGTCTATCCGGACGGTGCGGTCGCCTTCATCTGACCTGCCGCGACTTACTTGTCGGCGCCCGCTCCACCGGCCCAGGCCCCCATGGCCAGGTAGCCGCCATCGACCAGGAAGTAAGACCCCGTGATGAACGAAGCCCGGTCGCTGGCCAGGAACAGGACCATGTTGGCGATGTCCTTGCCGGTGCCGATCCGCCCGATCGGGTGCGACTTGCCGTAGCGCTTGACGGTCGCTTCGACATCCCCGCCCTCGGCGCGCGCAGCGGTGCGCACCATCTCGGTGTCGATCGTGCCGGGGCAGATGGCGATGACCCTGATGTTCTCGTGCGCGTAGTCAAGCGCCATTTGCCGGGTCAGCGACAGATCACCGCCCTTGCTGGCCGCGTACGCGGGCACGCGCCGCATCGACTGGATCCCCTGGACGCTGGCGTTGTTGACGATCACGCCGCCCCCACGCTTGCGCATTTCGGGGATCGCGTACTTCGCCATGAGAAACCTGCTCTTCAGGTTGACCCCGATGATCCTGTCCCACTGCTCTTCGGTGGTCTGCTCCACGTTCCGGTACGACTCCAGGGGCTGGATGCCGACGTTGCTGAAGAGGATGTCGACTCCACCGAACGCCGCGACCGTCTCATCGACGGCGCGCTTGCAGTCTGCGGCCCGAGCCACGTCCGCCTGGACGAACAGGCCCTTCCCGCCCGCCTTATCGATCTCCCGCGCAACCGCCTGCCCGGCTGGCTTGTTAACGTCGGCCACCGCCACGGAAGCGCCCGACCGACCGAACTCGATCGCGGTGTCCTTCCCCATCCCGAGCGCCCCACCAGTCACGATCACGACTTTTCCGCTGAATTCACCCATCGCCGTCCCTCTATTCAATCGCCGCTTGCGAGCGTTACCAGATACTCCATCCGCCATCGACCATGAGGTTATGTCCCGTGATCCAATCGCCGGCTGGAGATGTAAGCAGGGCGATCGCGCCCTTGAGATGCTCCGGCCTGCCGACCACCCCGAGCGGATTGTTGAGCCGCGCCTTCTCGACCATCGCCGGGTCCGTATCCGCCCGCGGGATCTGCCCGGGGCTGATGCAGTTGACCTGGATGTTCCATTCCCCGAGCTCCGCCGCCAGGGCCCGGGTCAGGTTCACGATTCCACCCTTGGCGGCCTGGTATGGCGGGCCGGACCGCTTGAAGTTGAGCCCGCGATAGAAGCGCTTGTCGGCCGTCAGGATCCCGTGTATCGAGCCAAGGGTCACGATCTTCCCCCGCCGGGCGGGGATCATGACCCGGGCGGCGGCCTGGGCGCAGATGTAGGTGCCCGTCAGGTTCAGATCCAGGGTGCGCCGGAACTCGTCGATGCTGGCCTCTGGAAGATAGGAAGTTGTGAAAGACGCGCCGGCGTTGGCCACCATGATGTCCAGGCGGCCCCGGTCTTTGATCACCCTGGCGACGAGCGCGTTCACGTCTTCTTCGCTGGTCACATCGCAGCGCGCGCCGGTGGCATCGAAGCCGTGCCCTCGCATCTCTTCCGCAACCTGCATGCAGAGTTCGCCGCGGCGGCTCGCCAGGTAAACACTGGCCCCGAGCTCTGCCAGGGCCTCGGCCATCGCCCTGCCCAGGTGGGTCCCACCCCCTGTGATGATCGCCGCACGCCCGTTGAGGTCGAGGAGCTCACTCATCCGTGTCACAGGTTCGCCTCCAGCGCCAGACCGGTGACCACCTGCACCGACGGCAGCAACGGCAGGATCGAAGGGGCAACCTTGACCTTCGCCGCCCGGCCGCCCGCGCCCAGGATCA
>Ga0194120_10000365_pt1 | contig 84632 bp, 71 predicted proteins | sample TA2MahCa65mmetaG_FD_148642 | JGI IMG/M metagenome (GOLD analysis project Ga0194120, IMG submission 148642) | Freshwater microbial communities from Lake Tanganyika, Tanzania - TA2015019 Mahale Deep Cast 65m | ecosystem: Environmental > Aquatic > Freshwater > Lake | place: Tanzania: Lake...
CCCGAGGCCGAGTCCGTTCACCGCATCGTGGCGCAACTGGCCAATGGCGGCGCGAATCTTTTGCTCACCAGCCGCCAACAACCGGCGGGCTTGCGCGGCGAAATCCTTTACCCGCGCGCGGGCAAATTGCTGGAAGGCCTCGACGACGAACCAGCCGCGCGACTCTTTTTGCAACACAGCAGTAAAGCCAAAGACGAATCGGCATGGAAGTTTGCAAACGAAGTGGCGCGGGCCGCCGAGGGCCACCCGCTCTCCGTTGCATTGCTGGCCGGTGAATACGATGTGAGCGGGGTGAGCGCGGAGAAATTCCTCGAAGGCTGGGAAGATGAACTGGCCGCCGCCGACCGCCCCGGGCTGGCCGCGCACCACCGCACCTTTGCCGCCGCCTTCGAGCGCAGTTACCGCCGCCTGCCCGACGAGCAAAAGAAACGCCTGCGCGCCCTCAGCCTCTTTCCTTTTCCCTTCTTCGCCGTCGCCGCTTCCTTCGTGTGGACTCCTCCCCCCTCCCCATTCACCAATTACCAATCACTACTCACCATCCCTCCCCCCGATCCTCAATCCCTCGCCTACTTCACCCTGCGCAGTTTGCTGGAAGTGGATGCGGTGTATGCCGAAGACAACACCCCGGCCACCTTCCGCATGCAACCGGCCATGCGCCGGGAGATTGCCCGCCGCCTGCCCGACGACGAACGTGCGGCCCTCATCCCCGGATACGCCGCCTACGGTGCGTGGCTGGCGAGGCGCGGCTATCTCGACATTCACCGCGACCTTGCCCTCAACCGCCTCGTGCGCGCCTCCCTGCCCGCGCTCGAAGCCGCCAGCGATCATCTCGACGGCACGGATCGCTTGTGGCACATCCGCCGCCTCGCGTGGATACAGAATGCGTACGGCGACACGCGCAAGGCTTTCGCTTTGCTGGACTCGGCTCTGCCCGAGGGCGCGCCCCTGCCCGACCCGCGAACTGATCCCGAATTGGCAAAGGCCCACTCCAGCCTGCGATACGAACAGGCCAAAATCTTCCTCACCCGCGGCGACCTCGACCGCGCCCTCGCCCTCTACCAAGAGAGCCTGCAACTCGATGAGCAACTCGGCGACAAAAAAGGCAAAGCCGCCTCGCTCCACGCGATGGCCGAAGTCTTCCTCACCCGCGGCGACCTCGACCGCGCCCTCGCCCTCTACCAAGAGAGCCTGCAACTCGATGAGCAACTCGGCGACAAAAAAGGCAAAGCCGCCTCGCTCCACAACATGGCCCAAGTCTTCCTCACCCGCGGCGACCTCGACCGCGCCCTCGCCCTCTACCAGGAGAGCCTGCAACTAAAGGAGCAACTCGGCGACAAACAAGGCAAAGCCGCCTCGCTCCACAACATGGCCCAAGTCTTCCTCACCCGCGGCGACCTCGACCGCGCCCTCGCCCTCTACCAGGAGAGCCTGCAACTAAAGGAGCAACTCGGCGACAAACAAGGCAAAGCCGCCTCGCTCCACAACATGGCAAACATTCTCATGGCAAGGAAGAATTGGAATGAGGCAGAGTCAGTGCTAGTCGAGGCATCGAGGTTGGCTTCCGAGTCAGGGTCTCTTGAGCACGTTGCGTTTTCCACCGTCAAACTCGGTCAGTTGGCGCAAGCGCGCGGCGATAAAGAAAGCGCGCTCGCTCGTTACCGCGAAGGCCTCGCCCTCTTCGAGCGCATCGGTATGCCCCGTGAAAGCGCGCAAGTGCGCGAAATGATTGCGAGATTGGAAGGCGATGGAGACCTCGCGGGTCTGCGAGACCCGCGAGGTCTGAGCGACCCGCTGGCGCAAGCCATCAGCGCCGCGCGCGCCGCCGCCGGGCGCGGCGATTTCGCCTCGGCCATTGAGTCGCAGGAGCGGGCGGTGGGGGTGGCGCGGGCGGCCCTCACCCCTGGCCCCTCTCCCAAAGGGAGAGGGGAAGAGGAGGGCCAACTGCCCTCTCCCAGCGGGAGAGGGCGACCCGAAGGGTCGGGTGAGGGAGATAACCAACCCCTCATCACACTCAGCATTCTGCTTTACAACCTCGCCGGATACTACGCCGGAGCGGATTGCCACGACGATGCCGTGCGCGCCCTCGAAGAAGTCGTCGCTATCGACGTGCACACGCGCCACCCCGATCTCGAACAGGATCGCAAAACCCTCGAAGCCGCCCGCCGCCTCGCCGCCATGACTCCCGAACAGCGCGCGCAACTCCGCCAATCGCAAACCACCCAACCACCCAACAACCAAACCACCCAGCCACCCAACAACCCAGCAACCCCCTCCGAGTGACACTTGTCACATCTCCAATTGTGACACTTTACACTATCCGGCAATCCCCGCCCGAAATAGAATACTGGCAATGCTTATGCGCTCATACGCATAAGCATCCAACGCCAAAGGCGCATGACGGAGAGAAGCCATGAACCGCATCCTCGAACAAGAAGTGAACACCCTGCACGCCGAAGTGTGCGCCGGGCTGGCCGACCCCAAACGGATCATGATCCTCTACGTGCTGTCCGAAGGGACGAAGAACGTCACTGAACTCGCTAGCGCCATTGACCTCCCCCAGCCGATGGTATCGCGCCACCTCAAAGTTCTGCGCGAGCGCGGCATGGTCATCGCCACCCGGCAGGGCCCGGCGGTGGAATACCGACTCGGCGACAAGCGGCTCACCGAAGCCCTCGATCTTCTGCGCGCTGTCTTGCGCGATCACCTCGCCCGCCGCAGTGAACTCGTGGAACAACTTGCCTGACCCACACAAGGAGACCTTCATGAAATCTGATCCCAACGCCCCCAAACGACTGGCCCTCATCGCCAGCAAAGGCACGCTCGATTGGGCCTACCCGCCCTTCATCCTCGCCAGCGCCGCCGCAGCCATGGGCTGGGAGGTCGGAGTCTTTTTCACCTTCTACGGACTCACCCTCCTGCTCAACAAAGTGGACGCCGAAGTGACTCCGCTCGGCAACCCGGCCATGCCCATGAAGATGCCCTTCGGCCCGCAGGGCTTCCAAGACATCAATTGGCCGATCCCCACGGCGATGATGGGCGTGCCCGGTTTCAACGCGCTGGCTACCGGCCTCATGAAGCAAACGTTCAAGAACAAAGGCGTCGCCTCCATCGAAGAACTGCGCGACATCTGCGTCGAATCTGGCGCGCGGATGATCGGCTGTCAAATGACGATGGATGTTTTCGGCTTCAAGAAAGAGGACTTCATTCCCAACATCGAAGTGGCCGGGGCGGCGGCCTTCCTCGAATACGCCGCCGATGCGGACGTGTCGTTATTCATATAGTTCGTACACGGATGAACACAGATAAACACGGATAGTCCTATGTCCGATCCGTGTCCAAGTGTGTCAATCAGTGTACAAAACAAGGAGAATAAGAATGTCGAGCACAGTGTTGGATCTCAAAGGATTGATGTGCCCTCTGCCCGTAGTGAAAATCGCCAACGCAATCAAGAAAGTTGAAATCGGCGAACTGATCGAAGCCACCGCTTCCGATCCCGGCGTGCTGGCCGACATCCCGGCGTGGGCGCGCAGCAGCGGCAACGAGCTGGTGACAATGGAAAAGGTCGAAGGCAAAGTGATCCGCTTCGTCGTGAAGCGAATCAGATAACGCGCAGGTGGCAGAGAAAATTATGGCGCTCCTCTCCCTCACTCAACTGCTGGCGCTCCTCGCCCTGCTCTTCGCGGCGGCGGCCTTTGCCCTGCGCTGGCGCTGGGCGGCCCAACGGCCCCTCGCCGACGACCGCGCGCCGATGAAAGGCTCGCCCGCGCGCGGCGTGCTGTACGCCTTCACCTTCGGCATGGCGCCGTGGGCCAAAGAAAGCACGCGGCGGCACATGATCGCCTACCTTCGCGGCGTCGGCTTCCACATCGGAATCTTCGCCGGGTTGGCGGCTCTGCTCACCAGCCCGTGGTGGCCGCTCGTCCCCGACTCCGCGCGCTGGCTGTTCGCCTTCGTCATCGGTTTCGGCGCATGGCTCGGTTTCGTCGGCGAGATCATGCGCCAGGTCGAACACAATCTGCGCGCCCTCAGCACCCCCGATGATCATGCTTCGGTATTGTTGGTGAGCGTCTTTCTGGCAACAGCAAGCATTGCGCTGATCAATGTGGGTTGGCTTCCGGCGATGTATCTGGCCAGCGCATTGATGTTGATCTATGCCCCGCTCGGAAAAATTCGTCACTGCGTATACTTCTTCTTCTCGCGCCGTTTCTTCGGCCTGTTCGTCGGGCGGCGAGCCGTCATTCATTCGGAGGCCACGCGATGAGCGCGCAAGTTGACACCGCCCTGCAAGTTTTGGAGAAGCAGCTCAACCGCCCACTGGTGGTCGCGCTCGAAGCCTGCGCCCGTTGCGGCCTCTGCGCCGAAGCCTGCCACTATTACCTGGCCGAGCCGTCCATCGATCACGTTCCCGCCGCGCGCGGCGAAGCCTTGCGCCGGGCTTATCGCGCCGAGCACGATTTTCTCAGCCGCATCTTTCCGCAGTGGACGGGCGCAGAAAAGTTGAATGAAGAGTCGCTGGCGAAGTTGGCCGAGATGGCCTTCAGCCAATGCACATTATGCCGCCGATGCGCCTTCAATTGCCCGATGGGCGTGGACACGCCATTGATGATGCGCGCCGTGCGCGCGATGGCCACCGCCTCCGAAACCGCGCCCGAACTGCTGGTAATGCTGGCCGACGCCGCCATCGAAAAAGGCAAAGACCCCTCGTTCTTCCGCGACATGTTCGTGGAGCAAATGGCCGATCTCGAAAAAGAACTGCAAACTAAAATGGGCGACCCGGCGGCGCGGATCACGGTGGAGCGCGAGGGCGCAAAGATTTTGTACGTGCCGCTGGCGGGCGAACACACCATCATGCCCCCGGCCATCATCTTCAATGCGGTGAAAGAAGATTGGACTCTGAGCATCTTCGAGGCGGCAAACTATGGCGTGTTTCTCGGCGACGTGGCGCGAGCCAAACAGATCGCCGCGCGCATCATTGATGAGGCCAAACGATTGGGCGTGAAGGAAGTGGTGTTGGCCGAGTGCGGTCACGCCTACGCTTCGTTCCGCTGGGAGGCGCCCAATTGGTTCGGCGAGACCTTCCCTTTCAAAGTGACCAGCCTCATCGAAAAGTTGGACGAATACGTTTCCGAGGGGCGGCTCCACTTGGATCCGTCGGCCAATCCCGAACTGATCACGTATCACGACTCGTGCAACATGGCCCGCACGGGCGGCGTCATCGAAGAGCCGCGCCGGGTGCTGAAAGCCATCGCTCACAACTTTGTGGAGATGACGCCCAACCGGCACGAGGCCTATTGCTGCGGCGGGGGCGGCGGCCTCGTGGCCCTGCCCGAATACACCGAGCGGCGGCTGAAGGCTGGCAAGCCCAAAGCCGATCAGATTCGCAAGACGCGAGCCAACATCGTGGTGGCCGCCTGCGAAAACTGCCGCCTGCAAATCGGCGAGATCAGCGAGCAGTACGGACTCGGAGTGGAGATCACGGCGTTGGCCGATCTGGTGGTGAAAGCGATGCGCCTGCCGGCCACCCGCCCCGAAGTGGAGAAACTGTTTGCCGGAGATCCGGCAACCGTGTCGTCGAATTGAGAGGATCGTTTGAAGATAGAAACGCCCGCGAGTCGCTGCGCGGGCGTTTTTGCTTGACAATGATTTTTTATGAGGCTAAAATCACGACCACTCAACCGGAGTTAATTTTTCAAGCAAAGGAGAGCAAACATGGCTTACGAACTGCCGAAGTTGTCCTATGCCTACGACGCGCTCGAGCCGCACATCGACGCGCGAACGATGGAAATTCACCACACCAAACATCACCAAGCCTATATTACCAACGTGAACAAAGCCCTCGAAGGGCACGATGCTCTGGCCGCCAAAAGCGTCGAAGCATTGATCTCCGATCTCAACAGCGTGCCGGAAAACATTCGCACGGCGGCGCGCAACAACGGCGGCGGCCACGCCAACCACTCGCTCTTTTGGGCGATCATGAAACCGGGCGGCGGCGGCGAGCCGGCCGGCGATCTGGCGGCGGCCATCAACGGGGCCTTTGGCAGTTTTGCGGCGTTCAAAGAAAAATTCGAGGCCGGCGGCGTGGGCCGTTTCGGCAGCGGCTGGGTGTGGCTCTCGATAAGCAACGGCGCTCTCGAAGCGCACTCGACGCCCAATCAAGACAGCCCGTTGATGGAAGGCAAGACCCCGGTGATGGGCTGCGATGTCTGGGAACACGCCTATTACCTCAACTACCAAAACCGCCGCGCCGATTATCTCAAAGCATGGTGGAATGTAGTGGACTGGGATGCTGTGGCCGCGCGATATGCGGCGGCTAAAAAATAATTCTGGCATAGGCCCTCAGGAGAACTCACGATGACTCACATTATTACCGCTCTGTGCTTGCGCGACAGCGCATGCGTGCAAGTTTGCCCGGTGGAATGTATTGTGCCCGGCAAACCGGAGGCCGAATGGCCTCTGTACTATATCGACCCGGACACGTGCATTGACTGCGGCGCGTGCGTGCCCGAGTGTCCCTTCGAGGCCATCTTCCCCGAAGATGAGGTGCCGGGCGATCATTCCGCCAAAGCGGATCAAAAGTTCAGCCGCAACGACGGCAGCGAGGTGTACGACGGCCACGACGATAAGGGCGAAGCGGTGCATCTCGAAAAAGTGCGCACGCTCAACGCCGGGGACGTCGTCGATCTGCGCCCCGACATTCAAGCCAACTACGATTACTTCAAGACCGGCCCCGGCTACAAAGCCATCGGCAAGTAATCGGCCATTGTTGGTTCGGAAACGCGAGGGAGCGCACGGCGCTCCCTCTTTTTTTGCTTCGCCGTCACTCCTGCCAATGCGCCGAGAGAAAAGCGGACATCTGTCAATTGACTGCCACGCTGCAACTCAATAGAGTAACAATGTTTCGGCGCACAGATTCACACGGATGAACACCTAGCAGAGAATCCGTGTCCATCTGTGTTCATCCGTGCATAAAAATGATTCGCCGCCTCTGCTCGAACTCGGGATAAATCACTGGGGTTAGCAAAATGTCTATCATCATTGCGCCGCAAAACCTGCCGCCCACCAAACTCGGCGATGTCATAAAGCATCTTGAGCCGCGCCCGGCATCCGCCGCGCTGGCCGATATTATTCTCGGCGGGCAAGATGGATTGGTGAACACACTGGGGGTGATTTTGGGAGTGGCGGCGGCCTCATCGGATCCGCGCATCATCATCGCCGGGGGGTTGGCCGCCACCTTCGCCGAATCCATTTCAATGGGCGCGGTGGCCTACACCTCCACGTTGGCCGAACACGATCACTATCGCTCGGAGTTGGAGCGCGAGCGGCGCGAGATTCGTGATATGCCGCAAGCCGAAGAGCAGGAAGTGCGCGGCGTGTTTTCGGCGTGGGGGTTCGAGGGCGATTTGCTGGAGCGCTCGGTGGCGCAGGTAATCAAAAGCGAAGAGGCGTGGGTGGATGTGATGATGCGCAACGAGTTGAAACTCGCGCCCATCGAGGACAGCAACGCTCTGCGCGCCGCCATCGTCGTCGGCTTCTCGGCCATCGTCGGCTCATTCATCCCCCTCGTGCCGTTCCTCTTCCTTCAACAGCAGCTCGGCATTGCCACTGTCACGTCGTTGACTGTTTCGGCGTTGGCGCTGTTCGGGGTGGGCGCCTACAAAGCCCGCATCACCGTGGGCCGCCCGATGAAGAGCGGTCTGCAAATGGCCGTCATCGGCATCGTATCGGCGTTGGCCGGGTATGCCATCGGCGCGTTGTTCGGCGCACCGTCGGGAGGGTAGCGTTCGAAGTCTGTCGAGAATCTCTTTATCACGAAGGCCGCCAAGAAACACAAAGTTTTCAAGACGCTCTTCGTGTTCCTTCGTGTGTTTCGTGGACGGACTCTCGTTTCCGCAAGAGTCCTTTATCCTTTCAGCAGTCGCAGTCCGTTCGCCACCACAATCAGCGTGCTTCCTTCGTGCCCCACCACGCCCAGCGGCAGGGGCAGTGAGAAGCCAAACGCGCCCAGCACCAGCACCACGATCACCGAAAGCGAGAAGGCGATGTTCTGCCACACCACTCGCCGCGCGCGCCGACTCAGATTGACGGCATAGGGAATGTTGGCGAGCGAGTCGCCCATGAGCACCACGTCGGCGGTTTCCAGCGCCACATCGGCGCCCGCCGCGCCCATGGCCACCCCTACCATTGCCGTCGCCAGCGCGGGCGCGTCGTTCACCCCGTCGCCCACCATCGCCACCGGGCCGTATTTCGTTTCCAGCCTCTTCAGCAATTCAACTTTCTGCTCCGGCAGCAAGTCGGCGTGAAACTCGTCCACGCCCGTTTGCTCGGCGATGGAATGCGCCACCTTTGCGTTGTCGCCGGTGAGCATCACCACGCGCTCGATGCCCAATCGTTTGAGCTCGGCCACCGTGTGCTTCGCGTCGGCGCGCACCGAGTCAGCGACGGCCACACATCCGAGCCAGCCGCCCTCATCCTCGTGCACGCCTTCGTCGCCATCGCGTTCGATCTCGCGATGCAAAATCAAAACCGTCTTGCCTTCGGATTCCCATTCCTCTTTGACCGCCATCACATCCGGCGGAATCACTTCGCCATGCTCCTCGAACATTCGATAACCGCCGATCCAAACCAAAAAGCCATCGGCTTCGGCGTGCACACCGCGCCCCGGCAGAGCCACAAAGTGAGTCATCTCCGGCAGAATCAAGCCGCGCTCTTTGGCTTCGGCCAGCACCGCTTTGGCAATGGGATGTTCGGATCGGCTCTCCAGCGCGGCGGCTAACGCGATCAAATCGTTCTCGGCGAAATCGGGCGGGCAATTCGCGCGCGACACGTACACGTTGGTGAGGCGGAGTCGCCCCTGGGTGAGCGTCCCCGTTTTGTCGAAGGCCACCACTTTCACATCGGCCATGTTTTCCAAATGCGCGCCGCCTTTGAACAGCACGCCACGCCGCGCGCCGTTGGCAATCGCCGACAGGATCGAGGCCGGGGTGGAGATGACCAGCGCGCACGGCGAGGCGACCACCAACACGATCATCGCCCGATAAAAAGTCGGTTGAAAGGCCTGCCCAAAGACAAGCCACGGAACGAGGATGAGCAGCGCGGCAGTGATCATCACTCCGACGGCGTACCGCGACTCGAACTCGTCGAGAAAGCGTTGGGTGCGCGCGCGCTGATGTTGGGCCGTCTCCACCAAATGAATGATGCGCGCCAGCGTGGTATCGGCGGCCAGTTTTTCCACCGCTACTTCCAGTGAGCCGCCGCCGTTGATCGTCCCGGCGAACACCGCCTCGCCGATTCCTTTTTCGACCGGAACTGACTCGCCGGTGATGGAGGCCTGATCGAGTGTGGAGCGTCCGGCCACGATCCTGCCATCCACTGCCACGCTCTCGCCCGGGCGGATGATCACGTGGTCGCCGACTCGCAAATCGCTGACGGACACTTTGATTTCCCTGCCGTCGCGCACAACAGTCGCTTCGTTGGGGCGCAGTTTGAGCAGAGCCTTGATCGCGTTGCGCGAGCGTTCCATCGCAAAATCTTGCAGGGTGTTCGAGAGCGAAAAGAGAAAGAGCAGAGTCGCGCCCTCGTGCCACTGATCGATGAGCGCCGCGCCCAATGCCGAAACGATCATCAACAAATCGACGTTGAACTTGCCTTCGCGCAAATCGCCGAAGGCTTTTTGCGCGCCGAACCACCCGCCGCACACATACGAAAGAACGTTGAGGATGAGTATGAGGCCGGGATCGGCGCGCAGAGTTTCGGTAGCGAGGCTGGCGGCGATGAACACCGCCGTCAGCGCAGTGAGCGCCACTTCAACTTTGCGCCGATCGATTTGGCTGAACAGTTGCGAGAAATTGAGGGGACGAACTGAAGGTTGTGTGGAATCCATGCCTGCAATTATAGACTGGGGGGCGGAAGCGTGACATGCCGTCGGCCATGCCCTCCGCAGAAATTGGATCAGCAACGCCTCACCCAACCAACGTTTGCCAAACCAGCAACACGTTCAAGGCAATGATCAGCCCGGCGGAGATGAAAGCGAGGGCGGTAGTGAGCCGTTTATTGGCGAACTCGCCCATGAGCGATTTGTTGCGGGTGAAGAGGATGAGCGGGATCATCGCCAGCGGCAATTGAAAACTGAGGCTCACTTGGCTCAGAATGAGAATGCGCAACGGATCGAGTCCGAGTCCGATGACGATGAGCGCCGGGAGGATGGTGACGGCGCGGCGCAGCCACACGTTGACCCGAGCGCGCAAGAATCCATCCATGATCACCTGCCCGGCCATGGTGGCCGTGGTGGACGACGACAGCCCCGAAGCGAGCAGAGCAATAGCGAATGCGCCCGCCGAGAGCGGACCGAGAAGCGGTTGCAGGGTGCGGTGCGCGTCTTCGATGGAGATCACCTGCAAGCCGTTGGTATGAAACACTGCCGCCGACATGATCATGATGGCCGAGTTGACCAGCCACGCGCCGTTGAGGGCGATGATCGAATCCAGTTTGGCGAGGGTGAGCGCGCGCCGGTTGGCGGCGAGGTCGTCGCCCCGCCGCGATTGAATGAGCGCCGAATGCAGATACAAGTTGTGCGGCATCACCGTTGCGCCGATGATGCCCACCGCCACAAGCACACTGCCGCCCGGCAACTGCGGCGCGACGGTGTGAAAGGCCAACTGCCCCCAATCGGGCCGGGCGAGGAAGATTTCGACGAGGTAGGCAACGCCGATGATCGCCACCATGCTGATGATGGTCAGTTCGACGTAGCGGAAGTTGTGCTCTTCGAGCATGAGGATGAGGCCGACAATGACGCCGGTGATCAACGCTCCGACAAACAACGGAATGCCGAAGAGGAGATGAAAGGCTACCGCCCCGCCCAACACTTCGGCGAGATCGGTGGCGATGGCGGCCAGCTCGGCGGTGCCCCACAGGAAGATGGCGACGGGTTTGGAATACTGTTCGCGGCACAGTTCGGGCAGAGTCTTGCCGGTAGCCAATCCGAGTTTGGCCGACAGAGTCTGCATGAGTATCGCCATGAGGTTGCTGGCGAGGATCACCCACAGCAGGGTGTAGCCGAAACGAGATCCGCCTTCGATGTCGGTGGCCCAGTTGCCCGGATCCATGTAACCGACACTGACGAGAAAAGCGGGGCCAAGAAAAGTGACGATGCGTTTGAGGGTGAAGCGCAACCCGTTCTTTTTGACCGAGTCTTGAAAAAGTTTGAGGGCAGGGATGCGCGACAGCGCAGTGGATTGAATCATGGTAGCCTCCCTTTAGAATTTCACAAAGTAGGCAGTGAAGTACATCACCGCAAGGCCGAGCGCCAGCCCGGCCACATTGAGCCAGTTGGCCGCCGACTCGCCGCGCCGCTCCGCATCGCGGAGGAGCAGGCGGCCCACTTCCACGATCACTTGCCAGATCGCGCCCGCGCCCACGCCGAGAAAGATTGTCGCCAACAATGGTGAATAGGCGAAGCCGCCCACCCACGCGCCGACGACGGCGGGGAGGCCGGCCAGCGCGGCGAGGGCGATGAACGATTTGATTGAAGGGCGATCTTTCGTCACTGGTGCGGCGATGCCAATACCTTCGGTGACGTTGTGCAGGGTGAAGCCGATGACGAGGAACGAGCCGAGCGCCGCTTCGCCGAGCGCAAAGGCCGCGCCCACCACCAGCCCTTCACCAAAGTTGTGCAGGCCGATGCTCAGGGCAATCAGCGCGGCGATCCGCATGCGCCCGCCACTGCTGTCGCGCTCGGCTTCGGGCTGTTTGCCGCTCACTGCCGTAATCCCCAACCAAGCGATCAGCGCGGCGAACACGGCCACCGGCAGGCCCTGAAATACTCCGGCCACATCGCCCGCAACTTCAACGGCCTCGAGCGCGGTGTCGATGAGCAAAAAGATGAGCAGGCCGACGGTGAGGGCGAGAACAAAGTTCAAACCTTTGCGCCCCATGCGGCGCATGGCCGGGAACCATAAGAGTCCGAGCCCCACCGGAATAATGCCGATATAGATTCCGAGCAGGCCGTAGGCAAGGAACTGAGTCGCGTCGGGGCGCGGAGTCTCGGCGGCGACGGCGACTTCGCCGATGAACGTCGCGCCGGTTTCGGTGATCACCGTGATAACGTGAGGCTCGCTTTCCACCCAGTTGTAGGGGATGGTGATCGTCGCCCGGCCAAATCGGGGCAGTGCGCCGGAGGGCGAAATGAGGTGCTGCCAAAAGGCATCGTCCACCATCACTTGCGAAACGGCAACGGGCTCGGGGCCGCTGTTGAACACGGTGACGACGAATTGGCCGGGGCGCAGTTCGATTCGTTCGAGCGCCAGCGACTCGATGGGCGGAAGCTCGCCGCTGAAAACGGCCAGCGGATTGGTGTTGAAGAAGACGGCGATGAGCGCGGCCAGCAAAACGAACGGGAGCAGAGCCGACACCCACACGGGCAAACCGAATCGGGATTCAGTTGAAGGCGAGATATTGGATCGCGTGGTGTCCATGATCACTCCGTCGCGTGGAACATCCCCAGCCATCCCAGTTCGGCCAATTCGCTTTGATGGGCATGAAACATGTAGCGGCCCGGATACTCCACTGTGAATTCGAGAATGTGCCGCTCGCCCTGCCCCATCGTTACCATATCAGTGTGCTCATAGTGGTCGAGCCGGGTGCCGGTGCGATAGAGGCGATACATGGCAGAATGAAGATGAAACGAGTTCACCGGATCGAACTCGGTGATGTTGACGAGATAAATACGGATGAGTTCGCCGACTTTGATCGGGATGGGGTGCTTGGCGTAGTGAAAGGCTACCGTGTTCACCGCGTAGATTTCATTTTCGCCGTCGAAATTGGTGTCGAAAGCGTTCATCATCATCACCATTTCGCGCGCGGGGGCGCGGCCGCCCGGCGGGTCGATGATGAACGTGCCGTACAGGCCCTTGTGAATGTGCCGCTTGAGCGGCGGCACGTGGCAGTGATAAAGATGCAGGCCGAACGGCTTGGCCTCGAACTCGTAGGTGAAGCGCTCGCCGCGATTGAGCACCGGCGTAAGCCCGTCCATGCTCGGCGGGTGAATGCCGTGAAAGTGAATGGTGTGCGGATGCGCTCCGGCGTTGAGAAAGTTGAAGCGGAGCCGGTCGCCTTCGGCGCAGCGGAACGTGGGGCCGGGCACGTGCGCGCCGCTCTGTTCCGTCCCATACACCCACGCCGGAAAGTACACGCCCGGCGCAACTTCGATCTCTTTGTCGGCGGCGAAGATGTCCCACTCGCGCAATGTTTGCCCGCCGGGCAGTGTGCTCACCCGGCCGTAATCGAACGCGGCGAGATACTTCAGCGGATCGAACGCGCCGGGACTCGTCAAGTCTACATCACCGACGGTGAGATTGCCGCCGTGCGCCTCGTGATCGATCACACCCGCGTCCGGCGGGGGCGGCGACTCCGTTGCCGAAGCATGTGGCTGCGCGAGCGCGGCGACTCCGGCGGCGCCCAACGTGCCGAGCGCGCCGAGTTTGAGGAACTTGCGCCGAGAGAGCGAGGTGAGTTCAGTCATGATTCTTTCCTATGGTTTCAGTTCGACATATATGCTGTCGGTGACTTGCTTGCCGAGAGCATGCGCGGGCGAATCGGATTGGGGGCCGACTCTGACGTGGAGCGGGCCATTGAATGGGGCTTTGTCGGCGACGACGATCACCGCGTCGGGCACGATGCCGATTCCGGCCAAGTAACGGAGCAACGCTGAGTCGTCGTCGCGCACGCGGGCCACGCGGGCTTGCTGTCCGGCAGTGAGCCCGCTCAATGGTTGGCCGCACGGATCGGCGATGGTGCCTTCTTTGGTGGGAATCGGATCCCCGTGCGGATCGCGCTCCGGGTTGCCGAGAATGGTGGCGATGCGATCCTCGAAGTCTTCCGAGATGACATGCTCAAGTTTTTCGGCTTCGGCGTCCACTTCATCCCACGAGTAACCCAAAGCCTGATGCAAATACAGTTCGAGCAGGCGATGATGGCGGATGACTTCGAGCGCAATTTTGCGCCCGGCGGAGGTGAGGGTGACGCCGCGATGCTTTTCGTAATCCACGAAGCGCGGGCGGTCTTCGGCCAGTTTTTTGATCATGCCGGTGACGGAGGCCGGGGCAACGCCCAATTTTTCGGCCAGCGCATTGGTGGACACTTTGCCAGTGTCCTCCTGCAATTCATAAATGGCCTTGAGGTAGTCTTCGACGGCGTGGGAGATGGCTTCCATTTTTGACTCTCGAAACAAACTTTTAGTCTGGCCTAAATTTATAGCATGGTAAATCAAAATTAGCCGCGTGTCAACGGCCAATTTCCGACTGGATTTGTAGAGTTTTTTGAGGGGCGATCAGCGGGAGGCAATGGCTCGCCGCACAAAACTGCGCGCTGGCTCGAACGACATCATCCCCACCGCCTCTTCGGGCGCAGCCCACACTCTCTCGAACGCGAGTCTATCGTGGTCGGCGTCGTCGTATTCGCCCACCTGTCCGCGCTCATGATTCAGCAGCCGCAACAAATAATAATGCTCAGTGCGAATGTGCCACTCGCCTTTGAAGGGGAACTGGGCTTGCAGTGTGCCGAGATCGGCCAGCACTTCGAGACTCGTATAGCCCGTCTCTTCCATCGTCTCCCGCAGAGCCGCCGCCACCGCTGTCTCGCCCGGCTCGATATGCCCCTTCGGCAGCACAATCTCACCCGTTGCCCGCTTTCGCAGGAGTAATATCCGCTCATCGTCGAACACAATTCCCCCCGCCGACTCGTAACGCACAATTCTCATCAGCGCTCCTTTGGGAACCACAGATTTCACGGATTACACAGGGTCTTCCCTCATCTCTGGAAACCCGATCAGTATCGCTTCACCCTCCGCGCTTTACGCTCCACGCCTCACGCCCAGTATAGCCCAACGGCAGTATAATGAAAGGCGGAACGCATTTCCATTCGGAAAGCAGAAAATCAATGTCGCTCATTCAAGCTGAGCAGCTCACCAAAATATATGGCAACGGCGAAACTGCCATCACCGCGCTCGATCACGTGAACCTCAATGTGAACGCCGGAGAATTCGTGGCCGTGATGGGGCCGAGCGGCTGCGGCAAATCCACGCTGTTGCACATGCTCGGCGGGTTGGATCGCCTCACCGATGGGAGCGTGCGCATCGACGGGCAACCGTTGGCGGCAATGTCCGATAACGCGGTCACACAATTGCGTCGGCGCAAAATCGGATTCGTGTTTCAGTTCTTCAATCTCATCCCCATTCTCTCGTCGGTCGAGAACGCCGCCTTGCCGCTCATGCTCGACGGCGCGGGCGCATCGAAGGCTAAACAAAAGGCGGCCGAGTGGCTCACCAAAGTGGGGTTGGGCGAGCGATTGGCGAGTCGGCCCCATCAACTCTCGGCCGGACAGCAACAGCGCGTGGCGATTGCGCGAGCGCTGATCACCGACCCGGTTCTCGTCCTCGCCGACGAGCCGACCGGCAACCTCGACACCAAATCGTCGGACGAGATCGCCAAACTATTACAGCAGGTTGCCAAAGAATGGGGCCGCGCTGTGGTGATGGTGACCCACGATCCGCACATCGCCGCTCATGCCGAACGGATCGTGATGATGAGAGACGGCAAGATCGTCGAAGACAAGCACAACTCAAAAAGCGAAGGGTGAAATGAACATCCAATTTTTGCTCGCCGCTCGATACTTGTGGGGCCGCAAACTTCGCACCGGCCTCACCACATTAGCCATCGTCATCGGCGTGATGGTCATTTTCGGCACGGGCATCTACCTGCCGACGTTTATGGCCGCCTTCCAAAGAAGCCTCCTTTCCGCGTCGGGGCAGGCCGATGTGATGATCACCCACAAGACGGGCGAAGCGTTTTCGACCAGCGTGATGAATCGCGTCAAAGCCCTCGACGGCATCGGCGTCATTGCCGGCTCGGTCGAACGTCCCATCCTCTTCCCGCCCAACTTCTATGGCCGCGACTCGACCGTGCAAGGTGTGACGATTATCGGCCTCGATCCCGAAACCGCGCCGACTCTGCGCGATTATCCCCTCGCCGAGGGCCGCTTTCTGAAACGCGGCGACAACGACGCCGCCGTGATCACGCAAAGCCTGGCCGACTCTCTCGGATTGAAACTTGGCGATTCATTGAAACTGCCGACGACTGAAGGCGTCGTCAAATTCAAGATCGTCGGCCTGCGCCCCGGCCGGGCGTTGGTAGGCAACGAACAGGTGCTCATCACGCTCTCGCAGGCGCAGAGCCTGCTCGATCTATCGGGGCGCGTCAACGTGATCGAAGCCAACCTCACGGCTACCGACGAAGCGCAACGCGAAGCCATCGTCGATTCCATCAAAGAACTGCTCGGAAAGAATTATCACTTTGGCGGGCTGTCGAGCGGCTCGGAGTTTTTGGGCGCGATGCAAACCGGGCAAGTCATGTTCAACACCATCGGCTTTCTCACGCTGTTAATGGGAGGCTTCATCATCTTCAACACCTTCCGCACCATCGTCGCCGAGCGCCGCCACGACATCGGCATGTTGCGCGCCATCGGCGCGAGTCGCGGGGCCATCATCGCCCTCGTGTTGGCGGAGGGATTGGTGCAGGGCGTCGTCGGCACGATCATTGGGCTGGGGCTGGGTTATCTGCTGGGCTCTGCGGTCACGGCAGGCGCCGGAGAAATGCTGAAAAAAATTATCAGCGGCATGAGCTTCGATACGCTCGTGATTGAGCCGGCGCTCGTTGTTGCTTCGATTGTGTTGGGCATGGGTGTTACCTTGGTTGCCGGGCTGCTGCCGGCGTTCAGCGCTGGCCGCGTCACGCCCATCGAGGCCCTGCGCCCCTCGCTCGGCGAAGTGGTTCAGCGCATTGATCGAGTCGGCGCCATCATCGGGGCGGTGATGGTCGCCGCCGCCATCGTGGGTTTGCTGTCAGGCAATTTCTCGTTGATCGCGTTCGGCGGCTTGCTGTTTCTCATCGGTCTGGTTCTGGTCGCGCCCGCGCTGGTCAAGCCCATTGCCAGCCTCTTCAGCATGTTGATTGCGTTGATGTTTGCGCGGGAGGGCACGAGCGAGCTCGCGCAGGGCAACCTCACCCGCCAGCCGTCGCGCGCGGCCATCACCGCCAGCGCAACGATGATCGGGCTGGCGATTGTCGTCGGCGCAGGCGGCATGATGTTCAGCCTCAATGACAGTCTGTTGGTCATGTTCCAGAAAACGATGGGGAGCGACTATCTTCTGCTTCCGCCTTCCGTCTCGGTGTGGAAGGGCAACGTGGGGGCGAGTCAAAGTTTGGGCAACCGGATTCGGGTGATTGACGGAGTCGGCGCGGTCAGCACCCTGCGCTACGCGCAATCGTATATTCAGTCCGCGTCGATCAAAGGCGCGGGCGAGGCCACCATCTCGGTGCTGGGAATCGATCCTGTGGAATATCTCAAAGTAGCCTCGATGGATTTCCAACAGGGCAACCAGCAGGAGGCCTTCGCCGCGCTGGCGCGCGACGAGCGCAACGTGATCGTGAACGGCATCCTCGCCGCCCAAGCCGGCCTGAAAGTCGGCGACAGCCTCGCGCTGGCGACGCCCGAAGGCCAGCGCGAGTATCGCATTGTCGCGGTGGCCGGAGATGTGTTGAGCGCTAAAATCAACACCGCCTATATTTCGCAGACGCTGATGCGCGAGGATTTTCGCAAGAGCGAAGACATTTTCTTTCAGGTCAATCTTGCGCCCGGAGCCGACCCGGCGGCAGTGGAACAGCGGTTGAACATGATTGTTGCCGATTATCCGCAGTTCCGGCTCGTGTCGGGGCGCGACTACATGGCCGAGTTCGGCAAGCAATTCGATGCGATCTTCGCCGGGACGTATGTGCTGTTGGGCGTGTTGGCCCTGCCATCGCTGATCGCTATTCTCAATACGTTAGCCATCGGCGTGATCGAGCGCACGCGCGAGATCGGAATGCTACGCGCCATTGGCGCAACGCGCGGCCAAGTGTGGAAAACCATTGTGGCCGAAGCGCTTCTGCTCGCCGCCATCGGCACGGCCTTCGGCATCATGGCCGGGCTGTATCTGAGTTATGTGATGGTGGAAGGCATGGCCGCGACCGGCATTTTCAGAATGGAATACTCGTTCCCGTTCGCCGGAGTGTTGGCCGCCACCGCAGTGGGACTGCTCTTCGGCGTGATCGCCGCCCTCTTCCCTGCGCGCCAAGCCTCGCAGATGGAGATCATCAAAGCGCTGCGATACGAATAACTCTCCCAACCGCGTTTTTTCCGCCGAGTCGCAGAGAGCGCAGAGAGAACGCAGAGAAGGTTCTCGAGAAAAACTCGGCGTGCTCCGCGACTCCCCGAAGGGGGTGAAATCTGCTGGTTTGCGCGAGATGAGCGAATAACATTGCGATGATATTTCTCTTCGGCGCCAAGACGGCGCAAAAGCAACTGCCGCCAGAGCGAAAGGTGTGCCCCAACTGCCTCTCGGTCACCGAGCACGCCGTCACCGAACACGACACGCGGCTCACGCTCTATTTCATTCCGCTGATCTCGCTCAAGCGCGAAATCATTTACACCTGCTCTCAGTGCGGCGACTCGCACATCGTCTCCTACGACGAATATCAGGCGGCGCACGCCGAGACTGAAGCGATCGGCCAAAAGGAAGGCGGCAAAGAGTCGGCGGCCAGCGGCAAGCAGCCGAAGTCCGCCCGCGACAAAGCCCGCGCCATCCTCGAAGGCCGCGTGGTCAACGGCGAGATCAAAACCTCCCTGCCCTTCAGCGCCAAATTCTCATCCGATCGCATCCTCAAATGGATGTGGATTGCCTTCGCCGCCATCCTCCTCGCCGCCGCCATCCTGCTCATCCTCCTCTTCTCCGTCCTCTCGCACTAAGGCTGTTAGCCATTAGCAATTAGCGATTAGCCATTAGCAATCAGCATTCGTCCTTCCTCCTTCATCCTTCATCCTTCATCCTTCATCCTTCCTCCTTCCTCCTTCATCCTTCATCCTTTCAATGCCCACCCTCATCCTCACCCACGAGCAGGCCGACTTCGACGCAGTCGCCTCGATGTGGGCCGCGCACCGCCTCTACCCCGCCACCATCCCCGTCCTCCCGCGCCGCATCAATCGCAACGTCCGCGCTTTCCTCACCCTCTTCGGCGAGCACTTCAACTTCACCGAAACCGAAGACCTGCCGCGCCGCGCCGTCGAGCGCGTCATCGTCGTGGACGCGCAATCGGCCTCGTCGGTGAAGGGCATGACGCCCAAAACCGAAATCACCGCGATCGATCATCACGACTCCTCGGCCAACGCCGTCGGCGCAAACATCACCCTGCTCGTCGAGCGATTGGCCGACTCCGGGCAGAACCTCTCGCCTGTTGAAGCCACTCTCTTCCTGCTCGGCCTCCACGAAGACACCGGCTCGCTCACTTATCTTGCCACCACCCCGCGCGACGCTCGCGCCGCCGCCTTTCTTTTGGAGAACGGCGCTTACCTCGACACCGTCCGCGAATTCCTTCAGCACCCTCTCACGCCCGGCCAGCGCACTCTTTTCGATCAACTCATGTCCGCCGCCGAGACGCACACCATCAACGGCCAATCGATCATCCTCGCCGCCATCGACGCCGGAGAGGCCGACGAAGAACTCTCACTGCTCGCCCACAAACTGCGCGACACCTTCGACGTGGCCGCCGTGTTCATGCTCGTGGGATTGCACGGGCACGAGCCGCGCGTGCAGCTCATCGCCCGCTCCACCACCGCCGATGTGGATGTGGGCGCGGCCGCGCTTCGATTCGGCGGCGGCGGACACAACCGCGCCGCCGCCGCGCTCATCCGCAACCGAACCCTCGCCGAAGCCCGCGCCGCGCTCCTCGACTGCCTTGCCGACTGCGTGCGCCCCGCCGTCACCGTCGCCGAGATCATGTCGCGCGGCGCGCAGACGCTCGACCCCGCCGCGCCCATTCGAGAGGCGGCCTCCCGCATGAAACGGCATGGATACGAAGGCTATCCCGTCGTCGCCAATGGGCGAGTCGTCGGCCTGCTCACCCGCCGCGCCGTCGATCGCGCCATCCATCATCACCTCGAAGCGCAGCCGGTGAGTTCGATCATGGAAGCGGGCGAGGTGTCCGTCGCGCCCGTCGATTCGCTCGAACACCTTCAGCGAGTGATGACGACTCACGGTTGGGGGCAAGTGCCGGTCATCGATCCGCAAGGGGGTATCGTCGGCATCGTCACCCGCACCGATCTGCTCAAACGGCTCGCCGCCCCCGCGCGGCCCGGCCTGGTCTCCGTCCAACACAACCTCGCCGATCAACTCGCCGCCGCCCTGCCAGAGAATCAACTCATACTCCTGCGCCAAATCTCCGGCATCGCCGCGCAGATCAACGGCGGCGTGTCGCTGTTCATCGTCGGCGGCTTCGTGCGCGATCTTCTGCTCGGCCTGCCCGCCGCCGATTTCGATCTGGTCGTCGAAGGCGATGCCATCGCCCTCGCCCGACGGGTGGCCGCCGCGCTCGGCGGGCGCGTGGTCACCCACCAACGCTTTGGCACCGCCAAATGGAAACTGCCGCCCAACGCCCCGCTCGCGCACCTCGACTTCGTTTCGGCGCGCACCGAATTCTATGCTCACCCCTCGGCCCTGCCCGAAGTGGAGCACGCCAGCATCAAACTCGATCTGCATCGGCGCGACTTCACCATCAACACCCTCGCCCTCTGCCTCGACCGCAGCCACTTCGGCGACGTGCTCGACTTTTGGGGCGGCGAGCGCGATCTGCGCGACCGGCTCATCCGCGTCCTGCACTCGATCAGTTTCGTCGATGATCCCACGCGCATCCTCCGCGCCGTGCGCTTCGAACAGCGATTCGGCTTTCGCATCGAGCGGCGCACCGCCGAACTGATCGCCCATGCCCTGCCCCTGCTCAATCGCGTCAGCGGCGACCGCGTGCGCCACGAGCTCGATCTCATTCTTCGGGAAGACCAGCCCGAGCGCCACCTCGCCCGCCTCGCCGAACTTGGCATCCTCACCGAAATCCACCCCGATCTCACTGCCAATCACGACGCCGCTCGCGCGCTCTCGGCGATCCGCAGTCAGCAGTCAGCACTCAGCACTCAGCACTCAGCGCTTTGGGCCGCGTGGCTCTCCTCCGTCTCGTCCGCCTCGCTCGATTCGATTCTCGCCCGCCTCGCCCTCTCGGCCAAACTCGGCCGCATCGTTCGGCAGGTGGCGGCGCTTCGCATCGCTATCGTGCAATTCAAACCCGACACGCGCTTCAGCGACATGCACACCGTTCTGCAAACCTTCGACCCCGAACCGTTGAACATTGCCATTGCCCTGTGCGATGACGACGCCCTGCGCGCTCGCCTCTGCCAATACACCGAGCGCCTGCGCGCGCTCAAACCCCTCGCCACCGGCGACGACCTCAAAGCGCTCGGCCTGCCGCCCGGCCCGCGCTACGGCGAAATCCTCGCCCAACTGCAAACCGCATGGCTCGATGGGGACATCGCCGCCGCCGAAGAAGAAAAAGCCCTCCTCCAGAAAATACTGAAAGGATGAAACCCATGCTCGACAAACTGTCCGCCGCCGTCACTCGCTTTGCCGCCGGCCGCAACACGTTGATACTCCTCGCCGTCTATTTGCTCATCAACATCGTCGTCCTCCCCGCCGCCGAGGCGCGCATCAAAGCCGCCTCCGGCGGAGTCGGCCCCATCGATCTGCAATTCGGTTACACCCCCGACAAAGTGTTCGGCATGGTCGAGTCCTACGGCGACGCCCGATCCTTTTATGCCCTCTTCGAGTTCACCGGCGACTTGGCCTATCCCATCGTTTACACCCTCACCTTTTCCTTCATCATCACTATCCTCTTCCGCACCGCCTTCGATCACAACAGCCCTCTGCAAAAACTGCATCTCCTCCCCTTCGCCGCCTTCGCCTTCGATATGCTGGAGAACGTCTGCATCGTGACCCTGCTGCTCACCTATCCACAGCAGATCACCGCAGTGGCCGTCGTCGGCAACCTCTTCACCCTCGTCAAATGGGCCGCCGCCTTCGGCTCCCTCGCCCTCATCCTCATCGGCCTCGTTGGCGTTGGGGTGAGGAAACTCAAGAAGGCGTGAATGGAAGTACAGTGAAATCTCCAAACGCGGTCATGCGGCTCAATTGTTGACAGGGCTTGCACATCTCGCGTGGGTCGGAACCACAGATCTCACGGAGTCGTATTCATCAGTGAAATCCGTGGTTGCTTTTCCCCCACTGCGTGACCCCCTCGCTGAATCAATCCGCGTCCCCCGATGACCCGCGTCCTTCACGTCACCCCGAACGCGCCGGAGCCCGACCGCATCGAGATCGCCGCCCGTGCCATCCGCGAAGGCCGCCTCGTCGCCTTCCCCACCGAAACGGTGTACGGTCTCGGCGCGAACGCCCTCGACCCCGCCGCCGTCGCCCGCATCTTCGAAGCCAAAGGCCGCCCGCCCACCGATCCGCTCATCGCCCACATCGCCTCACCCGATCAACTGCGCGGCCTCGCCCTCGACATTCCTCAACTCGCCATTGATTTGGGAGAAAGGCTTTGGCCCGGCCCGCTCACGTTGGTTCTCAAAAGAAACCCTCGCCTGCCCGCTAACCTCTCTGCCGGGCGGGACACCGTTGCCGTGCGCCAGCCCGCTCACCCGGTGGCCGCCGCCTTGATTCGATCTGCCGGCACACCCATCGCCGCGCCCTCGGCCAACCTTTTCTCGCGCCCCAGCCCCACCACCGCCGAGCATGTCCTGCGCGATCTCGATGGCCGGATCGATCTCATCCTCGACGGCGGCCCGACTCCGGTGGGGGTGGAATCGACGGTGCTCGATCTCACCGTCAGCCCCCCGGCCGTGTTGCGCCCCGGCGGAGTCCCGGCAGAGATTCTGCGCGAGATGATTCCAACGCTCGATGTGAGTCCCCGCGTGGCCGGCCCCGCCGAGTCCGCCTCATCGCCCGGAACATTCCTCAAGCACTATTCCCCGCAGTCGCCGTTGCTGCTCTTCACCGGCCCGCGCGATTCGATGCTGGCCGAGATGCGCCGAACCGCACAGCAACTGCTGGCCGAAAACAAAAGAGTGGCGATGCTCCTCGCCACTCCCGAAATTTCTCTGTTCGCCGATCTCCCCGTCATCACTTTCGATCTCGGCGACGACTTGGATTCTGTTGCCCGCCGACTCTTCACCGGCCTGCGCCAACTCGACTCATCCGGCGCAGACCTCATTCTCGCCCACGACTTTCCCCGCGAAGGACTGGGGCTTGCCATTTGGGATCGACTCTTCCGCGCCGCCGAAGGGAGGGTGGTAATTGGTAATTGGTAATTGGTAATTGGTGGTTGGTGGTTGGTGATCAGCGTTCAGCACTCCGCATTCCGTATTCAGCATTCCGCATTCCGCATTCACCTTCATCCCTTCATCCTTCACTTCACCACCCTCAATCTCTCTCCCGCGAAAAGCAAGTCTCCCACCACCGTCGGCGGCGTCTGCGCCCGCCCCCCGCACGCCGCCCCAACGACGGCCAACAGCCCCATCATCAGCAATCGTTTCACGAATCCCATCTCGCCGCTCTCCTTCTGACTTCTCTTTTGTTCATTGTCTCATTGTTCATTGTTCATTACAATAGCGGCAACTGCAAAGCGCAAACGAAAGAGGTGCAGAAACATGTTCGGCTTTGATCGCATCACATTTGACCTCCGCATCATGGGAGGGCAGGCTTGCATTCGCGGCATGCGCATTCCGGTGTCGCTGATAGTCAACCTCGTGGCGCACGGCAAGCAGGTTGCCGAAGTGCTTGAAGAATACCCCGACCTCGAGACCGAAGATGTTCGGCAAGCATTGGAATACGCCGCGTGGCTCACGCGCGATCAGGTTTATGCGCGCCGGCCGGAGAGCGTCCCATGAGATTTCTTGCGAACATGGGCATATCCTCGCGCACTGTCGAATGGCTGCGTGAGCAAGGACACAACGCTGTTCACCTGCGCGAACAAGACTTGCAACGCGCGCCCGATGATGAAATTTTGGCAAAGGCGCGCGCCGAAGGCCGCGTTCTGCTGACGATGGATTTGGACTTTGGGCATCTGCTCGCTGTCAGCAACGAGAAACTGCCAAGCGTCGTCATCTTTCGCTTGAGCGACGAGCGATCCGAAATCGTCAACGAGCGGCTGGCAGATGTATTGGCCCAGTGCGCGCAGGACATTAGAGGAAGGCGCAGTCATCTCCGTGGATGATGAATCGATCCGCGTGAGGCGACTCCCGATACGACCATGACCAACGAAACCTCCTTCACTTTCGGCGGCGAGATCGTGTGGCGGCCCTCGCCCGAAACCATCGCCCGATCCAATTTGCAGAAGTTCATGAGCAAGCACGGCCTCGCCTCGTTCGACGAATTGATGTCCCGCTCCACAACGGAAACGGCGTGGTTCACCGAGTCGGTGCTGAAGTTTCTCGACATCCGCTTTCAGAAGCCGTACACCGCCATCGTCGATCTGTCGCGCGGCATTCAGTGGCCGCGGTGGTGCGTGGGCGGAATGCTGAACATTGCCCACAACTGCGTGGACAAATACTATGGCACGGAGGCGGGCAAGCGCACTGCGGCGCTCTACGAAAGCGAAGACGGCAAAACCCGGTCGCTCACTTACAACCAGCTGTATATCGAAGTCAATCACTGCGCCAACATGCTACGCGTGCGCGGACTCAAAAAGGGCGACGCCATCGGCCTCTTCATGCCCATGAACCCGGAGATCGTCGTCGCGCTGTTGGCTATCGCCAAAATCGGCGGCATCGTTCTGCCGCTGTTCTCCGGCTACGGCGCCTCGGCCATCGCCTCGCGGCTCAACGACGCCGGGGCCAAAGCCCTCTTCACCGCCGACGGCGTCCGGCGGCGCGGCAACCTCGTGGCCCTCAAACCCATCGCCGATGAGGCCGCCGCGCAAACGCCTACCCTGCAAGAAATGTTCGTGGTGAAGCAGACCGGCAACCCGGTGGCAATGCGCGCCGGGCGCGATCACTGGTGGCACGAAGAGATGCCGCACCAATCGCAGTTCGCCGCGCTCGAACCCACCTCTGCCGAAGACCCGCTGATGATCATTTACACCAGCGGCACCACCGGCAAACCCAAAGGCGCGGTGCACACCCACTGCGGCTTCCCGGTGAAGAGCGCGCAGGATATGGCTTTCGGCGTCGACGTGCAGAGGGACGATGTTTTATATTGGATGACCGACATGGGTTGGATGATGGGTCCGTGGCAAGTCTTCGGCGTGACTCTGCTCGGCGCGACGATGTTCCTCTACGACGGCGCGCCCGACTGGCCCGGCCCCGACCGCCTGTGGCAAATGGTGAGCCGCCACCGTGTCACGGCGCTCGGCGTTTCCCCCACCCTCATCCGCGCCCTCATCAAATTTGGCGACGAGCCGGTGAAGAAGCACGACCTCTCCTCGCTTCGTTGCTTCGCCTCCACCGGCGAACCGTGGAACCCCGACCCATGGCTGTGGTTGTTCAACACCGTCGGCGGCGGGCGACTGCCCATCATCAATTATTCCGGCGGCACCGAGATCAGCGGCGGCATCGTGATGGGCAATCCGCTCATGCCCCTCAAACCGTGCGCCTTTTCCGCGCCCTGCCCCGGCCTCGCCGCCGACGTGTTCGACGAAGAGGGCCAGCCCGTCCGCAACCGGGTGGGCGAGTTGGTCATTCGCAATGCATGGATCGGAATGACGCGGGGATTCTGGAAGGACCCGAAACGGTACGAGGAAACGTACTGGTCGCGCTGGAAAGATGTGTGGGTGCACGGCGATTGGGCGGCCATTGACGACGACGGCCAGTGGTACATTTTGGGCCGCTCCGACGACACGATCAAAATCGCCGGGAAGCGGCTGGGCCCGGCGGAAGTGGAATCGATTCTCGTCAGCCATCCCGCCGTGTCGGAGGCCGCCGCCATCGCCGTGCCCGACGCGGTGAAGGGCAGTGAAGTGGTGTGCTTCTGCGTCCTCAAGCCCGATCACTCTCCGAGCGACGAGTTGCGCGACGCGCTAAAGGAAAGAGTGGCCGCCGAGTTGGGCAAGCCGCTGAAGCCGCGCGATATTAAATTCGTGCGCGATCTGCCGAAGACGCGCAACGCCAAAGTGATGCGCCGGGTGATCCGCGCCGCCTATTTGGGGCAGGAGGCGGGGGACACAAGCTCGTTGGAGAACCCGATGGCGGTGGAGGAAATCAGGTTGTTGGGTGGTTAGGTTGTTCGGTGGTTTGGTGGTTAGAGCCTATTTCCAAAACGATCTTAACCGTCATGCCGAGCAGACCTTGCTTCTCGAACTGCAATGAGAGCATCGGTCATTACTTCAGGTTCTCTGACGGAAGGATATGTGGAACGGATCGATTGAAGCGCTTCGGAAAACCTTTGGGTTATTGCCGCCCGATCTATTTCAGCATCCAGCAACCGCCAGAGCGTCATCTTTTCGCCAACCGGCAAGCAGCGCAACGCATTGATTAGTTGTTCGAGAGACAAATCAACGGTTATCATTTTACGGCACCCTTCAATCTATAAAGCGATTCTGCCCCCGAATTATACGCCCTTCCTCACAAATCGCTTCGGGGAATGTCAGTTCAGGGGCCAGCTCAAATCATTCCAAGAATTCACCGTAGAGTCACCAAGAACACAGAGAACATCTCCAAAAAAACTCTGCGCGCTCTGCGTCTCTGCGGTGAAACTACCCTCCTCTCCCTTCCTTGACTTCCCCTCCTCCACCGCCTACAATCCAGCCATCGAACCACCCAACCACCGGAGACCCCATGACCGACTACCTCTTTCGCGGCGCCCTCCGCGACCTCGACCCGCAACTCGCCGAACTGGCCGACATCGAAGCCGAACGCCAATACCGCAAACTGATTCTGATCGCTTCCGAAAGCACTGCTCCGCGCGCCACCCTCGAAGCCCTCGGCTCCAACTTCCATAACATTTATGCCGAAGGCTATCCCGACGACGACACGCGCTGGATGGCCGATGAAGAGATTCTCGATTACGAGAACCGGCTCGGCCATTACCGCCGCTACGCCGACCCGCGCTACTACAAAGGCGTCGAATACGCCGACATCGTCGAGGCCCTCGCCCGCCGCCGTTGCGCCGAAGCCTTCGCCGCCAACGGCGTGAGCGCCGATCAAATCTGGGTCAACGTGCAGGGCCTCTCCGGCGGCCCGGCCAACAACGCCATCTATCACGCCCTCGTCAATCCGGGCGACACGGTGATGGGCATGAACCTCCTCTTCGGCGGCCACCTCTCGCACGGCTCGCCCGTCAACCGAAGCGGCAAGTATTACAACATCGTGCCGTACACCATCAATCCTCAGACCGAAAAAATCGATATGGATGAAGTGGAGCGGCTGGCGAAAGAACACAAGCCCAAAATGATCATCGTCGGCTACTCGTCGTATCCGTGGGCGGGCGACTTCAAACGCTTCCGCGAAATTGCCGACTCGGTGGGCGCGTACCTCGTCGCCGATATGGCTCACGTCGCCGGGCTGATCGCCGCCGGTGTGTATCCCTCGCCGATGGGCCACGCCCACGTCATCTCGTTCACCACCCACAAGACCCTCAACGGCCCGCGCGGCGCGTGCATCCTCACCACCGATCCGGTCATCGCCAAGAAAATCGATCGCGCCGTCTTCCCCGGCGAACAGGGCGGCCCGCACGTCAACGTCTTTCTCGGCCTGGCCCTCACTTTCAAACTCGCCCAAACCGCCGAATACAAAAAACTGCAAGCCCAAACGGTGAAGAGCTCCATCCGCTTCGCCGGGCGCATGAAAGAACACGGCTTCAAGATTCCGTTCGGCGGAACCGAGTCGCACCTCTTCAACCTCGACTGCAAATCGGTGCGCGGCCCCGACGGCGCTCCGCTCATGGGCGACTTCGCCGCGCGCATCCTCGACATCGCCGGAGTCGTCGTCAATCGCAACACCATCCCCGGCGACCGCTCCGCGCTCAACCCCTCCGGCCTCCGTTTGGGAACGCCGTGGATCACCCAGCGCGGCTTCCGCGAAAAGCACATCGACAAACTCGCCGCCCTCATCGCTCAAGTGCTCAAAGCCTGCACGCCGTACACGCAGACCGGGCGCAAAGGCACGCTCTATCGCGCCAAAGTGGACTTCGAGGCGCTCAACGACGCGAAGATCAAAATCCGCGACCTCTCGCAATCGGTCGGCATCGACTTCGAGCCAACGACGCACGGCTACCCGCACTTCTATTACCTCGACGACCCCGCGCCCAAACGAAAGAGCGCGGCCATCGAGATCGAAGGCGAACGCGCCGATGACTTTTTGTATTGGGCTTTGAGCAGTGACGTGTACTCGCTGAAAAGCGGAAAGACGCAACTCACCGAGATCCGGGCCGGGAAACGACTCGCCAAAGGCGGCCTCACTCGCGTGGGACGCCGCCATTATCGACTCGGTGTCCCCGCCGATCTCTCCGTGCGCGTCGCCACGTGGCTGCGCGATCTCTCCGACGGATACATCGCCTTCGACGACGATCCCTATCGCAAACTCCCCGGCCCCATCGTCGTCCGTGACCCACTCCCCTCTCCCAGCGGGAGAGGGGCCGGGGGTGAGGGTGACTCAGTGGACACCTCGAAGCCATACTTCATCGGCCATTTGCCATTCGCCACGCGAAGCGGCCATTCGCCATTGCCCAAGTTCGAATGGCGCGAACCCGCCGACGCCCCGCTCAAAAAGACTCGCCTCAACGAAACTCACCGGGCGCTCGGCGGGCGCATGGTGCCCTTCGCCGGATGGGAGATGCCCGTGCAATACACCGGCGTGCTCGAAGAGCATCAGGCCACACGCAACGCCGCCGGACTCTTCGACGTGAGTCACATGGGCGTGTGGGACGCCAAAGGCCCCGGCGCGCGCGCCTTCCTCGACGCGGTGACGACCAACGAAGTGTCGGCGCTCAAGCCCGGCCAGAGCATGTATTCGCAATTCCTCGCGCCCGATGCCCACGTGCTCGACGACTGCTACTTCTATTGCCTCGCCGATGATCATTTCCTCGTCGTCGTCAACGCCAGCAACGACGACAAAGATTGGGCGTGGGTCAATGCCGTTCAACGCGGCGAAGTGATGATCGATTCGGATCACCCGTGGGCAGCCGCCCCCGCGCGCAAGGCCGTGGCCCTGCGCAACCTTCGCGCCGAGTCGTCGGGCGCCGATCAGCGCGTGGACATCGCCCTGCAAGGCCCCAAGTCGCGCGACATCCTCTTGGCTCTCGGCAGCAACGCTAATAACCAATTACTAGTTACCAACCTCCAACACACCGAACTCTGCCGCGCCACCGTCGGCGGATTCGATCTCATCGTCGCCCGCACCGGCTACACCGGCGAGCAAATGGCCTTCGAGTTGTTCGTGCATCCCGATAATGCTGTGGGCCTGTGGAATGCATTGCTCGACGCGGGCAAACCGTTCGGCCTCAAACCTGTTGGCCTCGCCGCCCGCGATTCGCTCCGCACCGAAGCCGGGCTTCCGTTGTACGGCGACGAAATGGCCGGGCATCTCAACCTCGGCGTGGGCGATGCCGGGTTCGGATCGTATGTGAAGATGCACAAGCCGTGGTTCATCGGGCGCAAAGCCTTCATCGAGCAAGAGCGGAATCGCAAGAGCGAAGTCGTGCGCTTCCGCTTCACAGCGAAGGCCGGGCGCATGGCCCACAACGGCGACGCGGTGTTCGACAGCGAGGGCAACGCCATCGGCGAAGTGACGTGCTGTTCGATTGACACCGAAGGCTTCCGATGCGGCCAAGCGTATATTGGATTGAAATACGGCAAAGAGGGGACGCCGATCCTGATTCGAAACGGCGGCGAGTCGCGCCCGCCCGAAGCGGCGACGGTGTTGAGTCGATTTCCGAAGAAGAAGTGATCCGCATCACTCAGATCGGCCCCGGACACATCGAACCCGCATTCGCCCTCCTCTGCCGCTTCTTCGCCGAGGAGGGCTTTTCTACCCCGCCCGACCGAATCCGATCCTCACTGCAAACTTTCCTTACCGAGCCGGGCATTGCTGTGTTTCTCGCGTGGCGGGAGGCAACCGCAGTGGGCATGGCCACCATGGCTTCGCGGCCCAGCATCGAGCATGGGCTGTATGCAGAGATTGAGGATTTGTATGTTCTGCCTTCGGCGCGGGGCGCGGGCGTTGGCGCCGCCCTGATCGAGGCCGCAGTGCAGTGGTGCGAAGAGCGCGGTTGCTCTTCGGTGGAAGTGTGCATCACTTCTGAAGGCGAGGCCGCGCACGGGCTGACTCGATTCTATGAAAAGTTTGGCTTCGCCGATGAGGGGCGGCGATTGATTGCGAAAAATTGTAAAGGCGATTCTCGAATCACCCCTACTTCGGCAACTCTTGCGTGCTGAACACGGGCGGAGCATCGAGGGTATAAACGTGTCGTTCCGCCGCAATCGCATCGCGCACATGCTTCGGCGATTGCATCAACCCTAGCAGAGTGATGCCGTCGAACATTTTGAATTTGCCGTTTGTCTTTTCGGCCAGCAGTTTGTTCACCGCCTCGGGGTCGGGGCGGGTATTGATGGGCATGTCGCTGGCGAGAATGAAGCCCCACGGATGCCCCAAACACGGGACGTGAACGTGGTACGAGTGCGCGTTGGCGAACACGGCTTTGAGCGTGGACACCAGCCGCACGTGCATGCCCATCGAGGGCGGCGAGACCGGCCCCGCTTGCAGAAGAAAATATCCGCCGGGGCGCAGAGCCTTGCGCGCTTTCTCGAAGTATTCTTTGGTAAATAATTTGTACGCCGGGCCGTGCTCAATGGGGTCGGTCAAATCAGAAATGATCACATCCCACTCGCCCACCGTCTCATCCAAATAGTCCACGGCGTCTTTGATCACCAGCTTCACCTTTGGATCGTCGAATGCGCCTTGATGCATTTCGGGCAGATGTTCTCTGCAGGCGGCCACCACTTCGGCGTCCAAATCCACCATCACCACTTTTTCAACCGTCCGCCATTTGAGCGCCTCACGGATGGTTGCGCCTTCGCCGCCGCCCAGCACCAGCGCCGCGCGCGGCCCGCCGTGATTGACGAAGGCCGGCTGAACCAGCGTCTCGTGATAAATGAAATCGTCGCCGGTGGACGACTGCCATATGCCGTCGATGATCAGCCCTTTGCCGTACGTGCCGCAGTCCACGATCCACATTTCTTGATACGGCGTGCGCTTGTGGACGATGACTTTATGGACAGCGTGGTAAAGAATGTCGGACGGGGTGAGGTAATCGGCAATCCAATAGATGGGGGGCGAAACGTGTTCTTGTGTCATTAAACGACCTCATGCTGAATAAAATGCGGCTCTTCGGTAGTGAATCGCCCGCCGCGCCGCAACACCGAAAACGAAAAGCGCCCGGCGGCGAATCGTCCGGCGAGGAAATGGCAGGCCGCTTCGGGGGTGGTGCGCTGGCCGCAGGTGAAGATGTCCACAGCGGCGTAGCCGCGTTCGGGCCAAGTGTGAACGGAAAGATGCGACTCGGCTAGCAAAGCAATCGCCGTGATTCCCTGCGGCTCGAAGCGGTGCGCGCGCAGACTCAGGAGAGTCGAGTTGGCTTGGCGCGAGGCTTCCTCCACCGCCGCCTCGACAAACTCTGAGTCATTAAGCAAAGCAGGCGGGCACTGATACAACTCCAGAATACAGTGCACGCCCACCGGCGCTTCCAACGTCGCGCCATCGCCGTCAACGGTCATAGTCATGTTCATCTCATAGAACCTCCCTCGGATCCTGCGTCAAAATTAAAGGCCAGACCAGCGCCGTGTGCTCTGATCTGACCTCAAATTGCACTTTGAGTAACGGTAACGGACAGCCTTTTGCGCTGTTGCGCCTCCGCCAGTGATAGTTGAAACTACTGCCGGCCACATTGTACCAAAATTGCGGCGCACTGCAATATGCAATTTCCGAGGGCGCAAGGCCGACGCGGTTTCGGAAACCGCGTCGGCCTATTCATAGTGTAGACTCGGAGGCGATCCTTTTTTCGGAACGAGCCGATTATGACTTACCTTTACCTCATCCGCCACGCGCGCTCGACGTGGAACGCCGATGGCCGAATGCAAGGCTGGGCCGATGCGCCGCTGGACGAACTTGGGCGGCGGCAAGCCGCGGCGCTGGCCGAACGATTGAAGGCCGAAGACATTCGCGCCCTGTACAGCAGCCCGCTGGCCCGCGCGCGCCAAACTGCCGAAGCCATCGCCGCGCGGCTCAACCTGCCCGTTCAGCTCGATGACCGATGGAAAGAGCGCAATCTCGGCGAATGGACGGGGCTGACGGGAAGCGAGGCCGAAGAAAAGTTCCCCGAACACTGGAACGATCGGGATTGGCGAATCGCCGGGCCGCCCGGTGGAGAGAGGCAGGCTGAGTTGGCGGCTCGCGCCGCCGAGGCGGTGTCCCACATCCTCTCGGCCCATCCCAATAATCGCGTGGCGGTCGTCACGCACGGCGGCACGTTGAGCGCGGCCCTGTCTCACCTGCTCGGCCTCCCACCGGAAAATCCCGTTCACTTTCCGGCGGGCAACACTGCCGTTGCCCGTGTGCGCGTGCGCGACGGGCACGTGCACATTCTGAGTCTTGGCGACGAACTTCACTTGCAGGCCATGAGAAATGTGTGAGAGCCTTTGTCGGTCACCCTAAAATCGAGTACACTTTCTCAACAGTGGACTCGCGGATTGGAGAATGAACATGAGCAGCACAGGCACCCCTCGCACCAACTGGCTCGGCCACGCTCCCAAAGATGAGGGGCCCACTGGCCCGACAGCCTCCCGGCGCAAGAACGACATCGCCTCGCGCCGCAACCGCTGGCACAACCGCCTGTGGCGATTCGTCAAGGCCGTGTGGCTGTGGGTGCTGATCATCGTCATTGCCACATGGTCCTACTTCGACGCCGACGTGCTCAACATGGTGTTGATCGCGTTGGAGTTCGCCGGGCGAATCTTGTTCGCCCTCTTCTTCGCCATCATCCAATTCGTCGCCATCTTCTGGTTCATGTCCCGCTCGAAGACCGAGATCATTCTGCCCGGCGATCCCAAATCGCTGACGCTGGCCGATTACAAAGGCCAGAAGCAGTTGGTGAAACTGGTGAAGGAATGGATCTCGCTCCTCTCCGACCGAAGCCAGTTTCAGAAGATGGGCGGCAACTTCATCAACGGCCTCCTGCTCTACGGGCCGCCCGGCACCGGCAAGACGATGCTGGCCAAGTGCATGGCCGGCGAGGCGGGCATCGCCTTCATGTCGATGGAAGGCTCCGGCTTCCGCGCCATGTTCTGGGGCGTGGACGTGCTGAAGATGATCCAGTTTTGCGGCAAGGCCAAGAAGCTGGCCCGCGAGTATGGCGCGTGCATTGCCTACATCGACGAGATTGACGCGGTAGGCGCGAGCCGCGGCGGGGTGATGGGCGGCATGATGGCCGGGTTCGGCGGCGGCAGTGGCTCGCTCACCCGTTTGCTGTATGAAATGGACGGCATCGGCGAGCAAAGCCGGTGGGAGAAATGGGAAGGCCGCCTTTACAAGCTGCTCGGAAAGAAGCCGCCGGTGCGCAACTGGCATGTGCTGTACATGGGATCGACCAATCGCCCCGACGTGCTCGACCCGGCGCTCACCCGCCCCGGCCGGTTCGACCGCTCCATCGAAGTCAACGTGCCCGACAAAACGGGCCGCCGCGAGATCGTGCAATACTATTTGAGCAAGATCGCCCACGACGAAACGGTGGATGTGGAAGCCATCGTGTCCGACACCAATGGCGCCACCCCGGCGCGGATCATGTCGGCCATCACCAAAGACGCGGTGCGCATTGCCCTCTTCAGCGGCAAGAGTCAGATCGGCCAGCGCGATATTGATCTCGCCTTTCAAGAGCAATACTTCGGCATCGAGAATCCCATCGAAGAGATGGAAGAGGATCAGAAGCGCGTGCTGGCCTATCACGAAGCCGGGCACGCCGTCGTTCAGCATTACGTGATGCCCGACCAGCGCATCGTGCGCGTTTCGATCATCCGGCGCGGCGGCGCGTACGGTTACGTGCTGCCGGTGGATGTGAAAGAGTGGCACATCATCCCGCTCCGCCGCTACATCGCCGACATCATGGTGTCGTTCGCCGGGCGCGCCTCCGAAAAGGTATTCTTCGGCGAATACTTCAACAGCGTGGGCGGCGACTTTGCCAACATCCGCCGCAACTTGCAACTGCTCATCAACACCGGCATGTTCGGCCCGCCGCCGCTCACCAGCGGCATGTCTATGCTGGCTGGCGGCGAGAGCCACAATTCGGGCAACAACCCGCAAGCGGTGGAATACTGGAAGAGACTCGAAGCCCAAACCGAGCAGATACTTCGAGATCACGCTACCGAAGTGCATGCGGTGGCTAATGCGCTCTTGGAGCGAAACGATCTGAGCGGCAAAGAAGCGGTGGAGATTATGGAGAACGCTCGCGCCGAAGCCATTGCGCGCGGCCAGCACGTGCCCGATGCCCTGCCGGAAATGGTGATGCAGTTGCTGCCCGAACATCAACAGAAGCCCACCGACGTGCAACAGCTGGAGCCAGCGCCTTCGACAGATTGAAGCTAGACTCACATTGAGTTAGAACCAAAGAGCCGCTTGCGTGAAAACGCAGGCGGCTCTTTTCAGTTGAGCGGGTTGACCCCCACCCCAGCCCTCCCCCGTCGGAAAAAACACCGACGGGGGAGGGAGCGATTCATTTGCCCGACCAAAAGGCCACCGTGCCCGGTTGTAAGAAACGCGGCTGAGTGACTCCCGAAGCCGGGACGATGAACACGCCCGGCGTGCCGTCGGGCGCATAGGCCGACACCACAAGATTCTGGCTGTCGGGCGACCAAATGGTTGTGGATCGCGAATACTGATCGAAGTACGGGATCGTCCGCAAGTAATCTTGGGTGGGCACGAAGGAGGCGATCAATTTGCTCACGCCCGAGTCCGCATCGGTCACATACATCTTGAAGAACAGCGCAGTGTCTTCGGCGGCAGTGTCACTGCCCGGTTCCGGAGTCGCCGTCACCTGCACCGGAACAAAGTAGGCGACCTGTTTGCTGTCGGGCGCCCAGAAGAAGGCAACCACCCCCTCTTGATCCGCCGCAACGGTTTTCGGCTCATCGCCCAACGCAACAAAAATCAACTTGCCCAGTGTCAATTGACTCGATCCGTCGCTTTCGATGTAAGCCACGCGCTTGCCATCGGGCGACCACGCGAAGGCGACCGAGTTGTTGAGCGTTGCTACTGCGCTCTGCACACTGCCCAGCCGGTCAGTCAACACCAGCGTATTCTTTCCGCCATCATCTTCCACCGCCAGCAACAATTGCGAGCCATCGGGCGAGAGCGCCGGCGATTGAAAGAGCGAAGGCTTGAGCGCCAGCGTGTCCTCGACGACGCCGTCGCCCAGCGTGAGCAGGGCCAGCCGCGCTTCGCCGTTCTGACTCTGCGCGCCGCCGGTGTGCACCACCACGCCACTGCTATCGGGCAACCAATCCCAATAATACGGGTTGCCCACGTCGAGCACCTGCGCTTCACCGCCCGCCGCTGGAACCATGTTGAGCACCAGCCCGCTGCCGCCCACAATGGTGGCGATGAACGACACCTTCGTTGAGTCGGGCGACCATGAAAGATAGATGGGCATGTGCCGGTCACTGCTGAAAGTCTCGATCAGAGTCTTGCCTTCGGTGTCGGTGGTGTACAGAGCCGCTTTCATATCAGCCTGACTCGTTCCGGCGATGCCGTAAAACGCTAACGACTGGCCGTCGGGCGACCACGTCGGAAATTCGTAGTAGTGAAAATCGTTCTGTTCCAGTTTGGCGTCGTCGGTGAGCTGAGTCGGATTCTGCCCGCCCTGATCCACCGTATACACATTGCCATCGATTCCAACGTAAGCGATCAATCCCACTTTGCGCTCGAAGGCGGCGAGGAGCGGACTCTGCGGGACGCTGAATCCGGGCACGTCACTCTCTCGCGGCTTGCACCCAGCAACTGCGATGGACGCCGCCAATGCCAACGCGGCTAACAACTTGACTCTGGACATACAACCGCCTTTCATACGTTGCGAGGATTCTATCACGCAGGCATCACAGCGCACATTCGGCCCGGCGGCAGGGCTACAAAAACCGGGCGCCTCATCCATCGAAGCGCCCGGCATCAAGACTCAAACTCGCAGCACTATTTCACTCCGCCCACTCCGGCAGTGGCCGGCAACACAGCACCAACTCCTTCGCCGCGCGCACTTCGTCGAGGCGGGCCACGGGCGTCACGTGCGGCGCAGTCTTGAGCACTTGCGGGCTTTCGTGCGCCTCTTTGGCAATCGTCAACATTACTTCGGCAAACTGATCGAGCGTCTCTTTGCTCTCGGTCTCCGTTGGCTCGATCATCAACGCTTCTTTGACGATGAGCGGGAAGTAGTTCGTCGGCGGGTGGATGCCGTAATCCATCAACCGTTTGCTGATGTCCAGCGCGTGCACATCGGGGGCGTCGGCCCAATGGCCCTCGAGCACAAACTCATGCTTGCACACGCGATCATAGGGCAAATAGTATGCGCCCTTGAGTTTCGCCAAAAGATAGTTGGCGTTGAGCACGGCTACTTCGGAATTTTCGCGCAGGCCCTCCGCGCCGTGAACGCGCATGTACGTGTACGCGCGAACGTGCATGCCGAACTGCCCGTGAAAGGCTTTCATCCGCCCGATGGTTTTCTTCGGGGTGATGAAGCCGTACAGCGGCGGCTCATCGTCATCGCCGTCTTCGACAATGGCAACGAGCGGCGCGGGCAAAAAGTCGGCGAGCCGTTCGCTCACCCCCACCGGCCCACTGCCCGGGCCGCCGCCGCCGTGGGGCGTGGAAAAGGTCTTGTGCAGGTTGTAATGCAGAACATCGAAGCCGAGATCGCCGGGGCGGGCGATGCCCACCATCGCATTCATGTTTGCGCCGTCGCCGTAGATGAGGCCGCCGCAACCGTGAACGAGTTTCACCACGTCTTCGATGTGCTCTTCGAAGAGGCCGAGCGTGTTGGGGTTGGTGATCATCAGCCCCACGACATCGGGGCCGCAGGCTTGGCGCAGGGCTTCGAGATCAATGTTGCCCCGCGAGTCGGAGGGCAGTTCCACCACTTCGAGTCCGCTCATGGTGGTGGAGGCCGGGTTGGTGCCGTGCGCCGAGTTGGGGATGAGAATCTTTTTTCGGGCGGCGTCCCCCCGATCCAAATGATAAGCGCGCATCATCAGGATGCCGGTGAATTCGCCGTGCGCTCCGGCCGCCGGCTGCAGAGTCACCGCCGCGAACCCGCCGATCTCTTTCAGCCATTCCTGCAGTTGATACATGAGGGCGAGGTTGCCCTGCGCGGTGAGCGGGTCCTGCATCGGATGCGAGAAGGCAAAGCCCGGCAGGCGCGCGGTTTCTTCGTTGATGCGCGGGTTGTATTTCATGGTGCACGAGCCGAGCGGGTAGAAGCCTTTGTCAATCGAATGGTTGAGCGCCGAGAGATGGGTGAAGTGGCGCACCACGTCGAGTTGCGATACTTCGGGCAGGTCGAGCGTTTGCGGATCGCGCACGAGTCCATTGGGCAGATCGGCGAAGGAGGCGAGCGGCACATCGGGCTGGGGCATGGTGATGCCCGCGCGGCCCGGAGAGGAGTAGTCGTAGATGAGGGGTTCAGTCATGGCGTATCAAATGACGAGTGTCGAATGACGAATGACGAAGCCGTTTCGTCATTCGTCGTTTACCATTCGTCACTGCTTTGCAATCTCTTCGAGCGCGTTCGCCAAGTCGTCGATGTCGTCGGGCATGTTCATCTCGGTGACAGCGAGGAGCATGTGCTGATCGAGGTGGGCGTAATCCTGTCCAAGATCGTAGCCGCCGATGATGCCGTATTCGTCGAGCAACTCGGCGTTGATGTCGGCGACGGGGCGCGGACAGCGCACGACAAACTCGTGGAAGAATGGCCGGTCGCGCAACACGGTGTAGCCCGACAGTTCGCCGATGCGGTCGGCGGCGTAGTGAGCGCGGTGGTAACACACTTCGGCCACTTGCCGCAGGCCGTTCCTGCCCAATGTGGAAAGATACACGGTGGCGGCAATCGCCATCAGCCCTTGATTGGTGCAAATGTTGGAGGTGGCTTTCTCGCGGCGGATGTGTTGTTCGCGCGTGGCGAGGGTGAGTACGTAACCTTTTTTGCCGGAGGCGTCCACCGTCTCGCCCACGAGCCGCCCGGCCATTTTGCGAACGTACTCTTTCTTCGTGGCGAAGAAGCCGAGATACGGCCCGCCGAACGAGATGGGGATGCCAAGCGGCTGGCCCTCGCCCACCACCATATCGGCGCCCAATGCGCCGGGCGGGGTGAGCAGGCCGAGCGCCACTGGGTTGGCGACGACGCACAGCAGTGCGCCCACGCCGTGCGCGGCATCGGCAATGGGCTTGAGATCTTCGACGCCGCCGAGGAAGTCGGGATACGGCGCGACGACCATCGCCGTGTCGGTGTCCATCAACGGAACGAGATCGCTCAGGGTGAGATCGAGTTGATCGTCGCCGACGATGTTCAGCCCCATGCCCTGCGTGTACGTTCGCAGGACGGCGCGGTAGTGCGGGTGAACGAGAGGCGAGAGAATGATCTTCTTTCGCTTGAGCCGGAAGTGGTTGATGGCCATCACTGCCGCTTCGGCCAGCGACGTGGCGCCGTCGTAATGGCTGGCGTTGGAGGCCTCCATCCCGGTGAGGGCGCAGATCATCGACTGATATTCGTAGATGGCTTGCAGTGTGCCCTGCGACACTTCGGGTTGATACGGCGTGTACGCGGTGAAGAACTCGCCGCGCATGATCATTTGATTGACGATGGAGGGGACAAAGTGATTGTAAGCGCCCGCGCCGAGAAAGCACGAGAACTCGCCGGTGTGCGCGTTGGAGCCGGCCAACTCTTGCAGCTCGCGCATCGTCTCCGGTTCTGAAAGAGGCCCGGGCAGATCGAGGTCGGGGAAGCGGACGCTGGCCGGAACATCGGCGAAGAACTCGTCGGTGCTTTTGACTCCGATGGCGGCCAGCATGGCCTTGCGGTCGGCGTCTGTGTGAGGAATGTAGCTCATGACAGTAGCCAGTAATTAGTAGTCGGTAATTAGTAATCGGTGATCAGTGTTGGCTTCCACTGAATACTAATTACTACTTACTGATTACTATCTCAGTGCGCTCGCTCATCGCAATACTTTTGATACGCGGCGGCATCCATCAGCCCGGCTAGTTCGGCGGAGTCGGCGATTCCGAATTTGATCATCCACGCGTTGCCGTAAGGGTCCTGGTTCACGAGTTCCGGCGAGTCGGACAGCGCGGCGTTGGTTTCGATGATCTCGCCGCTGAGGGGCATGTTCATTTCGCTGGCGGCCTTCACCGACTCGACCGAGCCGAACGACTCACCCTGTTTGAGCGACGTGCCCGCCGACTGCAGTTCGACGAACACGATATCCGAAAGTTGAGTTTGGGCGTAATCGCTGATACCGGCGGTGGCGGTGTCGCCGTCCACCCGCACCCACTCATCGCTTTTGGTGTATTTCAGATCGGCTGGGATATTCATGATTTATCTCCTGAGTTAGAGTTTCACCACAAAGGCACGAAGGCGCACAAAGGATTCGGGGTGATTCTTCGTGTCTTTGTGTCTTGGTGGTGAGCACGAATCAAAAAGGGACACAAACGAAAAATAGTCTGCGTCCCTCTGTCGTAGGCCTGAGAGATTCGCCCCGTTGGCACAGGGGTTGCCCCATCGGCGCTTCGCCGATCGTTCGGCGACGACTTTCCAGAGGATGCGGCAGCAGGGTCCTTTTTACCTGAGAGTTTCAACCGGCGCGACGCCCGCGCCAGCCTTGCCCCTTCGGTGTCCCATCGTTCAGGGAGCTCTCCCCTGTCGCCGTTAAGTTGCGAGTGAGATTGTATTACCGTGAGAGGGATGAGTCAAGGAACGGACATATACAAAATGCTTTTCGGCCCACGCGGGCGTGAGAATCGTCACCCGTTGTGAAGCCGCCTCTGGCACACAGCCATTTGACATGTGGCGAATGACCCTCGCTTCAGCCCGGCGATCACCGTGTCGAAATAGTCTCGCGAAAAGTTGAAGGCCACATCGGGCAAGAGGCGATGCTCGACGATCTCCAGCCCGCGAGTTTCGAGGTAACGAGCAAACTCGCTCCGGTTCCACTCACGAACGTGTTCGGCTTTGGGGCAATGCAGGGCGTCCGGGCCGCGCAGAACATCGCGCTCCGGAGTCGAGATCACGAAATACGCTCCGCCGCTCGCCACTTGAAAGAGATAGCGAAGGAGCGCATCGGTCGGCCATGTGCTCGATCACGTCGGCGCAGATGATCAAATCGAATTCGCCGCGCAGACTCTCGGAGGGCGCTTCGAGATTCTCGGCGTGAAATTCGCCGCGCGGGTAGCGCTCGCGGCACAAGTCAATTGCGCTCTGCTGATCGACGCCGGCCACACGGCGGCACACGGGCGCGAGCAAGCGCATCAATTTGATCGCCGGGCCGCACCCAACGTCAATCGCCGATTGCAGATTCTTCTCGCGGGCCAAAGCCGCCGCCCGCTCGTACACTTGATGCTGAAAAAACGCCGACGTGTAAATGCGCCGCGCCGTCCAATACTGGCGGCCATCGGCGTCCAGCGTGAGGTTGCCGCGCGAATTGGATTGATAGCCCGGTTTGATGCAGTAGTTGTCTGCGGCGCTCATACATAAAACCTGGGCACGCGGGCCATGATGCCGCTGGTCACATCGTAGTTGATCGTTCCCCACCACGCGGCGGCGTCCTCCGCCGTGATGCGCGCCCCGCCCTGCTTTCCGATCAGCGCCACCTCATCGCCCACTCTCACGTTGCCCGCCTCGCTCACGTTCGCCATTATTTGATCCATGCACACGCGGCCCACCACCGGCACACGCCGCCCGCCGACGATCACCTGCGCCACGTTTTTCGGAAAGCGGCGGAAGCCGTCGGCGTAACCGACCGGAATGACGGCGATGCGCTCACTGCCTTTGGTCACGTATTCGCGCCCGTAACTCACGGGTGTGCCCGGCGGCAAAGTTTTCACCTGCGCCACAACCGACTTCCATTCGAGCGCGGGCACGAAATCGGAAGGCGCGGGCACGTCGGGCGAGGGATGAAGCCCATACATGGCGATGCCGACGCGCACGAGATCGAATCTCGCTTCGGGCAGGGCGAGCGCCGCCGCCGAGTTGGCGGCGTGAACGATCTTCGGATCGCGGTCTTCGGCCCCCAGCGCCTCCACCACATGAAGGAAGCGGCGCAGCTGTTCGAGCGCGAAAGTTTGATCGGACTCGTCCGCGGCGGCAAAGTGAGTGAACAGCCCTTCCGCCACCGCACCCGGAATCACGTCAATCTTTTTCACCAGTGGCGCCGCCTCGGAATGCGCCGCGCCCAGCCGCCCCATTCCCGTATCCACTTTCACGTGCAACCGCGCGCGGCGATTGATGGCTCGCGCCGTGTCGGCGTACGCATTGGCAATGTTGAGATCATAAACAGTCAATGAGAGATCGTTTTCGATAGCCTCTCGCGCCGAGTCGGGCGGCGTGTATCCGAGCACGAGAATGTTGGCCTTCAGCCCGGCCTGCCTCAGCGCCATGCCCTCGGCGGCGAAAGCCACGCCCAACCATTCGGCTCCGGCCTCCACCGCCGACCGCGAGACCTCGACCGCGCCGTGCCCGTAGGCGTTCGCCTTCACCACCGCCATCACCCCCGTCTGCGCGATCTGTTTCATCCGCCGCAAGTTGTGTTGAATGGCAGAAAGATGAATGACAGCAAAGGTGGGGCGAGGAGGGATGAAAGGCATAGCACGATTATAAATCTCAAATCTCAAACTCCAAACCTCAAAACGGCAACGTTTTGGAGTTTGGAGTTTGGAGTTTGGAGTTTGGAGTTTGGAGTTTGGAGTTTGGAGTTTGGAGTTTGGAGTTTGGAGTTTGGAGTTTGGAGTTTGGAGTTTGGAGTTTGGAGTTTGGAGTTTGGAGTTTGGAGTTTCGACTATAATCCCCCCGCGCATGACTCCTCAAGTCGCCCTCGTCCTCGCCATTGTCGCCATCGCCACACTGCTGCTCATCACCGAACGACTGCGCTCGGATGTGGTGGCCTTGCTCACGCTGGTGGCGCTCGCGCTCACCGGGCTGGTCTCGCCGCAAGAAGCATTCGCCGGGTTCAGCCGCTCGGCGTTCATCACCATCCTCTCCATCTTCATCATCACCGAAGCGCTGGAGCGAACCGGCGTCACGCGGGTGATCGGAGATCGGTTGTTGAGGCTGGCCGGTGGGAGCGAGAAGCGGCTCCTGCCGGTGGTGATGCTGGCCGGGGCAGCGCTGTCGCTGTTCATGAACAACATCGCCGCGGGCGCGGTCTTGCTTCCAGCCATCATCGGCATCACTCGCAAGACGAACATCAAGCCGTCGAAACTGCTCATGCCTCTGGCGTTTGCCACGATGCTCGGCGGCATGGCCACCCTGCTCACCACGTCCAACATTCTTGTGAGCAATGCGCTGCGCGATGCCAGCCTCGAGCCATTCTCGCTGTTCGACTTTGCGCCGGTCGGCATCCCCATCGTCGTCGTCGGCATCCTGTACATGACTCTCGCAGGACAGCGACTCTTGCCCGAACACGATCCCGGCGGCGGCGCGCGCCCCACCGCCACGCCCGGACAGCTGGCCGAATTGTACGGGCTGAAGCAAGGGCTGTGCCAAATGTATGTGCAGAGCGGGTCGAGCATGGCCGGGCTCTCGCTGGCGCGTGGAGGGTGGAGTGACAAACTGGGGCTGATGGTGATCGGCGTCTCGCGCGGCGGACGCGTCACACTTTCGCCGAGCCGCGACTTCGAGATCATCGAGGGCGATGTGGTGCTGGCCGGAGGGCAAACGGACGACGTCGAACTGTCGTATTACGGCTTGGTGCGCACCGATGATCCATCGTGGACGGGCGAGCTGTCTTCCGATGAGATCGATCTCGTCGAGGTGATCCTCGCGCCCCGCTCCGACTTCGCCGACAAAACGTTGAAGGAGTTGAACTTCCGCGACAAGTTCGGCCTCACGGTGCTTTCGATCTGGCGCAGGGACGTCGCCATCCGCGACGCGCTCGGCGACATCCCTTTGCAGCTGGGCGACGCGCTGTTGGCGCAAGGGCCGCACGAGAAGATCGCCATCCTCCGCCGCGAGCCAAACGTGATCGTGCTCGACGAAGGCGAAGAGACGCCGACACTGCAACCGCGCAAAGGCCCGATGGCGGCGGTGATCGTGGTGGTCGCGCTGGCGCTCGCCACACTGGAGATCGTGCCCATCGCCGAGGCATTTTTCACCGCCGCGCTGGCGCTGGTGCTCACCGGATGTCTCACGATGGACGAGGCCTACAAATCCATCGAATGGCGCGGCCTGTTTCTCATCTCCGGTTTCATTCCGTTGGGCATCGCCCTCGACAGCACGGGCGCGGCGGCATTGTTGGGGCAAGGTTTGGTGGCAACGTTGGGGCGGTTCGGGCCGGTGGTGTTGGCCGGGGGGCTGTTCGTAGCCACGGCCATTGCTCTGCAAGTCGTTGGCAATGTGGGGTCGGCGGTCATCTTCGCGCCCATTGCCATCAGCGCCGCCCAGCACATCGGCAGTGACCCGCGCGCCTTCGCTATGGCCGTTGCGCTCGGCACGTCCATGGCCTTTCTCATCCCCACCGCCCACCCGGTGAACGTGCTGATGATGGGCCCCGGCGGATACAGCGTGAAAGATTTCGTGAGGGTTGGGTGGGGAATGACGCTGGCGTTGTTGGTTGTCGTCATCATCGCCCTGCCGATAGCGTGGGGAGTGTGATAGCATATTATCATCGTTCGTTTGCTGATCGCACAAACAAGCATGATATCCAAAGACCACCTCCGAAACCTAAAAGAGAATAACCTGCCTGAGCTATACCGCTTGATAAGCGCATCCAAAGACAGTCGGGAAATCTTGTTCATCTTGGAAAATCTAGGGTATTTGCCAGAGGATTTTAATGGCGATGTGCTTGTTCCATTGGTTGCCCACCCCTTCCATAAGGTGCGCCTATGGGCTGTCAAGAATCTTGGCAAAGTTGCCGATCAGAAATGGTTGGCTTTGCTTCTCGCCACTGCTAAGAACGATAACGATTCTATGGTTAGGCGCGAATCTGTATCATCTATTGGCAGAATGAGAACCCCGCAAGCGATACCCTTGCTCATCGAACTGTTGAACGACAAAGATCCGAAAGTCGTTTTGCAGGCAATCAGAGGGCTAATAGTGTTCAAAGACAGGCTGAACGTCAGAGACGCTCTCACACAACTGTCATCGCATCCCAACGAAATGATTCAGAGCGTGATCCGTCGCGAATTCTCAAAAAACGGCGAGTATGCCCAGCCCGAGCAGCCTCACCCAGTGTCACCAGATTTCATGCGTGATGTTGTGGTACACGGCGATGTCCGGGATATTCTCAAATACGCGGCGGATGAGTCGGTTCATCTGACATTTACTTCCCCGCCCTACTACAACGCCCGTGATTATTCTATTTACGCCAGTTACAATGATTATCTTGATTTCCTTACCGATGTCTTCAAATCGGTGCACCGCGTGACAAAGGAAGGGCGGTTTCTTATAGTAAACACATCTCCTGTGATTATTCCCCGGGTTAGCCGAATGCATTCGAGCAAAAGGTACCCCATTCCATTCGATCTTCACTGCCGTCTAGTCCAGAACGGATGGGAGTTCGTAGATGATATTGTCTGGCTCAAGCCTGAAAGCAGCGCCAAAAATCGTAACGCTGGTTTTCTGCAACATCGTAAGCCGTTGGCCTACAAACCCAATGCAGTCACTGAGTATCTAATGGTATACAGAAAGCAGACAGACAAACTGCTGGACTGGAACATGCGGCAGTATGATTGGGACACTATAGAGGCAAGTCGTATCAAGGGCGATTACGAAACATCTAATGTTTGGAAAATCGATCCTACTTTCGATAGAGTGCACACCGCCGTTTTTCCAATCGAATTATGCGACAGGGTCATCAGATTCTTCTCCTACAAAGGTGACCTTGTCTTTGATCCATTTGCGGGGAGTGGAACTCTCGGAAGAGCAGCCAAGGGTTTGGGACGATTTTTCTTTCTCGCCGAGCAAGAAGAGGCCTATATAGAGAGAATGAAACACGACCTCGCAATTGAACAAAATCTGTTCGACCGACGAGAAACCCGTTTCCTTACTGCGGAAGATTTTCACGCCTTGAGAAAGGACTACGACCATCGTGTTGACATTAACCGCCAACGTGATCCGAAGAATAGTGGGCCGATTATTACGCAGCGAAGACTATCGCACTGAGGTCATAGCCTTAATCAACGCAGAATTTCTAGAGTATGCTATTGAATTCTTCGGGCGCGTCGTTGACGCTAAACTCAAAAACCAATCTGTAACGGCGGACTGGTATAAGGCGGAGTTTTTGGATGCCCGGCTTCGCTCCGATGATCTCATTATTCACTCTGGCCTAAACAAAAAGACCATCTACGACATATATCACTCCACACGGCGAGAGATCGTGCTGGAAGTGACACAAGAGCATTACACACAGCTGTATGAAGCGATAAGCAGTTTGGTAGACCAGGACAACGAAATAGACGTCACTTTAACCATCAAGTTTCGGGGCGTAAGTGTTGACCTTACCATTGGTGAGAGTCTCATCGTCATTAATACTCTTGCAGTCAAGCGAGCAGAGCTGCGCGGCGGGGCATGGAGCACAACTGGCAAACGGGTAGAAAAGATACTGATGCTCACCCTTTGTAAACTGTACCGGATACCGCGAGGAAATTACAATCTTACAGGTCTGACCAAATCTAAGCGGGAAGTTGATTTCTTTTTGGTAAGCAACGACGGCAAGAAAAGCAATTGCGAAGTCAAACTAATGGGCAAGGGCAATCCTGAAAGCGCAGATGCGACCATCGCAAGAGCCAGTGAAATCTTTGTTGCGGACAAATTGTCCGACCTGAACAAGAAGCAGTTGTCGGAACTGGGTATCAACTGGGTCGAACTTCGCGCTCGGAACGGTTACAAGAAGTTTGGCGAGATATTGCGAGCGCTGGACATTCCTCACATCGAATATACAGGTGACATTGATGGTGAGATAGATCGGGTGTTGGATGAGGCTTTTCAAGAATACGATGCTGTCGCTAACCAAGGAAAACCTCGTCGCAAATCGCCTCCGCACAGGTGAACGCCTCTCATCTCAGAGGCTAACGCGCGCTGGAACAACGCCCAGACTCAATGTTCACCTTTGGCATCACTGCTCAAGCCCCCGCCACCCGCGCCCGCGCCGGAATCTTCCATACTCCGCACGGCGACCTGCTCACGCCCGCCTTCGCGCCCGTTGGCACGCAGGGCGCGGTGAAGGCGCTCACGCCCGCGCAATTGCGCGATCTCGGCGCGTCGCTGGTGCTGGCCAACACCTATCACCTCTACCTCCGCCCCGGCGATGCGTTGGTGAAAGAACTCGGCGGCCTGCATGAATTCATGCAATGGCCCGGCCCCCTCCTCACCGATAGCGGCGGCTTCCAAGTTTTCTCGCTTTCCGACACGCGCAAAATCGACGACGACGGCGTGACGTTCAAGAGTCACATCGACGGATCGATCCACCGCTTCACGCCGGAGCGAAGCATCGAGATTCAAAACAACCTCGGCGCCGACATCATCATGGCCTTCGACGAATGCCCGCCGCCTCTGGAGCGCGGCTACGTCGAACTCGCCGTCAAGCGCACACACGCGTGGGCCGAGCGATGCCGCAACTTCCACTCGCGAACCGACCAAGCACTGTTCGGCATCGTGCAGGGCGGCATCTTTCCCGATCTGCGCCAGCAGTCGGCGCGGTTCCTCACCGCGCTCGACTTCCCCGGCTACGCCATCGGCGGCTTGGCAGTGGGCGAAACCAAAGAGCAGATGCACGCCATGCTCGACTGCACCGTGCCTGCCCTTCCCGAAAACAAGCCGCGCTATTTGATGGGCGTGGGCATGCCCGAAGATTTGGTGAACGGCGTGGCGCGCGGCATCGACATCTTCGACTGTGTTCTGCCCACGCGGCTGGCGCGCAATGCCGCGGCGCTCACCCGCATCGGGCGGCTGAACATGAAGAACGCCCAATATGCCCGCGACCCCGGCCCGGTGGAAGAAGGCTGTGCATGCTATTGCTGTGCCAACTTCACCCGCGCCTACATCCGCCACCTCATCGTCGCCGAAGAGATTCTGGCCGCCGTCCTTCTCACCATGCACAACGTACACCTCCTGCTCACCCTCATGCGCGAAATGCGCACCGCCATCATTGACGGCGCCTTCCACAATTACGCGCAATCCTTCCTCCAGAACTACAGAGCAATCAGCAGTCAGTAGTCAGTAGTCAGAATCCAGCAACAGACCTTACATCCTTCATCCTTCATCCTTCCCTCATGACCTTCCTCCAAGCCCTTCTTCTCGGCATCACTCAAGGCCTCACCGAGTTTCTGCCCATCTCTTCCACCGCCCATCTCATCCTCATCCCGTGGCTGCTCGAATGGGCGCTCGACCCCAATGCCATCTTCGTGTTCGACGTTCTCGTGCAGCTGGGCACGCTGGCCGCCGTCATCCTCTACTTCGCCAAAGACCTGTGGCGCGTCGCCCTCGCCATGCTCGACGGCCTTCGCGCGCGAGCGCCATTCGAGTCAGGCGACGCGCGGCTGGGCTGGCTGGTGATCGTCGCCACCGTGCCAGCCGCCATCGTCGGCTTGCTTCTCAAAACATACTTCGAGGCCCTGCATCAACAGCCCGCCCTCGTCGCCACCATCCTGCTCGGCGCGGCAGTGCTGTTCGTCGTCGAGCATTTCAGCAAACACCGCCGCCCGCTCCACTCGCTCACCTGGCGCGATGCGATCATCATCGGTTGCTCGCAAGCCCTCGCCCTTCTGCCCGGCGTGTCACGCTCCGCCGCCACCATCTCCGGCGGCCTCCTGCTCGGCCTCGAACGCCCCGCCGCCGCCCGCTTCAGCTTCCTCATGTCCATCCCCATCATGCTCGCCGCCGGAGCCGTCGCCGTCAAAGACCTCTTCGAGATTCCAAACTTCGCCGCCTACCTTCCCCCATTCGCGCTGGCCTTCGTCGCCGCCGCCGTCGTCGGCCTCCTCTCCATTCACTGGCTGTTGAGTTACCTCGCCAAACGCTCAATGGACATCTTCGCGTGGTATCGCCTCGCCTTCGGATTGCTGTGCATCGCCGTTGCTCTATTGCGCGGCTGATCATTCTGATCGCAGGCGCGATCAGCGGATGCGAGTCGTCGATCCCTTCGACTCCGACGGTGACGCCGCCGGTGCGCGTGGTCACCACGCTCTCGGCCCAGCCGTTCGTGCGCGCGGCCACCGACCGATCGGTGACCGGGCCGACTTCGTTCGTGATCACGGTGGCGGCCTCCCAACCCGATCTGCTGGACTCGGTCTCCCACGAGTCAGTGGTCGGCGTCACCCTCTATATCCCCAACGGAACATCCCTTTGGGCCACGCCATTGGCTGACGAGTCGATTGCGGTCATCGTCCATCCGGCCAACGCAATCGGCGATTTGACTCTGGCGCAAGTGCGAGATGCGTTTGCCGGGCGCGCACCGGAGTGGGCGGCGGCCACTCGCGAAGAGGGCGACGATTCGCGGATGGCGTTCGAGGCGCTGGCGCTGAACGGGCTGAAGCCCGCGGCCACGACGATCCTCGCGCCTTCGCCCGAAACGATGCTCAAGTTCGTGAGCGGCACGCCGAACGGAATCGGGTTCGCGCCACTGCGGTGGGTCAACGAGACGGTGAAGGTTGTGGCGATTGAGGGCAAGCGCCCCGGCGAGGAGGGCTACGCATTGAACACGCTGATTGTGGCGGTGGCGAAAGAGGAGCCTACCGGCGCGGCGCGCGAGTGGTTGGCAAAATTGCAGAGCGCACAACCGTAGGGGCGGATCGCGATCCGCCCCTACCGGGCGGGCATTCGTTTACGGCCTCGTGGTGTCTGTGGGTTCTCGGCATCCAACACCCAACGCAATGGATTCTGAAATATGTATTGGCGGGTTGCATCCAATTCGCGTTCGTTGCGGATGATGCGTTCGTAATAATTGCGCTGCCACACGGGCGCGGCGGGCGTGTTGCGCATTTGGTTGATTCGCTTGGCCGACACTGTTTTGAACGCGGCCACCAATCGGCCCAATGGTTTGCGTTTGGCCGCCGTGTCCGCCGGGGCGGTTCGCGAACCGCCCCTACCCAAACCGCCCCTGTCATGGTTGTCCGTAATAACGATAATGCCATGCAAATGATTGGGCATCACAACCCATTCGTCCAGTTCCACATACGCATATTGTTCGGCCAACCATTCCCATGCTTCGGCAACCACCCGACCATGCTCATTCAACCTCATCTCACCTTCGGCAACATCACCGAATAAACACTCGCGCCCTTGGGCCACCAACGTGACAAAATATGCTCCAGCCTGTGTGTAATCGTATCCCTTCAGCCGGATCGAACGGCGGTGATGGCGCTGTGGATCGAAGCTCATATCATGCAAATACCAAGTGTCTCCAAGACACTTGGTGTCTACGGGGTGATCCCAAAATGGCGTTGCTGGGCATAATGCTTATGTGGACAAACTTTTCTCAAGTAGATACTCGTTGACTTTCTCCTCATCGCTTGATGAAAGATATGCTCTTTTCAAATCATCGCCAAACCCATCACCTATCGCTACCTGTATTGGAGCAGAAAATCTGAGTTCTTTGCAGATAATGTTTTCTACTTGAAGAATAAATTTCAGCGCAATATCAAACTGATCCCCCGTTCTTGTGTATAACTCGGAAGCCATAATCTTGTATTCGTATTTTGCCACTCTCTCACCAAAGACGTAGTTTGCATATTCTCGCAATTCCTGTAATTCTCGCAGCAACTCCAAATAACTTCTATCCAACAATTTTGAGTTGACTAAGCGTTGTTCCAACAAGGTTTGAAGGTGTCTATGCCGTAACCGTCGCAATTCTTGAGTTTTCGTCAAGTAATCCATTGAAAGCACTGCGACTCCCATATGGAACAGAGCATAGTAAAACCCTATTGGAGAAAAAAGCACGTTGCCTGTTTTCTTGCTGACGCTATAAGCAGTTTCTCTGAAGCATACGGCTGTAAGTATATGCTTGGCGCTTTTATTTGTCCGCCCCCACCATTCATCCTCGACTCCCACAGTAAGGGCGCTTCTAAGGTCGGTAAAGTAAGTTGGCGACATTGGATAGTCCACTTTGGCGAAAGAAGCCGCCTAACTCAGAAACGGGTTGAACCGCCGTTCCTCGCCAACCGTCGTTTGCGGGCCGTGGCCGGAAAGCACGACGGTGGGATCGGGCAGGGTGAGGAACTGTGTGCGGATGCTGTGGATGAGCGTGTCGAAATCGCCGCCGGGAAAATCGGTGCGGCCAATAGAGCCTTGAAAGAGAACGTCGCCGCCGAAGATCACTCCGGCGGCTTTTTCGTAGAAGGCAACGTGCCCCACCGTGTGGCCGGGAACGAAGAAAACTTCAAACTTCAAATTTCCAACTTCCAACTTTGTTCTGCCCGTCGCATGATCGTCGAGCAAAATGGTGGGTTCGGGGCCGGGTTGCATGGGCACGCCCCACTGCTTCGCGCCGCCGAGGTTGCGGTAGAGAGGCAGTTCGAGCGAGTGCAGGGCCACAGGCAGATCGAGGGCGCGCACCAGATCGGCCACACCGCCCCAATGATCGAAGTGCGCGTGCGTGAGCCAGATCGCTTTCAGTGTTGCCCCCATCTGCTTCGCCGTCGCCATCACCACCGGCGCATCGCCGCCGGGATCGATCACGACGGCCTCCCCTGAGTCCGAGTCGGCGGCGATATAGCCGTTGGCGCCAATGGGCCCCAGCGAAAGCGCGGCAAGTTTGAGAGTCATCGAGTCAGCCAATCCACAACCTGATCGTTGGCAATCGGCGCGGTGAAGAAGTTGTTGTGATGGAGTTGATCACCCTTCTCGTAAACTTTACGATGATCGCCCGACACAGGGAAGCCCGGCGACGACGGCGCGGCCTCGTAACTGCCGCGCGTGGGCACCACACCGTCGTTATCTTGCCCGAATACGCTGTCGATGAATTTATCCTGCGCCCATTTGCCGAACCGCTGAAGCACGCCCTGCGCGGTGGGCGTGAAGTTGGCCGCCATCGCAAAATACTCGGTGGCGCTCGGCGGGCTGGAGTTCAACCGCCGCAAATAATCGGATGAGGGATTGAAGGCGCTGAGGCCCGGCAAACCTTTGAGCGCGCCGTGCGCCAGCAGTTTCACCAGCATGAGGATGCCTTCGATGGTGAGGGTGTAGGCGTTGTCGGGCAAGTTGGTGAGCAGGTTGGTGTATCGGTCGATCAGATTCACGGCGTTCTCTTCGTCCACCAAAATCGTTCCCTGATTGGGCGAGGCCACCATCAATGATTTGTGAATCTTCACCGCGCGCCCGCCGGTGTTCACATCCATTTGCCGTTCGGTGAGTTCGCGGCCCACCAGCCCGCCCCGGCTGTGAGTCATCACATCGAGTTCGAGCGAGATGCCCTCGGGCAACATATCAAAAAAGGTTTGCGCGTTTTGCGCCGGCGAGTGGTGCAGGCTCGGATGATTGAAAGCAAAGATACGCCCGCCGTAGTGATGCGCCAGTTTTTCGAGCGTGGATTTGAGCAGGAGCGCATACGAGCCTTCGCTGGTGCTGAACGTGCCATGCAAAAGCAACAGCGCGCGCCCGCCGCGAATCTTTTCCCAATCCATCGGCGCGGGCGTCGGGTTCGCGCCCTGATATTGATCGGGCTCGATCCTGTGAAAGCCGTAAGGCCGATTTTGCTCTTCCCAATTTTTTGCCAGCGCCAACGCGCCCTTGCCCACAATATCATCGGTGGCCCACGCCAACACCCGCACCAGCCGCCGCCCAATTTTGCTGATCGGCCCGCGCGTCTGCGATTCATCGGCGGCGGCTTCGGGAGGGACGGGCGCGCTGGCTCGCGGCAAATGAAAGACGACTTCCCCCGCTCCGCCGCGCGTAGCCTCCGCGGTGGGCGCCGCCGATTCGGGAAAGATCCATCGACTCATCCCGGCCTCGTCGGTATAGAGCATCGCGTACCCCACACTCTCGCCCATGCTGGGGATGGCGCACACGATGGCCGGCTCGCCTTCGCGAGTCACGGCGGTGAGGCCGTCGGCGCGAGTCGTCGAACCGCCGGGCGGCGTGGTGTCTTCGGTGATGTTGATCTCGTACACCTTTCCGGCGAAGATGCCGGCGCGTTCGACGGCGGCGTTGAGATGCGTTTCGTGCACGCCGCTGTCACTGCGTGTGGCGCTCTCCGAGGCGCTCATCTCGGTGACGGTGCCCACCATGCCGGGCGCGTTGAGGGTGTATCCGCCGGGGGAGAGTTCAGTAGTGCTTCCGGTCAATTCAGTCATGGCATGATCTCCGAATCAAAAGAATCCACGAAGGGACACGAAGTTTTCTTCGTGCCTTTTCGTGTTCCTTCGTGGATCAGAATGTTGTGGACGCAACGATCTCGCGGCAATGATGCGCACGAGGTCAGGTTAAGCCAACACTGCAGATTCGTCATTGCGAGCGAACGAAGTGAGCGAAGCAATCCCCTGTCTCGCCTTGAGATTGCTTCGGCGCGAAGAACGCGCCTCGCAATGACACACTCTTCCCAAACCAAAGCGAATATCATCATGATGTTGCCGCCGTTCACTTTTGCAAACGCAGTGCGGGGTGTCCGTAATAAATATAGGCGACGGGCGTGGTCGAATCGTTGCGATCATATTTGCATCGCTCGGCCTGCAACACTTCGGCCACTCGTTTGTGCTCGCCCTTCAGCGTCGATTTGTAAAATTCTTCGGCGAAAGCGTAAGCCACTTCGTCGTGCACTTCCCACAGCGGCGCAATGAAACCCATCGCGCCGCCGCGAATCACATCGCCGGGAAAACCCGCCGCCTGCCCCAAACTACTGCCTGCCGTGCCCACCTGGCAGGCGTTGAGAAACACAAACGAGAACAGCGGCGTTTGCCCGCACTTGTATCGCCCAATGAGCGCGCCCGGCGTGAGTTTGTTTTTGTCGGCCAACAGCAAAGCCTGATCGTTCGCGTCGGGATCGCTGAGGCCGTGCACGGCAAAATGGATGAGATGCCCTGCCGTCTTCTCCCCGCTGATCACTTTGACGAGATCGGCTTGCGTGGCTTCGAGCGGTTGAGCGCCGTGCTGATCGACCAGCATCGCCCGCTCGGCGATGGCTTCCTTCAATTCTTTCATATCGGTGCCCAATCCGTATTTGGCCGCCACCGCCGTCACTCGCTTGACTTCAATCGCCGTCGGCGGTGGAAAGGCAACCTTTTCGTGCAACAGCCAACGGCCCATGATCGTCTGCGCGGCGAGGAAAGGCGGCAGGTTCGCGTCGAGCGGCTCATCGAGCAGAGCCAATTCCCACGGCACGTATGTCTCTTCGGTGAGGAGCAGCAGAGTCGGCATCCGCTTCACCGACGCATGAACTTGGCGCAGAGCGTCGAAGAATTCAGGCGGCATGATGTCGGCAATGTCCTGACCTTTGTTCTCCAACGTTTGCGCGGCGAAGAAGCCTTTGTAGTTTTGCTTTCGCAATTCCGAAATGAGATCGCCGGCGAACTCGCGCGCGTCGGCCAATTCGGTGGCGATTGGCCCCAATTGAATCTTCGGCTTCGGCGCGACGAACGTCCATTGCAGCTGCCCGCCCGATTGGGTGATCGTCACTTGCAGATCGGGCCGATTCTCCGCCGAGGGCAAACTCATGCGGCACGGATTCGGTTTGGCCGCCGGTTGCTGTGGCGGCGTTGCGCCCGCCCCGGCCCCGACCGCGATCCCACGCTTTGCCATCCCCACCATCTGTTCGTCGTATATGAAATGCACCGACACAGTGGCATAACTCACGCCCGGTTTGGGCTGGCAGGTGAACGTGACTTTGGCTTCCATGCTCAACGAAAGCGGGCGATGGTTGCCGTCGAGCACTTTGAGTCCGTCGACCACGAGCATGATCAGGAACTTTGCTTCGGGCGGCGGGTTCTCGATGTGAATGGGTTGCGATTCCAACAGATCGGGGTCAACATCGGCGCGAAAACCGACCGTCACTTGAAAGGTTTCATCGGGGGCAACTTGATCCGGCGCATCGAGCGAGGGGTAGGCATCGAAATGAGTCTCGCCGCCGTTGCCCATCTTCACCGATTGGATGAAGCTGGCGACGTTGATGGCCGCCTCGCCCGATCGTTTCGCGCCTTCGTACAGCACGCCGACGAATGTGCCATTCTGCGTGACGACGATCAGCTTGTTATTCTCTCCGCGCGCAGTCTCTTCGGCCACTGCCGTGCCCATGCTGGCTTTCTCGACAACTTTGGCTTTGGGCAAATCAAGCAGCGCCAGTGGCCGAAGCACGAGCCTCGGGTCGGCTTTCAACATGTCCGCCAGCGCGTCGAAGAGGATGACGAGAAACTCTCCCGCCCCCGACTCGACGATGAGATGCCAGCCATTTTTGCCTCCGGCCTGCTGCAACCGCAGAAGCGCGTTGTTGAGAATATCATCCTTTGAGGCGATCAAAAAATTGCGCCATTCATTCAATCGTTCGTCGCTGATAGGCATGGTGTCTTCCTGTTAATTTTGATCGGGCTGATCATTCCGATGTTTTGCCGCCAACCAACATGCGTTTGATTTTGCTCCACAACCATGCGTACAACTTATCGGCGAAGGGGAAGCCGAGCACCGTGCCCAGCACCGAGCCCACTGCGCCGAAGGCGGTTGCCAGCGGGCCGGGCAGTCCGAAGACGGTGGTGGACTCGATGGTGAGTGTGCGCGCCCACAGTTCGCGTTCGCGTATATCGCCGCCCTCCTTTGGAATGAACCGCAGGCGAATGATCACGTTTGCTTTTTGCCGCCCGGCCTCATCGGCGGCAATCGTCCATCGCCACACCACGTTGTCGCCGGGGAGGAGCGGCTGTTCCCAATCGCCGGGGCGGTCAATGGTCAAGCCGACAGAATCGAGGCGGGCGGTAGCGGTGATGGTGTGGGTGTTGTAGAGGTTCGGGATCTCGACTCGGTCGCCCGTCGCAACGCGCCCGCCACTCTCAGCAGTGGGGGTGAGGTAGGTTCCATCGTCGGCGATGACCAGCGCGAGTCGAATCACTTCCGAATCGCCGACGCGCAGGGTGAGCGGATAATCGATCTCAACGGCGCGGGACTCGGGCGGCTGGGGCATGACTGCCGGGGCGAGTGTGGATGACGGAGAGATCGCAGTGGCGGTGACAGCGGGGGGTTGTGTGGGTTCGGGTTCAGAAGGCGCGCCCGGAGCGGAAGTGGCTTCGACGGCCTCAAACGTGGGTTCGGCGGATTGCGGTGGTGGGGCGCCTGCGCATGCTACGGCAAGAGCGATCACGATCAGCAGCGCGAGCGCGAGTCTGGCTCGGCGGCGAGGCGGCACGAGGAGCATGGTCAGCAATGCGCCCGGAACGGCAGACTGCGGCGCGGGCAGAGAGAGATCGCCGGGAGTGAGGGGTTGAACTTCCACCGTGCGCTGCGCGGGCCACAGCGACTCGAAGAGGAACATGAACGAGATGAGCAACATGACAAAGCCGATGAAAGCGACGATGCGGCGCAGTGGCGACATGCCTCAAGTATACAACCGTCGGAAAAAGGCATAGACATTCGTGCGCAAAAGTGGTATATGGAACATTTGTGCCCTACATCGAGCCGGGAGAATACAAATCGATCTACACAGAGTTTCAGTCGCCGGTGTCGCGCTTTGATTGCGGCCAGCACTGCGCGCCGCACAACGGCGGCGAGCCGGTGTGCTGTTCCACGCGGCACGCCATCCCGGTGGCGATGGTGGAAGAGTGGAAGTTTCTGCAAAGCCGCACGGCCATGTGGCACATCTTTCGGCCGCGCACCTCAGCCGAGCGAAAAGTGAAAGAAGAACTGCCGCGCGATCATCGCGCGCTGGAATGCCATGGGGCGGCGCAGTGCGAGCGCGAGAATCGCGCGCTCTCGTGTCGCACCTTTCCGTTCTTTCCGTACATCACCAAAGGTTACGAGTTCGTAGGGCTGGCCTATTATTGGCAGTTCGAGGACCTGTGCTGGGTGATCAGCAACTTGCAGATCGTCGAGCGCCAGTTCATCGGCGAGTTCGTGCGCGCGTATGAACTCCTCTTTCGACGGATACCGGGCGAACTGGAAACCTTTCGCGATCATTCGGCCTCGATGCGCCGCGCCTTCTCACGCATGAAGCGGACGATTCCGCTCATCGGGCGTGCGGGCGACTACCACGAAGTGATCCCCAGCACGGGAGAGATTCGGGCTGTGAGCGGGGAGGCGTTTGCAAAGCGCGGGCTATACAGGAATGATGAATGATGAACGATGAACGATGACTCACTGCTCATCGTTCATCATTCATCGCTCATCATTTGCTTTATGAGTCAAGAAAAAATCGTTGTTGTCGGAGCGCGGGAACACAACTTGAAGAACATTACTGTCGAGATTCCGCGCGACAAGTTGGTGGTGATCACCGGCATTTCCGGGTCGGGGAAGTCGTCTCTCGCGTTCGACACGATATTCGCCGAGGGGCAGAGGCGGTACGTCGAGAGTCTGTCGGCGTATGCGCGGCAGTTTCTCGGCCAACTCGAAAAGCCCGACGTGGATCGGATCGACGGACTCAGCCCGGCGGTCGCCATCGATCAGAAAGGCGTGAGCCACAACCCGCGCTCCACAGTGGGCACCGTCACCGAGACGTACGATTACCTGCGGTTGTTGTTTGCGCGGGTGGGGGTGCCGCACTGCCCCAAGTGCGGGCGGCTGGTGCAGAAGCAATCGGCAGAACAGATTGTGGATGCGATCACATCCATGGCCGAAGGCGCAAAGTTCATGATCCTCGGGCCGCTGGTGAAAGATCGCAAGGGCCATCACCAACAGGTGTTCGAGGAGGCGCGCAAGGGTGGGTATGCGCGCGTGCGCGTGGACGGCGCGGTGCGAGACGTGGAGGAGCCGATCGAACTCGACCGCTACAAGATGCACACGATTGAGGCGGTGGTGGATCGGCTGGTGGTGAAGAAAGGCAAGAGCGAGGAGGCGAAGGAATTCGAGAGTCGGCTCACCGATTCGGTGGAGACGGCCCTGCGGTTGGGCGGCGGGACGATCATCGTCAACGAGATCGGCCCCAACACCGATCATCTTTATTCGGAGCATTTCGCCTGCCCGTTCGATGGGACGAACCTGCCCGACATCGAGCCGCGCACGTTCTCGTTCAACAGCCCGCACGGGGCGTGCCCTGAGTGTCAGGGGCTGGGATCGAAAATGGAGATCGATCCCGATCTCATTGTGCCCAACCAAGAGTTGAGCATCGCCGATGGGGCGATTGCGGTAATGGAGTGGCGAAGCATGGACGAGGGCGGCGGCTACTATTGGCAAACGCTCGAAGCAACGGCCAGGCATTATCGCGTGCCGCTCGATAAACCGTTCAACATGCTGACGGAGGATCAAGCCAAATTGATTCTGTATGGATCGGGCGGGGAGAAGATTCGAATTCACTATCAGAGCCGCGACGGGCGGCAGGGGGTGTGGGACACGGCGTACGAGGGCGTGATTCCAAATCTCAAGCGGCGATACGCCGAAACCACCTCCGACTACATTCGCGAGCGAATTGAAGAGTTCATGACTCAGCGCCCATGCGAGGCGTGCAATGGCTTGCGATTGCGCTCCGAAGCATTGGCAGTGACCATCGGAGAGCACAACATTGTGCAGGTGACCGACTGGCCGGTGGTGAAGGTGTTGGAGTGGGTGGAGGGGTTGAGGGGGAAGAGGTCAGAAGCCAGAAGTCAGAAGTCGGAGGGGAGCGGAGCGGAGACTCTGCGGAGCAATCGAGAGGCGGCAATCGCCGGGCCGATACTGAAGGAGATTCGGGCGCGATTGCAGTTTATGGTGGATGTGGGGTTGGACTATCTCACGCTCAGCCGCACGGCGGGATCGTTGAGCGGCGGCGAGGCGCAACGGATTCGGCTCGCCACCCAGATCGGCTCACAGTTGATGGGCGTGCTGTACGTGCTCGACGAGCCGTCCATCGGTTTGCATCAGCGAGACAACGCCCGGCTGATCAAAACACTGCAACGGATGCGCGATCTCGGCAACACGATGCTCGTGGTAGAGCATGATGATGAGACGATGCTCTCCGCCGATTGGATTGTGGATTTGGGGCCGGGCGCGGGCGCGAGAGGCGGCCACCTTGTGGCCGAGGGCGCGCCGGAACAGATCATGAAGCACAAGACCTCGCTCACTGGCGCGTATCTTTCGGGGCGGAAGAGGATCGAAGTTCCGGCGCAACGTCGCGAGGGCAACGGCAAGCATCTTGTACTGCGCGGCGCGCGGCAGAATAACTTGAAAAATATCGATGTGAAGATTCCGCTCGGCAAGCTGGTGTGCATCACCGGCGTATCGGGATCGGGCAAGAGCACGCTGTTGGTGGAACTGATCTACAAAACGCTGGCGCAACGACTGCACGGCGCGCACGACCGCCCGGGCGATTACGAAGGCATCGAGGGCATTCAGCACATTGACAAAGTAATCAACATCGATCAGTCGCCTATTGGCCGCACGCCGCGCTCGAACCCGGCGACGTACACGGGCATGTTCGACGAAGTCCGAAATCTGTTCGCCGAACTGCCGGAGAGCAAGACGCGCGGCTATAAAGCCGGACGCTATTCGTTCAACGTGAAGGGCGGGCGATGTGAGGCGTGTCAGGGGCAAGGGCAGATCCAAATTGAAATGCAGTTTTTGCCGGACGTGTTCGTGCCTTGCGAAGTGTGCCACGGCACGCGCTACAACCGCGAGACCCTGATGGTGCGCTACAAAGAGAAGAACATCGCCGAGGTGCTGGATATGAGCGTGGATGAGGCGCTGGTGTTCTTCGAGAACTTCCCGGCGCTCAAACGCAAGTTGGATACGCTGGCGGCGGTGGGGCTGGGCTACGTGAAACTCGGCCAGCCGGCCACCACGCTATCGGGCGGCGAGGCGCAGCGAGTGAAGTTGAGCAAAGAACTTTCTAAGCGGGCCAGCGGCCACACGCTGTACGTGCTCGACGAGCCGAGCGTGGGCCTGCACGCCGCCGACGTTCACAACCTCACCGATGTTTTGCAAAAGTTCGCCGATGACGGCCACACCGTTTTGATCATCGAACATAATATGGACATCATCAAACTGGCCGATTGGATCATCGACCTCGGCCCCGAAGGCGGCGAGTGGGGCGGATACATCGTGGCCGAAGGCGCGCCGGAAGAAGTGGTGAAAGTGAAAGAGAGTTACACCGGGCAGTATTTAAAGAAGCATTTGAGGAACGGGAAAAGATAGGGGCGATTCGTGAATCGCCCATCGGGATACCCGATCAAAATAGGCTACAATCGAAATCAGGAGACCCTTCTTTATGGCCGAAAACAACGCCTATCAAAACGCGCTGGCGCAATACGATAAAGCCGTCGCGCACCTCAAACTCAAACGCGGCATTGCCGAATACTTGCGCTACCCCAAGCGCGAGCTCACCGTCAACTTCCCGGTGAAGCTGGATGGCGGCGACGTAAAAATCTTCACCGGCTACCGCGTGCACCACAGCACCACCCTCGGCCCCACCAAAGGCGGCATCCGTTTTCATCACGATGTCACGCTCGACGAAGTGCGCGCGCTGGCAATGTGGATGACGTGGAAGTGTTCGCTCATGGGCTTGCCCTACGGCGGCGCGAAGGGCGGCGTCATCGTCGATCCCAAAACCCTCTCGGCCAACGAACTCGAAACCCTCACTCGCCGCTACGCCACCGAAATTTCGATCCTCATGAACCCGAAGGGCGACGTGCCCGCGCCCGACGTCGGCACCACGCCGCAGATCATGGCCTGGATCATGGACACGTATTCGATGCATCAAGGATTCTCACTGCCCGCCGTCGTCACCGGCAAGCCGGTTGAAATCGGCGGGTCGCTGGGGCGCATCGAAGCCACCGGGCGCGGGGTGATGTTCGCCGCCCGCGAAGCGATGAAGCAAATTAACCTGCCGATTGAAAATGCGACGGTGGCCGTGCAGGGTTTTGGAAATGTGGGCTCGATTGCCGCCCGCGCCGCGCACGAAATGGAAATGAAAGTGGTGGCCGTCACCGATGTGAGCGGCGGAGTCTACAACCCCAACGGGCTCGACATCCCGGCGCTCATCGGCCGCTTCAACGACAATCGGTCGGTGGTCGGATTCCCCAGCGCCGATTCGATCAGCAACGATGAACTGCTTGCCCTCAAAGTGGATGTGCTCATCCCCGCCGCGCTCGAAAATCAGATCACCTCGGCCAATGCCAGCGCGGTGAAGTGCCGGGTGCTGGCCGAAGGCGCGAACGGCCCCACCACTCCCGAAGCCGACGACATTCTCAACGACAAAGGCATCTTCATCATCCCCGATATCTTGTGCAACGGCGGCGGCGTGGTGGTGAGCTATCTCGAATGGGTGCAGGATTTGCAGTCGTTCTTCTGGGAAGAAGACGAGATCAACAAACAGTTGGAGCGGCACGTGGTCAACGCTTTCAAGCGCGTGCTCGGCGAAGCGCAACAGCGCAATATCGATAACCGCACCGCCGCGCAAGTGCTCGCCATCCGCCGTGTAGCCGAAGCGCTGATGATTCGCGGCATCTATCCGTAACGTTTCACCACTGAGAGCACAGAGCACACAGAGACTCTTTCTGCAAGTCTCTGTAAACTCCGTGTGTTCTGTGGTGAAAACAAATGCTGGAAGACAACAAGCCCAAGCCGCCCACCAACTATCGCCGCAATCGCGCCGTCACCGAGCGCAACCTGCTCATCGGCTTCTTCATCGTCGTGTTCGCCGCCGGACTGGGACTCATCGGCTTCTTCTACGGCGGCGGCGCAATCATCGGCGGCCTCAGCTGCGCCCTGCTCATCGTGGCCCTCGTCGGCGTGGTCGTCCTCGCCGTCGCTGGGCTGGGTAAACTGAGCGAGTGGATGGATAGTCGTGATCAGTAATTGGGGAGTAGTAATTGAACAGTGATCAGTGAACAGTCAACAGTGATCAGTGACCGAAGCCGCCAATGACCCATTACCAATTACTGATTACCGATCACTGATCACCGATGGCCGATCGCCGACCACTGACCACCGCCCACCTCAAAGCCCGCGCCCGCGAACTCGGCTTCGCTCTCTGTGGACTCGCCGCGCCCGATCCGCCTCCGCATCTCGATACATACGAACACTGGCTCGCCCACAATCATCACGGCGAAATGTCATATCTCGCCAGCGATCGCGCCCGCCAACGCCGCGCCGACCCGCGCCTCATCTTTCCCGAATGCAAAACCATCATCGTCGTCGCCCTGCCGCACACGCCAAGCGATGGCAAAGGGCCAATCGCCGCATACGCGCTCGGCCACGATTATCACGACATCATCCCCCGCAAACTCGCCCAACTCATCGAATGGCTCGAAGCCGAAACGGGCCGCCGCATCGCCCACAAAATCTACACCGACACCGGCCCCCTCCTCGAACGCGAACTCGCCCAACGCGCCGGGCTGGGATGGATCGGCAAGAACACCATGCTCATTCATCCGAAGGCCGGTTCCTGCTTTTTGCTCGGCGAAGCCTTCATCGATCTCGAACTCCCGCCCGACCCGCCCTTCACCGCCGACCACTGCGGCTCGTGCGCCCGCTGCATCGAAGCCTGTCCCACGCGCGCCATCCTCCCCAACCGCGCCCTCGACGCTCGCCTCTGCATTTCATACCTCACCATCGAACTCAAAGGATCGATTCCGGAAGAACATCGTGAGCGACTCGGCGGGTGGGCGTTCGGCTGTGACGTTTGCCAATCCGTCTGTCCGTGGAACGTTCGCTTTGCCGCCAACATCATTCCCGATCCCAATCTTTCATCCCGCATTGCGCCGACACTGGACTCGCTCGCCGCGGAACTCTCTCTCACCCCCGAACAGTTCAACGCCCAATATAAAACCAGCCCGATCAAACGGGCAAAGCGAAGCGGCTATTTGCGGAATGTGGCGGTGGCGTTGGCGAACGTCGGCGGCGAGGAGGCCGCGCGGGCGCTGGAAAAAAGTTTAGCGGCGGAGACGGATCCCCTTGTGCGAAAGCACGTCGAATGGGCGATCAGGAAACTTCAAATCTCAAACTCCAAACATCAAATTTGAAATTTGGAGTTTGAAGTTTGAGATTGGAGATTTACTCTCCTTACGGTCGCCTCGTATTCGTCGGCTTCGGCGTTCGAGTGGGCGTGATGGGCGTGTTGGTGAGGCTGTTGTACGGAATCTGAATCGTCGTGCCCACCGAAATGCTGTCGGGGTTGGTGATGCCGTTGATCACCATCACATCGGCCAGCCGCGCCCCGAACCGTTCGGCGATGAGGCTCAACACATCGCCCGGCTGAATGGTGTACGAGATGACCGTGCCGGGCCGCAAGTCAGTGGGGATGGGAGTGGTGGTGGGCGGCACGAAGACGAAGTCCGGCGGCGGAACGATGATTTCCTGCCCCACCGATAAATCGGCTGAGGTGAGGTTGTTGTAAGCCATCAGCGTTTGCACGTCGCTGCCGTAAGTTTCGGCAATGCTGGTCAGCGTATCGCCGGCCACCACGATGTAAGTGATCGGCCCGGAGCGTGCGGGCGTGGGCGTGATGGTGGGCGTGTCGCTGGGCACGAACAGCGTGGCGGTGGGAATGACCGGCGTGGGAGTGAAGGTGGGCGTGGGCGTTTGCGTGGCGAACAATTGCCACGCCCCGCTGGAGAACTGCGCCAGCACAAAAGCGATGCCGCCCACGAAGGCAAGAATGAGCAGAACCGCCAGCGCCCGCCAAAAGTAGAAGGCTCGTTTGCGTTGAACCATGGATCCCTCCGCACCGCATTATACGCGAAACGAGCGGCCATGCCCGACGGCCACACACCGTTTCCCTCACAACCCAAGTTTGGCTGTCGGTGTAAAATCTGAAAGATGCCCGAAAGAACGCAAAAGGATCGGCTGTTGGAAGCGATCAACGCCGGAGAAAGGCCGCCGCTCGCCCGCGCCGATCTCAGCGGCATGGATTTGACCGGCGCCGACCTCGGCGGCGCGGACATGACCTCCGCGTTCCTTGTCGCCGCCAATCTCAGCATAGCTAACCTCACCGAAGCCAACCTCGCCCGCGCCAATCTCGTGGGCGCCGATCTCTCCGGCGCAACCCTGCCCGACGGCACCGTTCATTCGTAAATCGCTATCCTTTCGATGGTAGAATTTCGGCGATGAAGTCTTACTACATCCAAACGTGGGGCTGTCAAATGAACACCGCCGACTCTCAGCGTATGTCGGGCGCGTTGGAGAGAATCGGTTACGCGCCCGCCGAAACCGCCGATGCGGCAGACGTGATCGTGCTCAACACGTGCGTGGTGCGGCAACAAGCCGAAGACGCGGCGGTGGGCCGCCTCACCGCGCTCGCCCCGCTCAAACGCAAGAACCCCGATGTCGTCGTCAACCTCATGGGCTGTATCGTCGGCGTGAAAGGCAATGGCCGCCTCAAACAACTCTTCCCAATGGTGGACGTGTTCTCGCCGCCCTCCGAGCCCGGCCCGTTGGTGCAGTTCCTCGCCGAACGCGACGGCCTCTCGCAAATGGAAGCCGAGTCGGCGCGGCGCTTTGCGTTGCAGGATGAACTGACCACTGTGCTCAATCCGCAGAACGGCAGTTTCGCCCTGCCCTCCGCCGAGCGCGGGCAATTGGTGTCGGCGCACGTGCCGGTGGTGTTCGGCTGTTCGCACGCCTGCGCGTTCTGCATCATCCCCTTCCGCCGCGGGGTGGAGCGTTCGCGGCCCGTGGGCGAGATCGCCGCCGAAGTTCGCGCGCTGGCCGAACAGGGCGTGAAAGAAGTGACTCTGCTGGGGCAGATCGTGGATCGCTATGGCAAAGACATCGCCGACGGCCCCAGCCTCGCTCAACTTCTGCGCGTGATCAACGACATCGACGGCATCGAACGCATTCGCTTCCTCACCTCGCACCCCAATTACATGACCGATGAACTGCTCGATGCGGTGGCCGAACTGCCCAAAGTGTGCGAGCACATCGAAGCCCCGGTTCAGGCCGGTGACGACGACGTGCTGGCCAACATGAAACGCGGCTACACCAACGACGACTACCGCCGACTCGTGGATCGGATTCGGAGTCGGATTCCCGGCGTGTCCATCGCCACCGATATCATCGTCGGCTTCCCCGGCGAAACCGAGCCGCAATTTCAGAAAACGGTCGATTTGTTATCCGATCTGAAACTCGATGTGGCCCACCTCGCCCGATACTCGCCCCGCCCCGGCACCGTTTCGGCGCGGCGAATGGAAGACGACGTGCCCGACGAAGAAAAGCGGCGGCGGCACAAAGCGTTGGAAGATTTGCAGGCCGGCGTGTCCGCCGAGATCAACGCGCGGCTGATCGATCAAACGGTTGAGATTCTGGTGGAGGAGAATCACAAAGGCAAATGGAAAGGCCGCACGCGCACGAACAAGATTGTGTTTTTTGAGGACGGGGCAGAATGGAAGGGGCGGCTGGCGAGGGTGAAGATCACGAAGGCCAGCGCATGGAGCATGCAGGGAACGTTGGTGGATTGAAGATCGCAGATTGAAAGCCGGGTCGAGAGGACCCGGTTTTGTTTTACGGCCTCACCTTACGCGCTCAATGTCATTGCGAGCGATTTGTGCGAAGCAATCTCGCGCGCAAACTGAGATTGCTTCGGGCGAAAACAACCGCCCTCGCAATGACACTGCGTAAGGTGAGTTACGGTATCAAATCGATCAACGACGCGGCGAAGTTGATGGGGCGGATTTCGCTGATCTTGCCGGTCACGTCGGCGCCGGTGAAGGCTTGAGTGGGCACGCCGACTAACTCGCCGCGCGCGTTGATAGCCATGCCGCCCGAGTTGCCGGGGTTGATCTCGGCGTCGGTTTTGATCCAGCCGCGTTCAAGGTTGTTGAACTCATCGCGCAGGAAGCCCGACACCGTGCCGCGCGTGAGGGTGGGTGTGTCGCCGCCGAGGCCGGGGAAGCCCAGCACGGCAATCGGGTCGCCGATCTTCAAATCATCCGAGTTGCCCACCGGCAAAAAAGGAAACGAAGTGTCCGCAGGCAGAGGGTCGCCGTTCTCCAGCGCGATGATATGCAGAAGAGCGAGATCGAGTTGGCTGTCGTGCAACACCACTTCGGCGCGATAGAACGTGTCGGGCGCGGCGTCTGGGCTGTTCCAATTGAGTCCCACCTGCGCCCACTTCTCGCGGTTGTAGAGTCGGCCCGTGTCGAGATCGCCGACGACGTGAAAGTTGGTGAGCACGTATCCCTGATCGCTGAGCAGACTGCCCGAACCGGTGGAAGCATCGTTGGTGGTGCGCGGGTTGCCCACTGGCGCCACGATCCACACCAGCGCGCGCAGCGCCGCGCGCTCGGCGCTGGCTTGCTCGGTGGCGGCAGAGACGGGTGACTCTGCCGAAGGGGCGCTCACGGCGGTTGGAGGGATGGGGGTGGGTTCGGGTTGGAAGAAAAAGCTCCACGCGGCAAAGAGGATGATGCCGATGACGATCACTGCGCCGACGACTATCAACGTGAGCACGCCGCCTCCGACAAACAACCCCACGCCGAGCGCGGCGCTTTGTTTGGGTTTCGAGTCGGCGTCCGCCAGTGGTTGGCTTCCCACGCGGAGTCGAAAGACGGTGTCGCCCACCAAAATTTTGTCGGCGTGTTTGAGTCGAGTCGGGCCGCTGATCTTTTTGCCGTTCACCCACGTTCCGTTGCGGCTGCTGAGATCGGTGATGATGGCTTGCCCGGCCACCAGATCGATTTTGGAATGGCGCTGTGAGGCGCTGGTGTCGCCGGTGAGGACGAGATCGTTGTCCTCGCCGCGCCCCACAATCATGCTTCGGTTGAGACCGAACTCTGCGCCGTCGCCGCGCACGAGGGTGAGCGGCTCGGCGGTTTGCCATACCACCGTGCCGCCCGCAGGCGCGGCCGCTTGTCCCGCCGCCTCCGCGTTTGTAAACGAGCACGTTGCCGCCGATGCGCACGCGGTCGCCGTCACGCAATTCGGTGGGGATGGCAATACGCCGCTCGTTGACGAACGTGCCATTGCTGCTGCCCAGATCGCTCAGCATCACTTTGCCGCGCATCACCTCCACAGCAGAGTGGCGGCGCGACACGGCCTCGCCTTCAAGTTTGATGCCGTTATCCACCGAACGCCCAATCGTCACCGTGCCGGTGAGCGGGATTTCGCGTCCATTGGATAACACAAATCGGCCAGCGGGTGGCCCCTCAGTCATAAACGCTCCTGCGAATGATTTGCCCAATTATACGACACATGAAGGCGGGCGCTTTCAAGTACAATCGCCGTCGTGACGCCGCCTTTCCGAATCCGGCCTCAGCATGTGGCGGCAGCCGCTGCCCTGCTGGCCGCCTTCCTGCGCTTCTTCCGGCTTTCGAGTCTCGCGCCCGAAGCGTGGTTCGATGAAGTTTGGTTTGCCCTTCGCGCAAGAGAGTTAATTCAGCGCCCCGACGCGTTCCCTGTTTTTTATCGCACGCCGTGGGGCGGCGGCAACGCGCTCATGGTGTGGCTCACCGCCGCCGCGCAGATGCTCGGCTTCACTGGCATCTCGTCGTCGCGCGTCGTCTCGGCGGCGCTGGGTGTGTTGGCTGTGCCGTTGGCATACGCGTGTTTCGGGGAAATGCTGCGCGGGATTCGACATCGCCGATGGATCGCCGCGCTGTCCGCGCTCACCCTCGCCTATCTTCTCCATTGGGTCATCGTCTCTCGCGTGGGCACCGAACCCAGCCTCGCCCCCGCCGCCGCCCTCTTCTGCGTGTGGCAACTCAAGCGAGCCAAAAATGCTTCTTCAACATCCTCTGCGCTCTCTGCGAACTCTGCGGCGAATTATATGCTTGCCGGAGCGGTCGCCGGACTCGCCCAATACAACGGCCCACACGCGCGGTTCATTCTCCCCCTCCTCGCTTTCATTGCTTTGCACGACCTCTTCACAGCGCGCCCCCCTCACCGCAAATCTCTCATTCTCCATTACACGGCTACCGCCCTCTCTGCATTGCTCATCATCGCCCCGCTTGCCGCATTCTTCATCCGCGAGCCGCAGTGGCTGTTGGCCCGCGCCCGCATCACCGCCAGCGGCCCGCTGGGCAGCCCCAAAGCCTTCCTCGACAATCTCTATTTCATCCTCATCTCTTTCAACTTCATGGGCAGTTTCGATCCGCTCACCAACTATCCCGGCCTGCCCATGTTCGATCTCGTTCAATCCATCGGCTTCATCATCGGCCACGGCTGGCTGTTGTGGAACTGGCGCAAGGCGGTTGCTCGCGAACTGCTGGCGTGGGAAGCGATCATGATTCTGCCCAGCCTGCTCACCAGCGACGCCCCCAACTTCCAGCGCATGATCGGCTTCGCCGCGCCCGCCTCGGCGGCCATTGCCAGCGGGTGGATGTTGGCCCTCCCATCTTTGCAAGACCGCCGAACCAAGACGGATTGGAAGTTTGGAGTTTGGAGTTTGAAATTTGGAGTTTGGAGTTTGAAATTTGGAGTTTGGAGTTTGAAATTTGGAGTTTGGAGTTTGAAATTTGGAATTGTCCTCAGCATTCTCTATCAATCGCAAACCCTCCTCATCCGCTACCCCAAACTTTCCATCCTGCCCGTGTCGTACCTCAACGCGCCGGTGCGCGACGCGCGCGAACTGATCGCCCGCGCCGAACGCGGCGAGCGCGTGTTCGTCTCGCGCAACCCCGAAGACGACGACGTGATCGCCTTCGAGTTTCTCTTTCCCGGCACATCCATCGCCCGCCTCGACTTCCGCCAATGCCTGCCCCTCACCGACCGCCGCGCCGCGCGCACCAACTATCTCGTGCTCACCAAACGGGACGCGCAAACGGTTCCTGCTTTGTATGATGCGTACCCTGAGTCGAAAATCACGGCGGCCTATTATTGGCAGGACAGTGGAACGTGGATCGAAGTGCCGCCGGATACCGCCGGGCCGCCGCCACCGATCCCCGGCCGAGCCACGTTCGATCCGGGACTGGCGTTCGTGGGATTCGAATCGTCGGGAGAGTCGGTGGCCGCCGGGCAGAGTCTGTTCATCACCCTGTGGTGGAAAGTGGAGGCCGACATCGCCGCCGATTACACATCCTTCGTTCACGTTGGCGCAGGGCTCGACGGCGCGGCCATTGTGGCTCAGCGCGACGGCCAGCCGTGCCAGGGACTCTTCCCCACCTCGCAGTGGCGCGCGGGCGATCTCATCCGCGACTCGTTCGCCATCACCTTCCCGCCCGATGTGCCCGCGGGGCAGTATCCGCTCGCCATCGGCTGGTACGCCTTCCCCGACTTCGCGCGCCAGCCATTACTTTCTGCCGATAGCCCCCTGCCCGACGACCGGGCTATAATCGCCCACATCACCGTCACTCAATAGCATCATCCTCCTTTCGTCCTTCATCATTTCCCATTCGCCCCATGCCCCTCACCTTCAACTGCCCCTCTTGCACTGCCCCACTCGATTACACGGCGGCCCCGATCTCACCATCCGCTGTCCGTTCTGCGGCAACGCGGTGATCGTGCCGCCCGAACTGCGAACCGCCGCCGCGCCCCCGGCCCCGCCCGCCGCCGACTCGGCTCCGCAAACGCTCGGCCAACTGCCGCAGTGGGCCGAGATCGGTCGGTTGGTGAAAGAGGGCAAGAAGGCGGGTTCATCGATCAATGGAAAATCGATCAAACGGATTCGGCTTTGCGGCGAATGGCCGTTGATCGGCAGGGCAACGTTTACATCGTCGCAAATGGCAACATCTACAAGTACACCGAGACCGGCAAACTGATCGGGCAGTTGGAATACAGCGGCGGCCAAGGGTTTCAGGATGTGGCCGTGACGGCGGAGGGCGGGCTGGCCGCCACGTGGAATAAAGACTGGCGGGGCGGACTCTTCGTCAACTTCAACGAGAGTCAGGATGATATTGCGATCTTCGATAGCGAAGGCCAAGTCGTCAATGTTCTCCCCAAAGCCCTGAGCCAAATCGCCTCCGGCAACGCCGAACTCGACAGCATCATCGCTGTGGATGATGAAGGCAACATTTACGCCAGCGGCCTCACCAATCAAGCCATCTTCAAATTCACGCCCGACGGGAACTTTGTGGACAAGTTCGGCGACGGCAAGGTGAACGGCGCCGCCGATATTGCCATCGATTCGCAGGGCCGTGTGTTCGTAGCCAACTCTGGCGAGATACTCATCTTCGACTCCGACGGCGTCTATCTTGGACTCATCGACACGTCAGCCAGCGATTTGACGTTCAACGACGCGGGCGAGCTGCTCGCCATCGACGATCCGCAAATCGTCAAATTCGAGATCAACCGCTGAGCCCTCTCACAACAAAAACAGCGCGGCGATGGGGTGATCGCCGCGCTGTTTTACCTGCGCTCAGAATAACGTTGCGCGATTACGGCACGTCATACGAGCCGACCAGATCCGACCACACCGGCTGATACAGATCCCAGAATTGATCGTTGGCGACAAAGGTGAGCATGAGGAAGGTGGTGCCGCGCGTCTCGAAGAAGGTTTCGCCGCTGTAGCCGCCGCTCGGCGAAAACCAGTCGAGCCGCTCGCTGCCGTCCGACTGCACCTGATCATCGGTCACCGAAATATCCTGCGCGTAGAATTCTCTGAGCAGGCCCAGCGCAAACGCGCCCGCTACTGATCTGGCAATCTCAGTGCCGTCGTCGTAAGCCACGCTCTCCACATAAGCCAACCCGTCGGGCGCAGTGAACACATCGGCGATGGTGTTATCGAACGATGTGTTCTGGTTGTACGTCCAACCATAGGGAGCGCTGAATGTGCACAGGCTGTCAGGGCAAGTGAAAGTGTAGCGGAACTCATACAGCGGCGCGCCGGAGGCGGCGGAGTCGTCGGTCTGGGCCGAGTTGGCGATTTCCACAAAACCATCCACGTAGGCATCGTATTGATCGTCGGTCGCCCAGAAATCCTGCTCGAAGATCACGTTGCCCGTTTGCCAGTAGTAGCTGAACACAGTGTAGGGTGTGCTGTCAGATGTCTTCAGCGTCTTGAGCACGAGGGTGCTGCCGTCTTGCTGAGCCTCAACCGACTCTTGGCTGTAGTCGGTGAAACCGCCAAACCAATTGGCTTCGATGGCTTGAATGTAATTGTTGAAGCTGTCGGCGTCCAGCGGTTGGCCCACATTGGTGAACGACATATCCATCGAACTGAAACCGCCCGGCTCGTTGATGAAGATGCCGTCACTGCGCTCATCGAATTCCCAACCATCCGGGTACGACACGGAAAACGCGCCGCCGGGGTGAACGTATGGATCGGCGGCGAGAGTGAACGGGGCGCCGCCACTGCCGATGGGCGGTTTGGTGGCCGGCGGCTCGGTGGGCAGCACCACCGGCGCTTTGGTGGGCGGCGCGGCAGTGGGCAGCGGCGCCGGCGTGGGGGTGGTGGATCCGCCGCAGGTGCAGGCCAGCGCCACCAACGCCACGAACGCTGCCAACGGAAAAACAATCCTATTAAGTTTTCGAGTCATTGCATTCTCCTCTCTGGAATAAACAGAAGTCATTATAGGCATTTCCCTCTTTTTTGCACGATGACTTAAGGGGGAACTTGAACCGCCCTTCGTCATTCATCATCCGTCATTCAGCCTTCGTCATGCGTCACCGTCTCCGCCAAATACTTTTCGCGGTTGGCGAGCCGCGCCGGTTTGCCGCTGCTCGTTTTTAGCATCCACTTCGCGCCCACAACCTTCACCCGCCTCAGAGCCACATCCGATCCGCGAGTCACGCGCTGGCGAATCTCTTCGGCGATGCGCTCCCGTTCGCCCTCATCGTCAGTGTCGGACTCGGCCACCATCACCACGTCCTCGGTGCCCGTTTCGTCGTTGAACACGCCGAAGGCCACCACTCGCCCGGCGTGAACGCCCGCGACGTTTTCCGCCAGCCGCTCCAAATCTTGGGGATACACATTTTTGCCGCCGACGATGATCAACTCTTTCTTGCGCCCGGTCACGTAAACTTCGCCGTCGGCCACGTAGCCGAGATCGCCGGTGAGATACCACCCCTCGTGAAACGCTTCCGCCGTCGCATCGTCGCGGCGGTAGTAGCCGATGAGCATACAATCGCTCTGCAATGCGATCTCGCCCAAATGCCGATCGGGCAAGTCGTGGCGTGAGTCGTCGAGGATGCGGACTCGCGTGTTGGACAGCGGCCGGCCGCACGAGAGCATCTTCAGCGAGTCGGCGCCCCCCGGAACGGGCCGCGCAACCCTTTCCGTGAGCAACGACCTTCCATCCACGTGGTCAACCGTCACCGGACTCTCGATCCCGCCCTGTGTCACCGCGAACACGTTCTCGGCCATCGCGTAGCACGTCGCCAACGCATCGGCGCGCAAACCGAACGGGGCAAAACGCTGGCGGAACATTTCATGGCTGTTGAAGTGCATCGGCTCGGAGCAGTTGATGACCGCCCGCCAGCTCGATAGATCGACGCCCGCTTCGCGAAGATCGCGGTCGCGAATCTTTTGCGCGCAAAAGTTGAAAGCGAAGTTGGGCAGCCACGACAGCGTGCCTTTGTATTGGCTCACTGCTTGCATGAGGCGGTACGGCGCGCGCACCCAATCGAACGGCGACATGAGCGCGAGCGGGGCGCCGCCGAGAATGGGCATGATAAAACCGGCGATGAGTCCCATATCGTGATACAGAGGCAGCCAACTCACGATGGTATCGTCTGCCGTGAGTCGTATCGCCTTTGCGTAACAATTCAATTGATTGAATACCGCCCGATGCGAGAGCGCCACGCCTTTTTGCAACCCTGTTGTGCCGGAGGAATGTTGGAGCAAAACGATGTCGTCGGGCGAGCGGCGCAAGCCGGGCAATGAGTCGAGAGTCGGTTCGGGGTCGGGCGCGATGGTCGGCGAAAGGAGGATCGCTCGCACCGAAGAGTCGGGCCGCATGGCGGCGCGGGCTTCGGATTCGAATTCGGGATAAGTGATGATGGCGGCTGGCCGGGTGGCGGCGATGAGGGCGGCGAGGTCTTGACGATATTTTTCGGGCGAGAGTTTCTCGGTGAGAAACGGCATGATGGAGGGGATGGCTCCGCGCAGGATCGCGCCGAAGAAGGCGAAGACGAGCGGCTCGCCGTGCTGAAGGATGAGCACCACCACTTCGCCCGGCTCGATGCCCGCCGACTCCAAGGCTCGCGCGCACCCCGCCGCGCCGCGAATCAGATCGGCATAGGTGACGGTGGTGTCGGGTTGGCGGCTGAATTGGAGATGGAGCGCCGGGCGGTCGGGGGAGTTGCGATAGTGGCGCTGAAGAGCGTGAGCGGCTGTGAGCACAATTACGCCAGCCTCTGTTGAATCAGCGCGGCCAATTGCGCCACCGTGTCGAACGTCTGCGCGTTGAGTTCCGAGTCTTCGATTCGCACGCCGAATTTGTCTTCCACAAACAGCGCGAGATCGACGAGGCTGAACGAATCGATCAGCCCGCTGGAAATGATCGGCTCGGTGTCGGCCACCACTCGGTTGGGTTGTTTGAGAACGGTTCTCGCAATGTAACTTGCGAGCGTGGGGGTGATGTCAGCAGTGAGCATTTGGCGGTTAGCGATTAGCGATTAGCGGTCAGAAATCACTGAGCAGTGAATCCATTGTTCATTGTTCATTGTTCATTGTTCATTGTTCATTTCCCTTCCACTCCCCTCCACACCGCATCCAACGCTTGCAGGGCAGTGAGGTTGCGCACCGGCCAGCCGTTCTGCATGGCTTCGGCGTCGTCGAAGCGCATTCCGGCCCACGTGAGATGCACGCCATCGTCCTGCAATCCGTAGTTGGGCAGGGGCTGAGCCGCGCGCCAAAAATTCCACAGCGGCACATCATACTCTTGCGCCAGCCGAACAATAGTGGCGTTGATGCTGTTGTCTTGCTCGATATTGTCGGCTTTGGTGGAAAGGACAGGAACGACGCCGCGCTCGATCATGTCTTCGATTGCGCGGCGCATCTGCGGCTCGAATTCGTCGGGGTGCCACACGTCATTCGAACCCATCATGATGAAGGCGAAGCTGGCGTTGGTCACTCGAATCTCACAAATGAGCGGCCCTTCGCCGGGGCGGCATCGTTCCGGGTCCGACCACAGCGGCGAAAAGATGGCCGAAGCGTTGAAGCCGGGCCGGGCGGCCACGCTCTCGTGCGCAAATGATCCGGCGAAGCGATCTATCGTCTCCTGCAAATAACCGTATTCGCCCAAACGGTATTGATCGGCGGGGCCGTCGAACGCGCCCAAAAACCAACTCGGCGTGCCGCCGCAGTCGCCCACTTTGGCGAAGGCTTTGGGGTTGCGCCCCAACTCCAATCCATGCTGATAAACCCTTCGCGCGGTGTCGCTCACGACGGGGACGATGGGCATGTCTTGCCATGGAACGGGAGTCGGAGTCACATTGGGCGCGGGCGATTGCGGCGCAGGCTCGGGGGTGGCGGATGCGGCGGGGAGATCGGTTGCGCGTTCTGGGGTGATCGTCGGCGCGGGATCAGTGGGCGGTGGCAACGGAGTCGGTTCGGGAACGAGAGTCGGAGTCGCCACCGGAGTCGGAGTCGCGCAAGCAACGAGCAGTGCAAGCGCAGTGATGCAGATCGCGGCGCGGCTAAATGCAGTCAGGGGCATGAGTCAAGTTATAACACAAAAGGCTTACCCCCTCCCCATCCCTCCCCCATCCGAAAAACGCGGATAGGGGAGAGAGTCGTTCTCCCCTCTCCATCGGCGGTGTTTCGATGAGGAGGGGTCGGGTAGAATCTCCTCATGCGCCGCAAACAGTGGGTTGCGATCATCGCCATCGAAATTATCGCTTGCATCATTTTGCCGGTCGCGTTGTATCGGCTCATCACTGCCTCTCCGACTGCGCCTCTGCCCACATTGGCCGCACTGCCGCCCGCGCCCACAACCACCCCTGCGTCGCCGTATGTCACGCTCGCGCCATGGCCCACACTCGCGCCGATCATCACCGACACACTCGCGCCCACCCCCGCGCCCGCAACGTACACCGTCGTCGAAGGCGATACACTGTGGGGCATCGCCGTGCGCTTCAACCTCGACTTCGATTCGATCATCGCCGCCAACCCCGGCCTCAACCCCGACCTGCTCACGCCCGGCCAAGTCATCAATCTCAGCGGCGGCGCCGCCGCAACACCCTCCGCGCCCGCCAACGCGCAAGTCTCGGCGGGCGGCGGCGGCTTGCGTTTGCGGCGCGGGCCCGGCCTCTCGCAACCCATCCTCACCATGCTCAACGCGCTCACCCCGCTCACCATCATTGGCCGCACGCCCGATAGTTCGTGGCTGGAAGTGATCGCGCCCGGCGGCGCGGGTTGGGTGATGGCTCAATGGGTTGATTCATCCATCGCGCTCGACTCGATTCCGATCACGGGCGATCTCCCCGCGAGCGCAACGGTCGGGGCGCCGGAGTCGGCCACCCTGCCCGCTCCTCCGGGCGAAGCCGCCTCGCATCCCTTCCTCCTCAACGTCACCGAACACGCGCGAGAGATTTTCGTCATCGGGCAATCGCTCGGCAACCGGCCCAACGTGTTTTCTAAAGTAGGCGACAGCATCACCGTGACGACCGAATTCCTTTACCCCATCGGGCGCGGCGATTACAACCTGCGCGAGTATTCCAACCTTCAGCCAGTGGCCGATTATTTTTCGGCGACCACCGCCCGCGACGCGAACTCATTTGCCAACACGTCGCTGGCGGCGCAAGTGGGTTGGCCGGCGCAGGCCGTGCTCAGCCCCAACGCCGCCGATCCGAATTTCTGCGCGCCCGGCGAAGCGCCGCTGGTGTGCGAGTATCGATGGGCCAAGCCCGCCATTGCGTTGATCATGCTCGGCACGAACGATGTGCCCGGCACCACCGAAGATCGATTCGAGCGGCACATGCGCGAAGTGATCGAGATCACAGTGGAATTGGGAATCATCCCGGTGGTCAGCACCCTCCCGCCGATGCGCCGCGCCGGAATCGAAGGCCGCGTGGAATCGCTCAATGGCATCATCACCGCATTGGCTTACGAATACAACATTCCGTTGTGGGATTATCGCGCGGCGTTGCAGGGCCTGCCCGACGAGGGGCTGTTTCGCGACGGTGTGCACCCCTCGGTCGGCGAGCACTCCGCCGACTTCACGCCGGAGAATCTGCAATATGGCATGACGGTGCGGAATCTCACCGCCTTGCAGGCGTTGGATGCGGTATGGAGATTCTTAGCCAATAGCGATTAGCGGTTAGCGATCAGCCATTCGCCACTTGCTACCTGCCACTTGCTACCTGCAATATCTCTTCCCCTACCCTCTCCGCCAACAACGCCTCACCCGCCGCGCTGAGATGCACCGCGCTGTTGGTGAACTCAGCGGGCGCGACGAGATTCCACAGATCGAGCGCGCGCCAGCCGTTGCGGGCGGCGCGTTCACTCCACAGGGCGCGGTAGTCGTCGTAAGCCCAACGCGGATAGAAAAAGTTGTAGCGCAGATCGCTGTTCGCGCCGTCGGCGGCGAAGATCGGCTCGTTGACGAACAGAATCGGAATCCCGTCGGCGATGGCCGCCCCCGCATCCAACATGTCGAACGCCAGATCGGACTCCGCGAGGTGAGGCGGCTTGAGATCGTGGAAGGAGTCATCGGCTTCGAGATCGTTGGCGCGGAGTTCGTAAGTTGCGGGGTAATCCTGATCGATGCCAGTGGCGGCCCACATCACGCCGTAGAGTTGCAGACGGAAAACGTCGGCCAAGGCCCGCCGCCGCCCGATGAGGGTGCGATCCCAAAACGTCGGAACGACGAAAGCCGAGTCGTTCGAATCGAAACTCAAACGGTGCTGTTCGATGAGTCGGCGGACGGGTTCGAGGTTGTTCTGCACGATGGGCGAGGCCAATTGTTTGTTGGCGGGAAACGATTCGAGCGTGGTCAGCCACACGATCATATCGGGCTGGTGCTGTGCGGCGAGGTCGAGCATGAGCAAATCTTTCATCAGCGACATCGTGGGGTAGCCGAGATTGTAAGCGCGGATGCGTTTGCCGTCGGCGGCGGTGAGGGCGGCGGCGTTGATGCGCCCGGCCAGCGTGTCTTCGGGGCGGAGCAGTGTGCCCCACACCGACGAGTCGCCGATGAGGACAACGCGGTATTCGTCGGCGGGTTTGGGCGCGGAGATTTCGTGCGCGGCGAACATGGCTTCGAGTTGATAGAGGCTGAAGTTATAGGCGCGGTCGGGAGTCTCGCCGAAGGGCAGGCGCGGCCGGCCGGGGAAGAGCGCGTTGTATAGCGAGAGGCGGCCCAACGCAGGCAATGGATCGCCAGCGGCGAGCAGAAGATTGGCGACCGCGAAGAGTAGCGCGGTTTTGAGGAGGAGGGCGCGGAGATTCATCTGTCACCACCTCACCGACTCCGCAACCCGATCCATTTCGCGGATGGGGTCGTAATCGCTGTCGGCGACGAGGGCGAAACGCGACATGCGCCCGGCGTCGAGCACGGCGCGGCCTCGCGGGTCGGTGCGCATGGCGGCGAACGCTTGCCGCAGAGCCTCTTTCAATTCTTGCGGCAGGCTTCTCTGCATCATCCACGGCGGAATGGGGCTGGGGCCGAGCGTTTCGATGATGCGAATTTGCGAAGCGAGTTCGGGACGGCGGGCGAGTTCGGTTTCGAGCACGGTGCTGTCGATGGCCGAGGCGTCGATCTGTCCATCGAGAATCATTTGCAGAGATCGTTGGTGCGCGCCCGATCTGATGGCTCGCCCGAAGAAACCGTTTCCGTATTCCCGACTGGCGAGATACCAGCGAGTGACGTTGTACCCGGAATGGGAGCCGGGTTCGTTGAAGGCCCACGTTCGCCCGCGCAAGTCGGCAAAGGATCGGAAAGGCGAGTCGGCGCGCACGATGGCATCCGAGAAATACATCGGGCGGTCGGCGTATCGCGCGCCGTTCATCACCGGCGCGGCAAGGAGATCAAACTTCGGATCGGGTGAGGCCATCTTTCTCACGTACACGAGTCCGCACACCCAACCGACGTGCGCTTGCCCGTTATCGAGCATTCGTTCGCGCTCTTGCCATTCCACATCGCCAACGAATTCGGTGGGTATGTTGATTTGCGCGGAGATGTATTGCGCGATGGCGGCGCAGTGAGCGTCGGCGTTGGGGGCTTGGCAGGAGGTGAATTTGAGGAGGTTCATGGAATACGACAATGGACGGTGGGCGATAGACGAATGACGAATGGCGAATGACGAACGCCACCAGTCGTCCGTGGTCTATCGTCCAAATAATACCCGCAACACTTTCAATGACAACCCAATCTCTGGCAGGGCAAACCAGGCCCAGCCGAGGGCGACGAAGTGAAAGGTGAGCAGTGCGCCGCCAATGGCGGCGGCGCGTTTGAGCAAAGGCCGGTTGTCGAGCAACGCGGCGCGGGGTTTGGTGGAATCGGCCCAGCGGTTGTGGATGAAGAGCCCGATCCCGTGCCACACGCCCCACGCCACAAAGTTCCACGTCACGCCGTGCCATAGCCCAATCAGAATCATCGTGCTCAATTGCGTGAAGGCAATGATGAGCGCGGGCGGCCACTGGCGCGAACGGAGCGCGCGAGTGAGGGGATTGAAATAGTGGGCGCGAAACCATTGGGCGAGGGTGATGTGCCAGCCGTTCCAAAAGGCGGTGAGGTTTTGGCTGAGGTAGGGGCGGTCGAAGTTGTCGGGCAGTGTCACGCCGAGCAGTCGAGCGAGGCCGAGAGCGATGTCGGTGTAGCCGCTGAAGTCGAAATAGAGCCGGAAGGCGTAGGCATACAACAGCGCCCACATCCAAAATGCGGAGCGGACTTGCGCGGCGTTGACTTCATTGAGGGCGACAAGGGCCAGCGTGTCGGCGAGGGCGAACTTTTTGAACACGCCCCACAGGATTCGCCAGCCGCCCTCTGCCACGCTAGACTGCGACAGCACAAACGGGGCGCGGAGGTCTTTGACAAATCGCTCGACGCGATCGATGGGCCCGGCGGTGATGGCGGGGAAGAACACAGTGTAGATGACAAACTCTTGCAGAGAGAGGTCGGGGAGTTTGCCGCTGGCGCGTTCGCGCAGAACGTGAATGAGGCGGAAGGCGAGGTATGAAAAGCCGAGCCAGCGAATGTCGAGGGGGGAGGCTTGGCTAGCGTCTTGGCCGTTGAGGGCGCGGAGCGCGGCGCTGAGGGCGTGGGCGAGCGAATCTGTTTTGAGGGCGATGAAGAGGAAGAGGATTACCGCGATGAGGATTAGAGGATTGGGGCGGAAGTGTGAAACGAGAAACGCGATGGCGGCGATGAGGGCAAGGGCGATGGTGACTTGCAGAACACCGGGCGGGCGAGTGGGCGTGAGGCAACAAAAGGCAAGGGTGCGGTTGAGGGCGATGAGGAGGATGAGGGAAACGATGATGAGGAGGGTGGTTGGGTGGTTCGGTGGTTCCCGCTCCGCTATCGCTACGGGGCGCTGTCGCGGGGTGGTCGGGTGGTTGGGTGGTTGGGTGGTTCGGTGGTTGGGTGGTTCGGTGGTTGGGTGGTTTGGGTTGGGAGTTGGGAGTTTGAGGTTTGGAGTTTGACTCCGGGTGGCGGCCCAAACGATGATGGTGAGGGCGAGGGAGGCAGTGGACAGCCAGAAGTCGAGGTGGCGGATGGGGGTGGAAGGTTGAAGCCAATAGAGGGCGAGTACGCTGGCGATCAGCATCAGCCAATTGCGCCCGCGCCCTTTGAGCAGTGCGCCATGCGCGAGAGCAATGGCGGCGAAGATCAGAATATGAAGCAAAGACATCGAACTTTGGAGTTTGAGTTTTCAGAACCCCTGATAGATCCACTGCGGGGCGTTGTCGGAGGTGAGGATGATGATGAGAATGAGAAGGAGGCAGAGAGCAGCGGCGATGAGGTTTTCGCGGGAGAAGAGTCGCACTGGCAGAGTCGGCTTGCCGTTCATCGTCATTTGTAGCCGCACATGCGCCACTCGCCCCCGTCCTGCGCGGCGAGATAGGTGCGACCTTCCAGCGGCAATTCCTGCAATTCGTTGTTGTACGTCACTTTGATTTTGCCTTTGCACGTTACCAGCGTAAAGTCGCCGTCGGTTCCGGCGGCTTCGCAGGCCAGCCCTTCCAGAGTCGGCGTCACGGCGGCGAAGGAATCCAATTCGAGTTTGGCGCTCTCTTCCCACGTAGAGCACGAGGCGTTGATCACCGCATTCGAATCTTTGGCGACGATGGCGGTGAGATACGCCTCTATCGCTTGCGGCGCGGTGTTGCCGCTGGCGCACGCGGCGAGCGCGAGCGCTAAAATGAAAACTCGAACGAGCAAGCGTTGCATTTGATTCTCCATCCGCGCTTTAAAGTATTGCTGTATCTGTTGCAAACAGCCCCGATTGAAACACAAACAAATCGCTAAACTCCGCCGGTTGCAGTTGCTTGTAATCGTTCTGCGGCACTTTGAGATAGCGCCAGCGCGCGCCGGTTAGCCCGGCGGCGCTCTCGGCCCAATGGCGGGCCGCCCGGTCTTTGTGGGCGACTTCCGTTGTCTCCTGCCCCTTCGTTTCCACCAGGTAGTGATCGCCGCCCGTCAACACGGCTACAAAGTCAGGGTAGTAGTAGCGCAGGTTGCCTACCGAGTCGGTGTATTCAATGGCAAAGCCAAACGAGTCCGGCAGTTTGGCGAACTTGGCCACGTCGGGCGCATCCTGTAAGAACTTGGCAAAGTCGCGCTCAAATTCGTTGGCGCACGGCACGAGGTTGTAAACGCACTTCGGGGCGGCATAGGTAGGACGAGACCAGGGGAACGGGTCAGTCTGCGAGAGAGGCGTCCCGGCGTCAATCAGCGTGGGCGTGAGCGACTCGACGACCAGCGGCTGCAGGGCGGTGACGAAGGCTTTGACGGTGACGAAGTGGGCGGTATTGGCGCTAATCGCTTTCAGCATGGCCGGAGTTTCGATGTCCACCGTCTCGCCGAAGGCGCGAGTCGCCAAAAACTCGCGCACCTTCGGGGCCAGGGCCGCAAACTGTGACGGCAGTTTGACCTCTTGAGCGATTCGTTTGGCGTAATAGGAGATGACCTCTTGCGCCGTTTGCACTTCAGGCAGGGCGTACTCGCGTTCAACTAGCTTTTCCAGCGTGATCAGGTCATAGCCTTCATAGGTGAACTTTTCCGCCGGCCGCCCGTCGGCCTTTCGCAGAAGATTCGAGACCGGCAACTTGGAAACGTCCAACGCTTCAATTTCGGCGGTGATGTTTTTCTTGCGGGCCAGTAAGGGACTCAGCTTGGGCAAGGTAATGTCCTTATCCATCTTCGCCGGGTCGGGTTGGATGGTGACGATCTCAAGTTTGTCTTTGCCGACTTGGAAGGTCTCTAACTCTAACCCTTCCTGCCGCTCCAGGTCTTCGACAAACTCAATGAACTTCTTGTTGCCGATCACGTCCACCCGTTCGGTGTAGCCGATGGTGGTGTTGCGAAACATGAGGCGCAGGCCGCGCCCGATGGTTTGCTCGGGCAGGATGTTGGCCTTGGAGGTGTAGGGCCGCAAGCCGACGATCACCGTCACGTTTTGCACATCCCACCCTTCACGAAGCATGAGGACGCTGACAATCGCATTGACGGGGCTGGCCGCTATGTCCACATCCCGCGCCGCTTGCCGGGCTTTGTCCAAATCGCCTTTGGCAATTTCGCCGGATCGGTTGGTGTGGATGGTCAATAATTTGTCGCCGCCAAACTCTGAGGGGTAGGTCTTTTGCAGGTAGTCGGCTACATCGTCGGCCTCGCTGGTGTCGTTCATCATCACAAACAGGATCGGCTTCTTGCCCAGCGAGGCCAGCCCTTCGCGGTACTCACGCCAGCGATTCACGCCTGCCGTGAGATAGGCTTTATATTTTGTGCTGGCAACACTGGAAGCGATCTCGCGGATTCCGGTGGTGATGCCTTTGACCGGGCGCTTTACAATGCCGTCAATGATGGCTTGCTTGAGGGGATAATCCGAGACTGTCCAGGAGAATAGACTGCCCTTTTGGTGTCGGGGTGTGGCGGTGAAGTCCAGCTGCGCAGTGAGGCCGCCTCTCGCCGACTCATGCAGTCGCCGGATCACCTGACTCCAGGCGCTCTCTTCGTCGTGGGTGTGGTGGGCTTCGTCGTTCATCACCAACAGCGGCCCGCCCCGCTTCGCCAATCGTTTGTCAAAGTCTTCAATCGCGTTGGGCGCCGCGGGCGGCCTGGGGCCAAGCAAGGCGGCGATCTCTTCCGGTTCATCCGACTCGTCTTCGTCGTCGTTATCGGCGTGCAATTGGTCAACGTTGGTCAGGTACAGCGCCCCAAGTGACCGCGCCCGCTCCGGGTCGCCGCGCATGTAAAACTCCACGTCCCAATAAATTTTCAGTTCGGGGGGAATGATGGGATCAACTTTGAAGAGGCGGCCTCCCCCGAAGTCAGTCCGCAGGCGTTCAAAGACGATCACGTTGGGGGCGATGATCAAGGCGGTCGTGGCGTAATCCTCGCCGCCGCCGGTCACGGCATTGAAGTATTGCCAGGCAAAGGCCAGAGCCATGACTTTCGTTTTGCCGCTCCCGGTCGCCATCTTCACGCAATAACGGGCAAAGTCGTCGCACTGCAACAAGCGCAAATTGGGGATGTTGGGGGCGAAGGTTTCCAGCAAACTTTTTTGCCGCCGGGCCTGCGTCACTTCCCACAAGTAGATCAACGTTTCGACGGCCTCCCGTTGCGCCTCGTAATATTCAAACTTGCGGCCTTGCAGGCGATGGCCGGTGAGAAACCAATAGTTGAGAAGGATGCTGGTCGTTTCGGTGGCGCCCTTGTAGCCGCCCGCTCGCCACGCCTTCACCGCTTCCCGAATGGCCGGGACACAGGGGGCGGTTGGCACGTTGGCTTCTAACAGGCCAAGTTGCGGGGGCGGGGTCGGCCTTCGGCGAGGCATCAGTCTCCTTCTCCCACAAAAGCGGCCAGCGCTTCAATAGCCTGCCGGAGGTCAGCCGGAATATCCGCGTCGGGCCAGGCAGTAATAATGGCCGAGTCAGCGAGTTGGATATGATAGGTATCGTGAAGTTGTTGGCGCAGTTTGGGCAAGACAGTTTCTTTAGCATCGATCCAGATGTGCTTCCTCTCTTCGTCTTGCCAGAGTTGCGCAACAAATTCCTCGGCGCGTTGGGTGATGGTTGATGCTTCCCAGCCTTTTTTCTCGTCCCGGCTAATTTTTGAAAACGCATCTATCATTCTGAGTCGCAGTGGTTCGCGCGCGTCGGCAATGATTTTATCGAGCAGTTCTGTCACTTGGGCAGGATTGGGCCGAAGCAGCGGCGGCGTGGCCGCAGTCAAATCGAGAACTGCCCCGGTTATCGCTTTCGGATTCGCCAAATAGTTTTCAATCTCTAATCGCTCCCAAATATGCCAGGTCTGTTCATCTGCGTAAGGCGGTTTGCCATAGCGGGCGCGTTCGGCGGCAAGTTGGTCGTCGAGGGCATAATCCCGGTCGGCTAGCACAAATGCCTTTATATCCAAAGGCTTGCTAGCACGGAAAGCTTGTTTGAGTGTGCGCAACATCCGGCTCACATCGTCGGCGGTGGGCCGGCGCTGGCTATAGAGAAAAACCAGCCTGCGCTGGATTCGTTTGTATCGGTCTGCGCCCAAAATTTTATTGAGCCACAACCGCACGTATTGCTCGTCCGATTTGTCTTCGACTACGATTACTTTCCGGTAAGCATCGATCAACAGCAAGCTCAAGTTTTCCAATCCGCCTAGGGCCGAGACGGTGCTCAATACCTCCGGCCAGACTTGCAAACGGCGCGGTTCGCCATTAGCGAAGGTGATGATCTGGCCGGGCTGAACAGCGGCGATCAACTCGGTGGAGTGGGTGGCGGCGATGATTTGAATTCCACCTTGCACCAGCCGGGTGAGGACTGCATACAGGTCGGCCTGCAATTTGCTGAACAGATGGGCGTCCGGCTCGTCCAGGAGCACGGTCGTGGCGTCTTCCACCAGAATGCTGCCAAGAATTTGGACGAATTGCCGGAAGCCACTGCCCCCTGAAAAGATATCCAATTCAGGGACCTTGCGCCGTTTGTCGGCGGGCGCATCGGCGCCTTCGGTGTAGCCGACTCGAATGTAACGATCCACTTGTTCGTCAAACTGGGGCCGGAGCAAATGAATACTTGGGAAAATCGCGGCCAGTTCGGTGACAAACTGCTCCCAGCGCGTCGGTTCGTCCTTCAAATCCAGCAACAAATTGCGGATGATACCGCCATGTTGGGCCTGGGCGCGCATTTCCCGACGGACAGCCGGCGTGCGCCGCTCCTCGCGCGGCCAAAAGTCGGTGTAGCCCGGAATAAGGGTGATGCTGAATGAGCGCTCCACGTTCAGCGGCGGCGTGTCTGAAACGCTCTGCACGCTGAAACGGTTGAAGCGCAGGTTGATTTCGAACTCGTAAACCTCCCCGGACATCAATTCGCCTTTCACCCGGATAGGTACGGCAGTGCTTCCGCGCTGTGCCCGGCGGTCTTTCCACAAATCCAGCGGTTCGGCGGCTGGCGCTACGACAAACTCATCCGGGCCAAACGTGCGATTCTGGAACGTCAAATCGCCATTGCGCTTTTCCAGGCAGGTGCGATAACAAAAGTCAAACAGGGCGCACGCCTGCAGCGCGGTGGATTTGCCGCTGTTGTTCGGGCCAACAAGCAGATTGAAGCTCTCGAAATCGAGCCGAAGCGATTCAAATCGTTTGAAGTTCTCTATAGAGAGTGTTTTGAGCCATAACGAGTTCATCACTTCACCTCCACCCTCACCGTCTTCGTCGTGTCGTTCCCCAAAATATCAATCACCTTGATCACAATTGTATACTCGCCCGGCGCCTCGTAAGTGTGAGTGACGGTCTTGGTCAACTCGCGCTCTTTGCGCGTCCGGTAGGCTTGCCATTCGTTGTGGAAGGTGTCGCTTTTATTATCCCAATCCACTGCCCAATAATCAATCCATTGCGCCCAATGCCGCACCGCCTTTTGCGCCTCTTCCGGCACATCGTCGGGCGGGATGACAAAATCGGTCAGGGTCAGGGTGACATCGCGCCGGGCGGCTCCGCGAGCCGCCCCTACCTTCACGTCCACCGACAGGGCGGCCAATTCAAAAAAGTGGATGTCGCCCTGGGCCACGGCCTGCTTATCCAGCACTTCGCGGGGAATGCGGACAAACTTCAAATTGAGGTTGGCCTGGGCCGCCTGTTGCCGGGCGACTTCGTTCAACTCAAAGGCGAAGTCCCAGCCCAGCACGTCAACGCCGTTGCGGGTCGGCGCGTCCTTGCCCGTGCCCATTGCCTTTTTGAATTCGGCCACGAGATGAGTCACGTCGCCCACTGTCACCGGCGCATCCACCGCGCCCACGTGCACCATGCGCCCGGCCTTCAAGCCGTGCAGCCACGCATAGCCGCTCACGGGTCGCGCCCCGTACAACTTCAAAATAAACTCGGTATACGCCCGATGGATGGATTGTTGATTGTTGATTGCCGATTGCTGATTTGAATTTTGAGATTTGAAGTTGGAAGTTTGAAATTCCGTCGCCTGCCACACTTGCCGCTCATACTTGCCCAA